>Ga0068864_100002107_pt1 | contig 16447 bp, 9 predicted proteins | sample KBSSwiS72_FD_66586 | JGI IMG/M metagenome (GOLD analysis project Ga0068864, IMG submission 66586) | Switchgrass rhizosphere microbial communities from Kellogg Biological Station, Michigan, USA - KBS Switchgrass S7-2 | ecosystem: Host-associated > Plants > Roots > Rhizosphere > Soil ... | reverse complement strand
GGAAAAACAAACTACGTTTTCCCACCGTTCCCACAGCCCCTGCTGCTATTAATAAATTTAGATGAAGAGCGAACGACCCTAACAACAGACGATCGTTTACACAAAATATTTGACGCTACCAGCAACGCTGATCAAACTCAACAATTGACTGACATACCACGCCGTCCGGATTCCTTTTTGGACTGACGAGCCCTCGCACAAATCAGTACCTGGTTTCTGTTTATCTTCTCACACCAAACGCACTACGCACAGTGTGTCTAACGTCTTGGTACCGTCGGTGGCATTCCAGTGATCACATTAGTTGTCTCATCCGGTGCCGATCGCCCCTCGGTCCAATTGTTCTTGAGGAGATCCCAAACAACCTCGGTCACCTACGCCGATGTGACTTCACTCAACCGTTAACAACGCTCACGCTGAACTGGCAACGCCACCAGGTCGAACATGAAATTGTGCTTCCCGTTTTGTCATTCTCGATAGCAACTCCGCTACTGGCAACCTGTGTTACGCCACTCGATGCCCTTGAGAGTTCGCTCAACATTCCAAGCTCTTTTCGAGCATCGCCTTACTCTCGGTACGACGAAAACGCTAACACAAATAGAGCCTGATTGCGGCCAAACCGCCATGAGTAAGCTGACTGTGAGTTTACCGATTAAGACTGTTTTGTCTTGGGTTCAACTCGTTGTGCTGCCCCGGCATGCCGTGTGCACTAGAGCGCATCGCAGATAAATGAAACCGCCTGAGGAGATAAGGAATGAACAAACTTCGAATGAGTGCACATGCGTGGAAGAGATTGTCTCAGCGGAACATCACACTCAGTGACTTATTAATCGTGATCGATCGTGGACAACGGATTTATAGAGCGCACGCTTGTTTCTATTTTCTGGGTTTAAGAAATCTACCCCCGGGGGTAGACCGTGAAATGGAGCGACTGGTTGGAACAACTGTTGTTGTAGAGAACAATGAAATAGTGACTGCATATCGCAACAAGCATGCTGCCTCGAAAATCAAACGCAAGCGGAAGCGGTATTGCGGCAAGGCTTTCACGCAAAGGCGAGCCATCTCAAGTAGCGTCAGAATTGCAGCAGCGAGAGCGTGAAATCGAACACTCATTCGGAGTAGAAAGCAGAGTAGGTAACAGACTCAACAAGAGGAAAAGAGAAAATATCATGGCTAACAAAAATGAAACCAAGTTTATCGAAGCGATTGCTTACCGGCACGGGACCCAAAACATTGGCCAACAGGATGCTCTTCACGAGGTCAAAGCTCGTTTCGAGACATTGCGCGAGGAAGAAAGCCGGCGAGCTACGGACCGCATCAAGCAGTTAGAAGCAAAGACCGACACTCTGGTGAAGCGAAGGACCGACGCGGACGAGCGCTGGCTGCAAATGAAGACCTTGACAGACGGCCGCGAACCTGAATTCGCCAAGCCTCTCCTAGCAGTCGTAATCGCATTCGCTCTGATCGGCGCTGACGGTCAGTTGCTCGCACCGGTCATGGACGGTCTGAACATCACGGATGCTTTGGCTCAACTGGTGGTCGCGATCGTCCTAGTGACTGCCTTCAGTGTGCTCTTAAAGGTTTCGGTTCACATTTATCGCCAGCAACAGCGCAAGCTCTGGCTCGTGTTAGCGCCCGCGGTATTCAGTGTGATCGCGTTAGCGATTTTCGGGTGGTGGCGCGGCACTGAGGTCGTGTTCGCCAGTCTACAAACAGACAATAGCAACACGTTCGCCTCCGATAATCCGACCTTAACCAAGCTTTTCGTCACGCTGGCGACGATCGCTTTACCGGTGGGCGCAGCTCTGGCCTTGGAATATGGGTTAGAAAAGTTGCGGCTTATGAACGAATGGCGTAAAGCTCGGCGCGATCACATGAAATTCTCTAAAGCATTGGATCGTAGCCAGAAGACTCTTGAGGCAGCAACCGAGAAGCGAGATCACCAGCGCGAGAAACTGGCACAGACCCGTGATGAATGGCTCGCCGCCGCACGCCAAGCTCATGCTGAAGGTCAGCAAGTGGGCGCTCACAAAGAATCGTTGAGTTCGCTTTTGTTAAAGGTCATTCCAATAGGAATGTTGATTCTAGCAGCCTCGCTGATCCTTTCTTACGTCTTCGTAGATCGATCTCTCTCTGAGTATATATCAAACGACGCCGCACGCTTCGGACTGTATCTGCTCGGCGCGCTGGGACAAGCAGGATCGTATGCACAGCGCGCTTTCAGGCGCTGGAATCGTCCTTCGGCTGAAGAGCTTTACGCCCGCCGGCCGACGCACTTTCGAAACACCTCATATCCCGACTCGTCGAAACCAAATGAGGAGACGCCCTTCTCAGAGGGTCGCCATCAACAAGAAGCAAAGCAAGAAATTGGAGATGGGCCGACATTGGAAGCAATTTGATTGATATCCAGCAAAAATTTTTCGAAGGAATAAACTAAACTGTGAAAAACACATTGTTCGGAGTATTGGCACTGATTATCGTCGGAAGCGTCGTTTGGTGCGTAATCGTGCGGCCAGCGACGCCGCATTCAAAGATTGTCTTCGTGATTGATGAATCGAAGAGTATACCCGATGACGCACGCGCAGGCGCCCATATAGCCGTGGAGCAGAACGCCAGCCAACTCAACCGCGGCGATGAACTCGTGTTGATTCCCTTAACGGGTGACGCGGCTATAGAAGCCCCTGGCAAAGTTCAACGCGTGCAGATCAGTACTAAACGAACGGCTTACGATACGGATCTAAAACAAGCAAACGCCACCATCCGAGCGATACTAGAGTCACTGCGGGTAGAATCATTGGCCCATCCTTACCTTCGTACGGACTTGCTTGGGACGGTAACCCTAGCAGCTGAAGAAAAACGACGAGGAGAAGCATTTAATTTAGCCATCATCAGCGACATGATTAACGATACTCCGAGTATCAACTTCATGACGCATCCCGCACTCGCTCGAGAAGAATCCGCACGGAACTTGGCCGATGAGTTGATGTCGGGCGATCAGAAGATGTGGGAAGGAGCCCGTATTTTCCTGGGCCAACTGCGAAGCACTGACTTAAAAAAGTTACGGCCCGAAAGACGTGACGCCATCAGAGCTTTCTGGCTGCAATTCTTTCGTGCCGGTGGAGCTACGGAAGTGATCTTTGCCACGGATGGTCCCGGTCATTTGGCCGAATTCTTGAGAACAGCAAATCAGCTAGGGAGGTAATCGGGAGTGCCTCCTCCGTGTGCGAGGTACGAACGTTGTCCCTCTGTTCTTTGCGTGCTGTGCTCAAGTTTCGACAGGGCGAGAAAATCTTGTCACATGACTCGACGCAAATCGCTGCTAAGGCATGTCAAGCGATACACCCGTCAATTCTCCTGATCGTCCCTATTCCATTGGTCGGGTAAAAGGCGATCGTGATTTTGCACGAACTGCGGCCCGAGATAAGAGATTTCCATGCCCGATCGGAGTTTTAGATCTAAGCTGACTGACCAACCCATAAGCTGATATGGCTGATCCTGCAAAACAATGGCCGGCTATCGCAGGCAAAACGCGCAACGTTTTCCCAACTTAAGCATAAGGAGATCTCTGCCATCGAAGGAGACATGGCCTTTTTCAGTCAAGACGCGTCTTCACGTTGACGTGACTTTATGGTGAATCAGTTGCATGAGCGACGATGAATACTTCCGAACGTCGTAACTTGAGTTGGACGTGTGAGGTGCCAGACAAGCACGAAGAATGTGGTGTTTCGAGCAACTACTTTTAGGAGGCTCTAAAACCCAATCTGTCCGGACGAGCCAGTGTGGGGAAAATTGTGTCGGTCTTGAATGGAATTAGGTGGTTACGGACGTAAACTGGTGCACTCCTAACAGGCTGCGATCCGCGAAAAATGTTAGTAAATGTGGCCAAAACGTAATTGGCGCACTCTTTCGAGGCCGGATTCATAACCCCAAGGTCGGCGGTTCGATCCCGCCCCCCGCTACCAATGGAATCAATAACTTACGCTTGGTTTCCTCGCCGGACTTGGGAGTTCTAACCCCAAGTAAGCGCATTAAACATCTGTCCTCATTGGAATCTATTAAAAAGACTAATTTCCGCAATCGAACCAAAGCCCCGTTTTATGTCTCAGAACCCCGAGCGTCTAATTCGAAACGCTGAAGTCCTCAGTTCGAATCCGTACTCCCCAGCAGGTATCTTCCTACCCAATATCTTAGGGCACGTGATCGAAGGCGACGTTCTAGTTACTGACGACGCGACAAGTCGAAAATATGCACTTTCAGCTACAGCGGTTTTTCAGGGATTTGGATGATGCTTATGCAGCTATGTCGCGTCGAGTTTGGCAAGCCCGCCGTAAAAATATGGTATGCGACTTGTAACTGAATCCGTAGTAATTAAAATTGACAGCAGGTGCAACGAAATCGCTGGAAGCCACAACCCACCCGCTACCGCGGGCGGTAGTGACTTCGTCCAACAATGATTCCCGAACTTGCGACTAAGCCTTACTCGGACTTCAGCGCTATTAGTGGATCAACTCTCGTGGCGCGGCGCGCGGGGATGTAACACGCCACCAGCGCCACTATAACCAGGGCAACACCAGTTAGCGCGAGAATTAGCGGATCGCGTGTTGGCAAGGAAGGAATAAAGGCAATCAATAGTCTCGACACGAGGTACGCACCCACCACACCAATCACCGCTCCAGTAAGGACCACGATAGCGCCTTTGCTCAACACGAGCCACAGAACGTCGCGAGTCTGCGCTCCGAGCGCCATGCGAATTCCGAGCTCTCCAGTGCGTTGTGCAACCGTGTACGAGACAACTCCATAAATCCCAATCGCCGCCAACAACACACCAACTGTCGCAAACGCACCGAGCAAGCTTCCCGTCAACGAGAGGTAGTCCAGGCCCTGATCGACCGCATTTCGTGCCGTGCGAATTCGGTAAACCGGTAATTCAGGATCTATTCCCGCAATCGAGCTGCGCAGACTGTTACCAATCGCTTCAGCACTCGAAGAAGTGCGCATAAAGATCATGAGATAGTCCGGAGCAGCTTGCGCAACAGGCACAAACGCTTCAAAGCGCGTGTATGGCTTATCGAGCTCACCTGGGAAGGCAATGTCATTAACTATACCGATGATTTCGTAAAAGACTCTCTGTTTACCAGTGCCACTTATTCGTTTTCCAACCGGGTTCTCGTTGGGCCAGAAGTTACGCGCCGCAGCTTCATTAATGATAACGACGTTCGGGTGATCGGCCGTATCCGCCGCGTTAAAAGTACGCCCTTGTCGCAAACGAGCCCCGAGGGTTTCGAAATACTTGCTACTTACCGGTTCGAAAAACATTTCCGGATATTTATCCGGCGGAGGCTCGGGTTGACCCTCAACCAGGAACGAATTGCTGCTGGTATAACCAAAAACGGGATGCGAACCGCCAATGGCAACGCTCTCCAATCCGGGCAGCGTGTTGACGCGATTCTCCAATTCGGTAAGAAAAGCGACGCGCTGTTTATCGGTTGCGTATTTCTCGCCACGAAGAGTCATGTTCGCCGTCACGAGTCCATCAACTTGCCAGCCCGGATCTTTATTAATAAAACGTTGCAAGCCACGCAGGAACAATCCCGACGCCGCCAACAATACAAACGCAAACGCCACTTCGCCGATGATGAGCGCATGGCGCAGCCTGTGTTGAGATCGCCCGGAAGTGGATCCGCGCGAGTTCTCTCGCAAAGCGAGGTTCACATCCGCTCGCGACGCTAACCAGGCCGGAACAGTTCCGAAGAGCACTCCCGTCACCAGCGAGCACAGCAGCGCGAAACCGAACACTTTGTAATCGAGTTGTACATTTGCTCCGGGTAAATTGGTGAATAGACGACTACTGATAAAGCGAACGACCCAAAGCGCGATCGCGAGACTAATGACTCCACCGATTAACGCGACAATGATGCTCTCGGTAAGCGAATGTCGCAGCAGTCGCATGCGACCCGCACCGAGGGCCGCGCGCACAGCCAGCTCTCGCGATCGCGCCGTCGTGCGGGCGAGTTGAAGGTTGGCCAGATTTACACACGCGATCAGCAATACGAAACACGCAAGTCCAAATATGAACAACATGATAGTTCTGCCGATGTCGCCGGACATGGATCGCTGAAGCGGCTCGAGTCGCAGGCTTTCGCTTTCATCCGAAGAGTTTTGTTTGTGGATGTTAGCGGCGAGAGCGGCCATACTTTGCTCCGCCTGCTCAATCGTGACGCCTGGCTTGAGGCGTCCACTCGCAGTGAGATAGTTGCTGTCGTGGTTTGCTTTCTGCTCCGGAGTAAAGGTGAGTGGCTGCCAGATATCGAATGGGCCCCAAAGGAGCGGATGGTCGAAACCGGGGGGCATCACGCCGACTACCTCCACTGTCTTTCCGTCGAGCTGAATCGTGCGTCCGACGATGCCTGGATCGCTTCCGAAACGGCGCGCCCAAAAACGATCGGTCAGGATTATCACGGTGTCCGCGCCAGGTTCGAACTCTTCGGGTTTGAAGACACGGCCGTGCGCCGGAGCCACTCCAAACATCGGAAAGAAATCGGCGGTGCCTGCCAGGCTGAGCAGACGTTCCGCCGTTTGTCCCTGTCCGGTCATATTACGGCTCGTAAAGTTGTAGGCAGCCATCTTCTCGAAGACCGTATTCTGGTCGTGGTGGTCAAAGAAATTTGCCGCCGAAAACGGCCGGTCTGGAGAGTGTGGCGACGTGCGCCAAATTCTTACCAATCGTTCCGACTGTGGATAAGGCAGCGACTTAAATAGAAACGTATTCAGCACGCTGAACATGGCTGTATTGAAGCCAATGCCCAGTGCCAGCGTCAGCGCCGCGATCACGGTAAATGCCTTGTCCTTTAGCAGAATGCGCAGGCTATAGCGCACGTCCTGTGACAGGCTGGTCATACGTTTCCTCCGTCAGCTACCAAGGGGAATGAGTAGTCACAGCCTCCACTCCAAAACCGAATTGATTTAATCCAACTGTGGCAACGCGAGGCGCTGATCTTACTAGATTCGCCCGCCGCATCCAACGCTTTCGGCGTTAGCTTGTAGGGATCCGACACCCAACAAGTTGAAAAGCAAATGTCCTCGGTTTATTCTGTCGCTTCGCACCAAATATTCTCTCCTTGTGGGCGGCACAGCAGCAGGCATTTCGATTCGCAGCCGTGATGCAAAATTCTTATCTCGATTCTTCAACACCTGACAGCGAAGAGACTTTAGACAGTGGTACCGAAGATGTTTTCCTCTTCCCCCTGTCGTTTGCACAGCAGCGACTCTGGTTCCTGCAACAGATGAACCTGCAGAGTCCGGCTTATAACATGCCCGTCGCCTCGCGTCTGTTGGGGAGACTCGACGTGAAGGCTCTCGACCAGGCATTGAACGAGATTGTCCAGCGGCACGAGGTTCTGCGCACAACATTTCAAATGGTTGATGCACAGCCGATGCAGGTCATCTCTCCGCGGAGTGCTTTGGCGCTGCCGTTGCTTGATTTGACGCACTTGCCGCCGCCCGCCCGGGAAGCCGAAGCGCATCATCTCGCCCTCGAGCATCTCAACCAGCCGTTTGATCTCGTCAACGGCCCGCTGTTGCGCGCGAGTCTGCTCCGCATGAATGTTGAAGATCACGTGCTGCTATTGACGATGCATCACATTATCTCCGATGGGTGGTCCATTAGTGTCCTGGTGAATGAGTTGGCCGCGCTCTATAACTCATTCTCGCTTGGCGCGCCATCGACGCTTCCCGATCTTCCCATTCAATACGCCGACTACGCGCAATGGCAGCGGTCGTGGCTGACGGGAAAAGTGTTCGATGTGCAGCTTGATTACTGGAAGAAGCGGCTTGAAGGCGCTCCACCTATCCTGGAAGTTCCGACGGACCGGCCGCGCCCTTCGATACAAAGCTTTCGCGGATTTCTTGAACATTTCACCGTTGCGGAAGATGTAGTGAGAGGATTGAAAGAGCTATGCAGAGAGGAAGGCGCAACAATGTTCATGGTCCTGCTGGCAGCTTTTCAAACACTGCTGCATCGGTATGCCAGGCAGGATGTGATCGTCGTCGGAACGCCAATAGCCGGTCGCAATCGTCAAGAGCTCGAGGGCTTAATCGGTTTCTTCATTAACACGTTAGTCATGCGCGCCGACTTCTGCGACGACTTGAGTTTTCGCCAACTGCTCTCACAGGTCAAAGAGACTGCACTCGGCGCGTATGCACATCAGGAGTTTCCCTTCGATAAATTGGTTGAAGAGCTTCAGCCGCAGAGAGATTTGAGCCATATGCCCGTCATTCAGGCAATGTTCGCGCTTCAGAACACGCCTGACGAATTCATCGAATTGCCGGGTCTGACCATTAAGCCGGTAAACGTTGAGAGCGGGACGGCACGATTCGATCTGTCGCTGAATGTTTGGGAGACAGGCCCGGCATTGACAGGTTATCTCTCCTATCGCACAGACCTTTTCGACGCCGCCACAATCAAGGGCATGCTCGCTCATTTTCGAACTCTGCTGGAGAGCATCGTCAATCATCCTGATGAGCGCATCTCCGCGCTGTCTCTCTTGTTGGAGGATGAGCGGAGACAGTTATTGCACGGCTGGAATCCGTGTGAGCTCTCGTTTCCACAGGATGTTGGCCTGCACCACCTATTTGAAGAGCAGGTCGATCGTAACCCCAGCGCGATTGCCATCACGTTTGAGAACGAGCAGATGACGTACGGAGAGTTGAACCGGCGTGCGAACCAGTTGGCCCATCGACTACGGGCGTTGGGCGTCGGCCCCGAAGTTTTAGTGGGACTGTGCGTGGAGCGCGGCATCGAACTGGTAATCGGCATACTGGGTATCTTGAAAGCGGGCGGAGCTTATGTGCCGCTCGATCCGAGTTATCCACGTGAGCGACTGCAGTTCATGATCGAAGACGCAAAGCTGGCGTTGATCCTGACACGGGAAGAACTATCAGCCACGGATTATACAGATCAGAACCACGGATCAAATCCGGATTTAATCCGCGGCTTTGATCTGCGTCATCCGTGTTACGTCATTTACACATCCGGCTCGACGGGCAAGCCCAAGGGTGTGATGGTCACGCACCGCAACGTCGCGCGATTGCTCTCAGCCACACACGACTGGTTCAAGTTTGACGAGCAGGACACATGGACGCTCTTTCACTCCTATGCCTTCGACTTCTCTGTGTGGGAACTTTGGGGCGCGCTCCTGTCCGGCGGAAGGTTGGTAGTAGTGCCTTACTGGGTGAGCCGTTCACCTGAAGACTTCTATGCGCTGCTCGTCAGAGAGCGCGTCACGGTGCTGAACCAGACTCCTTCGGCTTTCCGCCAACTGTCGCGCATTGACGCAGCGCAAGACAGCGCGGAGCCGCTCAGTTTGCGCTTAGTGATTTTTGGTGGAGAGGCTCTGGAACCGGCGAGCCTCCGGGGTTGGATGGAACGTCACGGGGATGTGCAACCGCGTCTTATCAATATGTACGGCATCACCGAAACCACGGTACACGTTACTTATCGCCTACTCACTTTATCGAGTGCCAACACGGTGACGGGTAGCGTCATCGGCGAGCCTATCCCCGATCTTCAACTCTACCTGCTTGATAAAAATCTGGAACCTGTGCCGCTCGGAGTCTGCGGTGAGATGTACGTCGGCGGCGACGGGCTGGCGCGTGGCTATCTGAATCGCGCAGAGTTGACGGCCGAGCGTTTTATGCCCAACCCATTCGCCCGGGAAGCGGGCGCGCGGTTCTATCGCACTGGCGATCTTGCGCGGCGGCTCGGTAATGGGGACATCGAATATCTCGGACGCGCGGATGAGCAGGTGAAGGTGCGAGGCTTTCGCATCGAACCTGGCGAGATTGAAACGGCACTCCGAACGCACACGTCTCTTCGAGCGGCTGTCGTCGTGGCTCGCGCGAACACTAACGGAGGCACTAGCGGTGACCAGCGCCTCTGCGCTTACGTGGTCGCGCGACGGAAGGGTGAACTCCGCGTCGATGAGCTGCGCGCATACTTAAAAGAGAGACTGCCGGAGCACATGATCCCCGCTGTGTTTGTCGAACTGGAAGAGATACCACTGACGGCTCACGGAAAGCTTGATAAGAGAAGACTGCCGGAACCCGCAGGCGAGAGACCGGAGTTCGAGAAGAGATACGAGGCAGCGCGCAGCGATGTCGAAGCGATGCTGTCAGAGTTGTGGAGTGATGTGCTCGGCGTCGAGCATGCCGGTATACACGACGACTTCTTTGATCTCGGCGGCGATTCAATCAAGGGCGTGATTTTTATCGACCGCTTACAGGAGCGTTTGGGCGAGATCATCCACGTCGTCAATATCTTCAATGCTCCGACTATTGCTTCCTTTGCGAGATATATCGAAGAGCAGCACCCGAACGCGGTGGCGAGAATTGCCGGCATGCCGGTTATAGATTCAGAGCACCAGAGTTCAAAAGTAACGGACGTGAAGCTCGCGCAAATCAGGGAGTTGATTGCACCTCTCGCGCCGCGTGTGGACGATCACGGAAACTCGAAGAATCGAGCGGCGATTTTCATTCTCGCTCCGCCGCGTTCAGGCACAACACTCCTGCGCGTGCTGCTCGGCGGTCATCCACAACTCTTCGCGCCTCCAGAATTAGAACTCCTTTCTTTCAACACTCTCGCAGAAAGAAAGCGCGCCTTTTCCCGCCCGTTCAGCTTCTGGCTCGAAGGCGCACTGCGCGCCATCATGGAGCTCAAAGGCTGCGGCGCAGAGGAGGCCGCAAGTATCATGCGCGGATTGGAAGAGCGCGACCTTTCGACCAAAGAATTCTACCGGCTCATGCAGGAATGGATGGGAGACCGCACGCTGGTCGATAAAACACCTTCTTATGCTCTTCATACGAGCATCCTGCAGCGTGCCGAGGTTGACTTTGAGAACGCTCTCTACATTCATCTGCTGCGTCATCCGCGTGGCATGATTCGTTCTTTTGAAGAGGCAAAACTTGATCAGATTTTCTTTCGGTACGCACACGCTTTCAGCCGCCGCGAATTGGCCGAGATGATCTGGGCACTCAGTCATCAAAATATTCTCGAGTTCCTTCAAGACGTACCCATTGGCCGGCAGTATCAATTGAAGTTTGAAGATCTGGTGAGCCGCCCGCGCGAGAGTCTGGAGCATATGTGCAAATTCCTCGGCGTGGAATTTCACTCAGACATGTTGCAGCCTTACAAGGATGCTGCGCAGCGGATGACTGATGGCATCCATGCCGAATCAAGGATGCTCGGCGACGTGAAGTTTCATAGCTACCAGGGCATCGAGGCGAGCGTGGGGGAAAAATGGAAAGAAGATGCGGACCGATATGATCTCGCCGAAGAGACGCAGAAGGTGGCCGCATTGCTCGGCTATGAAAGACCGGTATCGGAACCCGCGCCTCGTAGCGCTTTTCGTCTGGCATTTTTGGATTCGGAACATCCCCTCGTCTCGATTCAGCCACTGGGATCGCGGCCACCTTTCTTCTGCGCTCATGCGGTCGGCGGTAGTGTCTTTTCGTATGTCACTCTCGCCCGTCGTTTAGGTCCAACTCAGCCCTTTTATGCGCTGCAAGCGCGTGGGCTGCTGGGTACACAAGAGCCGCACACGCGGATCGAAGAGATGGCGGCTGACTACATCCATGCGATCCGCCAGGTGCAGGAGAGCGGGCCGTACGTGCTTGGCGGTTGGTCCATGGGCGGCCTCGTTGCTTTCGAGATGGCGTGTCAACTTCAAAAGCAAGGGCAGCAAGTCGCACTCGTAGCTTTGTTCGATTCGATAACGCCCTATACCGCCAGGTTCAGACAAGAGAATGAAGAGGCGATGCAGGTAGCCCATTTCGCCTTTCATCTGGGACTTTCACCGGCAGAGATGGCAAACGTCTCAGAGCAACTTTTGAGCTTTAGCGAAGAGATTCAGTTGAAACACCTCTTCAGACTGGCAGAGAGTAAAGGAATATTTCCGAAAGGTTTTAATCTGGCGCAGCTTCATCATCTCTTCAAGGTTTACCGGAGCAATAACGAAGCAGCGCTGGCTTACCGGCCGCGAGCGTGTTCTGCGCCACTGGCTCTCTTTCGTGCGGCAGAGACAATGGATGAGGAACTGACGGACACGACATATGGTTGGAGTCAACTCGCAGAGGGTTCGTTGGAGATTGAAGTGGTGACGGGCAATCATTTCACGATGCTCGAGGAACCCCACGTTTCTCTGCTGGCTCAAAAGCTTCGTGTTTGCTTAGCGCAGGCGAATTGAGCACAAAAAGCTTAAAAAAATCAGCAAAACATATTGAGCTTTTTGTGCCCCTTTGTGGCATCATACAGCAACAGCCTCAGCCCAGTCGGATCAGTTGAAGTGAAGTTTGAGTAAGGAACCCTCCCGACGTCCCTGTCAAAAATTAAGTGGCTCTCAGGAAGTAAAGTTATGCTGCAAATCAAGAATATCGACTATGTCGAGTTCTACGTCGGTAATGCGTCACAGGCGGCGCATTTTTATCGGATGGCTTTCGGCTTCACGCCGGTAGCTTTCTCATCGCTGGAGACAGGCGAGCGCGATCGTACCTCGTTCGTGCTGCAACAGAACAAAATCACTTTGGTTTTCACCAGTGCGCTCATGCCTGGTAGCCCAGTGGCCGAGCATGTGCGCGTTCATGGCGACAGCATTAAGGACATTGCCTTCAACGTTGATGATGCCCGATACACTTTTAACGAGGCGGTGCGGCGCGGCGCGCGTCCCGTGTTGGAGCCTACCGTCTTCGAGCAGGAGGAGGGTCGCTTCGAGAAGGCGACCGTCGCCGCCTACGGTGATACCGTCCACTCCTTCATCCATCGAGAGGGGGTCGACAAACGGTTCTTCCCCGGTTATCAGTCGTTCAAAAATCCTCCGCAGGTAACACCGACCGGCCTTACCGCATTCGATCATATTGCCGTCTGTGTTGCACCCCACTCGCTTAAAGACTGGTTCGATTTCTACATCGACGTTTTTGACTTTCACCACTCGCACCAGGAAGATATCGTGACGGAAAACACGGCGATGAATTCAGGCGTGGTGGAAAACAGTAACGGGCGCGTCAAGTTTCCCATCATGGAGCCTGCGCCGGGCAAACGCTCTTCGCAGATTGAAGAGTATCTGGAGTTTCATCACGGCCCCGGCGCACAGCACATCGCGCTGCTCTCGGGCGACATTGTGCAGACCATCCGGGCGCTGCGCACCAACGGCATCGATTTTCTCTATACTCCCGACACCTACTACGAGACGCTGGAAGAGCGCGTCGGCAAACTCGACGACGTGGACAAGCAGTCGCTTCGTGAGCTGGGTATTCTCGTAGATAAGGACCAGTGGGGCACAATGTTTCAGGTCTTCTCCAAACCCCTGCACTCTCGCCCGACTGCGTTCATGGAGATTATCCAGCGCAAAGGCGCGCGCGGCTTCGGCGGCGGAAATATCAAGGCGCTCTTTGAAGCGATTGAACGTGAACAGGCATTGCGTGGAAACTTGTAAGCGTACTTAATCCAGAATGATTTCTTGTGGAAAGCAACGGGCCGAACTGGCGAGTTGGGCGCGAGGTTTGGAGCAATCGGCATTGCAGCAGATGCTGATCGCGACTTCGCGACCCGGTATCATTTCTTTCGCGCTGGGAATGCCTGCGGTCGAGTTCTTTCCCGCAGAAGCTTTAGCAGAAGCGACCGCGTGTGTGCTGTCTGTGAACGCGGGCGTGCTGCAATACAGCCCGCCGCTGCAGTCTTTGAAACAGCACGTGCGGGAATTGATGAAGCGGCGCGGCGTCAACTGTCGCGAAGAACAAATCTTTCTTACGGCTGGCGCACAGCAAGGTATGAGCCTGCTGTCACGGCTGCTGCTCGAGCCCTGCCGCAGCGTCATCACAGAAGAGTTAATCTACACCGGGTTTCAACAAGTCCTTGAACCCTTCCAGCCTCATGTTCTCACGGTTTCTACCGACGCGGAGACAGGGATGGACGTTGATGCGGTCGAACGACATTTGAGAGGCGGTGCGCGCCCGGGTTTTATCTACTCCATCACGGACGGACATAACCCTTTGAGCGTGCGCCTGCATCCGTCGAAGCGAGCGCGCCTCGTCGAACTGGCCGAGCAATACCGTGTGCCTATTATCGAAGATGATGCATACGGATTTTTGTGTTATGAAAATCCACTCCCACCTTTACGCGCTTTAAGCGAGCGTTGGGTTTTTTACGTAGGCTCGTTCTCAAAGATCCTGGCTCCCGCATTACGCGTCGGTTGGCTTGTCGTCCCGGAAGAATTGATTCTGCCTCTGTCAGTCATCAAGGAAGCGACAGACATTGACGCCGCGCCCCTCTCGCAACGCATCGTCAACGCTTACCTCGACACGGGCCAACTGCCCGGACAAATCGACATGTTGCGCACGCAGTACGGTCTCAGGCGCGACGTGATGATGCGCGCACTCGCGGAGAATTTTCCCGACGCGGCACGCTGGATGAAACCGGACTGCGGTTTTTTTGCCTGGGTCGAGTTGCCGCCGGTGGTCGATGTTGACGAGCTTTTCCGAAGGGCCATCGAGGATGAACACGTGGCTTTCATTCCGGGCCACGCCTTCAGTGTGAACAAGAGACAAGGGGGCATGTCCAGCATCCGTCTGAACTTCAGCCATCCCACTACCACGCAAATCGAAGAAGGCATTCCGCGGTTGGCGCGCGTGTTGAAATCGTTGCTGAGTTGAGTGTCGAAACAGAGTTACTCGCGCAAAGGCGCAAAGCGCTGCCGCGTTTCTAAAGGTTTTCTTTGCGCCTTTGCGCCTTTGCGCGAAAATATTGATTGAAGTCGAAAGGAAGAAACTTGCGGTGGTGAAGATCGTCAACCTCGGTTACGGCGCGCAGCAGATTCCTTTCCGGTTCGATCCACAACAATTCAAAGTGCTTGCACGACACGACACTAAGTCTGCGCCGCTGACAGACGCCGACGTGCACGCAGCACTGGATGCACCTATCAACTCACCGCGGCTCGAAGAGCTCATCAAACCTCTTGAACGCGTGGTCATCGTCGTGCCGGATGCGACGCGCGCGGCGCGTGTTGATCGCATCGCGCCGTTGCTCGTCGAACGCCTGAACAGGCACGGGTTGAGCGACCAGCAAATTTCCTGCCTCATCGGCGGCGGTATTCATCGTGCTCCAACTACGGAAGAGATTTACTCGATTCTCGGCCCCAATCTCCCGGGGAGAATCGAAGTTCACCCACACGACGCTAACAACGCCGAGTCTCACGCGTCACTCGGAACGACGACACGCGGAACTCCTGTCGTTTTGAATCGCAGGCTCATCGAAGCCGATCGCGTCATCGTCGTCGGTGCAATCTCTTTACACTACATCGCAGGATTTTCGGGAGGTCGCAAAGCCATCCTGCCGGGTTGTGCAGCGGAGCGTTCCATACAGGCCAATCACCTTCGCTCCTTCGATCTGGAAACACTCGAAAAACGCGCCGGCATTGCATCGGGTTGTCTCGACGGAAATCCGGTACACGAAGATATGCTCGACGCGGTCGCGATGCTCAACCCTTCTTTTCTGATCAACACGGTGCTTGACGCGCATAACGAGATCGTTGCCGTTTATGCCGGGCACTGGCGCGACGCGCATCGCCGCGGGTGCGACGAATATCTCGCTTCGCATACGGTTATGGTCGATGAGCGTCGCCCGCTCGTCATCGTCAGCGCCGGTGGCGCGCCGCGTGACATCAATCTGATCCAATCACATAAAGCGATGGAGCATGCTTCACAGGTACTCGCAGAAGGCGGGACGATGATTGCACTCGCCGAATGTGCGCAAGGCCTTGGCCGCGATGATTTTTTACGCTGGTTCGCGCCCGGGGGAGCACGCGCGACCGCGTTGATGCTGGCGGACGATTATAAAATCAATGGGCAGACGGCCTGGGGCTTACGTCGCAAAACGGAGAGATTTCGAATACTGCTCGTGTCAGCGCTCGATGCAGAAGTCGTCCGGCACATGGGACTTGAACCGCATTCCACGCTCGAGTCAGCGCTTTCGGTCGTTCAATCCCAGCCCGGCTACATCATTCCAGGCGGTCTGACGACACTCCCATCTGTTGCGGAATCTTTGTCTCGTTCGATATGAAGCGCGCCGCCAGGGCCGTGATGTGCGGCTGAGCGTCGAATAACGACAAATGATCTCCATGCCGTTCCACGTGGAGTATTGCGTTGGGTATCCCTTTAGCTACGCGCATGGAACCGTCGGGATGGGCCGTGCGGTCGTCTTCACTGGTCACCACCAGAGTCGGGTGCGAGATTCTCTCGAGCAAGTTACTGATATCAGTATTCATAATGCTCTCGTTTAATTTTCCATAGCGGAAAAACATCTCAGCCGTCGCGTAGGGATAGAGAATGAGGTGGGCCAGGTCGGGTCGGAGGTTAAACAGGTCGGATTGCTGAAAAAGTTTGTGAACGGAGGCAGCTTGCGCTC
>Ga0068864_100002106_pt1 | contig 16447 bp, 9 predicted proteins | sample KBSSwiS72_FD_66586 | JGI IMG/M metagenome (GOLD analysis project Ga0068864, IMG submission 66586) | Switchgrass rhizosphere microbial communities from Kellogg Biological Station, Michigan, USA - KBS Switchgrass S7-2 | ecosystem: Host-associated > Plants > Roots > Rhizosphere > Soil ... | reverse complement strand
CGAGCTCGATCAGCGCGATGCCCGCCGGCTGCAGCACCGCGGCCAGTTCGGCGAGCGACGCGCCGCCGGCCGCGGTGGCGCCGAGCGCGGTCGTGATCGCGTAGTCGCGCGCCAGGTCGAGCAGGATCAGCGCCCCGCCGACGCTGCGCAGCGCTGCGGTGCGGCCATCGGTGAGCGCGATCCGCGTCGGGCCGATCGCGAGCGTTTCATCGGGAAGACCTTCGTTCACGTCGACGCGCGCGCCTGCCGATTGCAGCCGCTGCACGAGCGGCCCGAGCAGCCCGGCGTCGACCGGCACTTCGAGGGGCGGCGCGTTGTCCGCGGGCGCCACGGTGGCCGCCTCCGGCGCCGCAACGTCCTTGCCGTACGCGTAGAAGCCGCGCCCGCTCTTGCGCCCGAAGCGCCCGCTGCGCACCAGTTCCTGCTGGATCAGGTTCGGCGCGTAGCGCGAGTCGAACGCAGTCGCCTGGAACACCGATTCGGTGACCGAGAGGTTCACGTCCAGGCCGATCAGGTCCATCAATTCGAACGGTCCCATCGCGAAGCCGCCGGCTTCGCGCATCAACCTGTCGATGGCCGCCGCCGGCGCGATGCGCTCGGCCAGGAGGCGCAGCCCCTCGGCGTAGTACGGCCGCGCGACCCGGTTGACGATGAAGCCCGGCGCATTCGGCGCATCGACCGAGGTCTTGCCCCAGGCCTTGGACAGCGCGTGCATCGCCGGGATCAGCGCCGGGTCGGTCTCGACGCCCGGAATGATCTCGACCAGCTTCATGCGCGTGGCCGGATTGAAGAAGTGCCAGCCGACCAGGCGCTGCGGCCACTTCAGGCCCTGCGCGACGGCGGTGATCGAGATCGACGATGTGTTGGTCGCCAGGATGGCGTCGGGGGCGACGACTTCCTCGAGCTGGCGGAACAGCGCCTGCTTCACCTCGAGCTTCTCGACGATCGCCTCGACGACCAAGCCGCAGCCGCCGAGTGCCTCGACACCGCTCGCGACGGCGATGCGCGCCAGCACGTCGTCGCGCGTGTCGGCATCCATCTTGCCGCGCTTGACCGCGCCTTCGAGCTCGATCGCGATGCGCTTGACGCCGCTGTCGGCCGCGCCGGGGTTCGCGTCGCACAGCCGCACGACGTGGCCCGATTGCGCCGCGAGCTGCGCGATGCCCGCGCCCATGCTGCCGGCGCCGATGACGCCGACGGGAATCGAAGTGTTCAGGATGACGGTCATCGGCAATGGTGGGGCTGGCGAAACATATTCGACCGCCCGGTCGGTAGATAATACGGGCGGACGCCGGCACTTGCAAGGTCGGCACCCTAGGGATAACCCGAGAACGCCTCCGCCGCCAGTGCAACCGGTCGCACTGCAGATAATGCGCCGATGAACGGCACGAATCCGCTGAAGGAACTCGCCGACGCGGCCATGGCCCAGCGCGGGCTCGAGCCGCACTTCCCGGATGCGGCCACGCGCGAGGCCGAGGCGACACCACCGCTCGTCTTCCTTGCCGACCCGGCGCTGCGCGATTTGCGCACGCTGCTCTGGTGCTCGATCGACAACGACGACTCGCGCGATCTCGACCAGCTCACCGTCGCGGTCGAAGAGGCGGACGGCAGCACGCGCATCCTGGTCGCGATCGCCGATGTCGATGCGCTCGTGCGTCCGGGCGGCGCGGTCGACGGGCATGCGCGCCTGAACACGACCTCGGTCTACACCGCGGCTGGCGTCTACCCGATGCTGCCGCTGCGGCTGTCGACCGACCTGAGCTCGCTCAACGAAGCCCAGGACCGCGCCGCGCTGGTGATCGAGATCCGCGTCGCGCCCGGCGGCGTGTCGCCGGACACGATCCTCTACCGCGCCTGGGTGCGCAACCAGGCGCAGCTCACCTACAACGGCGTGGCCGATTGGCTCGACGGCAAGACGCCGCCGCCGGCCAAGGTCAGCGCGGTCCCCGGCCTCGAAGCGCAATTGCGACTGCAGGATCGCATCGGCGCGCAGCTGGAAGACGCGCGGCGCCGTCACGGCGCGCTGAGCCTGCAGACGAACGAAGCGCGTCCGGTCTTCCTCGATGGCGTGCTGAGCGATCTGCGCGCCGACGTCGGCAACCGCGCCAAGGACATGATCGCCGGCTTCATGATCGCGGCCAACGGCGTCAGCGCGCGCTTCCTCGACGCGCAAGGGTCGCCCTCGCTGCGTCGCCTGCTGCGCGAGCCGGAGCGCTGGGACAAGATCGTCATGATCGCTGCAGCGCTCGGCGAAACGTTGCCTGCCAAGCCGGACGCACTCGCGCTCGACACCTTCCTCGGCAAGCGCCGCGCGGCCGCACCGGAGAAGTTCCCCGAGTTGTCGCTGTCGATCGTCAAGCTGCTCGGTTCGGGCGAGTACACGATGACGCGACCGGGACTGGCGCATCCCGGGCACTTCGGCCTCGCGGTGAACGACTACACGCACTCGACCGCACCGAACCGCCGCTACCCGGACCTGATCACGCACCGCCTGCTGAAGGCCGCGCTGACCGGCGCGTCGCCGCCGTTCAGCGACGCCGAACTGACCGAGCTCGCCGAGCATTGCACCGAGCAGGAAGACAACGCCGCCAAGGTCGAGCGCCAGGTGCGCAAGTCCGCCGCCGCGGTGCTGCTCGCGCCGCGCGTCGGCGAAACCTTCAACGGCATCGTCACCGGCGTCTCGTCGAGGGGGACCTGGGTGCGCATCTTGCATCCGGTCGCCGAGGGCCGCATCGTGCGCGGCCATGACGGCCTGGACGTGGCGGACCGCGTGCGCGTGACGCTCGTCTCCGTCGATCCGAAGCAGGGCCACATCGACTTCCAACGCGCGGATTGACCCACTGACGACCCGATGGCACGAGACACCATACTGAACACCGCCCTGCCGCGCGTCGCGGACCACATCGCGCACCAGATGCGCATCAGCGAGCAGCCCGGTTGCGCGCTCGCGGTCGTGCACCGCGGCAAGCTGGTGTTCGAGCAGGCCTGGGGCCACGCGGATCTCGCGCGCGCCGTGCCGCTGACGCCGCGCCACCGCTTCCGCATCGCGTCGCATTCGAAGAGCTTCACGGCCGCGGGCGTGCTCAAGCTGCGCGAGCAGGGCCGGCTGACGCTGGATGACGCGATCGGCAAGCATGTCGACGCGCTGCATCCGAAGATCGCAGCGATCACGATCGGGCAATTGCTGGCGCATGCCGGAGGCGTCGTGCGCGATGGCGCCGACGCGGGCCAGTGGGCGCATCGCCGGCCGTTCCTGAACGAGGCCGAACTGCGCGCCGACCTCGCGGCCGGACCGGCGATCCCGACCAATACCCGCTTCAAGTACTCGAACCACGGCTACGGCCTCGTCGGCCTGGCGATCGAAGCGATCACCGGCGAGCGCTACGTCGACTGGATCGCGCGCGAGATCGTCGCCGCCTCGGAGCTGACCGAGACGCTGCCTGACGGGCCCGTCGACGACACGCGCATGCCGTTCGCGCGGGGCCACAGCAGCAAGCATCCGCTCGGGCGGCGCGTCGTGATCCCTGCCGGCCATTCGACCCATGCACTCGCTGCCGCCACCGGCTTCGTCAGTACTGCCGCCGACGCCGCGCGCTTCTTCGCGAGCCTGCAGCCCGGCGCGAAGACGAGCGCACTCTCGGTCGCGAGCCGGCGCGAGATGAACCGCAGGCAGTGGCGCGAGGAGCATTCGAGCCTGGCGCGCTGGTACGGGCTCGGCACGATCATGCAGACGCTGGGCGACTGGGAATGCTGCGGCCACTCCGGCGGCTTCCCGGGGACGATCACGCGCACCGCCAGCGTCCCGGCGCAGGATCTCGCGATCTCGGTGATGACCAACGCGGCGGACGGCCCCTCCCACGTCTGGCTCGATGCCGCGCTGCACATCCTGCGCGCTGCGGCGACGCGCGGCGTGCCGTCGCGCAAGCTTGCCTCGTGGACCGGGCGCTGGTGGAGCCTGTGGGGTCCGGTCGACCTGATGCCGGTGCAAGGTCGTGTGCTGGTCGCGAACCCGTCGCTCGCCAATCCGATGGCGGACGCCAGCGAGATCGAGGTCGACGGCACGCGCGACGGCGTCTCGCACGGCCGCATCGTGCTGGCCGGCGGCTACATGAGCCACGGCGAACCGGCACGGCTGGTGTTCGACGCGCGCGGGCGCGCGGCGCAGTTCTGGCTCGGCGGCACGTGCTACCTGCCCGAAGCCAAGGTGGCGAAGGAACTCGTCCGGCGCTATGAGGCGGCCGGCGCCTGAGGCCCCGGGGCGCGCCGGGCGCGTCAGCCCGCCGCGTTCTCGCGCAGCCAGGCACCGGCCTGCCCGCGCGATGTGAGATCGAGTTTGTCGAGGATGTTGGCGACGTGCCGCTTCACGGTGTGCGGACTGATGTCCAGCGTGCGCGCGATGACCTTGTTGCTGTCGCCGGCGGCGATGCGCTCCAGGACCTCGCGCTCGCGCGAGCTCAGGATCACTGCGCCGCCGACGACCTCGGCCGGCGCCGGCTCGGGCGCGGCCTCGCGCGACGATGAGGCACGCGAACCGGTCGGCCGGCGCAGTGCCGCCGCGAGCGCGGCGCTGGCACGCAACTCGTCCTGCCACTCCGCGGCGAGGTGCGGGCCCCAATCGGCGGTGGCGAGTGCGTCCAGCACCGCCGTGCCGCACATCAGCGCGTGGCCGCGTTCATCCTCGTCGCGCATGCGCTGCAGCGCCGGCGCCGCGGCCTGCGCCGCGTCGATGAGCCGGCCGCAACGCAGCCGAGCGTGGGCGCAGCGCAGATGCAGCTCGATGCCCTGGCCATTCACGTCCATGTTGTTCGCCTTCGGCAGCAGCGCGTCGAAGCCGGTCGCGGCATCCGCCCAGCGACCCTGCGCTGCGGCGTAGCGTGCACGCACGGCCACGGAGCGCGTGTTGCGCGAGCTGTCGTCCTCGAGCGGCCGCTCGAGCAGGTGGCCGGCCCAGCGCCGCAATGTCTCCGCGTCGCCGCCGAGCACGTCGGTCATGCGCACGCCGTAGACCGCCATCTGGTGCTGCCACAGGCGCCGACGCTCGTCGGTACTCGCGTCCTCGCGCACGAACAGGCCTTGAAGCCGGCGCTCGACGCCCTCGGCGTCGCCGCGCATCGCGGCTTCGATCACGCGCAGCAGCGCGGCACTCATCTCCATCTCGGCGGAGCAGGCGAGCCACTGCATGTCGGCCTCGGCGCGCTGGGCCTCGGCGGCGGCCACGTCCAGCCGCCCGGCCCAGAGTTCGGAAAGCGCGCGCTGCACCTGGACCTCGCCGCGCATCGGCAGCGCCCGCTCGCCGACGCGGGCGAGTGCGCCCGTCACGTAGCGCCGCAGCAGCGGGCGCATGCCGCGGACCGTGGCCCAGCTGTTCGCGGGCACGCATTCCCACCAGCCGTACAGCCCGGCGCCACGCTCGAGCGACTCGACGACCTCGGCGTAGACGACGGGCAGCTCGCGATGCTCGCCGCGCCGGAAGCGCTGGTTCGCATCGGCCATCAGAAGCACGCGGCGCGCATGCGGCGTGAGCGGCGGATCCTGCGGCGCCTGCAGGCCGGCGATCAACGCTTCGCTCTGGGCATCGCGCCCGAGCGGATAGCAGGCCAGCGCCAGATAGGCCTGGGCGAGCTGGCGCTCGCCCGCATCGCCGGCCGCGAGCGCGGCGCGCTCCGCGGCTTGCATGCAGTCGGCCATCTCGGTCCATTGCCAGCGCAGGCAGCAGGCGATGCCGGCCAGACGTTGCAGGCGTGAGGACGCTGCGCGCCAATCTACCGGGAACTGCTCGACGAGGTGCTGCACCTCGCCACCGCCGCCGTTCAGGAACAGCTCCGGCGCGGTCTCGTCCAGCGCAGCTTCCGCGGCGCGCCAATCGGTCGCCCGCAGCAGATAGCCGACGCGGCGCAGCGGGTCCGCCTCACCCGCCGCGGCGCGGCGCAACAGGTGCGGGAGCTCGTCCGGGAAGCGGCGCTGCAGCCGCTCATGGAGCGCGTCGCGGAACAGGTCGTGCAGCACCAGCGTGCGCTCGTGCGATTCGAGCACGGTGACGAACAGGCTGCGCCGCTCGATCTCCTCCAGGTGCTGGGCCGCCAGCGCGTCGCCACTGACGGCGGCGCAACGCCGCGCCGTCAATTCAGGCAGCACCGCGCAGCGCACCACGAAGTCGTGAAGCGGCACCGGCATGTCGTCGAGGACCTCGCTGGCGAGGTAATCGAACAGATGCCGGTCCATGCGCGCTGCGCCGCGCGGCGGCGTCAGGCGGTTCGCATCGCCGGGCCGGCTGCGCAGCGCGGCCAGGCAGAGCTGCAGCCCCGCCGGCCAGCCCTGGGTGCGCTCGTACAGCTCGGCGACGCGCCCGCGCGCCTGCGGCGCCTCTTCCTCGGTGCCGGCCAGCGCCTGCGCTTCGCTGGCGTTGAAGCGCAGATCATCCTGCGTGAACTCGGCGAGCTCGCCCGCGACGCGCAGCCGGGCGAGTGCCAACGGCGGTTCGACGCGGCTGCCGATCAGGACGGCCCAGCGCGCCGGCAATCGCTCGATCAGCGCATCGAGCAGCCGATGCGCAGAAGGCTGCACCACGCGGTGCAAGTCGTCGAGCACGATCACGCCGCGTGGGGCCTCGGCGCCGGCGAGGGCATTGACCAGCTCGGCAACAACGCGGCGCAGGCCCGGGCCGTCATCCACGAGCTGCGCGACGAGCGCCTCAGGTGCGGTGCGCCACGGCAAGTCGTAGGGCTCGAGCGCAGCCGTGAGGCAGGCGAACAAACGCTGCGCATCGTCGTCGGCGTCGAGCGACGTCCAGGCGAGCGCGGTGCCGGCCGGCAGCCGCGCGAGCTGGGCCGCCATCAACGACGTCTTGCCGAAGCCGGCGGGCGCACGCAGCAGCACCAGCCGGCAATCGAGCAGCGCCTCGGTGACGGCGGCGTCCAGCGTCGGCCGCTCGACGCGCAGCGCGCGCATCCGCGGCGGCTGGATCTTGGTGACGGCAAAGCGCGAAGTGTCCATCGAGCTGCGGATTTTGCAGCGCGCGCCAGCAGCTGCGGCGTCGGCCCGACGCCGCGGCGCAGTTGTCGGCCCAGGCCGCCGGTCTGCGGCGGCTCAGGCTGCCATGCCCAGCGCCTGGCACATCTTCGTCGCTGCGCTGGCGCCTTGTACCTCGCGCACCATGCCGACGAAACGCACTGCGAGAGCTTGCAGCTCGGGCAGGCTGCTGCACTTTTCGACCTCGAGAACAATCTTGAACCCCTTGATGAGCCCGAGGCGTTCCTTGGCCTGGCTTGTCATCAGGTCGTATAGCTGGTCGTAGCTCAGGCTGGCGACAGCCGATTCGAGCGACCGGGTCGGTACCAGGAGCTCGTCGGCATCGGCTTGCGCCGGCTCGATCAGCCCATTGGCAAGCAGCAGCTCGACGTCGGCCGCAGTCGCACCATGAATCAGCTCGATCCAGTTCGTGGCGGCACGCGTGCCGTCGATGAGCATCAGCAGGTTGCGCGTGGTGCGGGGCAGCCTGCCGCCGCCCTTGACGCCACTGCTGGTCTTGGAATAGCGCTGGGCCATCTCTAGCTCCTTGACCACATCGTGATCGGCAAGTGCCCTCGCAGATTGCAGAGGGCCTGCACGAGTGGTGGCCCTTTGCGTATCGATGCGGCGCGCTCAATCGTTCGCGAAGATGTCAACATTCTTGGTCTCCGGCACGAAGAACGCACCGACCAAAAAGGTCATGAGTGCAACGACGGCCGGGTACCACAAACCGTTGTACATGTTGCCTGTCGACGCGACGATGGCGAAGGCAGTGGTTGGCAGCAAGCCGCCGAACCAGCCGTTGCCGATGTGGTACGGCAGACTCATCGAGGTATATCGGATGCGCGTCGGAAACAGTTCCACGAGTCCCGCGGCAATCGGGCCGTAGACCATCGCCACGTAGATCACCATCACGGTGAGGATGGCGACGATCATCCACCACTTTGCGCTAAGCAATTCGATCGGCTGGGCTTTGGCCGGATAACCTGCAGCCTTCAGAGCTTCGCCCATTTCAAACCGGAAGTCCGCGATCTTCTCGACGCTTTCTTCGTCGAACGTCTGATCTACCACGTTGGCAGCCGGTGGCGTGATCACCTTGTCGCCAATCGACACGGTGGCCGTGGTGTTGGCGGGCGCGTCGACGTTGTCATAACTCACCGAGCTCTGCGCGAGCAAGCGCTTGGCGATGTCGCACGGCGTGCTGAAGTCGATCTCGCGTGCGATGGGGCTCCCCTGGAACGAGCAGTACGCCGGGTCCGAGGTCACGACGATCCTGTTTGACGCCTGCGCCTGTGCGAGCTCCGGATTGGCGGCCTGGGTCAGCGCACTGAACAGCGGAGCGCCGAGCGGCGGCAGGAAGCTCAACGCGGCGAGCAGGCAGCCGGCCATGATGATGGGCTTGCGGCCGATCTTGTCGGACAGCGTGCCGAAGACGATAAAGAACGGGGTGCCGATCAACAGCGAGGCGCCGATCATCAACTGTGCCGTGGTCGGGTCGACCTTCAGTTGTGCGGTCAGGAAGAACAGCGCATAAAACTGGCCCGTGTACCAAACCACGCCCTGACCCGCCGTCAGTCCGAGGAGCGCGAGGATCACGATCTTCAGATTGCTCCAGCGACCGAAGGACTCGGACAGCGGCGCCTTGGAAGCTTTGCCGCTTTCCTTCATGCGCCTGAAGGCGGGCGACTCGCTCAGATGCAAGCGTATCCACATCGAGACGCCGAGCAGGATGGCGGACAACCAGAACGGCACGCGCCACGCCCAGTCGTCAAAGGCGGTGTCGCCGAACAGGGCCTTGGTCCCGATGCTGACGATCAGCGACAAGAACAGACCGAGCGTCGCGGTGGTCTGGATCCAGGAGGTGTATGCGCCGCGCCTGCCGTGTGGAGCGTATTCGGCCACGTAGGTGGCTGCGCCGCCGTACTCTCCGCCGAGCGCCAGCCCCTGCAAGAGACGCAGGCCGACCAGGATGATCGGTGCGGCGATGCCAATCGAGGCATAGCCGGGCAACACGCCCACGACGAAGGTCGACGCGCCCATGATCAAGATCGTGACCAGGAACGTGTACTTGCGCCCGATCGTGTCGCCCAGACGCCCGAACATCAGCGCGCCAAAGGGCCGCACGAGGAAGCCGGCCGCGAAGGCCATCAGGGAAGCGATGAAAGCAGCAGTCGGATCCAGGGCCGCAAAGAAATGCTGGCCGATGACGGTCGCTGCCGAGCCGTACAGATAGAAGTCGTACCACTCGAAGACCGTACCGAGGCTGGTGGCGAAGATGACGTTCTGCTCTTCGCTGGTCATCGGCTGAGGCGTTGCAACTGGCCTGGTTGTGCTTCCGGTTGTCATTGCCATTGATGTCTCCTCTTGCCGGTTTCCATGTCGGGCGCTTCCGGCACAAAGAGCCGCGGAACTCTTGCGGATGGACGCGTGCGGTGCCAAGCTCGAGGGCACGCCGCGTCTGTGCGGGTCACACGTTGTCGGTCTGCAGCAGCGTGCGTTGGATCGTCGGATGCAACTCCTCCAACGTGTATTCCTTGCACAGAACGGCGCGGATACCCAATGCGCTTGCCTGCTCCCGGGCATCGACGGGCAGGTGTCCCGAGCTCAGGATGAACGGCAGAGCGGGCCGAATTTCGCCGACCGCGCGTGCCAGCGCCAGGCCGGACAGCGCCGGCATGTTCAAGTCGCAGACCACCGCATCGATGCTGGCGTCGCGTCGCACAAACTCGAGCGCCTCGAGCGCATCGATCATCGCGGTCACGCGATAGCCGCGACTCTGCAGCAAGCGTTCGACCATCAGCACCATGACCTCGTCATCGTCCACATACAGCACGTGCTGGCCGCGAGCCGCGACATCCGGCATCGGCACCGGCTTCGCTTCGCCATGTATCCGCAGCGCGGCTTCCTGAACACCGGCATTCGGAGATTCCAGCGGGAACCACAAGTTGAACGTGCTGCCCGCATCGGGCGAACTCTCCACCGTGATCGCGCCGCGGTGGGCGCTGACGATGCCGTGCACGACGGCCAGTCCCAGGCCCGTCCCCTGGTCGACCGGCTTGGTGGTGAAGAACGGCTCGAAGATGCGAGCGCGCGTAGCCTCGTCCATGCCGCAGCCGTTGTCGGCGACACGAAGACGCGCATAGCGCCCAGCGGCAAGTGGCGACCCCGGTGCGCGCTCGTCGAGAGCCACGATGTCCAAGGTCAGCTCAATTCGGCCCGTGTTCTCCGGCAACGCATGCCACGCATTGACACACAGGTTGACGATGACTTGCTGGATCTGCACGCCGTCGGCGTCGACCCATACCGGCTCGTCGGTGAGCACCGTGTGCAACTCCGCCATGGCTGGCAGCATCGCGCGCAGCATGCCCAACGCCTCGTCGATCAGCGGGCGCATCGGCTGCACCAGGAACGTTGGCTGGTGGTGCCGGCTGAACGCGAGTATCTGCCGCACCAGGTCGCGGCCACGAAGCGCCGCCCGTTGAACCTGCTGTAGCGCCGTCCGCGCTGGTGAGAGCGAATCGAGCGCCGCGACGGCCTCCAGCGCCAGCGACGCGTTGCCGAGGATCGCCCCCAGCATGTTGTTGAAGTCATGCGCGATGCCACCGGCGAAGGTGCCGATGGCCTCGAGCTTCTGCGACTCGCGCAACTGAATCTCCAACGTTCGACGCTCGTGCTCGGCGTGCTTGCGTTCGGACACGTCCTGGATCGTGCCCTGCACATGCGAGATGCCGCCAGCGTCGTCGCGCGTCGCCTGGCCGACGACGCGCACCCAGACCTGTCGCCCTCTGGTGGTGACGATCTGCAATTCCTCGTCGAAGCGAACACCCTGGTGCATGCAACGATCGAGACACGCGCGGTAGGTCACGTCGAAGCCGACCGCACAGAAGCCGATGACCGAATCGATCGACTGGATCTGCCGCGGATCGGTGTCGTGGATGGCGGCCACCTCATCGGACCAGACCACACGCTGGCCGGGCAGCTCGATCATCCAGGCACCGAGCCGCGCCATCTGGCCGGCCATGCGCAACAGCGTCTCGCTGCGCAGCAGGTGTTCCTGGGTCTGCTGCCGCGCGAACATCTCGGCCTGCAACTGACTCGCCCGCTGGGCCACTTTCTCCTCGAGCGACGCGTTGAGCGCAACCAGCTCGGAGCGCAGCGCACGCGCCGTCCGGTCCAGGTTGGCCCGGTGCATGGCGTGCATGATGGAATGAGGCAGCTGCTGAACATAGTTGAGCCGCTTGACGATGTAGTCGTAGGCACCCAGACGCAACAAGGCGACGGCGGTGTCCTCGACGCCATGTGCGGTGATGATCACGAAGGGCAGCTCCAGCCTGCGTGCTTGCACTTCGCGGATGAGTTCCACAACGCTCATGCCGGGGACTTGCAGGTCGGCCAGCACCAGATCGAAGTGCGGCCTGTCGCAGATGAGCGCAAGCGCCTCGTCGCAGTTGGCGACGACAGTCAGTTGCAGCTGCGGAGCCGTGTCGCCGAGGTGGTTGCACGTGACCTCGCCGTCCATCGCGTTGGGCTCGACGTACAGGATCTGATAGCGCTGCCGCAGTGGGTCCATGCCCAGCAGGCTGCGATCGCGCTGACGCCGGACCACCGCGCGCAGCAGTTGCGGCAGGTCGTGGAGGTAGTCCTGCGACTTCGCGACGTAGTCGGTGGCGCCGGCATGCAACGCCTCGGACAGAGTCCTGTCGTCGCCCTCGCCGGTGATCATCACGACCGGCAATGCCTGGTCTGTCGCCCGCACTTGCCGCAGGAGTTCGATGCCGTCCATGTCGGGCAGGTGGTTGTCGAGCAGCACGACGTCGAAGCTGGCAAGCGCAAGCTGCTCGAGGCAAGCGGCTCCCGAGTCCACGATCTTCACGAGAAAGTCGGGCGCCGCCATCGCAAGGTACGACTGCAGCAGATCTGCGTCGGCGGGGTGGTCTTCTGCGTAGAGAATGTGCACGGGGCTCTCCGAGTGTGCCGGTCAGGGCTGCGCGAATGGCGCCTGGTTGGTCAGCACCCAGTACAGCTGGACGCGGCGTGCGACTTCGGAGAATGCGAAGAAGTCCACCGGTTTGACGATGTACGAGTTGACGCCGAACTGGTAGGCCGTCTGGATGTCCGAGTTCTCGCGCGACGTCGTGAGGATGATGAACGGCACCTGGTTCCACACCGCATGCTTGCGGGCGTGGCGCAGCACACCGATTCCGTCGAGCTTGGGAAGCCGCAAGTCCAGCAGCACCAACAGCGGCAAATTCGGGTCCGTGCTCGTCGCGTGCGCGTCGATGAAGTCCGTGGCTTCTTGACCATCGCGGCAGACCAGGAACGGGTTGGCCACGGCATGCTCGGCGAATGCCTGCATGCACAGGTCAAGGTCCATGTCGTTGTCCTCGACCATCAGGATGGGGCGCAGCCGCTCTGTCGCAACGGCGCGTGTTGCCAAAGGCGTCATGGGGAACTCTCGATGAATTCCGGAACTTCGATGAAGAACGTCGCCCCCTGGCCCGGGGTCGACTCCGCGCGGATGCTCCCGCCCAGCTTTTCGAGCACCTTGCTGACAATCGCCAGCCCGGCGCCAGTGCCTTCGAATTCGCTCGCGCGGACGAGGCGATTGAAGAGCCCGTAGATCCGATCTTGGTACTTCATGTCGAAGCCGATGCCGTTGTCTGCCACGCTGACCGAGCAAGCGCCGTTTGTCAGACCGGCGCGCACAGCCACGCGCGGCGGTCGCGACTGGCGGCTGTACTTGAGCGCGTTGTCGATCAGGTTGGACAGCACCTGGTGCAGTCCGTGCTCCCAGCCGCGCAGCTCGATCCGTGGCACCTCGATGTCGATTTCCACGCCTTGGTCGGCGACCGTCAGGCTGCGGTCGTCCAGGATCCGGTGCACCAACTCGTCGAGGCGGAACCGGACCGGCTGCGGCACGTGCGCCACGATGCGTGAGTAGGCCAGCAGGTCGTCGATCAGACGATCGAGGTTCTTGGCTGCGGAAATGACCTGCCCGATGCAGAACCGGGCGCGCTCCGGCAACGACTCGGCGTGGGAGCGTTGCACCTCCTGAGCGTAGCCGGTGATACCGCGCAGCGGCGCCTTCAGGTCGTGCGAGACTGTGTACGCAAAGGTCTTCAGTTCTTCATTCTTCTCGCGCAAGATCTCTTCGTCCCGCTTGCGCTGGCTGATGTCGAGAGCCAGGACGAGGCAGCCGGTCTTGTGCCCGTCCGTGTCGCGCAGCGCAGTGACCGAGAGCAGCACCGGCAATTGGCTGCCATCCTTGCGCGCGCAGATCCATTCACACTCGCGGGCGTCGTCGCCGCGGCACTGGTCCAGCAGCGACGCGAACCCGCGACCGAGCGCGCGCTGGGAAGGCTCGGCGTCCATGTCAGGCGCGCCGCCTTCGTCGCCTTGCAGGATCTGCGGCGTGTGCACGCCCACCACCTCGGCCGCGACGCGGCCGAACATGCGCTCGGCCGCGGGGTTGAAGCTGGTGATCAAGCCATCGGCGTCGGTGCTGACGATCGCGCAGCCCGCGTTGTCGACGATTGCCCGGTGCAGAATTTGCACTCGATGCAAGAGGAACTCGTACGCCTTGCGTTCGGCAACGTCGGTAATGGACTCCAGCACAAAAGTGTGGTGACTGGTGTCCAGCAGCGTGAGGCCCAACTCGATGGGCACCTCGTCGCCGCACTTGTGCAGGCCCAGCGTCTCACGGCAGACGGCCTCGTGCCGGCTGGCCGGATTGGCGAGCAGATTTGCCCAGCGCCCTGCATGCTCGGCACGCAGATCCACGGGCACCAGTCGCTCGACCAGTTGGCCGACGAGGTCGGCACGCGTATAGCCGAACAGCCGCTCCGCCTCGGCATTGACGAGGTTGATCCGACCATCGCGGTCGGCGCCGATGATCGCGTTGGGCACCGACTCGATCACCAGGCGAAACCGCTCGAGCTGGCGACGTTCGCTGGTGGTGCGCCTCAGCTCCAGGATCGCGACCACCTGGCGGCTCAACTTCTCGAGCGCCTCTTGCTGCGCGCGATCGAGCTCGCGCGGCACGATGTCCGTCACGCACAGCGTGCCGACGGCATGTCCGTCGGAGGCGACCAGCGGCGCGCCGGCATAGAAGCGTATCCCCGGCGCAGACGTGACCATGGGATTGTCCTGGAAGCGCCCATCGACACTCGTGTCGCGCACGAGCAGAAGCTCGTCGGGCCTGAGAATGGCGTGCGCACAGAAGGCAATGTCGCGCGGCGTCTGCGTCGCCTCGATGCCGACGCGTGCCTTGAACCATTGCCGGTTCTCGTCCACCAGCGACACCAGCGCGATCGGTGCCTGACAAACATGCGCCGCCAGCGCCGCGAGGTCATCGAAAGCCCGTTCGGCAGGCGTATCGAGAACGCCATAACTGTGGAGCGTATGCAGGCGCTGCGCCTCGTCGGCAGGAATCTCGGCTCTCGACATCGTGCTAGGGCCCGTGGATTGTTCGCCTCGCCACTTCGCCGCGCGGACTTGAAGGTGTATGCGGCCGGGCCGACGTTGGCAGTGCGAATGTCCGCCTTGACCGGGGCCATTGGCGGGCGCAATTATGTTGACGGCGCGGTCACCGGGCCATTGATAAGTTATGACGGATTGATGTCCATTAATCGCCTGTCAACGACACCACAGCCGCGCGCCACAAGCTAGACACTCACCTGAGTTGATGAGACCCGCCGCTGGCCTCCAGGTCGACGCAGACAGCCCGCTTCAACGCCTGGCCTCACGGTCCCATGGCGCGACGCCTCGGAACTCGGCGGCGAGAAAGTCGATCATCGCGCGCACCTTGGCGCTGAGGTGGCGCCGGCTCGGGTACACGGCGAGCACGTCGATGTCGTGCATGCGATAGCCGGGCAGCACGGGCACGAGCTTGCCGTCGCGCAGATCGGCGCCGATGAGGAAGGTCGGTTGCCAGATCACGCCCATGCCGGCCAGCGCGGCGGCCCGCGCGGTGTCGCCGTTGTTGGTGTGCATGATGCAGCGCGCGCGCACGCCGTGCTCTGCGCCGCGCTCGTCGACGAACTTCCATTCGTCGGCGCTCGCCGCGTAGGTGTAGCCGATGCAGTCGTGTGCGGCGAGATCGGCCGGATGCTTCGGCCGGCCGCGCCTGCGCAGATAACTCGGCGCGGCGCAGACGATGTTGCGCGACGTGGCGAGCTTGCGCGCCGCGTGCGCGCTCGAGCCGGCGCGCGATATGCGCACGCCGAGGTCGTAGCCCTCCTCGACGATGTCGACGACGCGGTCGATCAGCGCGACGTCCAGCTCGACTTCGGGATACGCCTTCGCGAACTTCGGCCAGAGTGGCGCCAGGTGCAGGATGCCGAAGCTGAGCGGCACGTTGATGCGCAGCCGCCCGCGCGGCTGCAGCGTGCTCGACGCGGCGACCGCTTCAGCCTCCGCGACGTCGTCGAGCACCGCCTTCGCGCGTTCGAACAGCGCCTCGCCGCTTTCGGTCAGCGAGAGCTTGCGCGAGTGGCGGTTCAAGAGTCGCGTGCCGAGATGCGCTTCGAGCTCGGCAACGTAGCGCGTGACGTTGGCAGGCGACGTGCCCAGCGCTTCGGCGGCACGCGCGAAACTCTGCTGCACCACGACGCCGACGAACACCTCGAACGCGCGCAAACGATCCATGGTGGTCAGCCCCGCTGATTCATTAAAGCTGAATCAATTGTGCACTCCGCCGCCATTGTCGAGATCAAAGCTGAATCCTACAGTTCATCCATCGCAACACCACCACCGACAGGAGCCCACCATGAACCGACTCATCAACAAGCGCGCACTGATCACCGGCGGCACCAGCGGCATCGGCCTGGAGACCGCACGCCAGTTCCTCGACGAAGGCGCGCGCGTCGTCGTCACCGGCAGCAGCGAAGCCTCGATCGCCGCGGCGCGCCGCGAACTCGGCGAGCGCGCACTGGTGCTGCGTGCCGATGCCGGCAACGTCGCCGCGCAGGCCCCGCTGGCGCGCGCGATCGAAGAAGCGTTCGGCGGGCTCGACGTGGTGTTCGTCAACGCCGGCATCGCTCAACTGCGGCCGATCGAGCAATGGGACGAAGCCGCCTTCGACCGCCTCTTCGCGATCAATTTGAAGGGCCCGTACTTCCTGCTGCAATCGTTGCTGCCGCTGCTCGCCAACCCGAGCTCGGTGGTGCTGAACACCTCGGTCAACGCGCACATCGGCATGCCGACGTCCAGCGTCTACGGCGCGAGCAAGGCGGCGCTGCTGTCGCTGACGCGCACGCTCTCGGGCGAGCTGATCGGACGCGGCATCCGCGTCAACGCGATCAGCCCCGGGCCGATCTCGACACCGCTGTACGACAAGCTCGGCATGTCGGACGCGCAGTTGCAGCAGACGGCGGAATCGATCCGCTCGCTCGTGCCCGCCGGCCGCTTCGGCACGCCGAGCGAGATCGCGAAGGCGGTC
>Ga0068864_100002100_pt1 | contig 16468 bp, 19 predicted proteins | sample KBSSwiS72_FD_66586 | JGI IMG/M metagenome (GOLD analysis project Ga0068864, IMG submission 66586) | Switchgrass rhizosphere microbial communities from Kellogg Biological Station, Michigan, USA - KBS Switchgrass S7-2 | ecosystem: Host-associated > Plants > Roots > Rhizosphere > Soil ... | reverse complement strand
CGCTTCGCGAGAGTGGCGGAAAGCCTATCCTCCGCTGAGTCGCACAACGTGGCACTCGGCGTTGTGCGACAGTCCGCGCCGCACCTCTGAGGGCCTAGTGCGACACCCTCAGGCCCCTTCACCCTCAACAACCCGCAGCCCGCGCGCCTCTCTCTGCCGCTCTCGCTCTTGGCGCTCTTTATTTTCTCGGGTCTTCTGAATCAGCATGGCCCCGACATCCTTATACACGCTATCGCGGGCATGTGGGGAGGGAGGCGGCTTGCGGCGTGTCTCGTACTGTGCCGTGTACTTCAACGCCAGGATGCGTAGCGACGGTGCGACCTCCGGTTCCGACCCAACCCGCTTCAGGAAGTCGAAGGCTTCACCAAACCCCTGGTATTGGATGCAGATGGCAGCGGCCTCGATCCGTCGCCGCAGCGGTAGTTCCAAGTCCCAGTATATCTCGCGTAGTTGTTCGATTGAGTCCATTTGCCTCGTCCATGTGGGGTGTACAGGGCGACAAACGTGCTTGAAAGGCGCTTAAGCAGGCTCAAAGTCGGGGGTGATACCCGCTATTACCCGCCGATTTGCGGGTAGTGGGCTGAGTATTACCCGCATCAAAAACACTAGGGTTTCCGCCACTTTCCGACCTATCCCTTATTGAATTGCGGGTAGAGCGGGTAACGTTTGAGCCAGGCTCCTGCGTAAAGTGACTAGGGACGGACCCCAAAATATACCCGCATTACCCGCAACACCCGCAACCACAACATCTAGAACCATATCACACACTCCTTACCACATCTAGGTATCCATCCACACTTCAGCCCAACCTCCTTACTCTCCATACCCATGCCTTCGAGTGCTTATCCTCGTCACTCTCCAACACTAGCCCCGCGACAACTTTACTCCTATTGGCGGAAAGCCACTTGCCCAGGGCTATATGGCTCAGGCTTCCCCGACGCTCAGCCACCTGCTCTAGCGCCAATCGCAAGGCATCGGTCTTATCAATATCAGTGTTGTCGGGAAGTTTGTTGGCGCACCCGATAATTGCGCTGGCACTCATCCATCCATCACCCACCGCACTATGGATTGCTTGGAATACTTGTGCCCTCTGTCGCACCGCAGGGTCTTGTTCATGGGCGGTGTCCATCGTGAGCACTGGATCAGCCCGGCCCAGCCACAACAGCGCCCCCCGCACCATATCGGACCACCGCGCAAACGACTCCCCAATGCCCGGTGGCCTGTCCGGCATTCCCGCAGCCACATACGCCCGCACCACCATCAGCGCCGCTGAGATATATCTCCCCCGATCCCTCATCACAGCCGCGACCGGATTACCCTGGAACTGCCTCTTCCGCGGTTCCTCCATCTTTGCATCCAGCCCGCACCGCAACACCCTTCTATTAACATCGTCCACAAACGACAGGTTATTCCCGTTCGCAAATATCGTCACAGTGTTCGGCAACTGTATCCGCTCCGACCTCCCCAACGGCCTAATGTTAATCACTGGCCGTTCGATCGCCTGACACAACGCATCACCACCCAGTTCAATGGTTGCGTTATCTATCGAGAACAGCGGTGTTCCCGCTAACAACTCCGAGTGCAACCGCTTATCGAACTCATCAAGGTCTTTACCCGCAGTCATTGGCGGACAGGACTGCCCGAGTGCAATCATCGACACTGTATCGAGTAGGAAGCTCTTGCCCGTGCCAGCCTCCGGCGCTGTTATTGCGTGCAACGGTACGCATACCAGCGCCCCCCGCACCACCGGAGTTATCAGACCGGACAGCCCCACGCTATGACTGGCCTCATCAACGAAAGGGAACTCATCAAGCAATTCATCGAGCATCCCCAGCGCCACTTCCGCCTGTTCCCGAGTCGGATTGTCCGGTATCGGCTCCATCACCGGCGGCTCAACCAGCAACAACTTTGTTCCCTCGTCATATCCGAGATATGACAGTACGGTGCCATCCGGTCGCAGCGTCGGGCACATAATCACGCCCTCCAACCGGCGCAGCCCGCTTATACCTGCCCGCTTCAACAGGGCCTTGGCTACCGACCCCGGAGGCCCAATCCGCTTAAAGTCATCATCACTCGGACGTTTCCAGTCGATGAACCGAGTTAACTCCGCTAACAGAAACGGTTCCTCCACCTTGTACACCTGGGCAATACGTATACGCTGCCCACTTGCACCACTTATCTCACCGAAACCCACCCGCACTAAATCAGAGCCACGCTGGTATACCTCAGCTTCGGACGCCAACAGTATCTGTTCGGCCTCCTCCACCATCTCACCTAACTGGTTGGAGTTGTATATAATGACTCGACGCGCCCTGTTCATCGAGCTGCCCCGTACCCCAGGAATGATCTCGGGTCCAGTACGGTTCGTCTTACTAGCCATCATCACCATATCCTCATTCGTGTTGCTCCGTCTTTGTGGGGTGGGTGGGGCACCGCGCCCCTCATTCGCTTTGCTATGTCTGGCGCGACCACATCACCCATCGCCAGTCATCGCCGATCCCTCCGAAGGAGGGGGCTTTTCAGCCCCCTCCAACTATGCTTCAGCTTTAAATCGGTTGCGCAGTTCCTTAGTCATCCTAGCAGCGCGATCCCAGTTATCTTTCTCTTCAAGCATATCGCGTCGCATTTCTCGATACACCCGATTCCTGTACTCCTCTTCCCACTCAGCTGTGTCTTGATCTAGCTTTTCCCTGAAGCACTTCCAGCAAAGCGAGTTGTATTCATCGGGCTTCCGATGCAGAAAGACTGAAGCAGCAAATTTTATTCCATCCTCCTGCCAGTATTGCGACTCAGCCTCGAAAAATTGAGGGTTGTTATAGCAGTTTTCACATTCACCAATCGCGAACTTCATAGGTCTGAGCTCGAAAAACGGTCGTGGAAGTATCTGAACTTGTCGAACTCGAAGCGAGCTACTTTAATCATCGCATTAGAGAGGCTCACTGCGCTTTTCACTTGTTCCTTATTGTAGTCTTCTCCAGACATTACTTTTTCGAATATTGCTTGCAGACTTGTTAATAGTGTTCCTGTATTGACTTGGGTGACAGCCAACTTGCCTTTTTTGGTTACATCTCTAGAGTCGGTCATGTTGATAGTCTCCGTGGGGTTAAAGGGAATGTGCTTATCAGGCTTTGCGCACCGCCCATCATCCTTTCCTTCAGTGTGTTCCGTGCCGCTGTCTTGCCTCAAGTAGATCGAGTAGAAGATCGAGTCGTGGCGCATCATCGTATTTCCACTCCAACTCGATCATACCCACCAGCGCGGTTCGTTCCTCAGCACTCAAGGTCCGATCCGCCTCCTCATACGCAAGGATAGCTGACTTGACATCTCGTAGTTCACTCCAGGCATCTGCGACCCAGCGCCTCCCGGCCACAGCTACCGCTTCTTGGTCACATGGATCGAATTTGTACCTATCGAGGAACTCGGCATCCGCTTCCCTCTCCGCGGCTTTAGCGGCGGCACGCAGGGAAAAGAGTTGGTTGAGTCTCTGTCGGTCGAGCACTCATCTTCCTTTCTTCGGTAGGTGTGCCGGGAGCGGGCCAAGCCCAAAAGCACATGTTTGTGCAAGAAAGTGAAGACCAACACTCATAGCCCTAATCCCGCTTCAACTGATCCAAGAACTCTTTCAGGCTCCCGTCTGCCCCCCGGCTCGGTTCGGGCGCAGTCCACTGGACTCGGGGACGGGGTTCACGGTTCTCTTTAAAGACTGCGTACGGAACCACATCATCGAGTGTCAGTGGTTGCTTAGCTCCCCACTCAAGGCCATGCGCTATCTTCTCGCGGACCCACTCGGCCCCGTGCTCCCCGGTCAGTCCGCACCGCCGGGCCGCAAAACCCAGCCGCACATACACAGCAGCCTCATCCACCAACCCCGACCACACATAACCACCTATCGTGCAAGCGGCTTGGTACAGTGTTGTTTCCCGCACCCCGACCAGTGCATTCGCTACACGGTCCTCTTGCCTGCGAACAGTCCTATCCACTTTTCGCCGGCACGCATCCCTCAGTGCCGGATCACCCTCTATGTTTTCCCTTTGTACACAAACATGTGCTTTTGGGTTGGGTCCGCCCTCCGCAATGAACCGTTCCCGTCTTTCCCTTACCGAGTCCATCTCCACCAGCCCCTCAACGAGGTCGATAGGAGTCCCCTCCACCCGTATCACCTCGGACAGTGGTTGCCCCCTCACCGACCCATAGAAGTAAGCAAGGGACAGGCCCCAACTCTCCGGAGCGAGCACGCCACCCAACACACCATTGAGCCGACTCACCACCCTGGCCCGAGTCCCTGGTTCGTACCCTTGGGCGAACGGTGCCAGCACTCTCCACTTGGGCCTCTCGGCCCTATGGCTCGAAGTGGTGTAAACCAGGGCCTCGATGCCCCGCAGCCGCTCCGCTGCCCACTCCGGCCCCCATTCACCGCCGTCGTAATCACCCTCCACTCCCGTCACCTCAACGAGGTTGGCATCGTTCCGCAGACACCCATGATTGGAGCGGGCCTCCCCAAAGCGGGCCAGCTTAATCATCGGGAGCGCCAGCTTCGTTCGACCACTGGTATGGCGAATTAGACTCGCAATGCGTTCCGAGTCCCACGGTGTCTCGGAACTCGTGGTGGCGGCTGTAGAGGGGAACAAGGTGACGAGCATCACAACAAACCCAAATCCTTGAGGTCGATTTCCATCCCATCGCGCACCAGCACCCTCCGCAGTCCCTGAAATATAACCATCCACCTCTCTGCGTCTGGGTCTTCGGAGCGCCGCAAGAACTCCATGAGGCTCTCGTATGTCTTTGGGTCAAACGCTTGCCAGTCTCGCCGCTTCATATGCTTACCCTCTCGTCCACGATACCTGTTGCGAATACTGGTCGGATGATTAAGTTGAAGGCTTTCCGGTCCAAGGCCATCTAACCAGCCCTCAAGTTCCGACCAATGCTCAAAGAGCCATATCGCGTCGTTGTAGCTCTTTGAGTCCTTAGCTTGCAGTCGGGCGAGATCTGGCACCCTACTCAACAACAACGACTGTGCGCGGCGGTAGCGGGGATGCTGTATGCTGTTGGTTCCTGACTGTCGGAGGGCGTTGGTACGAACCACAAACCCAGATCGCCCTATCCCTACCCAGTGCGCCTTGTCCTTCTGTTGCATTACCTCCCTGACAGCATTGTTGCCTGCCCGCAAGATGTGCTGGTCCTCTTCCGATAAGGCGGACCACAGTTCAATGGCCTCATCATCGGTCATCACCGTTCCTTGCCGTAGTGAGTGTGGTCGGGTAAGAAGGGATCGTCCCTTCTTTGACTGCCCCGTGTTTGGTCGGGTGAGTTCAAGAAGGGATTGTCCCTTCTTTGCCGGGAGTGCTGTGGGTTGACCTCAACCTATCAGGCCGCACCTTGCGGGGCCTGCCCACCGGCCGCTTAACCGGGTGGTTCTTGTCCCACCAGCCCCGATACGCGCAATACTTGCTGCACCACCGCTGCCAGTACGCCTTGGGAGTGTACTCGCTTCCGCATTTCTCGCACTGCCTAGTCATCTCGTCACCACCAGTAGTATAGGTCATGGTGGAGACTACCACATACTGTGGTAAATGTCAATAAGTCTATTGACAATCGCACCAATTACTGTAGTATTACTTGCAGTTTACTTGGCACCATCTCCCCAGGGACCGCAGCATGGCAATTCTTTATTTAATGAAACGTACCTGGCGCGAGTTACGCGCAGTGTCGCATCGGCTATACCAGCAAGCTCTCGAAACGCTCATATGTGCAAAGGGCAGCACTGACCTGGGTGCTCGCGGAAGGCACCGTCAGAGACATGCGTTTAAAGGAGGACTACCTATCCGTTGAGTCTCGCATCCCACAGAAGCTGTGGGAGGACCACGGTAATAAAGACTCAGATCAAGCGTATCTCGATGGTGTGTGGGAGTTGCATGGGAATAACTGGGACCGGGGTAAATGCCTCTTAGAGGTACTTCAGGTAAATGAGAACGAACCCTCGTGGATATATGACCCGGCCAAGAGGGATAAAGAGATGGCGCGATACAAGCGGTGGGCCAAGGACTGCGCCAACCATCACTGCCAACGCGAGGGTATATGTCAGGAGCAGTCTAGATGTACGGGAGGGTTTTATGTCTCGGAGATAAGGGTATGACCCCCAGGTTTATACACACTTATAGACGGTCTATGCGCACAATGCCGTTGTTAGTGTGTACCATCCCTCACCGCCCCCGCCAGGACCACCACCCTCGCTTCGGCGCACCCAGCACCGCCGTGAGCCGCCTTCGTTCATCGGCTTCGGCATCGAGCCTTCGCCGCAAGTCCGCGATCGTCGCGTGCGCGTCATCGAGGCGTGCCCGCAACCCCCGCACTTCGGCCTCCAGGGCCTCGTGCGTTGCATCGCGCGGCACTGCATCCGCAATGACAGGGTACACACGGTGCAGCTCCGCCGGCTCTATGAGCCATCCCCTGGTCGCCGCGTCGCGCATTGCAGCCACCTTCCCCGCCCGTATAGCCCGCAGGAGGGTTGTTTTGTCCTTACGCACTGCGCGCGCCGCTTCGGTCAGGGTGTATGGCATCGCATTGGCCCCCGCACTGCGAACCGTTGCGTTGCGCAGCGGTGACGCATCGCAGGCCAGGATCACCCGCTACCTAGGCCGAGCACAACCCTGCATAGCGCCGGGACGTGGTGGTGAGTGGCGTTGCGTTGCAACGGGTGCAAGCAATCTATGGTTGAAAAGTGGACATCATGTCCACTTTTTGAGTCAACAATCGTCCATAGTTCCCTTGAGTGGAGTGTTGACAGCGTTGTCAACACTCGGCGCGGGGCGGGTTCTGCGGTACTGGTCCCCCACTCACCCCGCGAGTGGCGCGAAGCACCCCGCTTCCCCTGGTCGCGGCCCCCACACCGCGAGCCAGAACCCGCTTTTCCGCCATGACCGCAGCCTTGGCCCCCAATCAACCGGGGCCGGGAGGCCCGCTTCCACCTTCCCTACCTTGGCGAATCGCCAGCTATCTAGTTGCTTAGTTGGCAGTGCTTCTTGTCTTGCGGCCTGTGCAAGACGGTCTTGCACGCCTGCATGGGAGGGCCATCGAGGTAGGAACCGCTGGGCGATCCGATACCGATACCGACCGTTGCCGGGCCGAGTGCGCTCATCAAAGCATCCCTGCGCATCGAGCCGCTTCATGGCGCGGCACACAGTGGCCTCCGACTTCCCGACATCCACCGCAAGCTGACGGAGGGCGGGCCAACAGCGGCCCTGCCGGTCCGCATAGCGCAGCAGGGCAGTCATCACCTTGAACTCTAGCGGCGGTAGGTGCTGGAGGGCGTCGAACGGTAGGGCGACAGTAGCGAACATGGCTTCCTCCGTGGGATGGACCCACTCGGAAGCGGCTCACCAAGGCGCAGTTCGCCTGTGGCAAGCGAGGGGGCTTGCAAAGAGTCTCGGTTTCGAGGAAGCTGGTGATCGCCAAATCATGCTTCCGGGCAACCGGACTATGTGCAGACCCGTCTCTTCCGAGGCGGGTTTCGCATTTCTGGGCTATGGGCCTCGCTTAAACAGTACCGCGCGAGCCTAGCTCTGAACGCGGCGCGGCACCAGCCCACTTATCCCCGTCTCATCCCCCAAGTAACCGCCCTAAGTTATTCACAGCCTGTGAATAATCACCAGTCACTATCCAAATACACCCCCAGTAACATTGACTTATAGGATAGCATTTGCTATGCTTTGATCCAGTATTCGCAAGTACTGGGTGGCGGTTACGATGAGTGATTCCCCTCCCACCTTCGGCAGTGTTCTTTACGGCCCATCCGGCCCGGCCTCCGCTCCCCAGGGACCGAACGGGATGGCTGGGCCTGCACAACCCGCACCATCATTTCGCGGCGAATCAGTGGATAAGCTCCCCGCCGCAGCCGATCCCGCGACAGTGATCCCCAACGCACCCGCGCAGCCCGCCAAGCCCGAACCGCGCAGCCTTGGCGAGTCCCTGTACCCGACCACTGAGGCCCCGACCACCGCCCCGGCCACCGACTTCACCCTGCCCGAAGGGATGGAACCTCACCCCGAGCTTCTCGCCGAGTACGGCCAAACGACCAAAGAACTGCGCTTGGACCGCGCCGGGGCCGACCGTCTCTTAGCCCTCCATGCGAAGGCGACGCAGGCCGCTACCGACCACCAAGCCGGTGAGTGGCGACGGCAGAGCGAGGCCGCATTCACCACTGATGAGCTGGCGGACATCCGTACGCAGTTCACCGAAGCAATCGGCACCGACGCGGACGCTCAAACCTTCCGGCAATTACTCGGCCAGAGTGGCCTGGGCAATCACCCTGCGGTCATTCGGGTAATTGGGCGGCTAGTGCGGAGGTAGCCGCCGATGGCCCGCTACGTGATCGACAGGCCCTTCACTTACACGGCCAAGAGTGGACACCTTCGACTCGCGGCCCATGAGGGCCAGCCGTGGCTCTATACCGTTTGGGACACTACCGACCCGGCTTGGGACGTACCAGACAACTGGGCACCGCCTCTTCTTGAAGTACTACCGATGGACCTGGAGGCCAAGGCCGCATTAGACGCAGCCCGCGCGCCTTACGCCGGCACGTACTTGCTCGGAGTAGGCTTCATTCCACTCGATGAGCCGATATGGACGCCTCCCAGGTGGTGGATCACAAACTTCGTGACCCACCCCTATCGCTCAAGACAACTGACGGTCCAGCACTAATGGCCCGGTTCCTTCTCCTAACTCCTCATTCATTCAACACACCGAGGGGCGCGGCCTTCTACGAAGCTGGCGTCGAGGTAGATAGCTCGGAAGTCCTCAACTTCGTTTGCACCGCGCACATGCAGGCCCTCGACGCCGAGGCCGAAGCCCTTCTCGCGGATGAGTGTGACAGAAATCGCGCTGCTGGAACAGATGGGAGCGTGATCGGCTTCGGTCCAACTCAAACCCTCCCGGCCTAAGGAGTGAAACCATGACCGAAGACAACAAGACTCAGGAAGAACGCATAGCGGCCCTTGAGGCCGAACTCGCGGCCCTACGCCGCCCACAGCCCCGGCCAGAACCGCCACTCCACCGCACCATTCCGGGCCAAGTAGGACTATTCGACCGCCTGGGGAACAGGGTTCAACTGCCTGAGCCGGTCCCCTCCGAAACGACCGTGGGAGGCTCGGCGGGGTTCGGCACTCCTTATCGGGAGGGGCCGGGTGGCACAAAGGTCTGGGCGCCTGATGGCGTGCCTCGCGACCCTCGCACTGGCGAACCGCTCGCAGGGATGGGAACGGGTTCTATCGGGACGGGTCCAGGCCGTAACGTCCAACATCAGCAAGCGATTGATTACCTCGACCGTGCCTTCCGGCCCCACAGGCCCGCACCAGAAGAATAGTCGATGGCCCTCAGCCTTACCGACACTGGTTTCCCCTCGTACCAATTAGGCAGGCAAATCATGGACTCTCTCGAAGACGCTCGGCTTGCCCTGAAACTTGAAGATCCGCAGCTTTACCAATGGGTGCCGAAGCTGGCGAGGGCCAAGGGCGAGGGACTCAGGGAGTTTATTCGAGGCATTGTACTGGCGACGGATGCAGCGCGGGCCGCATACGATGCCGGGTATCGAGACCAGCCAATACCGGATGCCTGCGATATCCTTACTGGCCTTTGCGCGTACCTGGCACTTTTACTTAGGGATGAGATAATGCGACGCATCCTTGCTGGAGAGGTCGAAGCCTATGAGGCCACACTCGCCCTAGCTGTGCTTAATCGCTTCGACTCCGATGCTCAGTCTCTCGACAATGCCAGCTGGTTCATATCGAAGCTGGGGGAGCGGCACTGATGCCAACTTTGCCTGCCAGCGGTTATCCGACCCCACAAGCCCCTTCCATAGAGGCACTTCCCGTCGCGCCGGAAGTCAAGCAGGACATCCGCGCTACCCCCGAAGCCTTCGGGATGGCAAGCGCCCTCGCACTAACCAACCTGGGCCAGAGCTTTGAGAAGGCGGCGGGCTACCTAGGCAACATTCAGGACCAATATGATAAGACTGTGGCCCAAGAGGCCCGGAACCGTGCCTTGGCCTACTCACAACGCCTCCTTTATGGCGACCCTGATCTGCCTGACGACAGAGGCTTCTTCGGCACCGAGGGCCGGATCGCGCTAGACAGGCGTGCTGACACTATCAAGAACCTAGAGAGTGTCTACGACAAGGAGAGGCGGAACCTCCCCACTGCCCAAGCACAGCGTCTATTCGATGAAGGCTCGGCGGCGGGCCGCTTGCACAACCAAGCCCTCGTGCTTCACCATGCCTCCCAGCAGTTCCAAAAGTTTAAGGCGAAGGAAGCCGAGTCGGAAGTCGGCCTCAAGCTGAATGAAGTCTCGGCAGCCTCTACCCGAGGCGACCTCGACGCTATGAAGCAAAACCTGGGCGAAGCGATTAACATCGCCACGCAGGCGTTGCGCGAGCGAGGTGCAAGCGATGCGGAGATCAAGGCGAAAGCCTCCGACTTGACAGCTACCGCAGTGGAATTCTGGTCCCTTGGCCGCGCCCCCACTGATCCGACCGGAGCTTTAGCTGCACTCGAACAAAACAAAGAACACTTTACCGATCCTGCTCGCTACGCCCGCCTTTACGGACAGGTTAAGGGCCATGCGGACAAGGAGGAGGGGCGCAAGCTTGTTGAGAGCACCACTGGGCCGGGACCAACTGCGGGTGGTGATGCGGTTGATCGGTTCCTCGACCTCGCGGCACAGCACGAAAGCGGTTGGCGCAACATCCACCAGGGACTGGTGCCGCGAGCGGTAAGCACAGCCCAGGGCTATTTCCAGATAACCAATACAACCTGGAAAAACTTTGCGCCCCCCGAGGTCCTCGCCCAGTACCCCAACGCCATGTCTGCCCCCTACGAGGTGCAGCGGCAGGTAGCCCGCAACATCGTCACCACTAGCGGCGTACAGCATTGGACTGACTACAACGCGGCCCTGCGGGCATCGGCCCTGAGTATCGGGATGCCGGTATCGGGACCGATCTCTGGACGTCCCGCCCAACCGACTACAACTGCTGGACCAGTCAACTGGGCACCGACCACTGGCCCGGATGGCAAAGTTTACATGCTGACGGGACCACAGGCCGAAGAGTACAAGTCCATCGAGAAGCCTGAGGACCAACAGAAGTTCTTGACGGAGGCGGTTAAGACACCTGTCCCTCCGACTCCGAGTGCTCCCGCTCCCACCACTCCCGCTCCAAGCGCGGTGCCCGAAAGCCCCCTGGCCGGTCAGGTGGCGCGCATCCAAGCCTCCGGTGCCTCGCCCGAAGTCAAGGAGGCCGCAATCGCGGAACTCAACCACCAACATCAGGTAAAGTCGCTAGGGCAAAAGGAGGCCGATTACGAACTAACCAGGGCCATCAACCGCGGCGACCCGTCAATCACACCCGACTACATAGACTCGCTGGTACAGACACAGCGCATCTCACCCGCCGATGGCACCCAGGCCCAGGCCCGGCTCGAAAAGGTTAAGGAGGACCAGCGCAAGATCTCGGACGCCATTGCCCTAGTGGACTCGGCTAGGCGCGGCGAGACGGCACTCGACCCAACCAACACTGACCACAAGAAGTCGGTTGAGATAGATTTTGCCAACGCCTCCAAGGGATGGAAGCCTGCGGAGGAATGGTCCAAGAGTATGGACTATGTGAGTAAGGTGAATGTGGTTCCTGAGCGGGTTAAGGCGACCATCACCGGAAACCTGTTCTCGGGCAACGAGGGCCGGGCCACCGCTGGAGCGCGGCAATATCGGGAACTCGTAGCGTTGAACCCAATGCTGGGCGAAAGTTTTAATGCCGATGCGAGGGCTATGGCCGCGACACTGAACACGATGGCCGGGTTCGGCATGGTCCCCAAGGAGGCGTTCACCCAGGCCCAGGCCCAGATGCGGGTTCCGCAAGCCGAGCAAGAGGCCCGGCGCAAGTCGTTCGACTCGGTGCGCGGCCCAACTCCGAGCGACCAACTCGCCAAGGATACAGCGGCCATTAACAGCAAGTTCAATACTTGGGGAGATGACCCGAACGAGATCCCGCCCGCTATGCTCCATGAGTTCCGCGAATTGGCCCGAATGTTCTACGGTCGAACCGGTAACTTGGATGCAGCATACCAAGCCGCATACGATACTGCGCGCTCACAGTGGTCGCCCAGCCGAGTCGGGGCAGATGGGCATCGCTGGCTCAAGGGTGCTCCGGAAGCCCTCTATGCAGCACCGGGCCGCACCGACAACAGCGATTGGATGAACCAACAACTCCTAGCGGACGTGAATGCCGCAGCGCCGAAGCCATTCACCCTCAACCAGCTCCACATCATCCCCCAGGTTCCGGAGATCACCAAACCGGGAGAGAAGCCCGGCTATTCAGTGTGGTATTCCGATGAAGCGGGGAACTGGGATACCGTCAGGGACGCGAACCGTACACCACTGGTGTGGCGTCCCAACTGGACCACCAGTGAGGTACGCGCGAAGGAGGCCCAAGCACTGAGGCAACGCCACGAAGAGCGGGCGCGCGCCCCAGTAGCTACCGCTCCGGTCCCTCCACAACCTCAGCCACCACTACCCGGCGACGCTACCTTCCTCGAAAAGTTGAAGCGAGCACCCTCGCAACTGCGGGAATTGAGATCGCCGGCTCCGTCTGGGACCCGGCCACCCCCCACCTGAGCCTTAAAGGGATATTGCAATGGGTGTAAATAGAGCATTCAAGCCACTGCACGAGCGTTATGAGATCGCGGAGAATGGCTGTTGGTTGTGGACCAGTGGCACAAACACAAATGGGTACGGTAAGTTTTCGGTGAACGGAAAGTCTATTACAGCGCATCGCTACTTCTATGAGTTCTACCACTCTACTCGCGTTCCTCCAGGTATGGTTCTCGATCATCTTTGTATGCGGAAACGCTGCGTCAATCCCGCGCACCTGGAGATTGTTACTCAACAGGAAAATGCCAAAAGGTTCGGTCCGAACTCTCATAACGCTAAGAAAACCGAGTGTCCACAAGGGCACCCATACAGTGAAGATAATGTATACCTGGGTACTCATGGAGACAGGATCTGTCGAACCTGTACGAAGCTTAGAGACAAAGAGCGCTACGCCAAATACGGCAAGCCTGGGCGTTATTGATATGCCCTGGGACAACGAGGCCACTCCATTCTTTCCCCCTCAACCAGCCGAACCGTCATTCGGCGACATCCTTGGGGCTGCGTTTGCGAGGGAAAACTCGATTGGCTCGGCCATCACCGCAGCCCAAGCACCGATGCCAAGCGCCCTCCCTGATCCTTCATTTGATCCGTGGCAGGCCATTGAAGGCACGAGGTATGAGCCGCACGCCCGACTGTTCGTTGACACCAATTCTCCCGAGGACGTTAACCGCGTTAAAGCTAGGATCGACGCTGAGGACGAACGAGCGCGACTGATTTACGGTTCTACGACCGGCATCCTGGCAAGCCTTGCAGCAGGCATCCTCGACCCAATCAACCTTATTCCTATTGGTGGCGCAGGCTATAGGGCCGCGAGGACCGGCGCCCGTATAGCGGAAGGTGCAGCCCGTCTTGGCGCCGGGGCAGCACTGGGTCAGGCCGCGCAGGAAGCGGGACTACAGGCTACGCAACTCACCCGGCCACTCGGTGAAAGTGCGCTCAATGTGGCTGGAGCGGCGGTGATTGGCGGGGTACTGGGCGGCGCAGTAGGGGCGTTGCGCCGACCACTGGTCGATGTTGCGGCAGACCTCGATAACGAATTGGATGCGCTCGGAGGCGGTCCTCCCGCAGGTGGCTCGGCGGGGGCAGCAGCGGCACGGGCCACCACCCTGGCCCAAGAGCGGTTGGTGGGCGAGCGGGCCATGACCCTATCGGGCGTCACTCGGACTGCGCCGGGCCTGCGTCTTGCCACCAGTCCCCTCCTCGAAACCCGCCAGCTGGCGCGGGAACTAATCGAGGTACCGCTGGTCACGCGGGCACACCAGGAGGGCATTGCGGAGCCAATCGCCGCCGAGAGGCTCTCGCGGATGTGGGACGCCCCACTGGCAACCGCCCTCCAAGACGGAGTGGAGGCGTTCGTTAAGTACCGCCTCGATAGGGCCAGAGCACTCGGGGATCGGACACTCATCGCCTTGCGGGATGTGCTGCCCAATGCGCGCCTCGCGCAGGGCGAGTTCTCGGAGGCCGTAGGCCGGGCCATGCGGCGCGGCGATACCCACTCGATCCCCGAAGTGGAGGAGGCGGCTCGGGGCTTCCGCGCCCTCTTCGAAAAGCTCAGGGTGGCATCGGTGCAGGCGGGCCTCTTGGACCCCAACGCGGTGGTCACTACGGCCCAGAGCTACCTGCCCCGCGTTTACCTGCGAGATCGCATTCGGTCCCGGCGACCGGAGTTCCAGGGCATCGTCACCGACTGGCTGTCCAGGGTCCACCCCACCATCGACCGCCTGGACTTGCGCTCAGCGGCCTCCGAGATCACCGACAGTATCCTGGGCGTCCCATCGGGCCGGGTCTACTTCCCCGAGCCAATCAAGCGAGGTCCCCTCAAAGATAGGACCTTCCTGATACCCGACCTGCTGATTGAGGACTTCCTCGAAAGCGACATTCGCCGGGTGGCGAAGTACGCAGTGCGCACTGTGGCCCCGGACCTCGCCCTCCAGCGTCGCTTCGGGACCACCCGCGCCGAGGAGGTGCTCCCCAAGATCACCGAGGGCTACGACCGACTGCGGGCCGAGGCCGAGGCCAAGGGGCCAGTCAGCGCGGCGGCAAGCCGAAGGCTGGAGGCGCAGCGGGACGCTGATGTGCGGGACTTCATGGCGATGTGGGAGACGGTGCGAGGCACCTACGGCTCGCAACTGGGCGCGGACATCCCGCAGGGGGCGTATGCGGCATTCAGGGATGTGAACGCGGCCCGCCTGTTGGGCGGGATGACCCTCGCAGCCATACCCGACTTGGCGAGGGCCGTTGCCATTCACGGGATGAGGGCCTTCGGACCACTGCCGCATGTTGGCACGGAGGCGTATCGGCTTGCGGCCAAGGAGGCCCAACTCGCCGGGACCGCCCTCGACCGGGTGTTGAGCACGCGCGTAGCCGCGTCGTTCGGCAACGAGGATTTGGGCCTGGAGGGCCGGTTGGGCCGGGCCTTGGCGGCTCCGGCGGAAAGCATCGGCACCCTGAGCGGCATGAACCTGTGGAACGAGAAGGTGAAGGGCCTCGTGGGGATCATCTCTCAGAACCGCATCTTTGAGGCGGTGGAGCGCATCGCCACCAACGCACCGCTGGGGGCGAGGGAGCGGACCCGCCTCGCGTCGCTGGGCATCGATGATGAGATGGCCCGGCGCATCCACGCCGAGTTCGAGGCCCACGGCACGCGCCACGACGGACTGGCGGTAGCGCGCACGGAGCGGTGGACGGATGGCGAAGCGACCGAGGCATTCCGCGCCGCCCTCGCGCGGGAGGCGGATGTGGTGATAGTGACTCCGGGGGCTGGTGACAGGCCGTTGTGGATGGTCGGGCGGTGGGGCAACTTCGGGAAGATGCTGGGCCAGTTCCAGTCGTTTGTGGCCTCGTCCATGACCCGCGTGGCCCTGGCCGGATTGCAGCAGGGCGATGCGCGGGCAGTCTCTGGGGCCGTAGGTATGTTGTCGTTGGGGATGATGAGCTACGCCTTGAAGGAGATGGCCGCAGGCCGACTGCCACCCGACCCTACCAGTGATACGGGTATGCGGACCTACCTGGCCGAAGGAGTAGATCGCAGCGGACTTCTCGGGTGGGTTATGAATTTGAATAGCATCTCGGAGAAGTTGTCGGGGGGTGAGGTTGGACTGCGGCCATTGCTCGGCGCTTCGCTGGTGGGGTCCAAGCGTGCAGGACTTGAACTCGACAACCTGCTGTTAGGTCCAACCTGGGACTTATTGGAGATGGGAGGGAAGGTTGTTGGGGATGTAGCTCAGGGCAAAGTGGACCAAGGCACGTTGCATTCAGTTCGTAAGATGATCCCGCTGCAAAATCTAGCTTATCTGAGGTGGTTGTTCGACAAAGTGGAGAGTGGGTTAGGGGAGATGGCTGGGTTAAGGCCGCTGCCCGCGAGGCGCTGAGTAGGAAGGGAGGTGATCAATTTCTAACTGGTGGGACAGCCTGACCGTGCGCAGAGACAAGCACACTGGCCGGGTACTTGTTAAGAAGCCGAGGACTCATAAGTGGGTAGATGCGCGCACCCTCTATGGTCCGAAGGAGGCGATGATACTCGACCTCGTGGCTGGGAGTAGGGAACGCGAGCGCAGGAACAAGAAGCGGGGGATGGGAGGTACTCAACCATAGGTTGTAGTCACTCAGTCTGCAAAATTGGAGGACCTCCTTCTTCGCGCGAGGGGGCCGGGCACTCGACGGGTGCCGGGGTGCCTCACCGGCGCATCGCTTTCCCAGGGCATTTGTCTCAAATACACTGCATCGGACAAAAAGAGAGGGGCCTAAGCCCCCCTTCCCCTACCGAATGCTCGCA
>Ga0068864_100002099_pt1 | contig 16469 bp, 22 predicted proteins | sample KBSSwiS72_FD_66586 | JGI IMG/M metagenome (GOLD analysis project Ga0068864, IMG submission 66586) | Switchgrass rhizosphere microbial communities from Kellogg Biological Station, Michigan, USA - KBS Switchgrass S7-2 | ecosystem: Host-associated > Plants > Roots > Rhizosphere > Soil ... | reverse complement strand
CCTCACGCCCATGGCCCGACGTGAGCGACAACGCACTGCTGGCGACCCTCGACGACTGGCTGGCTCCATGGCTGACGCACATGAGTCGACGCGATCATCTGGCGCGCCTCGACATGACAGGCATCATCGCAGCGCTGCTCGACTGGAATCAGCGGCAGCGTCTCGACGAGATCGCGCCGATGCACCTGCAGGTGCCGAGCGGCTCGCGCATCCCGATCGACTACTCCGCCGCACCAACTGTCGCAGTCAGATTGCAGGAAGTGTTCGGGTTGAGCACGACGCCCGCAGTCGGCGGCGGTCGCGTGCCGTTGACGTTGCAATTGCTGTCACCCGCGCAGCGCCCGGTGCAGGTGACGAAAGACCTGGCGAGCTTCTGGGCTCGCGGCTACGCGGAAGTCAAAAAAGAGCTGAAAGGCCGCTATCCAAAGCACTACTGGCCGGACGATCCGACGACGGCCGTCGCCACCGCGCGGGCCCGCCCGCGTCCGAAATAGTTCCTTAAATCTGCATTAACTTTCGACACGAAGGTCGCTTTCGCGTTGTGTCACCCCAATGACAGAAGCACGCGCTCTATGGGCGCTAATCTGCACGCGCAGTTAAGGACTCATTCATCGTTCCGGTCTCATTCTGACGTCGTGCAGACGATAGGAGTACGCATCATGAAGAACACATTGGTGTTCGCGGCGGCGTTGACCGTTGCGGGCATTGCCAGCGGCGCGAGCGCGAACGCCACGACGACCTCGCATGCGGGCAAGAACGACTGCGTGTTTACGAGCGCCATCAACGATTTCAAGCCGCTCGACAGCCACAAGATGGTGATCTTCGGTCCGGGCCGCAAAGCGTATCTGGTGGAGCTGGGCATGCCGCTGCCGGAGCTGAAGTTTGCCAACCGGCTGGCGTTCGTCGACCGCAACCATGACGGCATGCTGTGCGGCTATGGCATGGATCGCATCATCGTGGCGGATTCGGGCTTCGGCTTCCGCACGCCCTCGACGATCCTGGGCATGCAGCGCCTGGACGCCGCCGGTCTTGCGCAGCTCGAGCAGCAATATGACGTGCGACTGACGCGCAAGAAGAAGGACGCCGCCCCCGCGGCCGGTTCCGCGCAGCCGCCAGCCGATAAGGAAAACGACTGACCGCACAGCCCGCGCGTTCTCACATAGAATGGCTGCCTCGTCTGCAGTGGAGGCGTGGCAGCAGTGAGAACAGAACTGAAGGACCAGCTCGCGGCCCTGCACGCCGAGCTGGCCCGTACCCGTTCGGTGGATGATCCCGAGCTGCGTCAGCAGCTCATCGTCGTGCTCGGCGACATCACACGGCTGCTCGGCAAGCCGGCCACGGCCGGCGAGCGCCATTCCCTGATCGAGAATCTCGACGCGCTGGCGGTCCAGTTCGAGGCCGAGCACCCGGCGCTCGGCAACGCGATCCGCCAGGTCGTGGACGCACTGGCTAAGGCGGGGATCTGACATGTACGACGACAGCAATATCTTCGCGAAGATCATTCGCGGCGAGATGCCGGCATTCAAGGTTTTCGAGGACGAGCGCGCGGTCGCGTTCATGGACGCGATGCCGCAGTCCGACGGCCACACGCTGGTAGTACCGAAGGCGCGAGCGCGTAATTTTTTCGACATCGAGCCTGCCGCGCTGGCGGAGCTGATCAAGGCGACGCAGCACGTCGCGCGTGGCGTGCAGAAGGCATTCAACCCCGGCGGCATGCGCATCGTGCAGTTCAACGAGAGCGTCGCGGGACAAACCGTCTTTCACATCCACTTCCACATCATTCCCTGCTACGAAGGCGTGCCATTGAAAACGCATAACCGCGACTGGGCGGACAAGGCCGTGCTGGCGCAGCACGCCGAGCGCGTGCGACAAGCCCTATGAGCTCCAAGCTTTACAAGGTTCCCGAAGATTTCGCTGCCCTCGCCCATCTGAAGCACGCGGACTATCTGCGCCTGTACCAGGAGTCGGTGCGCGATCCGCACACGTTCTGGTCGCGCATCGGCCGGCGCCTCGACTGGATTCACCCGTACTCGAAAGTGAAGGACACGAGCTACGACGAGAAGGATTTCCGCATCCGCTGGTTCTACGACGGCAAGCTCAACGTCGCCGCGAACTGTCTCGACCGCCATCTCACCAAGCGCGGCGACAAGACCGCGATCCTGTGGGAAAGCGACGATCCGCGGCTGTCGGAGCGGATCACCTATCGCCAGCTCTACGAGCGCGTGTGTCAGTGCGCCAATGCGCTCAAAGCACTCGGTGTGCGCAAGGGCGATCGCGTCACGATCTACATGCCGATGATTCCCGAGACTGCAGTGGCGATGCTCGCGTGCGCGCGCATCGGCGCCGTGCACTCAGTGGTGTTCGGCGGCTTCTCGCCCGAATCGCTCGCCGGTCGCATCGCGGATTGCGGCTCCAGTGTCGTGATCACTGCCGATGAAGGCCTGCGCGGCGGCAAGCGCATTCCACTCAAGGCGAATGTCGACGCCGCTCTGGCCACGCCCGGCGGCGAGTGCGTCAAGCACGTGCTGGTCGTGCGCCGTTTGGGTTCGCTCGTGCCGATGCAAGCCGGCCGCGACCGCTGGTTCGAGGAGGCGCTCGCCGGTCAACCGAAAGAATGCGCGCCTGAAGTCATGGACGCGGAAGATCCGCTGTTCATTCTTTATACGTCGGGCTCCACGGGAAAACCCAAGGGCGTGCTGCACACGACCGGCGGCTACCTGGTCTTCGCGTCGATGACGCACGAGCTGATCTTCGACGTGCGCGAGGACGACATCTACTGGTGCACGGCTGACGTCGGCTGGGTCACCGGCCACAGCTACATCGTGTACGGGCCGCTCGCGAACGGCGCAACGTCGCTGATGTTCGAGGGCGTGCCGAACTATCCCGACGCCGGCCGCTTCTGGCAGACCGTCGACAAGCACAAGGTGACGATCTTCTACACCGCGCCCACCGCGATCCGCGCGCTGATGCGCGAAGGCGATGCGCCGGTGAAGGGCTGGTCGCGTCGTTCGTTGCGGCTGCTCGGCTCGGTCGGCGAGCCGATCAATCCGGAAGCGTGGGAGTGGTATCACCGCGTCGTCGGCGACGGCCGCTGCCCGGTGGTCGACACGTGGTGGCAAACGGAGACCGGCGGCATCCTCATCAGTCCGCTGCCCGGTGCGATCGACCAGAAGCCAGGCTCGGCCACGCTGCCGTTTTTCGGCGTGAAGCCCGCGATCGTCGATGGCGAAGGCAAGACGCTCGAGGGCGTTGCCGAAGGCAATCTCGTGATCACCGACAGCTGGCCCGGCCAGATGCGTACGGTGTTCGGCGATCACCAGCGCTTCATCGATACGTACTTCAAGACTTTTCCCGGGCGCTACTTCACCGGCGACGGCGCCAAGCGCGACGAAGACGGTTACTACTGGATCACCGGTCGCGTCGACGACGTGCTGAACGTCGCCGGCCATCGCCTCGGCACTGCCGAAATCGAAAGCGCGCTCGTGGCGCATGCGAAAGTCGCCGAAGCGGCAGTCGTCGGCTATCCGCACGACATCAAGGGCACGGGGATCTACAGCTACGTCACGCTCAACGCCGGCGAGCAGCCGAACGAGGGGCTGCGCAGCGAGCTGCGCGACTGGGTGCGCAAGGAGATCGGTGCGATCGCCGCGCCGGATCTGATCCAGTGGGCGCCCAGCCTGCCGAAGACGCGCTCCGGCAAGATCATGCGACGTATCCTGCGGAAGATCGCGGCGAACGAGCAGGACCAGCTCGGCGACACCTCGACGCTGGCGGATCCGTCGGTGGTCGACAGTCTGGTGCGCGAGCGGATGAACAGACCGGCGGGTGAAGTGGCTGCGGCTGCAGAGCCCGCGGCCGCAGCGAAACCTGCACCTAAACGCAAGAAGAAGTCAGTCTGAAGCCTGACCCACAACGGCCCTGCAAATGAGACTGTGGGTCAGGCTTCAGCCCGACTCCTAAAACAATCTTCCCGCGCCGGCCAGCCGCGCCCGGTAATACTCATCATCGAGCATCCGAAACTCCACCGGCTGCCCGCTGCGCGGCGCGTGTATGAACCGCCCCTCGCCCGTATAAATCGCGACGTGCGAGATGCGCTGCCCGTGGGTTCGGAAGAACAGCAGATCGCCCGGCTCCAGTCCCGTGAGCTGGATCGGCTTCGCCGCCGAGAACTGCTCCGCTGCCGTGCGCGGCACCGGGATGCCGACCTGGTCGTAGATGAACCGCACCAGGCCGCTGCAATCGAAGCCGGTCAGGTCGGCGCCGCCCCACACGTAAGGTCTACCCAGCAGCGAGATCGCACGCATCGCGATTTCGTTGCCGACGGAAGGCAGGGGCGCAGGAGGCGGCGCTACGACGACGGGCTGGGGCTCCGGCGGCCGATACGGGTCGATGGAGCAGCCTTGCCCCAGCACCGCGACAGCGGCGCACATCAAACCCAACCGTGCGGACCCACGAACCATGTCGAGCACCATCGGCAGGATGCCGCACCAGCAAGCTAAGTTCCAGGCGCTGAACCGACGGTGAATTACACTACGCGCCGATTGTCGTGCTTTTGATCACGGAGTCTCATGCGCACGTTGACAGCCCTGCTCCTGATCGCGGCGACGTTTGCGGCCGGTGCCGCCGATCTTCCGGCGACGAACAGCGTGCGCCCCGATGCGATCCGCAGCCACGTCGAATTCCTGGCGAACGATCTGCTCGAAGGGCGCGCGGCCGCGACCCGTGGGTACGACATCGCCGCGGCCTACGTCGCCGCGCAATTCCGCCAGGCCGGCCTCGCGCCCGCAGGCGACGAAGGCACATACCTGCAGACCGTGCCGCTGCTCGAAGCCACTGCGGTGTTGCCCGGCTCCGCAGCGAAGCTGGTGCGCGACGACGCGACTGTCAGCTTCGAGTACGGCACGCACTATCTGCCGTCTGCCGATTTCCTTTCGGCCAGCTCGACATTGACTGCGCCGCTCGTGTTCGCCGGCTTCGGCGTCGACGCGCCCGAGCTCGGTTACACCGATTTCGAGAACGTCGATCTCAAGGGCCGCATCGCTGTGATCCTGAGCGGCGCGCCGGCGAAGTTTCCGAGCTCGCAGCGCGCGTACCACTCGTGGAGCGAGCGCAAATGGGGCCTGCTCGTGGAGCACGGCGCTGTCGGCGCGATCACCGTCTCCTCGCCAGCCGACGAGAAGCGCCTGCCGTGGGAGCGCATTGTCGGCATGAGCTGGACTCCGCAGATGCGCTGGCTCGATGCTGACGGCAAGCCGCAGCGTGCGTTCCCCGAGCTGAAGCAGCGCTTTCGTTTCAACCGCGAAGCGGCCGCGCGCCTGTTCGAGAATGCGGCGTCGAGCTTCGATGACGTCATGGCCGCCGCCGACGCCGGTCAGCCGCAGGGCTTCGGCCTGCCCGGCATGCTGACGCTGTCGTCGACGACCGGCCTGCGCAAGACCGAAAGCGCGAACGTCCTCGGCCTGCTCCTCGGCAGCGACCCGAATCTGCGCAACGAGATCATCGTGGTCACCGCACACCTCGATCACCTCGGCCGCGGTTCCGCCGTGAACGGCGACTCGATCTACAACGGCGCGCAAGACAACGCCGTCGGCATCGCCGTGCTGCTGGAGATGGCGCGAGCGCTGCACGTCTCGAACACCAAGCCGCGTCGCTCGGTGCTGTTCGCCGCCGTCACCGCCGAAGAGAAAGGCCTGCTCGGCTCCGACTACTTCGCTGAGAGCCCACGCACGGACGGCCGGCGCATCGTCGCGAACGTCAACATCGACATGCCCATGCCGTTCGTGCCGGTGCGCGATTTCGTGGCGCTCGGCGGCGAGCACTCGACTCTCGGGACGCTGGCGAGAAACGCGGCGAGTGCGCAGGGCTACAAGCTGAGCCCGGAGCTCGCGCCCGAAGAAGTCGGCTTCATCCGCAGCGACCAGTTCTCGTTCATTCGCCACGGTGTCCCCGCGCTGGTAGTGAACAGCGGCTACCAGGCGCGCGATCCGGGCGTCGATGCCGCGGCCCTGCAGAAGCAGTTCCGCGAGACCAACTATCACCAGCCGAGCGACGACCTCAGCCTGCCGCTGGACTACGGCACCGCCGCCGACCTCGCCCGCGTCGACCTGCGCATCGTGCTGGACGCTGCCAACGGCGCGAACGCGCCACGCTGGAACGCCGGCGATTTCTTTGCGGAGAAGTTCGGCGGCTCCCGGTAGAATCCGCGCGGGGTTGGGGAAAGGACCGCAAGGGAGCCAGCGATGAGAGATCTCAGCACCGGCGAGCTCGCCGAGCTGCGCCAGAACTTCGATACCTGCGATTCGAACGGCGACGGTTGGATCGTCGTCAGTGAATTCGCCGCGCTGCTACTCGCGCTCGATCAGGATCTGTCCGAAGACGAATGCCTGCTCGCATTCGAAATGACCGACGCGGACGGCGACGGCAAGATCAGCTTCGAAGAATTCATGGGCTGGTGGACCGGAGAGTAGCGCTTACAAACTGTGAAACGGTTCACACGACACTTCGTGAACCGCTGCTCATCCTGAGCATCGCCTGCGGCGATTGCGATTTTCCCTGAATCCATCCTCGGTGCCTGTCGCACTAGGCTACGCGCACGCACGCGCCGATAAGCAGCGGGAGGAGAGATTCATGAGTCAAGATCACGATAGCGGACTGCGCGTCGGCGACCCCGTCAGACTGAAAGACAGCGACATGGACCTGCGTGGCGACGTGTGGCAGCTGCGCACCGGTCGTTACCTGGTTGTGCGCTGGCAGGACGAATGCCGCAGCACTCACTCGGAATCCGCGGTCGAATACGACTCATCGCGCAGTCGCGCGGAGTGGAGTCGCAATCTCGTGACCGAAGATCGTAAGACGAAGTAACGCTCACGACGCCGCTTTGCGGCGCGTACTGCGACGACGCGTTGCCTTGCGCGGCGCTGACCGCCCGCCCTTCTTACCGTCCTTGTCCAGGCTGCGCTTGAGCAGCTCCATGAAGTCGACGACGTTGGTGGTCGCTTCGGCCGGCGCAGCTGCCTCGGTCTTCTCGCGCACCTTCTTGCCCTTCTGCCGCGCGATCTGCTCGTCGATGATCTTGCGCAGCTTCGCGCGGAACTCGTCCTGGTAATCGTCGGCGCTCCACTTCTTGGTCATCGCTTCGATCAACTGCGTCGCCATCCCGAGTTCCGCCGGCGTCACGCGATAACTCTTGCTGTTGCCTTTCGGCAGCTCGAACTCGTCCGCTTTGACGATCTCCTGTGGAAAGCGCATCAGGTCGAGCATCAGCGCGTCGCCTCGCGGCGAGAGCGCAGCCAGGTACTGACGCGTGCGAATCACCACGCGCGCGATGCCGACCTTGTTGGTCTTCGCCAGCACCTCGCGCAACAGCACGTAGCCCTTCTCCGCCTTCTTGCTCGGCACGAGGTAGTACGGCTTCTCGAAGTACATCGGATCGATCTCGTCGCGATCGCAGAACGCTTCGATCTCGACCGTCTCGGTGCTCTCGGGCGCCGCCTTGCGGATATCTTCCTCGTCGATGACGACGTAGCTGCCTTTCGAGTACTCGAAGCCTTTGACGATCTCCTTCCACGGCACCTCCTCGCCGCTGTCGCTATTGATGCGCTCGTAGCGCACCGGCGAGTTGTCGCGGCTGTCGAGCATGCGGAAATGCAGGTCGACGCTGCGCTCGCCGGAGTGCAGCTGCACCGGCACGTTCAACAGGCCGAAGGAGATCGTGCCGTTCCAGATCGGGCGTGCCATGCGGAATCCTCAGCACAAAAAAAGAGGCCGTGCCCAAAGGCGCGGCCTCAAGTGCGCAGTCGTCCACATGGCGTTCGATGGGTTCTCAGCGGGTGCCCCCATCGTCCTGGGGAGGTCCATGTAACGAGTTGCGCAATGTCCGAGCGGAAATGAGGAATGTCCCCGTTTTCCGCGACTCAACCACCGGAGCATGCAACGCACGGCATGCCCCATTGGGTCCACCGGTTACCGCATTTCGAGCAGTACTTCGCGAACCTTGTGGAATTCCGACGCCTTGTCGAAAAAATGATCCGCGCCGCACTCGCGGCTCGCAGTGCGGTAGTCGTCCGAGGGGTAGTTGGTGACGACGATGATCGTCTCCGGCCGCGTCATGCCGGCGGCCCGCATCAGCTTCAGCAAGCGAAAGCCGCTGCCGCCGCGCAGTTGGATGTCGAGGATCAACACTCGTGGCTGCAGTGCGCGCATGCCTTCGAGCGCGTCGTTGACTGCATCGGCGCTGCCGACCACGCGAGCGCGCGGAATGTCCTCGATGGACTCGATCAGCCGCTCTTTCACGGCTTCGGAGTCTTCGACGATGTAGATGGTCAGCTCCGCGCGCACCAACGCGCGCAGCGAGGGATGCGTGCCCGTGTCGCTGTCCGACCCGGACTCTGGCCCGATTTCGCCGGCGCAGAGCCAGGCGTCGCGCCGGAACAGCGCGGCCGCCGCCCTACTCGACCAACTGGTTGCGGACGGCGTAGGCAGCGATTTCTGCATTGCTGCGCATTCCCATCTTCTCGAGGATGCGCGCGCGATAAGTGCTGACGGTCTTCACGCTCAAACCCAGCTCGTTCGCCATGACCGCCGGCGAGACGCCGCGGGCGATGCGGGTGAAGACCTGCAGCTCGCGCTCCGATAAGCGGTTGTGCAGCGGCCCTTCCTCGTCGGCCGCGCATTCCGACGCGAGCAGCTCGGCAACCAGCGGCGTGATGTAGCGCCGTCCAGTGCCAACCGCGCGCACCGCTTTCACGAGTTCCTCGGGCACGATCATCTTCGGCACGTAGCCGTTCGCACCGGCACGCATCAGCCGCACCGCGAAGCTGCGCTCCGGGTGCATGCTCAGCACCAGGATCGCCAGCTCTGGACGATCGCGACGCAGCTGCTTCAGCAGATCGATGCCGCTCTGGCCCGGCAGCGTGATGTCGAGCACCACGACATCGACCTTCAATCCTTCGCGCAGCTGCTGGGTGGCCTCTTCGGCGGAGCCGGCCTCGCCGACCACCTGCAGATCCGGCTCTTCCGAGAGCATCTCGCGCACGCCGGCGCGCAGAATCGCATGGTCGTCGACGATCATGACCTTGATCGGCGTCTGCGCCTGCTGAAACGTGTCCCGTCCTTCGTTTTCTCTCGCATCCAACATCACAATGGCACCTCCGTGAGTTCACCGCGGAGGTCGGTGATCTCGACGTCCCGGTCGGCCGTGGCGACGTAATCCATCACCAGCCCCTGCGCCCGGTAAGCGTTCAGACGGTTGTAGAGCGTCTTCAGGCTCACGCCCAGTAACGCTGCCGCGCGCGTCTTGTTTCCACCGCATTTTTGCAATGTGGCGAAAATCATCCAGCGCTCGACATCGGCCAGATTGGTGCCGACAGGCACCTGCAGGACGGCAAGCTCATGAACCGGACGGTTCTCGAGCAGTTGCGCGCGAACGTCGGTGTCATGCCCCAAATACGCGCGCGCGTCGCGTGCCGGAACAGTCTCGGTCATCGGGTTTCCCATAACGATCGCCCCTATAGGCCGTACGCGGCCCTCAGGTGACACAACCGCATGGCGATGCCGAAATGTTCCCGACATTGCGCGATTCATTTCACTGGGCCGGTGCGGCGCGGCTCACGTAAGCCGCTTCCTACGCAGCGCTGGACGCGCTGGTGCGCGGGTTGGGGATGAACGCTTCCACCACCGTCCCCCGGCCGGTGGACGGCCGGCGGATCGCGAAGGTCCCGCCCATCTCCCGCATGCGTTCGCGCATGCCGACCACGCCATGCGATTTGGGCTTGGCCAAGGCCTCGTCCGTGAGCCCGACGCCGTCGTCGCGGATGCGCAGCCGCACCCCATCCTGCTCCCGCGCCAGGGTGATGCGCACGTTCGTCGCCTGCGCGTGCTTCGTAATGTTGGTCAGCGCCTCCTGGACGATGCGATACAGCGCGATCGACCACGACGGGTCGAGGTCGTCGAAGTCCTCGTGCACTTCGATATCGCAGGCCAGGCCGGTGCGGCGCGTGAACTCGCGACAATGCGAGCGCATCGCAAACGCCAGGCCGAGATTGTCGAGGTGACTCGGGCGCAGGCCTTCGATCACCTCGTGCTTCAGCTCGACCGTGTCCGCGAGCATCTGCAGCACCCGCTGCAGCCGCTCCCGCACTTCACGCGAAGTTTCCGGCAGGCGGCGCTGGATCCAGTTCAGATCCATGTTGATCGCGGTCAGGTTGCTGCCGAGCGTGTCGTGCAGCTCCCGCGCCAGCTTGGCTTTTTCCTCCTCGGAAACGCGGATCAAGTGCTGCGACAGCTCGGTGAGCTCGGCGGTGCGCTGCTCGACCACGTGGTTCAATTGCTGATTCGCCTCGCGCAGCGCGCGCAGGGCGCTCTCGCGATCCCGCACGTAGCGCTGCAGCAGCTTGTTCAGCGCGATCAGCACCGCGACGGTCACGACGGTCGCGAGCACGGCGACGCCCGCGCCAACCCACATGTCGCGCAATACTTCGCGTCGCGAAGATTCGATGCGCGAGTCTTCCTCGCTCATCATGCGATCGACCACGCCGCGCACCCGGTCCATCGTCTGGGTCGCGCGATCGGTACCGGCCACGTCTGCGTTGCCGTGCGGACCCGGTTGCGGGCTGCTGCGAATGGTCTGCTCGAGGCGGTTCACCGCGGCTGTGGTCAGCCCTTCCAGCTGCCTGATGTCCTCCAGCCGGTTCGGATCGTCCACCGTGAGCTCGCGCAGCCGCTCGATCTGCTTCGGCCAGCTGCGCATCGCGACGTGATAGGGCTCCAGGTAGCCGGTCTGGCCGGTCAGCAGATAGCCGCGCTGCGCCGACTCCAGCGCCGTGATCACCGACTGAAACGTGATCAGCGCGCGCTTGATCTCCGTGGAGCGCGCGTAATGCGCGTTGGAGTCCATCGTCGCCGCCGTGTTGATGATCAGCAGCGATGCATTGATCACCAGCAGCGCGATCGACACCACGATGATGGCGATGACGTGCAGGGGCACGCGCCCGGCGGCTTCGGGGAGGAACGGGGGCGGCGGAGTGGAGCCTGAAGGGCTGTCATCCGCCCCGGCGAGCGCGTTGGCGGGCGTGTCAGCCATCGTCCGGGGTCTTGAAGGGTGCGTAGAAACTTCTCAAACGTGTGCACTCATTTTCGGGTTCCGCCGTCAGCATTTTTTCCTAACGGAACCGCCGGGTTGAGGCATCGGTTTCTACGGCGGGTACTACATTGAGGACAACGCTATGAGGGCTTCCGTATTTTGGATGGTCGCTGCTGCCGGCCTCGCGCTGGCGGGTTGCAACAAGGCACAATCTCCCGCCGAAGTGCAGCATGACGTGACCGACGCGCGGGCTGATGCGCAGCGCGACGTCGCCGATGCACAGGCCGACGCTCGCGAAAACAACGCCGATGCGACCAAGGACGTCGCGGACGCGCAGGCCGACCACGATCCGAACGACGTGGCCGACCAGACGCAGCAGGCCAGCGAAACGGCCGCCAAGGGCGATTACAAGGTCGCCGTGGCGCAGGCCGAAGCGACTCACAAGGTCGCGACGGCGAAGTGCGAGTCCATGAGCGGCGACGCACAGCGTGACTGTAAAGACCGCGCGGATCGCGATCTCGATGCCGCCAAGCGCGCTGCCGAACAGCGCCGTGACGGCTCGGGCTAGGAGATCCGCTGCGTAAAGAAGGCAGGCATATGAAGCACAGAAAGACGGCGACCTTGCTGCTCGCAGCCTGCATGGCTGGGACGGTAGTGGTCGGTTGCTCGAGCACGCCGACGCAGGAGTCGGCCGGGCAAGCCGTCGATGATGGCGTCGTGACCGCCAAGGTGAAGGCGGCACTGGTCGCTGATCCGGTGACGAAGGCGCACCAGATCAACGTCGAGACCTTCAAGGGCACGGTGCAGTTGAGCGGCTTCGTCGAAACCGATGAAGCGCGCGCTCGGGCACTGCAACTGGCTCGCGACGTGGAAGGCGTCAGGAAGGTCAAGGACGCCATGGAAGTGCGCAGCGGCAGCTGACGCTGACCGACGTATGCCGTGACATAGAGGCGGGTGACGCGAGTCACCCGCCTTTTTCATTGCCGTCTTCTGGCCTTTGCGTCGCAAAAAGCGCGATTTGACCCCCCTGCATCCGGTGCAGTGCCGCGCGCGTATACTCACGCGCTCCGTTAGGGAGCGTTCGTTCAACACACAATCAACGAGGAATGGCATAGATGGCCCACAAGACAAGCTCGGTCAAGAAGTTCTCCGGCCTGGCGCTCGCGGCAGCAGCTGCGATCGTTTTCACGTCGGCACCGCTGTCGGCCGCGAATGCTGCGGACGAAGCGAAAGTGAAGTGTGAAGGCGTCAACGCGTGCAAAGGCACGAGCGCCTGCAAGACTGCGAAGAACCAGTGCAAAGGCCAGAACGCCTGCAAAGGCCAGGGCTACAGTGAAATGAGCAAGGCCGATTGCGACGCCGCCAAGGCGAAGGCAAAGAGCTGAGCCGCTGAGGCACACGGCGGCGCGGGCGCTTCCTTCCCGCGCCGCCACTTCCTTCGACCACGTCTCGTGAATTCTTTGGCCCGTGTGAATTCCCTGGGATTCGGGCTCGGGCTGCGGCCTCAGCACTATGAGGCGCTGCTTGGCGAGCACCGCGGCAGCATCTCCTGGCTCGAAGCGCTGACCGACAACTACCTCGTTCCCGGCGGCCGCCCGCTCCACTACCTCGAACGCCTGCGTGCGCACTATCCCGTCGTGCTCCACGGCGTTTCGCTGTCGATCGGCAGCACCGATCCACTGGATCTCGACTACGTGCGCAGCGTCAAAGCGCTCGCCGACCGCGTCGAGCCGGCCTGGGTGTCGGATCACCTGTGCTGGACCGGCGTCGCGGGAGTCAATCTGCACGACCTGATGCCGCTGCCGTTCACCGAAGAGACCATCAGTCATGTCGTGAGTCGCGTGCACGCGGTGCAGGATGTATTGAAGCGCCGGCTCGTGCTGGAGAACGTTTCCACTTACGTGAGCTTCGCGGCGGACGAGATGACCGAGTGGGAATTTCTGCGCGAGATCGCCGAGCGCGCCGATTGCGGCCTGCTGCTCGACGTCAACAACGTGTACGTCAGCAGCGTCAACCACGGCTTCGATCCGCTGGCGTACCTGCGTGGCGTGCCGATCGAACGCGTACAGCAGTTCCATCTCGCCGGGCATCAGAGCCAGGGCGACTATCTCATCGACACTCACGACGAACCGGTCTGCGAAGAGGTCTGGCAGCTCTACGCAGCCGCGGTCGCGCGCTTCGGCGCCGTCGCGACCATGATCGAGCGCGACGACAACATTCCTGATCTACCGGTCCTGCTGGCCGAGTTGGAGCGTGCACGCGCCATCGCGCTGACCGCGGAGGCCGCGTGAGCACTCTCGCGGACCTGCAGCGAGACATGCAGCGTCACGTTCTCAGCGGGGACGCTGCGATTGCCGCTGCAGTGAATGGCACGGCCGCAGTTCCTGCAGCAATCCGTCTGGGTGTGTATTCGAACGCGTATCGCATCCGGCTGGCCGATGCGCTCGGCGACAACATGCCGCATCTGCGCGCATTCCTCGGCGAAGAGGAATTCCAGGCCGTCGCGGCACGCTATATCGACGAGCACCCCTCGCAGTTCGCGTCGATCCGCTGGTTCGGCGATCGCCTCGCGCACGAACTGCAGCGCTCGCATCCCGAGCAACCTTGGATCGCGGAGTTGGCGCGATGGGAATGGGCGCTGGCTGCATCGTTCGACGCCAAGGACGCAGCCACCGTCGGCATCGAATCGCTCGCAGCCGTCGCGCCCGGCGACTGGGGCGATCTGCGTCTGGAATTTCACCCGTCGGTGCAACTACTGGAGCTGAGCAGCAACGCGCAGGCGTTGTGCAAAGCATTCGCCGACGAACAAGCTCCGCCGGAACCGGCGCTCCTCGACAGTCCGCAACCGTGGCTGCTGTGGCGTCAGGATCTGAAGACGCAGTACCGTTCGCTGGAGCCTGACGAGGCTGCGGCGTTCGACGTGGTCCGCAACGGCGGCACATTCGCGGACATGTGCGAAGCGCTGTGCGAGTGGCACGACGTAAATACGGTGCCGCTGACAGCCGCGGGCATGTTGAAGCGATGGATCGTCGAGGAGTTGGTCACTGGACTGGGCTGATCGGACTGGCATGAAGCTGTACACCTACTTCCGCAGCTCCGCGGCGTTCCGCGTGCGGATCGCGCTGAACCTCAAGGGACTGCAATACGAGTCGGTGCCGAAACACTTCGCGCGCAACGAACATCGCGCCGCCGACTACCTGGAGCTCAATCCTCAGGGATTGATTCCCGCGCTCGGTGTCGACGGGGTCGTGCTGTCCCAGTCGCTCGCGATCATCGAATATCTGAACGACCGGCATCCCGAGCCGCCGTTGCTGCCGGCGGATCCTATCGATCGGGCACGCGTGCGCTCCATGGCGCTGGCGATCGCCTGCGAGATCCATCCGCTCAACAATCTGCGCGTGCTGAACTATTTGCGCAGCGACCTGCAGCAGGACGATATGGGCGTGGGAACGTGGTATCGCCACTGGGTGACCGAGGGATTTCGCGGACTGGAGCAGCAGGCTCGCGAGCTCAGTGCAGCGGGTCGCTACTGCTTCGGCGATGCGATCTCGCTGGCCGATGTCTATCTCGTGCCGCAGATGTTCAACGCGCGCCGCATGAAGACCGACCTCACGCCGTTCCCGACGCTGGTCGGGATCAGCACGCACCTGGAATCGCTGCCCGCGTTCGACGCGGCAAGGCCCGAAGTACAGCCTGATGCACAGTAGCACCGGGAGCCTGGTGTGCGTGGGCGTCGGCATGACGCTCGGCTCGCACCTCACGCCGCTCAGCCGCAGTTACATCGAGAACGCCGACGTGGTGTTCGCGGCGACCTCGGACGGCATCGTCGAACTGTGGCTCGCCAAGATGCATGCCGACGTGCGCAGCCTGCAGTCGTGCTATCGCGAAGGAAAATCGCGGGCCGACAGTTATCGCGAGATGATCGCCGCGATGCTGAGCGAAGTGCGTGCAGGCAAGCGCGTCTGCGGCGCGTTCTATGGTCATCCCGGCGTGTTCGCCGGCGTGCCGCACGAAGCGATCGAGCAGGCGCGGCGCGAAGGTTACGCCGCGCACATGGAGCCGGGCGTCTCCGCCGAAGATTGCCTGTACGCGGATCTCGGCATCGATCCGGGCCGCTACGGTTGCCAGCATTTCGAAGCGAGCCAGCTGATGCTGTATCGGCGGCGGATCGATCCTTCCGCGTACCTGGTGCTGTGGCAGGTCGGCGTGGCCGGCGATCGCTCGCTCACGCGCTTCGCGACTGGCGCGGAATATCGCCAGGTCCTGGTCGACGTGCTGATCCGCGATTACGCGCCCGACCACGCAGCGATCATCTACAAGGTCGCAACGTTGCCGACGCAGCAGCCGCGCATCGAGCGCACAACGATCGCACAGCTGCCGAACGTCGACATCGACATGCATGCGACGGTCGTCATTCCGCCGGCGTTGTCATTGCAGCCCGATAACGAGATCCGTGAGCGGCTGGCTGCGCTCGACCGGCGCACATGGAGCTGATCACTCCACGGCTGAGCGGGCGCTCCATGCACGAAGGCGACGAACAGCTGTACTGCGATCTGTTCTGCGATCCCGAAACGATGCGCCACATCGGAGCACCCTGGAGGCGTGCCGACGCCGCGCGCGCCTTCCGTGATGTCCTCAAAGTGACGCGAGCCGCCCCGCCGCGAGCCCTGTTCCTGACGCTGATCCGCAGGGACACGCAGCAGCCCATCGGGCTGTGCACGCTGCAGAACTTCGATCAGGCGCGGCGCCAGGTCGAATTCGGTGTCATGGTCTTGCCCGCCGGGCGCACGCAGGGCTTTGCGACGGAAGCAATGGTCGGGGCGATCGCACATGCGTTCGCCGAGCTGCCGGTCGACGAGGTGTGGTCGCGGGTCGCCGTCGACCACGCAGTCTGCGAGCGGCTGGTCATCACAGTCGGCATGGTGCAGCACCCAGGGGTTTTGCCTGAGGATCGGGCGGCAAATGTGCGACGCTGGTCCGCCTATCGCGACTCCTGGCTGCCCACGGCTGCAGTTTCCGCGTAGTCTTATCGTCCGTAGCCGGGGCCTGATGCCGGGCCGCCGAAGCGTAAGGAGAAAACTTAAATGATGGATGTCATCGAGTTTCTGGACCAGCTCGGTAGCAATGCCCGCCTGCGTGAACGTCTGCTTGCTGGCGCGCCCGCGGAGCTTGAACGAGCACTTGCTGCTAGTGACATCAGTCCGGAGCTGCGCAGCGCTTTGCTGGCAGGTGATGAGCCGCGGCTCGGCGAGCTGCTCGGCGCACAACCGAACGTCTGCTGTCTGATCGTGAAGCCGGATCCGGCACAGCCGGACGAGGAAGAAGAAGAAGACGAGGAAGAGGAAGAAGACGACAAAGCGTTCGTCTGAGGAGCGCGCCCCGCGCAGGA
>Ga0068864_100002091_pt1 | contig 16490 bp, 18 predicted proteins | sample KBSSwiS72_FD_66586 | JGI IMG/M metagenome (GOLD analysis project Ga0068864, IMG submission 66586) | Switchgrass rhizosphere microbial communities from Kellogg Biological Station, Michigan, USA - KBS Switchgrass S7-2 | ecosystem: Host-associated > Plants > Roots > Rhizosphere > Soil ... | reverse complement strand
CTATCCTGGACGGTCAGCAGGACCAGCGCGATGATCCCCTTGGTGATCGCCGCATTGGAATCGGCGAGGAAGTGCAGCCGGCCATCTTCCTGCACCGTCGGATAGACCCAGACGGCGGCCGAGCAGCCTCGAACGAGGGTCGCGTCGGTCTTCAGCGGTTCGGGCATCGCTTCGAGCGAACGACCGAGATCGATGAGCAATCGGTAGCGGTCATCCGCATCGAGCAGCTCATATTCGTCCGCGACGTCGGTAAGGCTGGCATTCATGGCACGCGCGGTAGAGGATTTTCGCCGGGGCGTCACCTGCCTCGCTTGCATCGAGACCGCGTTCAGGCGGGGCAGCTTCGAGCGGCAGGGACGAGCCGCAGCCGCGCTCCGCGGAAAATGCAAGGGGCCGGAGACCCGCGTCTCCAGCCCCGCATTTCGGCTTGCCGACGATCAGCCGTGATTGGCGGCGATCATCGCGTAGAGCATCGGCAGCGACAGCAGCGTGTTGGTGCGCGAGAAAATCATCGCGGTCTTGGCTGCCGCAGCCTTGGTGTCGGCATCGGCCTCGACCAGGCCCAGCGCCTTCTTCTGCGCCGGCCAGATCACGAACCAGACGTTGAATGCCATGATCAGCGCCAGCCACATGCCGATGCCGATCAGGCGATGATATTCACCGAGGGTCAGGGCATCGAGCAGATAACCGGGCGTTCCGCCTGTCGTATAGGCGATCAGAAGGCCGGTCAGCACCGTGAAAGCCGCGCCCCACCGGAAGAAGAAGAGCGCCTTGGGCGCGATGTATTTGGACACGCCCGGCTTCAGTTCGGCAGGCACGGTCGGCATGGTCGGAATCTGCACGAAGTTGAAATAGTAGAGCAGGCCGATCCAGGTGATCCCGAAAAACAGATGCAACCAACGCAGAATCTGCGAATGGTCGGTGAAGCCGCCGCTATATCCGATCAGGGCGATCGCGGCGACAAGGCCGACGAGCAGCACCAGATGTAGATTGCCGAAAAACTTGTCCATGACCTTCCCCTGCGTTGCGTCCGCTGCCTTGCCCGCGGATCGCTTCACGCGGCACTTTAGGATTCCGTTGCAGCTTTGTCACACATAAAGCGCGAGCGACGGCATGCACCTCGGGTGCGATCAGCCGGCCAATTTCCCGGAACCTTTGCGACCCGCTCATCCGTTGAGGAAGCATCTCTGCCATCACCCGTTGGAGAAGCTTATGGCGTTTTCGCTACCCCCCTTGCCATTTGACAAAGCCGCGCTCGAACCCGTGCTGTCGGCCGAGAGTTTCGACTATCATCACGGCAAGCATCACAAGGCCTATGTCGATAAGGTCAACGGCTGGATCGACGAGAAGGGGCTGGCGGGCAAGTCGCTGGTCGAAGTGATCAGGCTGGCCGGCGATCGGGGTGACAAGTCGCTCCTCAACAATGCCGGCCAGATCTGGAACCACGATTTCTTCTGGCAGTGCCTCGCGCCCGAGGGCGCGACCCGGCCGTCCGACAAGCTCGCACGCCTGATCGAGACGAGTTTTGGCGATCGGAGCACGCTGATCGAGAAGCTCAGCACCGAAGCGGCCGGCCATTTTGGCAGCGGCTGGGCTTGGCTGGTACTCGCGGGCGATGCGCTTCTTGTCACCTCGCTCCACGACGGCGAGACGCCGCTCGACCTTGACGGCGCCAAGCCGTTGCTAACCCTCGATGTCTGGGAGCACGCTTATTATATCGACTATCGCAATGCGCGCCCCAAATTCGCCGAAGCCGTGCTCGGCAAGGTGATCAACTGGGATTTCGTGTCGCGGAATCTCGAAGACGACGCTTTCGCGAAGGGCGACCAGATCCAGAAGGCAGCCTGACGGATCGCCGCTGCCGCGGCAGGGAAAGAGCGACCGCATTTGGCGGTTCGTTCATCCCTGTGGGGGCAACGGCGTGTCCTTCGCCGAGGCGTCGGTGTCGAGCCCGTGGCGCATCATCATCGGGATGTTGGCAAGCGCGAAGAGCAGAGTGGCCGGCAACGCGCCCCACAGCTTGTAACTCAGCCAGAATTCCGTGCTGGTCGATCGCCAGACGGACTCGTTCGCCGCAGCCATGGCGAGGAAGAACAGGGCCCAGTTGCGGGTCAGCTTGGTCCATCCGGCATCGCTGAGGCCGGGATAGGCCTGCCCGAGCACCAGCTTCAGCATCTGCCGGCCGGTGAACAGGCCGAAACCGAGGATCGCCGCGACCATTACATAATAGATCGTCGGCTTCATCTTGATGAAGGTCGCGTCATGGAGCCAGACGGTCAGGCTGCCGAACACCAGCACCATAACCGCCGAGAAGGCCAGCATCATGGAGATGCGGCGCGTCTTCAGCCAGGAGGCAATCAGCGCCACCACGGTCGCGACCATGAAGATGCCGGTTGCCAGGACGACGTCCTTGGTGAGCCAGTAGGCCACGAAATAGATCAATAGCGGGCCGAGATCGATCGCCAGCTTAAGCGCGGTGCGAGGCTCTTGGGGGTGCGTAGCGGCCTGGTTCACTTGCCGATCCCTTCGAGCCCCGCGATCGCGCGGGCAACTTCGGCCGGGTCGAAGGGCCTGAGGTCGTCGATGGTCTCGCCGACGCCGATCGCATGGACCGGCATGCCGTACCGTTCGGACGCCGCGACGAGCACGCCGCCACGTGCGGTTCCGTCGAGCTTGGTCATGACGAGGCCGGTCACGCCTGCGGTCTCCTTGAATATCTCGATCTGGCTCAGCGCATTCTGGCCGGTCGTCGCGTCCAGTACGAGCAGAACGTCGTGCGGCGCCGCCGGGTTCAACCGGCCGAGCACCCGGCGGATCTTGGCGAGTTCGTCCATCAAACCGCTCTTGTTCTGGAGGCGGCCGGCGGTGTCGACGATCAGCACGTCTATGCCTTTTGCAGTGCCTTGCTTCACGCCTTCGAAGACCAGGCTGGCAGCATCGCCGCCTTCCTGCCCGCTGATGATCGGCACCCCGATCCGGTCCGCCCAGACTTTGAGCTGGCCGATCGCGGCGGCGCGAAACGTGTCGCCGGCAACAAGCATCACCGCATAATCCTGTTCCTGCAGCCAGTGCGCGAGCTTGGCGATCGTCGTCGTCTTGCCCGATCCATTGACGCCGATGACGAGGATGACCTGTGGCCGCGGGAATGCCTCGATCTCGAGAGGCCTGGCAACGAGGGCGAGCACCTTCTCGATCTCCTGCGCCACGATCTCGCGCAGCTTGCGTTCGTCGAGCCCCTTGTCGAAGAGTTCGCCCTCGAGGCGCTGGCGGATACGGCCCGCGGTCGCGGGTCCGAGATCGGACGCGATCAGCGCCTCCTCGATCTCCTCCAGCGTCTCCCGGTCGAGCGCGGCCTTGCCAAACAGGCCGGTGAGATTTTCACCAAGCCTGTCCGACGTCTTGCGGAATCCGCCGAACAATTTGTCGTGCCAGCGTAGTTCGCTCATGCGGCCCTGCCCGTCAGGCCATCGACGTCGAGGCCGGTGATGATGGTGGAAATGATGCTTCCCGGTGTCGGCGCATCGCCCTCGAACGCCACAGGCGCGAAACTTGGGGCATGACCCCGGCCGCCTCGCTCGGCGAGCACCGGCTGGCTGGTCCCGACGAGCGTCCGGAGCCACGCCGCACGTCGGATCGAGCTTCGTGCGCGCAGCTCGGCGGCACGCCGGCCGACCGTGGCGCGGTCGACCTGCGGCATCCGCGCCGCCGGCGTGCCCGCGCGGGGCGAGTAAGGAAAGATATGACCGAAAACGATGTCGCAATCATCGATCAGCGCGGCGCTGTTCGCCGCCATGGCCTCGTCTTCGGTCGGGAAGCCGGCGATCAGGTCCGCGCCGATCGCGATCTCGGGCCGCGCCGCCTTCAGGCGTTCGACCAGCGCTATGGCCTGGGCGCGACTATGGCGCCGCCTCATCCGCTTGAGGATCAGATCGTCGCCCGCCTGGAGCGACAGGTGGACATGGGGCATGATCCGCTGCTCGCCCGTCAGCAGCGCGAATAACCGGTCGTCGATCTCGACCGAATCGAGCGACGAGAGGCGCAGCCGGCCAAGCGCGGGCACATGCGTCAATATGCGCTCCACCAGCAGGCCCAGCGTCGGCGCTCCTGGGAGATCGGCGCCATAGCTGGTCAGGTCCACCCCGGTCAGCACGACCTCCTGATGCCCCTCCTCGACCAGTGCCTTGATGCGGTCGATTACAGTGGCGGCGGGGACCGAGCGGCTGTTGCCCCGCCCAAAAGGGATGATGCAGAAAGTGCAGCGATGGTCGCACCCGTTCTGCACTTCCACGAAGGCACGCGCATGGGTCGAGAAGGCGGCGGCCATATGCGGCGTCGTCTCGCGTAGCGCCATGACGTCGGACATGACGATGTCTGCGCGTTCGCCGGCGTCGAATGCGAAGGCTTCCGCGCGCATCTTCTCGCCATTGCCCAGAACGCGGGCGACCTCCGGCATCGCGGCGAAGATTGCGGGATCGATCTGCGCCGCGCAGCCGGTGACGACGATCCGCGCACCGGGCCGGCGACGCGCCGCCTGCCGGATCGTCTGCCGCGTTTGCTTGACCGCCTCGGCCGTGACCGCGCAGCTGTTGACGATGATGAGGTCATCCTGATCGGCCGCGATCATCCTCATCGTCTCGCTTTCGGCGATGTTCAGGCGACAGCCGAGCGTGATCAGTTCCGGGCCGCTCATCCAAAGGCGTCCAGATCGGCTTCCGCGGTGAAGACATGGGTCGCGGGACCGGTCATGACGATCGCCTTGTCCGGTGCCCAGGCGATGGTCAGCGCGCCCCCCGGCAGCGCCACCTCGACCGGCGCGTCGACGAGGCCGGCGCGGATCGCCGCAACCGCGGTCGCGCATGCGCCGGTTCCGCACGCGTTGGTCAGTCCCACGCCACGTTCCCAGACTCGCAGCCGGATATGGCCGCGGTCCACCACCGTCGCGACATTGACATTTATCCGCGCCGGGAAGAGCGGATCAGTCTCGATCCGCGGGCCGAGACGATCGAGAGCGACCGCGTCGGCGTCGGGCACGAAGAAGACCAGGTGCGGATTGCCGACATTGACCGCCATCGGCGATGCCAGCTCATCCCAGGCGACCGGCATGGCGAACGTGTCCATCGCGTAGGCGAGGGGGATCGCGTCCCACTCGAACCTGGGCTTGCCCATATCCACCGCGACGTCGCTGCCGGCAACGATCCCGCCCAGTGTCCCGGCCAGCGTCTCGATCCGGGCCCGTCCACCGAGCAGGCTGACAACGCAGCGTGTCGCATTGCCGCAGGCCTCGACCTCGCCGCCATCGGCATTGAAGATCCGCATCCGCACGTCGGCGGTCGCCGAGTGTTCGAGGAGGATCAGCTGATCGCAGCCGACGCCGGTCTTGCGGTCGGCGATCGCGCTCGCGCGCGCCACGGTCATCTCGACCGGGGTCTCGCGCGCATCGATCACGACGAAATCATTGCCGAGACCGTGCATCTTGTGAAAGCGGATCTGCATCGCGCGCGATCTAGGGTGCGGGGCGGGCGAAGTCCATGGGGAGGCCCGAAGCCTTGCCGTCGCGGGATGATCGGGAGGGAGGGCGAGCTGGTCTCGAGGTCGCTCCAGTTGCGAGCGATTCTTAACAATCCCGGGTGTATAGGGTTGATGGGCGAATTTTTTGATTTTTTGCTTCCTGCCCTTCGCCGGGCATCGGCGCGAAGGCGCGTGATCCACCGACGCGGCGACGCGGTGATGGAGAGGAGGGGCGTGGAGAGGGTGACGAGGGAGATTTTGCGGCACCGGGCGGCCTTGGGGATGCGAGCCGGTTCGCATAGCATGAAGATGCCGAAAATGCAAACAAAACGGGAACACTGATGGACGGGGTGGAAGGCTTAAGCGGTTGGCGATCAGGCATCAAGTTAAGGGGCTATTGCGCGTGGCACCGGAACTTAATCATTCGCGAGTTGGTGATCGGTAGCAACGTTTCCAGGGATTTAGAGGCGGTTATCCCCTTTACATACGTAGAACGTATGGGGCATATAATGACCCATGAGCAAGAAGCCCCAGACGATCCGCCAGTTTTTCCAGCGCTTCCCGGATGACGAGACGTGCTTGAACCACCTGTTTGATGTTCGCTTTGGACAGGGCCACACCTGCCCGTCGTGCGAGCGCCCTTCGAAGTGGTTTCGGATCAAGGCGGAGCGGGCCTATTCGTGCCAGTGGTGCGGCCATCACCTGCACCCCACGGTCGGGACGGTTTTCGAGCAGACCCGCACGCCGCTCCAGCTTTGGTTCTATGCGATCTACCTTTTCACCACGACCCGCAAAGGTGTCGCTGCGAAGGAGCTAGAGCGCCAGTTGGGCGTGACGTACAAAACCGCGTGGCGCATGGCGGGCCTAATCCGTGAGCATATGGCGGCGGTTGACGGTGATGATCCTGTCGGTGGCTTTACGAAGCAGGTTGAAGTCGATGAAACGTACATAGGCGGAAAGGAGCAGGGTCAGGGCTTCGCTCGCAACAAGACCCTGTTGCTCGGCATGATGGAGCGGGGTGGCGATGTCGTTGTCGAGGTGGTCGAGGACCGCCGCCGCGCGCGCTTGATGCCCGTCATCAAAGAGAACGTCCTTCCGCACTCGATCGTCCACACCGACGAACTGAACAGCTACAAGACCCTCAAAGATGAGGGCTATTTCCACGAGACCGTCAACCACGGCGCGGGCCAGTATGTCGGCCCGCGTGGCACTTCGGTAAACGGGATTGAGGGCTTTTGGGCTCAGCTAAAGCGGTCGATCAACGGGACGCATATCCACGTTTCGGGCGAGCATCTCTGGAAGTACGCGAAGGAAGCCGAGTACCGCTTCAACCGCCGCGACTGCGCCGAGACGATGTTTTCGGAACTGGTTTCGACGTTTCCGACATTGCCCGAACCGCGTGGTTAAAGGCTTCGGCGTCCCCTTCCGGATCGCCTTCATGCTCTTTTATGAACTGCTCTAGCGTGCCCTTCTCGCGGGCCTGTTTAAGCGTCTGTTTCACGGATAAAATCCACAATATCAATCTGTTCTAACGCGCCATTTCGGTAACCGCGCCGAGCGAGCACCACGATGGCCGCTTTTCGCGCCGCCGCTTCTGTATAAGCATTTTCCTCCTGCTCGAACATCGGGTCGCTGACCTTCGCCATCAGAAAGCCGTCACGGTCAGGATGTTCAACGCTCAAGCCGCTCGTGTGGAACTTGAAGCCCTCTGTCCGGAGTGTCATCTCGCCAAGCTGAGTCCACTCGACGGCGTTCGTCTTTCTTATCTGCTCAGCGCCCTCAACGTCCACGACTGCAGGGGGGTGTATCCCCGACCGGAAAGAGGCGGTACTGACGGAATTGCCTACTGGTGCTGCGTACATCACAGCGGCGGGGCCGAGCCGCTGCATCGCCTCCGCGAGAAGACTCTGCATTCCCATAGCTTCGACATGACGGCGCTCATCGGCGCGGTCGCTCGCTTCCAACTCGGCGGCGCGGAGGGCTACTAGGGCGTCCAAGGCTTGTTTCGCGGTCTCTGTCTTTCCTTGGAACCAAGATAGCACATAGGTAACCCAGTTGGAAATCATATCTGTTCCAACATTGGCAAGAATAGGAAGGCCAAGTGGAAGTAAATCTGAAACTTCCTGCCAAAACCCGGCAATATCGTAACTACCCGCAACAGGTTCCTGAATCTTTATTATTACTTGGGCTCGCTCACCTCTCTTAGGAAGGCGCTCTGTCGCCAAAACAATTATTCCGTCGGATACGATGCGGTCAATTCCCTGTAAGGATTGACCGAGTTGTCTCATGTCGATTGAATGGCGCGTCGCGTCACCACCGTCGTAGGTCAAACGTATCTGCGGCTCAGTCATGAAGGCCCTCCCCGTAACGAGAGGCTACTCAGCGCGGGTTGAGGGAGTCAAAGCCAGACTACGCTTATCTCCGTTTCGGATGCAATTCCGTATGCGAAGGGGATAACTGCCGATTTAGGTGCGTGCAAAGTGGAAGCTGTGGCGACGCGAGCGGCCAACCAACCGGCATTACACCACGTCACCAAAATACTGCGTCGCCCCAGCGAAGGCTGGGGCCCATGTCTCTCGCCATTCGCGATGCGGCTCGCCATAACGGCGGCTCTACACTTACTCGCTACCCTCAAGAGGCGCAATCAAGTTTCATGAACTCCATCATCATCTTGGCGGCATTTGCTTCGGTACCGGCAGACACAGATTGGCGAACTGCGGCAGATTATCCGGAGCCCGCCGCATCGCAGGGCAAGCATGGCTCCGCCATCACGAGCTTCGAGGTGACCGCGGAGGGCCGTGTCGAGAATTGCCGGGTCATCCGGTCCAGCGGCACCGCGCAACTTGACGAGGCGTCGTGCGCGATCATGACGCGACGGGCACGCTTCAAACCCGGCGTCGATGCGAAGGGACAGCCCCAGACGATCACAACCGGAATAACCGTCCACTGGATCATGCCGGGCCAGCCTCAAACCAGCGCCGATCTTCCGATCGAAGGTCAGAGCGTGCGCATTCTCTACGACCCTCCGCTCCCGAGGAAAACGGGAGAGCCCGCCCTCGTTGGCTCCGGTCAGGCAAGAGCGGTAGTGCGCCTGGCGGGAGCGGAATTGCCGCGTTACCCGCGAGAGGAATTGAAGCAGGGCCGTCAGGGCCGAGTCGCCGCCGTGATCAACATCAATCGCAAGGGCAAACCCACCGGATGCTCGATCATCCGTACCAGCGGCTATGCCGGGCTCGATCAGGCGACCTGCGATTTCGCGCTACGAAAAATCCGGTTCGAACCGGCTCTCGATTTTTACGGCAAACCGGTATCGAGCAAGGATGTCTTCGAGATGAACTGGAAATTCTGAAACGCCTTGCGGAGCTTCCCTCCACGCCAGATTTTCGAACTACGGCACCACTTTACTATATGACCGGAATTGCCGTGAGACGGGCAATGATCCCTAATGAGTGCGGGAACTAACGAGCCGAGCGCTCGCCGGCCGCCCCCTCCACCGCTTCGCGGCCCCCAGTGCCGGGGAGGAATGATCAGGCGCGCTTCTTGCGCTCCTGGCGGGCGGTGGCGACGTCGCCGGCGACGGCGCTGGGCGAGGCGACGACGAGCAGGCCGCGTTCGGCGAGCAGCGCGCGGGTGGCGCGGGCGGGGGCGGCGCGGCCGAAATGCCAGCCCTGAGCCGTCTTGCACTCCATCTCGCCAAGCAGCGCCGCGATCTCGGCGGTTTCGACGCCCTCGGCCATGACCGCGATACCGAGGCTGTCGCTGAGCGAGATGATCGTCCGGACCAATGCCGCGGCCTCGGCATCTCCGGCCATACGGGCAACGAAACTGCGGTCGATCTTGATCCGGTCGAGGGGCAGCGCGCGCAGATGAGTCAGGCTGGAATAGCCCGTGCCGAAATCATCGAGGGCAATACGGATGCCCTGGTTCTTGAGGCTGGCGAGGATCGACCGGGAAATGCCGAGATTCTCGAACAATGCCGCCTCGGTAATTTCCACTTCCAGGCGCTCGGCCGGATAGCCGGCTTCGGTTATCAGCTTGACCATCTTCTGCGCCAGCCACGGATCGCGCATTTGCGTCGCGCTGATGTTGACGCTCAGCCCCAATTTCGGATTCCATAGCCGAGCCTCCTCGACGGCTGCGCGGATCACCGTCATCGACAGTTCGCCGATCAGGCCGGATTCCTCGGCGATCGGGATGAAGATGGCCGGTTCGAGTATCCCGAGTTCGGGATGGTCCCAGCGCGCCAGCAGTTCGAATCCGATGATCTCGCCCGTTGCGAGCTTCACCTGCGGCTCGAAAAAGGGGAGAATCTGGCCGGCCGGAATCCCGGCGCGCAAGCCGAGCTCGATCTCGTTGCGCAACTCGAGCTCATTCTCCATGCTCATGTCGAACCACGCCCGCTGATTGCGGCCGCCGCGCTTGGCGGCGTAAAGCGCGATGTCGGCGCGACGCATCAGCGTATCGATCGTCCGGCAACCCTCTCCGGTCTGCGCGATACCCATCGATGCGCCGATGTGCGCCTGGATGCCTTCGACCATGAACGGCTGACCAAGCCGGGTCAGGATGGCGTCGGCGACATCGTCGACCACCGATGGCGCGTCGGGGTCGAACGAGAAGGCGCAGGCGAATTCGTCGCCGCCGAGCCGGGCCGCGATCGCCGACGGGGGTAGTGGCCGGGCGATGGCCTCCGAAGCGGCGCGCAGCAGCGTGTCGCCTGCGCCATGGCCGTGCAGATCGTTGACCGACTTGAAATGGTCGAGATCGATAGTGAGCATGGCCACGGCCTGATGTTCGCGCGCCGCCGCCTCGATCATGCGGCCGCCGCGGCTGCCCAATGCCCGTCGGTTGAGCAGCCCGGTCAACGGATCGCGGGTCGCGAGTGCCCGGGCCTGCGCTTCGGCGGTGCGATGCAGCGCGACTTCGCGCTTGAGAGCGCGGTAGCGCCCCCAGCCCAGCAGCATCAGGGCCAGGTTGAGCAACAGCGCGGAAATCAGCACATGGTCATTGTCGGTCGCCGGGCGTCCGCCCAGCCCGAAGGCGGCCGCGAATGCCGTCCAGCCCGATGTCAGGACGAGCAAGATGGCGGCAACGGTTATGCCGGCGGCCTGAATGTCGCGCCTGTCCGTCGGGGAAGGCGCTTGCGAACCCTCCTCCGCCGCGATGAGATCCATTGCCTGCTCCGATGACCTGTCGCGGAAAAATAGCGAGGCGAGGGTTGCCAACTCTTTAATGGACGACATTCGGGGCCGACTTTTTTCGGCCCAGCCGCAACGGAAAGTGCGGCGGAATTGCGGATTGGAAATTCGGCGAGGATCCCAGGCACCTCCTTCGAGCGGTACGCAAGGCGTCGGTCTCGGGCTTCGCAAAGCGTGATCCGCACCAGCGACCAAACGGAAATTGCTTTATCGCGGCGATCCCGCTAAAGCCCGCCGCGTCTTACAGACAGCAAAAGCATTGAAGGCGTCCACGGATGCACGCTGGCCGGCGAGGTTTCGCCCGCCGGCGTCGTTTGCGTTTTGTGTTTGCGAAGGCCGCAGTTTCGGCGTTTTCGGCGCAGCGGGAGTGAAGCATGTTCGAAAGTCTGAGCGAAAGGCTGGGAGGGGTCTTTGACCGCCTGCGCGGCCGCGGCGCGCTTTCCGAATCGGACGTGCGCGAGGCGATGCGCGAGGTGCGGATCGCGCTGCTCGAAGCCGATGTCGCGTTGCCGGTCGTCCGCGAGTTCGTCGAGAAGGCGACCGAGCAGGCGGTTGGGCAGAATGTGCTGCGCTCGGTCACCCCGGGCCAGCAGGTCGTCAAGATCGTCCACGACGCGCTCGTCGAGATGCTCGGCGCGGAAGCGTCGGATCTGGAGCTCGAGGTCACCCCGCCAGCGATCGTGATGATGGTCGGCCTGCAGGGTTCGGGCAAGACGACGACGACCGCCAAGATCGCCAAGCGGCTGACCGAAAAGGGCCGTAAAAAGGTGATGATGGCGTCGCTCGACGTCAATCGCCCGGCCGCGCAGGAGCAGCTCGCCACGCTCGGTACCCAAGCTTCGGTCGCGACACTGCCCATCGTCGCCGGCCAGCAACCGGTCGACATCGCCAGGCGCGCGCTCCAGGCCGCCAAGCTTCAGGGCTATGACGTGCTGATCCTCGACACGGCCGGCCGGCTCCATGTCGATCAGGCGCTGATGGAGGAGATGAAAGCGGTCGCCGCCGTCTCCGAGCCCGACGAGATATTGCTGGTCGTGGACGCGCTGACGGGACAGGACGCCGTCAACGTCGCCAAGAGCTTTTCCGATCAGGTGGCGCTGACCGGCGTCGTGCTGACCCGGATGGACGGTGACGCGCGCGGCGGCGCGGCGCTTTCGATGCGGGCTGTCACGGGCAAGCCGATCAAATTCGTCGGCACCGGTGAGAAGCTGGACGGCATCGAACTGTTCCAGCCGCAGCGCCTGGCGGGTCGCATCCTCGGCATGGGCGATGTGGTCAGCCTCGTCGAGAAGGCTGCCGAAACGATCAAGGTCGAGGAAGCCGAGGCGCTCGCCGCGCGGATGGCCAAGGGCTTGTTCGACATGAACGATCTGCGCAACCAGCTTGCGCAGATGACGCGCATGGGCGGGCTTTCCGGCCTGGCGGCGATGCTGCCCGGGGTCAAGCAGGTCAAGCAGGCTATGGCCTCGGGCGCGGCCGACGACCGCGTGCTGGTGCGGATGGACGCGATCATCGGATCGATGACGCCCAAGGAGCGCGGCAAGCCCGAGATCATCAACGCCAAGCGCAAGATCCGCATCGCCAAGGGATCCGGCACCACGGTGCAGGACGTCAACAAGCTCCTGAAGATGCATCAGGAGATGTCGACCGTGATGAAGAAGATGAAAAAGATGGGTGGCCTCAAGGGCCTCGCCGGGCTGCTCGGCGGCGGTGGCGGTCTCGGCGGGATGCTGGGCGGCGGCGCCGGCGGGATGCCGCCGATGCCCGGCGCCGGCGGCGGCCTGCCCGGCCTGCCCGGCAATCCGCAGGGCCTGCCCCCCGGCTTCCAGAATTTCCTCAAGAAACGCTGATTGAACTGATCGAATAGTAGAAAGGAACACCCGAATGTCCGTTTCCATCCGTCTCGCCCGTGGCGGCGCCAAGAAGCGTCCCTATTACCGCATCGTCGTCGCCAACTCGCGGTCGCCGCGCGACGGCGCCTTCATCGAGAAGATCGGTTCGTACAACCCGCTGCTCGCCAAGGACGACGCCAATCGCGTTCAGATCGACGCCGATCGCGCGAAGCATTGGCTCTCGGTCGGCGCGCAGCCGACCGATCGCGTGGCCCGCTTCCTCGACGCCGCGGGCGTCAAGGAGCGCACCGCCCGAAACAACCCGAAGAAGGGCGCGCCGGGCGAGAAGGCCAAGGAGCGCGCCGAGGAGCGCGCAGCCAAGCTCGCCGCTGCCGAGGAAGCCGCGAAGGCGCCGGTCGAGGAAGAGGCTGTGGCCGAGGAAGCCGCAGCCGAAGCTCCGGCCGAGGAAGCAGTTGCCGAAGAGGCTCCTGCGGCAGAGGAAGAAGCCCAGGGCTGAGCGCTGGCATGAGCGAAGATCGCACCGTCACGCTGGCGGCCATCATCGGCGCGCATGGTGTGACGGGCGAGGTCCGCCTCAAGCTCTTCAGCGAGGATCTTTCGGCCTATGAGGTGCTTCACGGCGCCGGCCGTACCTTCACGCTGAAGTCTATTCGTCCAGGTTCGAACGGCGCGGTCGCACGCTTTGCCGAGATTGCCGATCGCAACGCCGCGGAGGCGCTGCGCGGAACGCAGCTCGGCGTGCCGCGCTCGTCCCTGCCGCCGCTGGCCGACGGTGAATATTATCATATCGACCTGATCGGTCTGCCCTGCCTCGTCGACGGCGAGACCATCGGCACCGCCGTGCTCGTCGAGGATTTCGGCGCGGGCGACGTGCTCGAGATCGAGAAGCCCGACGGCAAGCGCTTCATGGTCCCCATCACCAGGGCCGTGACGGTCGAGCCCGACCGGCTGCTGATCGACCCGGAGTTCGCCGAATGAACCTGAGCACGCTGTTCCTGCTGTTCGGCAGCCTCTATCTGGTGATCATCGCCTATGGCGTGGTCCGCACCCGCAAACGCGGCCTGCCGCCGCGCCTTCGCGTGATCAGCGCGGCGATACAGGTGATCCTGCCACCGCTCGTGGTGTTCGGCCTGCTGCTGGCGAAGGGCGACGCCTTCATGATCGGCGGATGGGGCTCACTGCTGGCGATGCTCGCGGTGGCAGGGGCGTTGCTCGCGCTCTGCACCGATATTGTCGCTAGGCGCGTATTGTAAAATACCAGCACGAAGTATATACATACTGTATATACGGAGGCTGTTATGGGCGAGGAATATCGCGCCAAGATTTTCAAATCGGGCAATTCGGTGGCGCTGCGCCTTCCCAAGGCCCTTGGCCTCGAGGAGGGCACCGAGGTGATCATTCGCGAAGAGCTGGGAAAATTCACGTTCAAACGTGCCGACGAGCCGCCGAGGAAGATCGACCTGTCCGGCATTTATGGCTCGATCCCAAACCTCAAATTGCTGAAGCCGGAAGATCGTCTGTTCGAGGAGCGCGAACTGGACTGGGAGGGAAAGCTTCTCCCTCGTGGTTGACCCTCTCTTTCTGCTCGATTCGAATATCTGCATCTATCTTCTCAAAGGCGCTTCCGATGCGGTGCGCCGGCGCGTCGAAAGCCATGCTCCCGGTGAATTGGTCACCTCGTCCGTCGTCTTTGCGGAAGTGATGATGGGTATGGGCTCGTCAGAAGAAGCGGCGCGCGCAGAGAATTTCTTTGCGCTGGTGACAGTCTTGCCGTTCGATCGCCTTGCCGCCGAAAGCTATGTGAAGCTGCCGTTCAAGCGCGGCAGCTTTGACCGGCTGATCGGGGCCCACGCTCTTTCATTGGGGCTCACGCTGATCACCGCCAACCAGCGGCATTTCGCCGACATGCCGGGCCTCAAGGTCGAGAACTGGACGATCTGATGACCTTCGCCGCCACCATCCTCACCCTCTATCCCGAGATGTTTCCCGGCCCGCTTGGGCACTCGCTCGCCGGTCGCGCCTTGGCGGAGGGGAAGTGGAGCTGCGATCCCATCCAGATCCGCGACTTCGCGACCGACCGGCACAAGTCCGTCGACGACACGCCGGCGGGCGGTGGCGCGGGGATGGTGATGCGCGCCGACGTGCTGGCGCGCGCGGTCGACCATGCGCTGGAGCGGCAGCCCGGCGCGCCTCTCCTGGCGATGACACCGCGCGGGGCGCCGCTCACCCAGGCTCGCATTCGGGCGCTCACGGCGGGGCCCGGCGTCACGATTCTCTGCGGGCGCTTCGAAGGGATCGACGAGCGGCTGTTCGAGGCGCGGCCGATCGAGCCGGTTTCGATCGGCGATTACATCCTTTCAGGGGGGGAAATGGGCGCCTTGACGCTGCTCGACGCTTGCATTCGGCTGCTTCCCGGCGTAATGGGCGCGCCCGATAGCGGCGACGACGAGAGCTTCGAAAGCGGGCTTCTCGAATATCCGCATTATACCCGACCTGCCGAGTGGGAAGGGCGCACGATCCCCGAAGTGCTGCGATCTGGGGATCATGCGAGGATCGAGGCATGGCGCAAGGCCATGGCCGAGACCGAGACAAGGCTAAGGAGGCCGGACCTTTGGGAGCGCCATGAGGGCGCTCGGGACCAGCCTCCCTCTGGCGCGCGGCGACAGAAGAAGGAGCGATGAGCATGAACCTCATCCAGCAGCTCGAAGCCGAGCAGATTGCCAAGTTCAAGGAATCGAAGACGATTCCCGATTTCCGCCCCGGCGATACGCTGAAGGTCGGCGTAAAAGTCGTCGAAGGCGAGCGCACCCGCGTCCAGGCCTATGAGGGCGTCTGCATCGCCCGCGCCAACAGGGGCATGGGCTCGTCCTTCACGGTCCGCAAGATCTCGTTCGGCGAGGGTGTCGAGCGCGTCTTCCCGCTCTATTCGCCGAACATCGATTCGATCGAAGTCGTCCGTAAGGGCGTCGTCCGTCGCGCCAAGCTCTATTATCTGCGGGGCCGGCGCGGCAAATCGGCCCGTATTGCGGAGCGCCGCGACAACCGCCCGGCCGCCGAGGCCCAGGAAGCCTGAGACCAGACCTTCCGAAACAGACCTCGCAGGCGGCCGGCTCCCCAGGGAGACCGGCCGTTTGCATATCTTCACGACGTCAAAACATTAGGAAATGACCATGGGCTATCGTGTCGTCGTCGCGGGTGCCACCGGCAATGTGGGCCGCGAGATGCTGAACATCCTCGCCGAGCGTGAATTCCCGCTCGACGATCTCGCGGTGGTCGCCTCGGCCCGAAGCCAGGGTGACATGATCGAGTTCGGGGAGACAGGTAAGACCTACAAGGTCCAGAACATCGAGCATTTCGACTGGACCGGCTGGGATATCGCCCTGTTCGCGATCGGCTCGGATGCAACCGCCATCTATGCACCTAAGGCCGCCGCCGCGGGCTGCATTGTGATCGACAATTCGTCGCTGTACCGGATGGATCCCGACGTCCCCTTGATCGTGCCCGAGGTGAACCCGGAGGCGATCGACGGCTATAAGAAGCGGAATATCATCGCCAATCCCAATTGCTCGACCGCGCAGATGGTCGTGGCGCTGAAGCCGCTCCACGACGCCGCGACGATCAGGCGCATCGTCGTCTCGACCTATCAGTCGGTCTCGGGAGCCGGCAAGGCGGGCATGGACGAGCTGTTCGAGCAGAGCCGCAACATCTTCGTCGGAGACCAGGCCGAACCGAAGAAGTTCACCAAGCAGATCGCCTTCAACGTGATCCCCCACATCGATAAGTTTCTCGACGACGGCTACACCAAGGAGGAGTGGAAGATGGTCGTCGAGACCAAGAAGATCATGGATCCGAAGGTGAAGGTCACCGCCACCTGCGTGCGCGTGCCCGTGTTCGTCGGCCATTCGGAATCGATCAACATCGAGTTCGAGAAGGA
>Ga0068864_100002088_pt1 | contig 16503 bp, 6 predicted proteins | sample KBSSwiS72_FD_66586 | JGI IMG/M metagenome (GOLD analysis project Ga0068864, IMG submission 66586) | Switchgrass rhizosphere microbial communities from Kellogg Biological Station, Michigan, USA - KBS Switchgrass S7-2 | ecosystem: Host-associated > Plants > Roots > Rhizosphere > Soil ... | reverse complement strand
AACGGATGGGGCGTGGCCAAATCAAAAGGAGTTCATAAAACCTGGTTACTTCAAAGCGGAGAAGTTGGTGAACCTGTCGAAGCATAACTACCGGCTCGAACCCAACGTTACCTTTACTCCCGATCAGAAATGGATTGTGTTTCGCTCGAACATGTTCGGACCAACGCACGTGTTCGCAGTTGAGATAAAGAAAGCAACCTCGTGATGCTGTGAGCATTGGCGCGGCTTGTTCCCTTGAGGATCTGGAGCTATAGCGGCTGCCCAGCTCAACGGTTCTCGCTCCAGCGGAGCGAAATGTTTATAGCCCTTGCTCCCCTTCCCAAACCTCCGGCGCCTTCGGCGCGGAGAATTATTTAGCTTGGTGCGTCTATAAACATCTCGCTCCTCCGGAGCGAATTATTTCATTTCGCAGAATCTGCTACTTGGAAGCGGTCTCGAATGGTTATTAATTTCCAGATTCTGAATTTCCGACAGCTGTTGACACCAACCCTGCTGGTGTTGCTTTGGAGTTCGTCACTAAGCGCACAACACGTTTACCGTTTTGCTTTTGGAATAGCAAAAGCCTCAAGCAGTTATCAGCATGTTCTGAGCGACACGAGCTACACCAGAGAACGCGGTTATGGTTTTGAGCCTGGCGGAAACATTTCGTGTGTGGAACGACAGATGAAGGGTGCGCCTTCGGGTTTTTGCACAAGCGAAAAGCCATTCTATTTTTCAGTAGCTCTTCCCGAAGGAAACTATTTCGTTCGGATCACTTTCGGTGATTTCGAAAAGGAATCAAGCACAACAGTAAAGGCCGAGTTGCGACGGCTGATGCTTGAGCGCGTTGATACTCCTGCTGGCAAGTTTGTAACGCGCACCTTCGTCGTCAACGTTCGCACACCCGCGATTCCGGGAGGCGGCGAAGTAAAACTCAAGGATCGCGAGAAGACAACAGAAGCATGGGCGTGGGATGAGAAGCTGACACTGGAGTTCAATAACTCGCATCCGGCCATCAGCACAATTGAAATTACACGGGCTGATAAATTGCCAACGATTTATTTGCTTGGCGATTCGACTGTTTGCGATCAACCGAGCGAGCCTTACAACAGTTGGGGACAGATGTTGACTCGCTTCTTCAATCCAATCGTCGCCATAGCGAACAATGCCGAATCCGGTGAGTCTCTTCGAAGTTCACTGAACGCACGTCGCCTCGACAAAGTCGCGAGCGGTCTTAAACCCGGCGACTACCTGTTGATTCAGTATGGTCACAATGACGAGAAGGAAAAAGGCGAAGGTGTTGGTGCGTTCACGACCTACAAAGCGGATCTGAAGAAGTTTGTAGAAGTTGCTCGTGCTCATGGAGCGACTCCGGTTTTGATCACGCCGGTACAAAGGCGCACGTTTGATGACCAGGGCAGGATCACGAATTCACACGGTGATTATCCCGAAGCAGTTCGACAAGTGGCGCGCGAAGAGAAGGTGGCGCTGATCGATCTCCATGCAATGAGCACGAAGTTTTATGAAGCGCTTGGTCCTGAGAAGTCAAAGCTGGCTTTCAAGGAAGGGGATGGAACTCATCACAACAACTACGGAAGTTATGAGTTGGCGAAGTGCGTAGTTGAAGGAATTCGCGCAACAAAGCTTGGACTGGCAAAGTTTCTTGTGACTGATGTTCCACCTTTTGATCCATCGCGACCGGATGCTTTGGAGAGTTTTAGTTTGCCGCCCAGTCCGCTAGTCAACAATACAAAGCCATTGGGAAGTTGAGATTCTCTCCGTGTCTCTGCGTTCTCAGTGCGTCAGTGTTGAAAAGAAGCGGTGCGATATCCGAGCACTGGGTTTCAACACAGAGGCACTGAGAACACAGAGACACAGAGAGACAAAGAATATGAGACGAATTCTGTTGTTGCTTGCAATCTTCCTATTCACAACTTCTGTGAAAGCTAATGTCGTTCTGCCTGACATCATCAGTAACGGCATGGTCCTGCAGCGCGAACAACGGATTCCAATTTGGGGAAAGGCAGATCCAGGCGAGGATGTCACCGTCAGGTTTGCCAAACAGCTAAAGCGAACAACCGCAGACAAGGATGGCAAGTGGTTAGTACGGTTGAACCCTCTAAAAGCAAACGCAACGCCTGCTTCGCTGATCATCGAGGGCAAAAACAAAGTAGAAGTGAAAGACATTCTCGTTGGCGAAGTTTGGTTGGTTGCCGGTCAATCAAACATGCAGCGACTACTGAGCGAGACGGCAAATGGCGACGCGGCAATTGCGGCGGCCAATTACCCGATGCTTCGTCTGTTCAATGTCAGTCGACAGGTTGCTTTCAAGCATGCACCACCTCCACTTGCGATATGGCAAGCGTGTACATCCGAATCCGTCAAACAATTTTCTGCCGCCGGGTACTACTTCGCAGTTGAATTACAAAAGGAGTTAAAGGTCCCAGTCGGCGTTATCAACTCTTCATACGGAGGCTCTCAGGCAGAAGCATGGACACCCGTTGAGTATCTACTGGCCTCCGCTGATCTGAAACCTACCGTCGATCGCACGAAGACCTGGGACGAAGAGCGGCCGCGAGTTAAGGTCGAGTACGACGAAGCTATCAAGAAGTGGCGCGCTGAAGCTGACGCAGCAAAAGCAGCGGGCGCACAGCCGAAGCCGTCGCCGGCAGTTCCCGATGCGTTGCGTGAATATCGCATCGCGGCGTCAATCTACGACGGAATGATTGCTCCGTTGATTCCGTTCTACATTCGCGGTGCGTTTTGGTACCAGGGCGAATCGAATGAAGCGCGGGCGCAGCAGTATGAGATCTTATTGCCGGTGATGATCAAAGCCTGGCGCGAGCGCTGGAGTGAGGGGGACTTTCCGTTTGGGATTATTCAGTTGCCCAATTATCGAGACCAGAAGAATGAGCCGGCGGACGAAGCTTGGAGTCATATCCGCGAAGGTCAACGGAGAACCTCGCGATCCCTGGCAAAGACTGGTTTGATAGTTACCATCGATATCGGTGAAGCTCACGACATTCATCCGAAGAACAAGTTGGATGTTGGCAAACGAATGGCTCTCTGGGCACTTGCAGACGTGTATGCGAAAAGCTCAACCAGATCAGGACCGAGTTTCCGAAGCGCGACGCCTTCCGCTTCTGGCTCGGAAATAATCGTAACGTTTGACGATGCAGGTCGTGGTTTGAAGACTCGCGATGGTAATAAACCGGCGGAGTTTGCTATCGCCGGTGCTGACAAGAAGTGGTACTGGGCCGAGGCACAGATCATCGGACGTAACCAGGTGAAGGTTTGGTCGTCATCTGCTGCGCAACCGGTGGCCGTGCGTTACGCATTCAACAACAATCCGAAAAATCCGAATCTGACTAATGATAGCGGGCTGCCTGCGAGTCCATTCCGAAGTGATAACTGGCCAGGACCAACAGATGGGAAGCGTTGATTTGTCTCCATGACTTCTTAGAGACGCTCACTTCATACGCTGACCCAGCTGGAGTATAAGTCGTCCAGCTGAACAAGTTAGGAAGGGTGGTTTACCCCCGCTACCAAAGCTCATTCAACCTAAGTTCAAAAAACAGCGGGGGTAAACCACCCTTCCTAACTTGTTCGATTTGAAGTTTCATTTTGTTATTCGCAGAGAAATCCAAAACCACACAAGTTCAAAACAGGATAATCAATGAAGCGACGTGAATTCATCGGGGCAGCCATAGCAGGCGGCGGATCATTACTTACACAAGCGACGCAAGCGTCGTGGGGATCAAAGCTTCTGTCGTTAATGCCCACCGCGCAATCGTCCGACTCGAGAATCGAAGTCCTGACTGCGGAGCCGATAGCGACAATTGCTCCCGAGATCTATGGACACTTCGCGGAGCACCTCGGCGGTGTTGTCTACGACGGCATCTGGGTCGGTGAAAACTCGAAGATCTCCAACGTTGGTGGCATTCGCAAAGCACTCGTTGATGCATTGGTGAAGATCAAGCCGAGTGTTATTCGCTGGCCCGGCGGTTGTTTCGCAGATAGCTACGACTGGCACGATGGCGTCGGTCCGCGCGACAAGCGTCCGCGTCGAACAAACTTTTGGTACGACACCCCTGATTGGCCCGCGGGAACACCTGACGGTCCATGGAAGTTTGATACAAACCAGTTCGGTACCGACGACTTTTTGCAATTCTGCAAGTTGACTGGTGCTCAACCATACATTGCCGCGAACCTAAGAAGCTTATCGGCGAAGGATTTCTATCAATGGGTGGAGTACTGCAACTCACCGGCAGGCTCAACCTCACTCGCTGATCTGCGTGCGACAAAAGGTGAACGCGATTCAGCAAAGGTTCGATTCTGGGGCATTGGTAACGAATCATGGGGCTGTGGTGGCAATTTTACTCCTGAAGAATATGCAGCCGAATATCGACGCTTCACCTCGTGGGTCCCTCGTTATGGAGTCAATCTCGCCTTTGTGGGCGCCGGGCCGAATGGTGGCGATCTTGATTGGACACGGCGCTTCTTTACGAAGCTGAACGAACGTCGCGCTTTTGGTTCCATGTGGGGCTGGGCCATGCATCACTACTCATGGAACGTGAGTAGTGGTCGGACCACCGACTGGGTCAAAGGTAAAGGCGACGCACTCAACTACAGCGACGAAGAGTGGTATGAGCTCCTGAACGAAGCTGACCGCATCGACTCGATGATTTCAGAATGCTGGAATGTGATGGGTGAGTTTGATCGTGCGCATCGCGTCAAGCTTGTTGTAGATGAGTGGGGAGCCTGGTACAAACCGGGCACTCAGATAAACAACACGCATCTGCTTGGTCAGCAATCAACAATTCGCGATGCAGTTCTCGCAGGCCAGACTCTCGACACATTCCATCGTCACGCCGATAAAGTTGGCATGGCGGCAATAGCCCAACTCGTTAATTGTTTGCAGGCGCTGTTCCTGACTCATGAAGATAAGTTTCTGCTGACGCCGACCTATCACGTGTTTGATATGTACTCGGTTCACCAGGGAAAGACGGCGCTTCGGACATTGGTCGCGTCGCCGAAACCTACCTACTCTCGCAATGGACAACCGGCGACAATTCGCGGGCTCAACGGCTCAGCATCGATCGACGGTCGCCGCTTAGTTTTGACTGTTACCAATCCTGATTTAAAGAACACACGAGAAACTGAGATTGCCATTCGCGGAGCCGGAATGCGAAGCGCCAAGGCAACTACGCTGACGGCGACGGATGTACATGCACACAACAGTTTTGAAGATCCCCAGCACGTTGTTCCCAGACAATCTGAAGTTCCCCTCATAGCGTCCTTAAGGTCGCCGAGTTCGTCGTTCGTTTACCAATTCGCCCCCGCATCTGTTACCCGATTGGATGTTGAATTGAGTTGAGCTTTGTGCTGGGAGCGCAGGCGTCCTCGCCTGCCTGTAGCGATTACAAAAAAGTACGAGCTCTACACCGGTGCAAGTAAATTCGGAGTCAGCAGGCGAGGACGCCTGCGCTCCCAGCACAAAGCTCCAAAACTCTACTGCCCCCGCGTATTTAGTCCCATCCTTCTGTCGGTTTCTGAAACCTGAAAGGAGTTTTGATATGCGACTCGTTAAAGCCGTCGTTGTCGTCCTTGTGTGCTCATTTGCCGTTTTGGCCCAGAGCAACCAGGGCGGTATCAGTGGAACTGTTTTTGATCCAAATGGCGCGGTTGTGCCTGGGGCCACTGTTGTCATTACCGATCTCGGTACACAAAGAACAACAACCGTGACGACCTCCGAATCTGGTACGTACATAGCAAGATCTCTTGAGCCGGTGGCTTACAGTGTGCGAGTCGAAGCACGGGGTTTCAAGAAGTCAATAATCGAACACGTGAAGGTAGATACCGCTACGATCTCTACGGTTAACGTCACACTTGAAACTGGTCAGGTTGGTGAGACGGTGACGATTACGTCTGAGGCATCGCTCATTAATACTGAATCCGCAACTACCACCCAAACGGTTTCAGAGCGCCAAATACGAGACTTGCCGTTGAACAATCGAAGCGTGTTGGATCTCGCCGTCACTGCACCCAACGTTACCGGAGATGCTGGTAGTGAAGATCCTGATGTGACGTCCGGGCAGCCAGTGCCGGGATTCAACTTGAATGTGAACGGTGGAAGATCAGGAAGCACATCGATCCTTGCCGACGGCGTCAACAATACAGGCGTCGGTATCGCCCGTGCAGTCGTGAGTTTTACTCCGGAGACAGTGCAGGAGTTTACCGTTCAAACTTCGGCGTATTCAGCCGAGTACGGTTTTACCGGCGGCGGAATAATCAATGCGACGACGAAGTCTGGAACCAATGATTTCAATGGGGTCGCTTTGTGGTATCACCGCAATCCTGTGACCAATGCCACGCCTTACACAATCGGCAATGGTCCACGCACTCCAAACAATCGTCGTTACAATCAGGTCTCGGTTACTCTCGGTGGTCCTGTTTACCTTCCGAGGTTCGGTGAAGGCGGGAAAGCGCTCTACGACGGGCATAACCGCACATTCTTTTTCTTTGCTTATGAGCCGCGCTGGTTACGAGACTTTATTGACCAAACCACCTTGCTTCCAACTGCCGCCGAGCGAGCGGGTGATTTTCGCAATCTTGTACGAACGAGTAGCGGTTTGCTGCCGACAGCTGTAGCAGCTCGCTTCAATGCTGTGGTCATTCCCAGTGCAAATATCTACCAGCAATTCCAGGTGGTGAATGGTCGTTTCGTTCCGATTCAGCTGGTGAATATTCCAAACAGAACGCCAACGACCAGCTACCAGTACTGTCAGTTCGGAGATCCCCGTGCAACCCTCGTGAACGGTCAACCGATGTGTACGCCCGAGGTCAATGCCCTACCCAATGGGGCGTTGAATGTCATCCCAACGCAGTTTCTGGATCCAATTGGACCGAACATTTTGCAGTTCATGCCGCCACCGAGTAGTGACTACTTTCTCGACGGTACTGGTCTCATTCGAAACTACATCGTTCATCGTTTTGTCCAGCAGGATGAAACGCGTTACACGCTGCGCCTGGATCACAGCATCAGTGCCAAAAACAAGATCAACTTCCGTTACACAAAAACCCCCGCGGTTGGTGTGCGAGGTTTTGGTAGCGACGTGAACGGCAACACGGCTGCTTACAGTGACGCCAAGCAGATACTGATCGCTGACAATCACTTGTTCTCGCCGACAGTAGTAAATGATCTGAGACTTAACTACACGCGCGGCGTATTCAGTGAGGACTTTTCTCCTGAGTTCTCTATACAGGGCGGTCGCAACCTGGCGACGGAACTTGGATTGCCAAGTTTGACATCCGGTGGCCTGCCACTGTTCCAGATTAGCGGCGACAATCTGACGAACGCATTTGCCGATATCGGCTCGTCAGGTTCCACAAACAATTTCAACGTCGAAGAGCGCTTCAACATCAATGACGTTGTCTATTGGAGTCGTGGCAACATGAGCTGGAAGTTTGGTGTTGATTTGAGTCTCGCAAGGCTCAATGTCATACCGTTCTTTGGGGCATCCGGTGGTCGTTGGGAGTTTCGTACGGTGAATACCAGCAGTAACCGATCGACGACTGCTGCGAATGGTGGTTCAAACCTGGCGAGCTTGCTGATGGGTGTGCCGAACGCCGTGCAGGTTCGACCGCTCTTGCTCAACTACGATTATCGTTGGAAATCCGGGGCAACGTTTGTCCAAGACGATTGGCGAATAAAGCCGAATCTCACGCTCAATCTCGGATTGCGTTACACGTTGCAGTATCCGCGAACAGAGAAGAATGATTTGCAGGGTGTGTTTCGACCTGACCTGGCACAATCACGAACGTTGACTCAGGCAGAACGACTGGCAACTGCTGTTGGACTTGGTTTGATTCCGGCTACACCCACGCCGCCACCGAACACACCTGTCCCATCCATAGTGCCAACTACTGTTTTGATTCCGCCGTTCGCCTTCTCTGGTCAGGGCGGTCGCTCGCGTTATCTAACGCCGGTTGATTACATGGGTTTTGAACCGCGCTTCGGATTCGCGTGGAGTCCGACATACAAGTGGGCAGAAGCTCGTTCACTGGTGATTCGCGGTGGCTACGGCATTTCGCATGCAACTCTGACGGGCAACAACCGACTTCCCAATCCGGACTTTGGCAACTTCACCGCTGTATCAACAGTGGCGAATGGATCGTCCGGAACTGCGGATGCTTCTCAACCTGTAAGACTAACGGGCAACACGCCGTTCATAACCGGCACTCCGATCAATACTGCATTGGGAACGACTCCTGATGGATTAGTCTTCGCAAACAGCCTGGGTACACCAGGCTTTGCTATCAACATCGACGGCAGCGGCAAGGTTCCTTACGTACAGAATTGGAATATGTCTGTAGAGTTCGAGGCGATGAAGAACCTGGTCGTTGAAATTGCTTACGTCGGTAACAAGGGAACGCATCTATACATGCCTTTGGTAAACATCAATCCAAAGGACATCAACTTTGTCGAATCCCTGGAAGCTCAGAATCTCTCCTCTGAAGCTACTTTCAATGATCCCCTGGGTCGCAGAAACCTGTTGGGTGCGCTCGTGGCGATCCAACGCAACAGTGTTATCAGCCCGTACTTTGGATTTAATAACCTGCTGCGGTACTTCGATCCATCGGCCAACAGTATCCGACACGCGGCCTATATTGATGTCCGGCGCCGTGTCAATCGGGGATTAACCTTCACGGCGAACTACACCTTTGGCAAGTCGATCGACGACGCGTCGGACTCCAGTCCCGACACTCGTACGCTGACGACGCCAACTACGCTGGGCCAGGAAGTGTCGTACGGTGTCCCGCGAAGCACTGATCGTGCAATATCGACTTTTGACATCAAGCATAACTTTACTGCGACCGCACTCTGGGATCTTCCTTTTGGAAAAGGCAGGCAGTTCTTAACCAAGGCGCCCGCGCTCGTTGAAGGTGCGCTTGGAGGATGGACGATCTCCACGATCGCTCGCTTACAGGGTGGGCAACCATTCGTTCCGATCATCACGGACACGAATCGCCTGGGAGGAACAAACAGGGCGATTCGCCTGGATATTGTTCCGGGTGTTCCATTAATCAACCCGAAGTATTCCGCAGACAATTGCTCAGTTGGTGCTGCTTGTGAGCCATTCATTAACCCGGCGGCATTCATGCGTCCGGCGAAAGGTTCACTGGGCAATGCTCCGAGGACACTCGATGTGCGTGCTCCGTTACAAGAGTACGTAGACTTTTCAATCCAGAAGGACTTCGGCTTTCCGTTTAGCCATGACAGTAAACGACGAATCAACTTCCGAGTTGACTTCATCAATGCTTTCAACCATCCAAATTACCGTTTCAACAGTACAGGCAACACGCCGCCGGGATTTGGCACGGTGCCAAACGAAGCGAACTTTGCCCAGGCTGATATAAATGCCTGGAACGCTTTCGCCCCAGGGCGCAGCGCGAACTTGACTCAAGTCAACAATCTTATCGCTGGTGCTCGATTGCCAACAGGCGGATTGCCGCTCGACTTCTTCCGCGTGCCGATACCGGAAGGATTCGCGACGACGAACCCGAATGCATTCGATATAACTACGCTCCAGGGTCTCAAGCTATATCGCTTGCGACAGTCGTACGATACAAACTTCGGGACACTCGGTGCGTTTACGCCGTACGTTCCGCGTTACATTCAGTTTGGTCTGCGAATTTTCTTCTAGAACGAGGAAAGGAAGAGATCATCCGCAGATTACGCAGATTACGCAGATTTTCAATTCAACGCCGCAGAGGCCAATCGATCCTTTTCTCCAAATCTGCGTAATCTGCGTAATCTGCGGATGATCCTAATCTGCGGATGATCTTCCCGATGACCAAAAGCATGTCACAGTCAAAATGCTTCGCCTCAATCGTGTTATTGGTGGCGATCATCCTTGCGCCAATGCGCAGCGTTCTACCTGCACCAATCGACGATCTGCAACGTTCTTTCCTGAATCCACCCGACGATTCACGCATCATGATGCGTTGGTGGTGGTTTGGTCCTGCCGTCACCAAAGCCGAACTCGAGCGCGAGATGCGCTTGATGAAAGAAGGTGGTATCGGTGGGTTCGAAGTTCAGCCCGTATATCCGCTTGCACTCGACAGCGAAGCTACCGGCATTAAGACTCTTCCTTTTCTCTCCGACGAATTTCTTGATGCACTTCGCTTCACCGCGGACAAAGCCCGCGAACTGGGGTTGCGATTCGATCTTACGCTCGGAAGTGGTTGGCCATTTGGTGGGTCTACGGTGTCGATCGTTCACGCTGCCGGGCGTCTTCGCTATGAACACGTCAAAGTCGATGCTACCGCGCACTTCGTAAAAGTTCCTTCAGTCGGCGCCGGTGAAAAGTTTATCGCGGCGTTTCTCGTACGCAGTGAGGGCGCAACATTTGCTCCAGACAGTATTCGTGAACTCACGAACATCAAGAACGGAGTCATTCAACTCGACAATCTCGGCGCTGGAGCTCACGAGGTGATGTTTTTCATATCCAGTCGCACTGGCATGCAGGTGAAACGTCCGGCGGTTGGTGCGGAAGGCTTCGTACTTGATCACCTGAACCGTGCAGCTACGGATGACTACTTACGAACCGTTGGCGATCGTCTGTTTCAAGCGTTTGGAAACAACAACCGGCCCTACTCGATCTTCTGCGACAGTCTTGAAGTTTATAACTCAGATTGGAGCGAAGACTTTTTGCAGGAGTTTCAGAAGCGACGTGGCTATGACCTCAAACCACACCTGCCTGCACTCGTCAATGACATGGGGCCGCAAACGAAGTCTTTAAGGCGCGATTGGGGACGCACTCTTTCCGAGTTACTTAACGAACGGTTTCTTGCGCCTATTCAAGAGTGGGCCAGCCGTAACCATACAAAGTTTCGAATACAGGATTACGGAGTCCCGGCTGCGGCAATTTCCGGTAACGCATTTGCAGATATACCGGATGGTGAGGGTGCCCAGTGGAAAGTTGTGCGTGCGGCGCGTTGGGCCTCTTCCGCGAGTCACATATACGACCGACCTGTCAGCTCATCGGAGACATGGACCTGGTTGCATTCACCCACGTTTCGCGCGACGCCACTTGATGTGAAAGCTGAGGCTGACATTCACTTCCTGCAAGGTATCAATCAACTGATAGGTCACGGTTGGCCCTACTCTGCGCCAGGCGTTGAGTATCCGGGTTGGCGTTTCTATGCAGCTGCTGTGTTCAATGAAAACAATCCGTGGTGGATCGTCATGCCTGATATGGCGAAGTATCTGCAGCGCGTGAGCTTCATGATGCGACAGGGCCAACCGGCAAACGACGTTGCGCTCTATTTGCCGAACGATGATGGTTGGGCGCACATGTCTCCAGGCAATCCACACCTGATTGAAGTGTTGCGCGATAGAATTGGGCCCGATCTCATGCCCGCGATCTTCGAGTCGGGTTACAACCTGGATTTCTTCGACGACGATTCATTCAAACAAGTGGGTAGGGTCGACAATGGTTCGCTGGTACTTGGACAGAACAAATACAAGATTATGATTCTTCCTGGGGTCGAATCGATTCCACTGGAGACCTACAGAAAGTTTGAGGAGTTTGTTCGAGGCGGTGGTGTTTTGATTGCCACCAGGAGTGCGCCGCGGTCAGTACCTGGTTTTCTCGCCACTCAAAAAGATCACGAACAGATCGTAGAGATCTCGTCTCGTCTGTTTGGAGATCCAAAGAACACTGCGCGACTCGTGACCGATGAAAGGTCACAACTCGGCCGAACACTAAATCAGCTTTCGCCTCCTGACGTTGGTTATTCGACTCCGCTTCCTGACGTTGGTTTCATCCATAGAAGAACGAGTGATGCGGAGGTCTATTTTATAGCCAACACATCCAATGCAGTGCAGCGTGCCGAGATAACAATCCGAGCGTCGGGAATGAAAGCGGAAGAGTGGAACCCGATCACTGGTGAGATCCTGGCAGTGAAGGACAAATCCAATGAACGCGAACATTCGACTCTCGATCTCAACCTCGCTCCGTATGAGTCGCGCATGTTCGTTTTTACCAAGCGTATTTTGCCTTACAAAGAACCGCCGGGTGTGAAGATTCCGACTCCGATTGATTTGAGTGCTAATTGGCAAGTCTCAATTGGAACAAATGCAGCGACGAACTGGCCCAGACTACGTTCATGGACTGACGATGAGTCGACGCGCTATTTCTCGGGAACAGCTTCGTACACAAAAGAAATTCAGGTTGCGGCGGAAATGATGCAGCGGGGATTGTCAGTGGAGTTGCAACTAGGCGATGGAGTTCCGATTACTCCTCAGATCCTCCGTAACGGTTCCCAGGCTTGGCTTGAAGGTCCAGTCCGCGAGGCAGCGGTCGTATACATAAATGACAAAAGAGCGGGCGCTATTTGGTGCTCTCCTTACTCGCTTGATGTGACGTCGTTTCTGAAAGTGGGTGGAAACAAGATTCGCGTTGAGGTCGCAAACACGGCGATGAATTACATGGCAGGCCACAGTCTTCCTGATTATCGTTTGCTAAGCCTGCGCTACGGTGAACGATTTCAAGCGCAGGACATGGACAAAATTCAGGCGCTACCCTCGGGCTTGCTGGGAACGGTTCGATTGGTCGCCAGTGCAAAGTGAACACTCGGGTCAGATCTCGCCGCGAATCGTCAGATCAAATCAGGGCTTCGACGCGTAGCGTCGGCTGAATTTAGCCCGGCGTTTCAACGCCGGGAAGAGAAGTGAAAATTTCTTGCGTCGCGTAGCGACGCCTGAAACAAATTCGAAATTCATTCGTCGCTATGCGACGACCGCAAATTATTCCCGATCCCGGCGTTGAAACGCCGGTCTAAATTCACCCGACGCTATGCGTCGTAGCCCAGGTTCGACAAGATTGGATTTGAAAATGAGAACTAAGCTTTTCATACTTGTTTCTGTCGCCGCATTTCTTATCCACTCACTCGCTTTCGGATCTCGAATTTCCAGCTCTACAGCTGCAGTCCAAAAACCGAAATACAACGTTCTGTTCATCGTCTCGGATGATCTGCGACCAACGCTCGGGAGCTATGGCAATACCATCGTTAAGACACCGAATCTCGACAGGCTGGCCTCGCAAGGAATTAGATTTGATCGTGCTTATGCTCAGTACCCGCTCTGTAATCCGTCGCGCTCTTCTTTATTAACCGGCAAGTATCCGACTCAGACCAGCATCCTCGACAATGAGTACTACTTCCGCGCTTTGCACCCGGAACTCGTTTCACTGACACAACACTTTAAAGCAAACGGTTACGCGACCCTTCGAGCAGGAAAGATTTTTCATGGCGGTATCGACGACACTGATTCCTGGACCGAGGGCGGAGAACAACGAAGCTTCACTGGCGCCAAACGGCCACCGTCAAATGCTGAAGGACCGGAACGAGTTGCTCAGTCGGATCGCATAGTCATGCTGGATGGCGATGGCGAGAAGAACGGCGACTATCAAGACGCTACGCGTTCAATTCAGTATCTCGAGAAGTACAAGGATCGACCTTTCTTCCTTGCGTTCGGTCCGTCAAAGCCACATAGCCCACCGACAGCTCCAAAGAAGTTCTTTGATCTTTACGATGCAGAGAAGATCCCTTTACCTCCGGATTTTGCAACGCGTCCGGCCGCACCTGAGGGCTTTCCGGAGATTTCCATCGCACGACGTAACACTGACCTGTTCATCGGACGCGAGGCGTCGCCAGCTCAGGCACGCGAGATGATTCGTGCTTACTACGCGTCAGTCAGTTTCATGGATGCCCAGGTCGGCCGTGTGATCGATGAGCTCGATCGTTTGAAGTTGCGTGAAAAGACTATCATTGTGTTCTTTGGTGATCATGGCTATCACCTCGGCGAAAAAGGGAAGTGGTCAAAAGCGTATTCGCTCTACGACATCGCCATTCGTGTTCCACTGATCGTGGCGATACCAAACGGAAAACCCGGAGTCAGTCCGCGCACAGTTGGTCTGTTAGATCTATTTCCGACTTTGGTCGAGTTTTGCGGTCTGCCTCAACCGTATCAAAAGCCGGCAAGACTAGAAGGTCACAGTCTGATTCCTCTTTTGCGCCATCCTGACGCGCGCTGGGACTTCCCGGCGTTTAGTGTTGTTCAGTATCAAGGCAAGATAGGTAAATCGGTACGAACAGAGCGCTGGCACTATGTGCAGTGGGAAGACGGGAAGCTGGGAGATATGTTGCTCGACACGCAGAAGGATCCTTTCGAGTTAAAGAATCTGGCAAATGATCCTGAATATGCAAAGGTTCTCGCGACGATGAAAAAGTTATTGACGCAAATCCCATCGCAGTAATTTCTCGAGCCTTTATGCTGGGACCGCAGGCGTCCTCGCCTGCTAATTCCCGATCTGCAACGCTCGAATCAAGTCAGCATAGAACCGAAGTTAGCAGGCGAGGACGCCTGCGGTCCCAGCAGTAGAGCAGCATGACACTTAAGCCCAGATCAAATCGCGGAGTTGCCGGAGGCAATTCACCGCGTCACCGCGTCTCCCCGCCGCCGCGTCTCGCCGTCATCCTTGCGCCTGTTCTGATTCTGACTTTTCTCGCCGTGGTAGTCTGCGCCAAGTCGTCGGATCTAATTCTTTGGTTCGATACTCCAGCCACTCAGTTCACTCAATCTCTCCCACTCGGAAACGGGCGACTCGGCGCCATGGTCTTTGGCGGAGTGGCTGAGGAAAAGATCGTCTTAAATGAAAGCTCGCTTTGGTCTGGCTCAACTCAGGATGCTGATCGGCCAGATGCTGCAACCTATCTTCCTGAGATTCGTCATCTGTTACTAGAAGGGAACAATGAAGAGGCGGAGAAACTGGTCTACGATCATTTCACGTGCAAAGGTCCAGGTTCGGGAAGAGGAGGCGGCAAGGACGTCGCGTATGGTTCTTATCAAACACTCGGTAGCCTGAAAATTGTCTTTGCGAATGGCCGGGAAGGGATTACGAAATACCGTCGACAATTGGATCTGGAGACTGCAATCACTCGCGTCGAGTATCAGCAAGGCGACGTCACATACACCCGCGAGATCTTTGTTTCCTACCCGGATCAAGTTGTAGTAGTGAGTCTCACTGCGAGCAAGCCTGAGTCAATAAGCTTTGGGGCAACACTGGATCGGCAGCAACGATTTACTGTTACTGAAGAGAACAACGGCCTGTTAATGACGGGCCAACTTAACAATGGCACCGATGGCAAGGGAATGAAATACGCAGCGAGACTTCGGGCACTTAATAAGGGCGGTGAGGTAACGCTCTCAAACAAGGTCCTGCACGTTAAAAACGCAACTGAAGTCACTTTGCTTTTGTCGGCAGCCACCGATTATATGGGTTTCGCCGGCAGGCATACTTCTGATCCAGTTTCAGCGTCATTAGTTGATTTAGACAAAGCTTCTGGAAAGACCTACGCGGCACTGGTAAAAGCGCACACTCTGGACTATCAACGCTACTTCAATCGCGTTAGCCTGAGACTGGGTCCGGACAATGCGGTGCAGAGTTCCTTGCCGACACCTCAACGATTGAAAACGTTTGGAGGCGGATCGAAAGATCCCGGACTTGCAGCTCTGTACTTTCAATATGGCCGCTATCTTTTGATCTCTTCGTCACGTCCCGGCGGACTCCCCGCGAACCTCCAGGGAATCTGGGCCGAAGAAGTTCAAACACCATGGAATGCGGATTGGCATCTGAACGTAAACGTTCAGATGAACTATTGGCCTGCTGAGGTGACCAATCTTTCAGATCTGCATCAACCTTTATTCGCCCTGATCGAGTCTCTTCAACGACCTGGTGCACGTACCGCAAAGCTTTACTACAACGCTCGTGGCTGGGTGGCTCACGTGATCACGAATCCATGGGGCTTCACTTCTCCAGGTGAAGGAGCATCATGGGGCTCAACGACCAGCGGGTCGGCATGGTTGTGTCAGCATCTCTGGGATCACTATCTCTTCACCGGCGATAGGGAGTTTCTCAAGTGGGCCTATCCGATTATGAAAGGGTCTGCTCGCTTTTATGCAGACATGCTCATTGAAGAGCCATCCCACAAATGGTTAGTAACTGCACCGGCAAATTCACCTGAAAATGGATTCTTACTCCCGAACGGAACGGTGGGGCATGTTGTGATGGGGCCGACTATAGATATGCAGCTGCTGCGTTATCTCTTTGATGCGTGTATCGCGAGTTCGCGGATCCTGGGAGTTGATGACGAACTTCGAAATGAGTTAGCTGTGAAGAGATCGCGTTTAGCTCCAACGCGAATAGGTTCAGACGGACGTGTAATGGAGTGGCTGCAGGAATATCCCGAAGCTGAACCGACTCACCGGCATGTTTCGCATTTGTGGGGACTGTATCCGGGATCTGAGATCAACTTGAGTCACACTCCAGCCCTTGCGACTGCGGCACGGAAAAGTCTTGAAGTTCGCGGCGATATTTCGACAGGTTGGTCGCTTGCTTACAAGTTGAATCTTTGGGCCCGCCTCGGCGACGGAAACAGGGCAAACGTTTTGCTTTC
>Ga0068864_100002086_pt1 | contig 16522 bp, 13 predicted proteins | sample KBSSwiS72_FD_66586 | JGI IMG/M metagenome (GOLD analysis project Ga0068864, IMG submission 66586) | Switchgrass rhizosphere microbial communities from Kellogg Biological Station, Michigan, USA - KBS Switchgrass S7-2 | ecosystem: Host-associated > Plants > Roots > Rhizosphere > Soil ... | reverse complement strand
TCTCGATCTCGCCCCGTCGGACGGGAACCAGATCGGCGGGACGGCCTGGACGCCGCGTCGTCGTCAATCTACATCCAATCGCGTGGTGGCAACCGCGATTTCACGCGCAAGCGTGTGCGTCGCCGCGCGACCGCGCGCGCTGCGTTCCGATGAAGACCGTCGCGACACGCGACATCGTCCGTCGTTTCCCGGCTTCATCGCGCTCAACGAGACCGGACGCGCGCGTCGATCCTTGTGATCTACTCGTGACTCCGCCTTTCTGACAGAGGAGCCCCGATGAACCGACGCCTGGCCGCATCGCTGTGCCTCGCCGCCGCGCTCGTCCTGACGCTCGCCGCCTCACCCGATGACACCTTCGCGCCCGACTCCGCCGAGCCGGGCTCCGTCGAGGCGATCGCTCGATTCACGACCGAGACGAAATACGGGAATCCCTGGGTCGCGTACGTCCCGGCGTCCGACACGGTTCCGTCTCCCACGAAGTACCTCGGGCACGTAGCCGGCGCGGCCGGGGAGCTCTCGCACACCGCGCAGATCTATGGCTACTTCCGGGAGCTCGCGAAGGCGACTCCTCGCGTGAAGGTGTCGGTGATGGGGAAGACCGAGGAGGGACGGGAGATCCTTCTCGCCGCGATCGCCGACGAAGAGGGCATCCGCGACCTCGACCGGCTGAAGGCCGCGACCGCGGCGCTCGCCGACCCCCGCACCACGTCACCGGAGCAGGCGGAGAGGATCATCGAGACGGCGCGGCCGATCTACTACTTCAACGCCGGCCTGCACTCCACCGAGACCGGAAGCCCCGAGATGGTCATGGAGCTCGCGTACCGGCTCGCCGTCTCGAAGAAGCCGATGATCGAGCAGATCCGCCGGAACGTGATCGTCCTGATCAACCCGGTGGCGGAGCCCGACGGCCGCGACAAGGCCGTCGACTGGTTCTACCGCTACCTCAAGGGCAAGACGGACTACGAAAACCTGCCCGACAAGTCCCCGCCGTACTGGGGCTACTACGTCTACCACGACAACAATCGCGACACGCATCAGCAGGCGCTCCAGCTGACGAAGGCCGTGCACCGGATGTTCCACGAGTACCACCCGACGGCAGTCCACGACCTGCACGAGTCGATTCCGCTGCTGCACACCTGGAACGGCACCGGGCCCTACAACGCGAACCTCGATCCGATCGCGATCAACGAGTGGCTGGAGACGTCGTTCCACGAGGTCCAGGCTCTGACCGCGCTCGGGATGCCCGGCGTGTGGACGTGGGGCTACGGCGAGCAGTGGGGCCTGCACTTCCTCGACTCCGTCGCGAGCAACCACAACTCGCTCGGCCGCGGCTACGAGACGTTCGGCAACGGAACGGCGGAAACCGTCGAGCGCAAGCTCCGCAACCAGCGATACGTGGACAAGCCGGTGACGGAGCGAGAGTGGTATCGCCCGTGGCCGCCCGACAAGACGCTCGTCTGGTCGCTCCGCAACAACACCAACTACATGGAGTCCGGTTGTCTCTCGATCCTCGACTACACCGCGAAGAACGGCAAGGACATGCTGCGCAACTTCTACCGGAAGGGCTACAACTCCTGGCAGAAGGGCGTGAAGGGGAACCCGTACGCGTTCGTCATCGCCGAGGACCAGGGCGACCCGCGCCGCGTCGGCCAGATGATCGAGTTGCTGCGCAACCAGCGCATCGAGGTGTCGCGGTTGACGGCGCCGGTCACGGTGAAGGAGGGAACCTTCGCGAAGGGCGCCTTCGTCGTCCGGCTGGACCAGCCCTACCGCAACTACGCGGTCGACCTTCTCGAGCCGCAGAAGTTCCCGGAGACTCCGTACGAGCCGTACGACGACGTGTCCTGGGCCTTCCCCGTGCACTACGGCCTCGAGGCGAAGCGCGTCGACGACGCCGCCATCGTCTCGGCGTCCCTGGCGCCGGTCACGCAGCCCGTGGCGGTCGCGGGCCGCGTCGCGGGCGGCGGTCCCGTCTTTCTCCTGCGCGACACGGGGCAGGAGGCCCTGCTCGCCGCCCGCTTCCGGCTCGCCCGGTTCCGCGTCGCGATCGCGGAGAAGCCGTTCCGCTCGGGAAACCTCGACTACCCGGCGGGCTCCTGGATCCTGCCGGCGCAGGACGGGTTGAGCGAGGCCCTCTCGGCCGTCGCCGGCGAGCTGGGCCTGTCCTTCCAGAGCGCCGCCGCGGCGCCGTCGGTCGCGTCGCACGAGGCGCCGATCCCGCGGATCGCCGTGTGGCATCTCTGGTCGGACACCGAGGCGACCGGCTGGCTCCGGATGGCGCTCGACCAGGAGAAGGTTCCCTACGACTACATCCGCGACGAGGAGATCCGCGCGGGCAGGCTCAAGGACAAGTACGACGTCCTCCTCTATGGAGACAATTCGGAGAGCTGGAAGGCGCAGGTCCAGGGCAACGACACGAAATTCGGCCCGATGCCCTACACGAAGACCGACCAGTTTCCGAGCCACGGCGTGCCCGACGCGTCGGACGACACCACGGGCGGCATCGGATGGGCCGGCATGGCGAGCCTGCAGGAGTACTTGAACGCCGGCGGGTTGATGGTCACTCTCGGCAACGGGTCGGCGCTGCCCGTCGAGGGGGGCCTCGTGCGCGCCGTCAGCCGCAGCGGCGGCAACGCGTACACGCCGGGCGTCGAGCTGAAGGCAAAGTTCGCGAGGCCCGACCATCCCGTCGCCTACGGCTACACGGGAGAGATATCGGCCTTTCGAACCGATCTTCCGACCTACTCGCTAAGGCCCGCCGAACGGCGGTTCATGGTCATGCAGTGGGGGACGCGTCCGACGAAGGAAGAGCGCGACTTCGAGGACACGCCGAAGAAGGACGAGTCGAAGCCGGCGGACACGGACAAGAAGGACAAGTCCTCGGACGGCGGGATGGTCGTGTCGGGAGGCGGCAAGAACCTCGACAAGCTGGAGGGTCACCCCGCGATCCTCGACGTGCCGGCCGGCAAGGGCCGCGTGATCGCGTTCAACTTCAGCCCGATGCACCGCGACCTCAACCACTCGGACTACCGCTTCCTGTGGAACGCGATCCTGAACTGGAGCGGCCTGCCTCCGATCGCGCCCTGATCGGAGAGCGCCGGATCCGGGAGGAGCTCGGGGGGATGGTTCCTAGGGCTTGCCCGCCGTCTCCTCGTCGAGAGCGCGCCGGAGCGCCTCGAGCGCGCTCGCGTCGGACAGGATGCCGACGTGGGTGTCGCCGAACCCGTTCATGGTGGTCGCCGCCGTCTGCGCACGCGGGTCGAGCTGGCTGGCCAGCGTGATCGTCCCGTCGCCGGCGGGGCTCGGGCCGTAGCCGCTGCGATCGCCCCAGCCGAAGAAGAGATAGAAGGGCAGGTCCTCCGGGAGCGGCGTCGCGTGGAGGCGGGTCAGGAACGGGCTGCCGGCCGCGACGTCGATCCAGGACGGGACGAGCTCGGTGCCTCTCCGAACCGCGCCGGCCACGGCCTCGACGCCGCCGTACGGCGTGTCGAAGGACGCGTACATCCGGAGGTAACGGGGCCGGCCGTCGCGGCAGAGCTGGTTGAGCGCGCGGCGCGCGACGAGCCCTCCCATGCTGTGCGCGACGACCGCCACGCGCAGGTCGGGCACGCCCGACCCGTCGACGAGGCGGCGCACGGTCTGCGCGAGCGCGGTGCCGAGCTGGTCGAGCGAGAGGCCGGACGGGTAATAGAAGAGCCACACGCTGTAGCGGCTGCGGTCGATCCCCGCGACGAGGGCGCGGAAGTCGCGCGGCGTGCCGTCGATTCCGTGGACGAGCACCAGCTGGGTCCTGGAGAAGTCCGCGCCGCCCACGGAGAAGAGCCAGCGCTGCGTTCGCGCGAGGAAGCGGCTCGGATCGTAGACGCCGACCGCGCCCAGGTCGGGGTCGAAGATGGGATCGTCCACGGACGCGACCACGGAGGGTTGCGGCTTGACCTCGACGCGCACCGCGATCGGCGCCGAGCGAGGACTGTCGATGTCGATCTCGACGTCCGGAGCGGGGACCGCGATGCCGTCCGCGGCCGTCGACGCATCCACCGCGATCGGGGAGTCGGGCGGCGTGCGCCCGACCACCTCGTTCGTGACGTAGAGGCCGTCGCCGTTGCGGTCGACGAAGAAGAGCAGGTCGTAGCTGCCGGTCGGCAGCATGATCGCGAAGTAGCCGCGCGCGCGGTCGACGGTCGCCCAGCCGACCAGCGCCGTGTCGGGCCCGTGCCGGAACGCGGCCGCGAGGAGCTGGCGCGTCTGCGCCGGGAGCTCGATCTTCCCGACGAGCCCGTAGCAACCCTGCGGCGCGTAGTCACGGGCCAGGGCGAGGTCGGCCGGGTTCTTCCGAAGCTGCTCCCGCTGGACCGCCTTCGACCTCTTCCACTGGAGATAGGAGCAGCCGGTCCCGGACATGGACAGCGTCGCCAGGATCGCCACGGCGGTGGCCGAAACGGCGAGGGCCCGTCCCGGGAAGCCCGCGAGGGCCCTTCGCATGGGCCGATTGTACGTCGCGAAGGGAGGCAGGCGGGCGACTCGATCCGTAACTTCACGCCGACCTTTTCGTTACCTGATAGAGAACGCAGTCCGGGCTCTGGTTGCCCGGGAAGGAGATGAACATGGCTGGAAAGGTGAAACCGATTCCCGAGAACTACCACCGCGTCACGCCCTATCTCGTCGTGGACGGCGCCGCGGAGGCCATCGACTTCTATTCGCGCGTCTTCGGCGCGACGGAGGTCATGCGGATGCCGGCGCCCGGCAACAAGATCGGGCATGCCGAGATCAAGGTCGGCGACTCCGTCGTGATGCTCGCCGACGCGGTGGCCGGGATGGGCCACAAGAGCCCGAAGACGCTGGGCGGATCGCCGGTCTCGCTGCTCCTCTACGTCGAGGACACGGACACGACCGTGAAGCGGGCGGTCGAGAACGGCGCGAAGCTGTCCCGGCCCGTCGAGGATCAGTTCTACGGGGATCGCATGGGCACCGTCGAGGATCCGTTCGGCCACGTGTGGCACGTCGCGACCCACGTCGAGGACGTCTCGCCCGAGGAGATGAAGCGCCGCATGGAGTCGATGGCGACCGCCGCGAAGTAAAAAACGGCGAAATCGGTTGCGCGGGTCGGCCGCCGCCTCACGGTGGCGGTCGACGCGCGCGTTTCTCGCGGCACCGACCCGCTGCCGATGTCGCCGCGGTCTCCGGAGGTCTCCGGAAACACCGGCCTTGTGGCGGTCTCGCGGACCACATACGATCCGGGCCCAACTTTCAGAAGAAGGGGGGCTCGACGTGCGGTTCCAAACCCGGAGGAGAGTCGTCTGCGCCGCGACCGTCTTCGCGCTCACGGCGGGTGCCGTCGGATTCGGACAGCAGGTCGATCGCAGCGTCCTTCCCATTCCCGAACCGGATCCGGTCACGATCACCGAGCTCTCCGCGCGCGACGCGAAGGCTCCCGCCCGGTTCGACCTCCGGGCGCCTCAGGGTGCGCCGAACGTCGTGGTCGTGCTCCTCGACGACATCGGCTTCGGGCAGTCCAGCGCCTTCGGCGGTCCGATTCACATGCCGACGCTCGACCGCCTCGCGGCCAGCGGGCTGCGCTTCAACAACTTCCACACGACCGCGCTCTGCTCGCCGACCCGGACCGCGCTCCTGACCGGCCGCAACCACCACGTCAACAACGCGGGCGCGATCATGGAGCTCGCCACGGCGTTCCCCGGCAACACGGGGATCCGGCCGCAGAGCGTCGCGCCGCTCGCGGAGATGCTCCGGCTCAACGGATACAGCACGGCGGCCTTCGGCAAGTACCACGAGACGCCGCCGTGGGAGGTGTCGGTGTCCGGGCCGCTCGACCGCTGGCCGACAAACTCCGGCTTCGACAAGTTTTACGGCTTCATCGGAGGCGAGACCAACCAGTGGGCGCCCGCGATCTTCGACGGCACGGTCCGCGTCGAGCACGCGCAGACTCCCGACTACCACTTCACGGTGGACATGACGGACCAGGCGCTCGGGTGGATGCAGGCGCAGCACTCGCTGACGCCGGACAAGCCGTTCTTCGTCTACTACGCGCCGGGCGCGTTGCATGCGCCGCACCACGTGCCGAAGCCCTACATCGAGCGCTACAAGGGAAAGTTCGACCAGGGCTGGGACGCGCTGCGGCAGGAGGTCTTCGCACGCCAGAAGAAGCTGGGCGTCGTCCCGCAGAGCGCCGAGCTCACGAAGCGCCCGAAGGAGATTCCGTCCTGGGACTCGCAGACTCCCGACCAGCGGAGGATCGAGGCCCGGCAGATGGAGACGTTCGCCGGCTTCGGAGAGCACACCGACGAACAGGTCGGCCGGCTGGTACAGGGGCTCCAGGAGATGGGCGTGATGGACAACACGCTCTTCATCTACATCGTCGGCGACAACGGCGCGAGCGCGGAGGGCGGCCCGGAGGGCGCCTACAACGAGATGATGGCCTTGAACGGGATCATCAGCACGGCGGCGATCAACAACCCTCACCTCGAGCAGTGGGGAGACCCGACCACTTTCCCGCACTACGCGATCGGCTGGGCATGGGCGGGCGACACGCCCTTCCAATGGACCAAGCAGATCGCGTCGCACTATGGCGGGACGACCAACGGCGTCGTCGTCTCCTGGCCGTCCCGAATCCAGAAGGGAGGCGGCGTCCGATCGCAGTTCACCCACGTCACGGACATCGCGCCGACGGTCCTCGAGGCGGCGAGCCTGCCCTTCCCGAAGAGCGTGAACGGCACGAAGCAGAGGCCGTTCGACGGGACGTCGATGGCATACACGTTCGACGATCCCGCCGCTCCCGAGACCCACACGACCCAGTACTTCGAGATGTTCGGCAACCGCGGCGTCTACCACGACGGCTGGGTCGCCTCGACGCGGCACTCGATCCCGTGGGTGATGGCGCCGCTGCCGCCGCTGACGCAGGACGTCTGGGAGCTCTACGACATGAAAGCCGACTTCACGCAGGCTCACGACCTCGCGGCCCAGAACCCCGCGAAGCTCAAGGAGCTCCAGGAGGTCTTCCTCGCGGAGGCAACGAAGAATCACGTGCTGCCCATCGACGACCGCCGGTCCGAGCGGTTCGACGCGAGGACCGCGGGCCGCCCCGACCTGATGAACGGGCGCACCTCGCTGACGGTCTATGCCGGCATGACGGGGATGCTGGAGAACACCTTCATCAACGTGAAGAACACCGCGTTCACGATCGTGGCGCCGGTGGAGCTGCGCGATGCCTCGACGCAGGGCGTCATCATCGCGCAGGCGGGCGCGTTCGGCGGATGGGTGCTCTACATGAAGGACGGCAGGCCGCGCTTCGAGTACAACTACTTCGGAGTCGAGCGGACGAAGATCGCGGGCACGTCCGCCGTGCCCGCCGGCAAGCACGAGATCCGCTACGAGTTCGTGCCGGACGCTCCCAAGCCGGGCGCCGGCGGGAAGGGGACCCTCTTCGTCGACGGAAAAAAGGCCGCGGAGGGTCACATCCCGAAGACACAGCCGTTCGCCTTCTCCGCCGACGAGGGCGCCGACGTCGGGGTCGACGGCGAGACCGCCGTGTCCGACGACTACGAGCCGGCCGACAGCCGGTTCACCGGACGCATCGTGAAGGTCACGATCGACGTGAAGCCGTCACAACTCGCGCCGGCCGATCAGAAGGCGGTCGACGACGCGAAGGACGCGGCGGAGATCATCCAGGACTGACGAGGATCAGGATCGCCGGGTCGGGGGGCGCACGGCCGGGTCGCCCCTCACGCCTGGATGCCTCGCCGCATGGCCTCCGGGGTGTAGGCTCGAGGCCTCAGCTTCTCAAGGGGGTTTCCATGAAGAGGATCCTGGTCGTTTCCCTCGTCGCTCTCGGACTCGCCGCGTTCGCCTCGGCCGCCGACGACGCCTCGCTCGTTCAGACCCTCACGAGCCAGCTGAACGTCACGCCCGATCAGGCCGCCGGGGGCGCGGGCGCGATCTTCAACTACGCGAAGGGCGCGCTTCCCAGCAACGAGTACGCGAAGGTCGAGGGGGCCGTTCCCGAGGCCGCCGACCTCGTGAAGAAGGCGCCGTCGACCGACTCGACGACCTCCGCCGCGGCAGGCGCGCTGGGAAAGGCCGCCGGCTCGACGGCCGGCGTCGCGAGCCTCGGCTCGAGCTTCCAGAAGCTCGGGCTCTCGTCGGACATGGTCGGGAAGTTCGTCCCGGTCGTCGTGGACTACGTCGACAAGAAGGGCGGCTCGGAGGTCGGCGGGATCCTCAAGAAGGTCCTCGTCTCCGACGGCAAGTAGCCCGGCGCCCCGAACCGGAGGTTTCGGATATCGTGCGCGCATGAAAATGCTCGCCGGTACGCTCCTGCTGTCTGCCCTTTCGCTCCAGCTCCCGCTTCCGGTTCTCGCCCAGGCGCCGCCCCCCGCCGCCGGTGCGCCTCAGGCCGCCGCGCTGACGGCCGACACGCCGAAGACGACGGTGACGGGCAATACGTTCATCGCTCCCGCGGGATGGTCGATCTCGGTGCGCGGACCGGCGACGATTCTCGAGGCTCCCGAAGGAGGCTCCTACATCGCGCTGGTGGACGTGACGGCCAAAGACGCCGACGCGGCGGTGGCCGCGGCGTGGGCGGCGTACAAACCGGGCGCGAAGTGGCCGCTCAAGGTCGCCAACGACCGGCCCGACCGGAACGGGTGGTCGAAGCAGCGCACCTACGAGTATCAGACCTCGCCCAACGAGAAGCGCGGCGTCATGGCGTTCACGTCCTTCGCCAACGGCAGCTGGACCGTGGCGATCTTCGACGTGGCGGACGCGGTCGGCGGCAAGCGCGGCTCCCAGATCGCCTTGATCTTCGACCGGTTCCTGCCGAAGGGCTACGTCCGCGAGACGTTCGCGGGCAAGAAGGCCCACGAGCTCGACAAGGCGCGGATCGAGCAGCTCGGGGATTTCATCCGCACGGGGCAGAAGGAGCTCGGAGTCCCGGGCGTCGGCCTCGGGATCGTGCAGGACGGCCGCGTCGTCTTCTCCGGCGGCTTCGGCGTGCGCGAGCTCGGCAAGACCGCGACGGTCGACGGCGACACCGACTTCATGATCGCCTCGAACACGAAGGCGCTCACGACGCTGCTCCTCGCGAAGCTGGTCGCCGAGGGGAAGTTGACGTGGGACACGCCGGTGACCAGCCTGCTGCCGTCGTTCAAGCTCGGCGACGCCGAGACGACCCGGCAGGTGAAGGTCCGGCAACTGATCTGCGCGTGCACCGGGATGCCCCGGCAGGACCTGGAGTGGCTCTTCGAGTTCAAGGACGTCACGCCGGAGAAGGCTCTCGTCACGCTCGGGACCATGCAGCCGACGAGCAAGTTCGGGGAGCTCTTCCAGTACTCCAACCCGATGGCGGCGGCGGCCGGGTTTACAGCCGGGCACGTCATGTACCCCGACATGGAGCTGGGCGCCGCGTACGACAAGGCGATGCAGACGCAGGTGTTCGACCCGCTGGGCATGAAGTCCACGACCTTCGACTACGCGCGCGCTCTCGCCGGCAACCACGCCTATCCCCATTCCCCGGACATCGACGGGAAGCCGGCTCTCGCGGTGATGGAGTTGAACTACTCGATCATTCCGCAGCGTCCGGCGGGAGCCGCCTGGAGCAACATCAACGACATGCTCCGGTACGTCTCGATGGAGCTGGCGAACGGGGCGCTGCCGGACGGCAAGACCTACATTCCGAAGGAGCCGCTGCTCGAGCGCCGCGCCGCCCAGGTGCCCATCGGCAAGGACGAGACCTACGGAATGGGGCTCATGGTGGATACCGAGTACGAGATTCCGGTCGTCCATCACGGCGGCGACATGATCGGGTTCCACAGCGACATGATCTGGCTGCCCGGACAGAACGTGGGCGCGGTCGTCCTGACCAACGCGGATCCCGGCTGGATCCTCCGCGGCCAGTTCCGACGGAAGCTCCTCGAGGTCCTCTACGACGGCCATCCCGAAGCGGACGCCCAGGTCGCCTCCCAGGGCAAGGCGTTCTACGAGGGACTCGCCGCCGAGCGCAAGCTCATGACGGTTCCGGCGGATCCGGGGGAGAGCGCGAAGCTCGCCCCGCACTACACCAACCCCGCGCTCGGCGCGATCGCGGTCAGCCATTCCGGGACTACGACGGTCTTCGACTTCGGCGAGTGGAAGAGCCCGATGGCGTCGCGCAAGAACCCGGACGGCACGGTCTCGTTCCTGACCACCGCGCCGGGAATCGAGGGCTTCGAGTTCGTCGTCGGCGCCGGACCGAGCAAGACCCTCACCACGCGCGACGCGCAGCACGAGTACGTGTTCGAGGCGAAGTAGTCGGCCGGGCCCCTGTAGCCCGGATCGGTGCCGGCGAATCGGTCGAGAGACCGGCGAGCCGGCTTCGTTTCCGGTGGTGCCTCCCCCCGGGGGGAGGATCGACGACGGTTGACGCGGTTTCAGGGCGTCGATATCGTCGAGCCAACTTTCTCCCCGGGGGCCGCACCATGCCATCCACCCCGCTCGCGAATCGCCGCGTCTCCGACGGCGCAACCTTCCGGAACACGGACAGGATCCACAGGATCGGTTATCGACTCGGTCTCTATAAGCGGATCGTCGCGGGAGCCCTCGGTCGCGTCCCCGTCCGGGAGCTCGTCCGAACCCAGTTTCCGTTCTGGATGCGCGACGCGCCGATGCCGCCTCTGCTCAGCGTCGAGCTGACGAATCACTGCAATTTGGCGTGCGGGTACTGCACGAACCCGACGACCACGCGGCCCCGCGGGATGATGAGCGAGGCGACGTTCTCCCGAGTCGTCGACGAGATTGCGCGGATCCGCGTCCCCCGGGTCGCGCTCTGCGGCAACGGCGAGAGCACGTTGCATCCCCGATTCCCGGAATACGTCCGGCGCCTGGCACGCGCCGCACCGTGGGTTTCTCTCACGTCGAACTGGCAACGAATCCGCGACGAGATCGTCCTGGCCTGTCTCGAGAGCCTGCAGCTGATCAACATCTCCGTCGACGGCGGGGGCCGGGTGGATTACGAGCGGCGACGGCTCGGCGGCCGATTCGAAGCGCTTCTCGGAAACCTCGACCGCCTGGCCAGCCTCAAGCGCTCCACCCGGTCGCGAACGCTGGTGAACCTGCGAGTGATGCTCGATGCCTCCGATCTAGATCGCGAGAAGGAAATTCTCGGATTCTGGGAGCCGTACGCCGATGTCGTTTCGAAGCAATACATCCTCGACTTCAGGGGACATCATCCGCTCGGCCTGAAACCGGATCTCGAGGGACGATGCACGCTGCCGTTCAAGAAGCTGGATCTGCATTGGAACGGCGTCGTGAACCTCTGCTCGTACTCGTGGATGCAGACGCATCGACCGGAGGGCCTGGTGCTCGGCAACGTCGACGACACGATGCTGGCCGCGATGTGGAACGGGCCCGTGATGCGCCGCTATCGGGCCGGTCACCGCCGGCGAGACGAGACCTTGATTCCCGTCTGTCGGGGCTGCCCGGGAAGGACCTAGCCGGGCCGCGTGTGCTAGAGGGCGGGTGGACGCTTGGCCAGGACTTCCATCGCCTCCTCGGTGACGTCGATCGAGATCTCGGCGACCCGCTCGCTGTAGAGCCTGTCGAGCAGTTGCCCGATGCCGGCCTTCGCCGCGCCGAGGTCCTCGAGGAACACGGCGAGGTCGCCGTCGCCGTAGAGGTAGCGCGCGTCGAGGACGCTGCCGTCCCGGCCGGAGAACTTCGCCACGAACATGAAAGGCTTCCGTCCCGCGGGCGCGATGTGGATCTTCCAGCCCTCGCTCATCGGGACGCCCCGTATCGCGCGAGGTCCGGCGGAGCGGCGGCGGGGCCGACCGCGAGCGTGCGGCCCGCGACATCGTGCCCGTTCAACGCCGTGATCGCCGCGGAGCCCACCTTCGGATCGGAGAGGCTGACGAACCCATAGTCCTTCGACCGTCCGGTCCGAAGCTCTCGAGCGACGAAGGCGGAGTCGACCGCGCCGTACCGCGAGAACAGGCTCCGCAGATCCGCCCCCGAGGCTCCGTAGGCGAGGTTCCCGACGTACAACCACATCCGAGCATCCCCCGGGCCGTCCGGCCCGCCGCCGCGGCGACGGATCCAACGCGGCAGCTCACCGCGGCGCCGTCGCGCTTCTCGCTTGGTCGTTCGGAATTTCGACAGAGTTCTGGGAAATGGCGAGCGAACGAGAACGCCCAATGTTACCACGCCGTCTCGCGTTCTCGTCCCCGCCGCGCGGCGCGAAGCCACACAGTATGCGGATGATACGATTCTCGCCTCCGTGAGAACCCAGCAGATCTTCGCGATCCGTTTCAACCGGCAGCCGCGCGTGGACGACCATCCGGGGCTCGTCTCGCTGACGGTCGAGGGCTCCAACGGACAGGTGCCGGCGCGCCCCCTGGGAGCGCTGACCGATGTCGCCGTTCGAGGCCGTCTCGCGCATTTCGGAGTCCACTCGGCCAACGAGGTCGCGGCCATCCGTCGGGCGCTGAACAGCGACAACGGCCAGGTGACGATCCACGAGGGCTGGACCGGTCTCACGAGCTGCCTGAAATTCTGGCACGACTTCACCGGATCGCAGATCCGTCCCGTCGACTGGACGTGCGATCGCTGCGGCACGAACCACCGCGAGAACGTGGGCGCGAGCGTCGGCGAGACCTACTCGCGCGCGTGCCGCTGCGGCAAGGTCAAGCGCATCACGACCCTCTCCGACATCCCGCCCCGGCGCTGACGCCGGCCGGCGCGGGGTAGCGGGGGCCGCGGCGTCCGTCCCTGCCCTTTCGATAGACTTCGCGCGGTAACGTCGATGAGCTCAGACCTCGTCCGGAGCGCGGTCCGGTGGACCGATGCGATCTTCCTGGAGGATCGTCCGGCGATCCCCGCGGGGCGGCGGATCGTCGCCGTGCTGCCGGGGGAGGGGATCGGGCCGGAGGTCGTGGCCGCCGCACTGCGGGTGCTCGCGGCGGTCGAGGCGTCCTGCTCCGGCGTCGGATTCGACGTGAGGACGGGCGGAGCGATCGGGCGCGACGCCGAGCTCCTGTCCGGGCGGGCGCTCACCGACGAGGTCGTCGATTTCTGCTCCGATGCGTTCGCGGCCGGCGGCGCCGTCCTCTCGGGCCCGGGCGGCAATCGCTTCGTGTACGACCTCCGACGGCGCTTCGATCTGTTCTGCAAGCTGTCGCCGCTGCGTCCGCTCCAGCCGCTGCGCGAGGCCGGCCGACTGCGCGCGAGCGCCGTCGCGGGCACCGACGTCTTGATCGTGCGAGAGAACTCGGGGGGCGTGTACCAGGGCGAATGGCGCGAGACGGCCGGCGCCGACGGACGCGTCTGCGAGCATTCCTTCCGCTACACGGAGGCCCAGGTGCGTCGTCTCCTCGACGCGGCCGTGCGCCTGGCGGCGAGGCGGAGCGGAAGGCTCTGCGTGGTCGTCAAGGACGGAGGCGTCCCGACCGTGACCGCGCTCTGGCGCGACGTCGGGCGCGAGATCGCGGATCGCCAGGGCGTCGAGGCCGCGTTCGTCGACGTGGATCTCGCCGGGTACCGCCTCATTCAGGACCCGCGGAGCTTCGACGTGATCGCCGCTCCGAACCTCTTCGGCGACGTGCTCGCCGATCTGGGAGCGGTCCTGCTCGGCTCACGCGGCCTGTCGTTCTCGGGAAATTTCTCGTCCTCGGGGGGCGCCGTCTACCAGACGAACCACGGATCCGCGCACGACCTGGCCGGCGGCGGCACCGCGAATCCGATCGGGCAGATCGCGTCCGCCGCGATGATGCTCCGCGAGAGCTTCGGCATGGCGCACGAGGCGGCGCTCGTCGAGCGGGCGGTCGACGAGGTCCTGCGGATGGGATTCCGCACGTTCGACGTCGCCGAGCCGGGGACGACGGTCGTCGGGACGGCGGAGCTCGCCGAGCGGATTGCCGCCGAAGTCGAGCGAATCGCGAGCGACTCCGATCGCATCCCGGGATGAGAGCGCTCCTGCTCCTCATCGATCTCCAGAACGATTTCCTCGAGGCCGCGGCTCTCGAGCCCGCGCGGCCGGACGTGATCCGCCGCGCCGCGCGGCTCCTCGCTGCCGCGCGGGACGCGGACGTGCCGGTCATCCACTGCGTCACCTCCGTGGACCCGGACCGGGACGACCGCATGCCCCACTGGAAGGCGGCCGGCCGGTGGAGTTGCGTGCGCGGATCGCGCGGACACGCCGCGCCCGCGGAGCTCGCGCCGCGCGCGGGGGAGAAAATCGTCGAGAAGACGTTCTTCTCGGGCTTCTCGGCCGAGGCGCTCGCGGCCGCGATCGCGGAGGCCCGGGCGGACACCGTGGTCCTGGCGGGCGTGCACCTCCACGGCTGCATTCGAGCGACGGCGCTCGACGCCTACGCGGCCGGCCTCGACGCGTGGATCGCGGAGGACGCGACCGCCAGCGACGACCCCCTGCACGCCGCGGTGACGCGCCGTTACCTGGACGGCCGCGCGGCGCGATTTGCCACCGTCGAGGAGCTCGCCGCGCGATTCCGCGGAGGATTCGCCGACGGGTCCTCGAGCGTGGCCGCCGAACGTCTTCCCCCGGCCGTCGTCGCAGGGCGGCCGATCGATGCCGCCCACCTCCCGTGCGCTCCGCACCGATCTCCCCGGGACACCTCGCGCGTCCTCTTCTCCGTCGCGCGCGCCGGAGCCCGCGAGGCGGCGCTCGCCTCCGCCGCCGCTCGCGAAGGGGCGCGGGGCTGGTCCGCCGCCGCGGCGTCGCGGCGAACGGCGGTGCTCCTCGAGCTCGCGGACCGGCTCGAGGGGGAGAGCGACTCGCTCGCCCGGGAGATGGCGGTCGACGTCGGCAAGCCGGTCGGGCAGGGGAGCGCGGAGGTGCGCCGGGCGGCCGAGCTCGTCCGGCGCGCGGCCGCGTCCGCCGGCGCGGGCGCCGGTCTCGTGCCGTGCGGTCCGCACTCGGCGAGCCGGCGCGTGCCCGTCGGCGTCGTCGCGGCGATCACGCCGTGGAACAACCCGGTCGGCATTCCGTGGGGCAAGCTCGCACCGGCGCTCGCCCTGGGCAACGCCGCGGTCTGGAAGCCGGCGCCCGCCGCGACGCGCATCGCGCTCCGAACCCTGCAGCTGGCTCGCGATGCGGGCCTGCCCGACAGTCTCATCAACCTGGTGGCGGGCGATCACCGCACGGCCGCGGCCGTCATGGCGGACCCGGGCATCGACGCGGTCTCGCTCTCCGGCTCGTCGCTCGCGGGGTGGGCGGCGCAGGAGGCGTGCGCACGACGGAGGATCCCGCTCCAGGCGGAGCTGGGCGGCAACAACTGCGCGATCGTCTGGTCGGGAGCGGACCTGCCGCGGGCGGCCATCGACATCGCGCGCGGCGCCTTCGCCTTCGCCGGCCAGCGCTGCACGGCGAACCGGCGAGTGGTCGTCGAGTCGGCGATGCACGACGGGCTCCTCGAGCTCCTCGCGGCGGCGGCCGCGGAGCTCTCCTGGGGCGATCCGCTCGACCCGACGACCGACGTCGGCCCGCTCGTCTCCGTGGACGCGAGAGACCGGGTTCTCGCGTCCCTCGGCCGTGCCGAGGCGACGGGCGCGCGGGTCCTCCGGCCGCATGCGTCGCGAGAGTCCGCTGCTGCGCTCGAAGCGCTCGAAGGGCTCGGCGCCTATTGCGTCCCCGCGATCGTGAGCGGCGCGTCTCACGACAGCGAGATCGTGCAGGAGGAGACGTTCGGACCGGTGCTCGTGGTCGAGTCGGCGCGAACCTTCGAGGAGGCGCTCGCGCTCGCCGACGGCGTGCGGCAGGGCCTCGCCGCCTCGCTCTTCGCCGGCGACGGGCCCTGGAGGGAGCACTTCCTCACCGCCGCGCGGGCCGGCATCCTGAAGTGGAACTCGTCCACGGCCGATGCCGACGGCGCCGCGCCGTTCGGGGGCTGGAAGGCGTCGGGCCTCGGACCCCCCGAGCACGGCCCGGGGAATGCGGAATTCTACGGCCGGCTGCAGGCCGTGTACGGCCTCGGTCCCGAGCGCGTCGCGAACGAAGTCGAGGCATGAGGCTCGCCGACGACGTCGAGGCCCTGAGCCTCGCGGTCCCGCTCTCCGGGTGAGCGTCGCGCGCGCTCCCGGCGCAGCGCCCGCGGATGCGCTCCCCTTCGAGCCGTCCGAGCTCGAAGGCTCCGTCTTCGCGCGGTTCGAGCGCATCGCCTCGCGTTTTCCGAACCGCGACGCCGTACGGCATCCGGGCCTCGTCACCTCGTACGCCGAGCTGCGCGACTCCGCGGTCCGCCTCGGCGCGGCGATGCGGGAGCGCGTCCCGGAGCCGTCCCGCCCCGTCGCGCTCGTGCTCGAGACGGGAGCGCCGCTCTTCTCCGCGATGCTCGGCGCTCTCGCGGCGGGGCGCCTCTATGCGCCGATCGACCCGAGGCTCCCCGACGCTCGCATCGAGGCGATCCTGCGTGAGCTCGAGCCGGGCGGAGTCCTCGTGGATGCGGACGGCGCTTCGGCTTCGGGCGAGCGCGTCCGGGCACTGCTCCCGGGCGGCGCCACGCCCGTCTGGACCCTCGGCCAG
>Ga0068864_100002078_pt1 | contig 16540 bp, 13 predicted proteins | sample KBSSwiS72_FD_66586 | JGI IMG/M metagenome (GOLD analysis project Ga0068864, IMG submission 66586) | Switchgrass rhizosphere microbial communities from Kellogg Biological Station, Michigan, USA - KBS Switchgrass S7-2 | ecosystem: Host-associated > Plants > Roots > Rhizosphere > Soil ... | reverse complement strand
CGGGTGCTCAGCGCGGACGCACTCGCTGACCTGACCTACGCGCTGAGCAAGACCGGCGTGGTGCCAGGGATGGCCGTGAAGACGGGCAACTGGTCGGCCACCAACGATTCGACTCAGAACTCGCATGCGTGGAGCATCGGCTACACGAGCGCCCTGGCCGCGGCGATCTGGGTGGGGAACGGGAGAGATGAACGGCCGATCCACGACCGTAACAACGCAACGATATGGGGATCCGGACTGCCCACCCAGATGCTGCGCCGCGTGGTCACCGACACCCAGACGCGCCTCGGCCTGCGACCCGCGGCATTCCCGCCCCCTGCCTTCGTCGGTGACGTGAACCCGCCCGGCTCGACCCCGAGCTAGGCCTCGACTGTCCACAATGGAGATTGGTGACGACAGGGGTCATCCGGTCACGGAGATCGCCTGCCGAAGATCGGCGATCAGCACGTCCGAGCCCTCCAACCCGACCGAGAGCCGCAGCAGACCCGGTGGGATCCCGGCATCGAGGCGCTCTTGTGGCGTCATGTTGAAGTGGGACGAGTTGAACGGCACGCTGGCCAACGTTTCCACCCCACCGAGGCTCGTTGCCTCGACCGCCACCTCGAGGCGCCGCAGCACCTGCAGAACGCGGTCGTCGCCACCGGCGAGCACGAGGCTCAGCATGGCGCCCTTCGGGCCGGGCATCACCGCATCGACCACGGCACCGGCGTCCGGGTGGTCGAGCCGTCCCGGGTAGCGAACGTGATCGATGTCTGGCTCGTCGGCCATCTTGCTCGCGATCACCTCGGCCGAACCGCACGCCTCGGCGAGCCGGACGCCGAAGGTCCGCATGCCCCTCCAGGCGAGAAAAGCGGCGTGCGGGTCCAGGCACCCGCCGAAGGTGATGAGTCGCCGTTGTACCTCCTCAGCCAACGCCTCGTCGTCGAGCGTGACGGCGCCGGCGATGACGTCGGAGTGACCGGCCAGGAACTTCGTCGCCGACTCGACCACGACGTCGGCCCCGAGCGCGAGGGGCCGAGTGCAGAACGGCGTGGCGAACGTGTTGTCCACCACCAGGCGGGCGCCGGCGTCGTGCGCGAGCGCCGCGAGGGCGGGGATGTTCAACAGTCTGAGTTGCGGGTTCGACAAGGTCTCGCCGTACAGAACGGCCGGCCGGTGCTCGACGACAGCGCGTTCCCATCCGGCGACGTCGAAGGCGTCGACACGTACCACGGTGATCCCGAGCGCAGGCAGGTCTCGCTTCAGCAGGTCATCGGTGTCCCCGTACACCTGACGCGAGGCGACCAGGGTGTCTCCGCTGCGCAGCAGCGTGACCAACGTCGTGGCGATCGCCGCCATGCCGCTGGCGGTCATCAGCGACCGGGCCGCCCCATGCAGCCGCGCGACCTCAGCGCCCGCGGCGCCGACGGTCGGGTTGTTGAAGCGCGAGTACCACGTCTCCCGTAGCCCACCCGTTCCCTGGATGTCGGCGTACGAGGTGTCGTCGAGCTCGAACGTCGTCGTCTGATAGATGGGCGGGACCACCGGATACGTCCGGGACGTGTGGTCCCGACCTGGGCGATATGCGTTCACTGAACCCACGCTTCCCCCTGCTGGTCACGCGACCGGGAACCGGCTTCCCGGAGGAGGAGGGTGAGTTTAGCGGTGCTTCGCAGCCGCCGCCCCGCCGTTGCCCCGATGGCGTCCACCTGACCTGACGCGACGTCACGTCAGAACCTGGTGGAGGAAGTCGTCGATCGCCGCCCGTATCCTGGCCCCGTCCGCACCGTCCAGCAGCTCGAGGGCATGCGCGCTCCCAGGCACGATGACCACCGTGTCCTGGCCGGCGTGTGCCGCGGCGATGGCCGGACTGGTGCCGGGGGGAAAGACCGGATCGTTCTCGCTTGCGACGAGAAGGATCGGGCCATGGAACGTGACCAGCGAGGCGATCGATGGGAACCCTTCGCTCGATGACGGTCCTCCGCTGACCGAGAACACGCCGACGACCGCGGGGCCGACCGACTCCGCGATGCCCAGGCCGACCAACGCGCCCCGGGAGAAGCCCCCGAGTACCGTGCTCGTGGCGCCGTCGCCAAGTAGCGCGCGGGTGGCCGTGGTCATCGCTTCGCCGTACGGCCGTATCCAGTCGAACACGGCGACGTGGTAGCCCTCGCCGACGAGCGTGCGGGCGAAGGGCAGTACCTGGCAGATCCCGCCGTTCGCCTGTGCGCCAACGACAACTCCGCGCGGGCCGTTGCCCAGCAACAACACCGGCGTGATACCACTGGAGCCGCTGGCGTGCAGATAACGTCCCGCGTCCGATGCCGCGCACGCGGGACGGACCACGGGCATCCCGGCGGCATCGATGGCAGTTGGCGTGGCGGCCGGCGCAATCGATGGTCCGTGGCTGGTCTCACCGGCGGTAATCGGCCCGCCGGCCCGACAAGCGGCAACGCCTAACAACAGCATGATTACTGGCAGCAGCAGCCTCATGTGCACTCTCCCGACGGGCGACGGAAGAACGCTAACGGCGCGCGAGCTACCTGGTCTTGGACGAAGTTGACCGATCGCGGAGGAACGCCCGCGGCGAAGCACCCGCCAGGACCCGGAAGTCCCGGTTGAGGTGCGACTGGTCGTAGTAGCCGGCGGCTTCCGCCACCGCGGCCAGCGACGCGCCATCCTTACGCATCATCGCCAGTGAATGCTCAAAGCGAAGCACGCGTGCGAAGGCCTTCGGGGTCATGCCGACCTCCTCGCGGAAGCGGGCCGCCAGGTGGCGGTGGCTGACGCCCGTGCTGTGCACCAGCTGCTCAATGCGTGCCGATCCATGTGTGGCACGCAACCTCTGCCATACCCACGCGACGGCCGGCGTTGGTTGCGGGCCGCGAGCCATCTGCCGCACCAACGTCGTGCGCAGCACCGCGAACCGGTCACCCCAGGTCCCCGCGGACGCCAACCGCTCGACCAGCTCCGCGGTACCCGTACCGAGGACGGCCGGCAGATCCACCAGTTGGTCGGACAGCTCAGCGATCGGCAACCCGAACAACGTGTAGCCGGCCAACGCCGGAAGCTCGATGTGCACGCCATGCTGGTGTCCGACGCGCTCGGTGACGGCGAACTGATGCTGCAGGCCGCTCACGAACGAGGTGACGCTTCGGTTGCGGCCCTGCGTGTCCACCAGTACGAGCGGGTCGCCGAGCCCGACAATCAGTGTCAGGTACTCCGACGGCAGCTCATGCCGCCGAGAAGGCGTCGGCACCCGTTTGGAGAACCCTCTACATTGGACCGACTGTACGTCCGCCCCTGGCACGCTGCCAGGCAGCAGGAGGTCGCCCACAACGACTCCGGCGTGCGACGAGCCCGTGACCATGCCGACCATCCTGACATGGTTGGTGTTCAGCCGCTCCTCGCCGGCAAACGCATTGCGATCTCCCGCTTATGGAGTCCCGACCAGCAACGCGTACAGCTGCTCCGAACTCATCCGCCACGCGCTCATGTCACAGGCGATCGCCGCCCCCGGCACCTTCGCCCTCGAGGTGAACTGCCAGCCCTCGGTGACCCGGTTGCCGTAGGACGCCCATCCTCGTCCGTTGTCGCCGCCCGAGCGTGCGTACAACTGCCGGTACTCGGCGGCGCCGCTGATGGGATAGTCCGACGCGATCAGCGGGCCGCGGAAGGCGCGCAGGTCTGGTTGACCGAGGTGGTTGTTCCACATCCAGGCGGGGAGGTACCCGACCAGGACCCGGTTATCGACCGCGGCCCACCGGTCGTCAAAGCGTCGCACGTCGTCCCACTCCGGCCACGCGACGACGCTGATCATTTCGGTGTAGCGCTCGACGTCGAGCAAGGCCCAGTTCGCGTCGTGCGCGTCGAGTTCCCGGCGCAGCCAGTCGACCTGGCGGTTGATCGACGCCTCATCGCCTCGCACCAGGTTGTGATAGCCGCCGCGCATCGTGAATCCGGCATCCTTGGCCGCGCGGACGAAGTCACCGAAGTGGAAGCTGGGGTAGTTGAAGCCAAGCGGGTCGCCGTAGGTGGCGCGGGCGCACATGCCGACGATCCCGGCCTGTCGCACCGCCGCCCAGTCGAGGTTGCCGCCCCCTCCGTCCCAGTCGTGCTGGCTGACATCGATGGTGAACTGCGGCGCCGGGACGTACGGAGGCGGCTTCGGTTTCTCCTCGTCCTTGACCAACTCGAGGCCGAGGGCTGTCGGTGCCGCGAGCGCCACGGGCAGGGCCAGGAGCGCGCCGAGCACCCTTCGACGCGTCAGCACATTGCTCTGGCGAATCCACTGGATGGGGCTTTGTCGATCAGTCTCCGGCAGGTCCGCGATCTTCTTCGGCGCATCGGACTTCGAGGTGGGCTTGGCGGCCTGCCTATCCGCCGGGCTCTCGGCCGGCGTCACACGGGCCTGGTTGCCCGTCTGAACGGCTCGTCTACGTGCCTCGAGGGCCATCCCGTACAGGCGGATGAACCGCTCCAGGTCGGCGACCATCGCCCGGTCGCTGGGCAAGGCGTCGATCCGGTACGTACGCGAGACGATGTTGGCGCTTTGGTAGTCAACCGCCAGCGAACTGGTGCTGCGCAGGTCCAAGGTCGTGTCGAGATCGGAGACGTCCTCGGCCCGCAACGTCGACCGGATCTCCGCGGCCCCCTGACCGAGCATCCGTCGCGCCTTGGCTCGGCCCACGAGTTCGGCGATCCCACTGATGCCTTGGTTGAGGCTGAGCGTGACGGTGGTCATGTCGGCCGCGAACAGATAGGCGACGTACACACCGATGCGGGCTGTCTCGGTTTCGGCGAGTACGGCGATGCTCGGCGTGACCGCGCCTCGCCCCCGACCGCCGCTACCCTCGACCCGGTAGCCGGCCGGGATCCACTGCTTGAACTCGACGCGGGCCTGCCGAAGCAACACCTGCGCCTCGCTCGACATCGGCAACTGCCGGTCGTACTTGGCGCCGATCTCGCCGATCAGCGAACGCAACCGCACGCCGGCCCCTCCCCTGTCGATCGCGCGCGTCGACCGGTAACGCCTTGCTAACAGATCGTGACGGTGGATTCATGTCCGTAGCCATAATGCCGGATGGACGCCAGCAGACCTCGCTCCACGCGCCGGCATCTGTCGCTGCGTGAGCGCACCGGGTCGCGCGCGAAACTGTACTCAGGCCTTGTCAGATCCCCAAGTCTTGTCCCGAGCGTCAGGAGGCCCGCCGTTGGATCTCGTGCCCGATGTGAGCCTGGGTCGGGCAGGGCTACTGCCCTGCCGGCGATGCCGCGCACGTTCATGACACCCGGGCTGGTTCAACGACTCTCGACGTGTCGGCCTGCGGCTGCGGAGCGACGACCGGCCGGATGGCGGCCGCCGTGGCAACGATCGCGGCGGCGACCAGGACGGCCCCGATGCCGAACGCGACGTGGAAGCCGCTGGTGAGGGCCGATGGGAGGGAGCTTCCCTGTGCCATCAGCGACTGGGTGTGCGATGTGGACACTGTGGCGAGTACGGCCAGACCGACGGCGCCACCGACCTGGGCGGTGGTGTTCACGAGGCCGGACGCCATTCCGGCGTCGCGCTCATCGGCATCCGACATCGCCAGTGTCATGAGGGCCGGGAAGCAGATCCCGCCGCCGACGCCCATGGCCAGCATCGCCGGTAGGAGGTCGGTCAGGTAGTGCCCGCCGACCGGCGTGCGGGTCATGAGGATCAGTCCGATGAGGATGAGGACCAGCCCGGCCAAAAGGACGTTGCGTTCTCCGAAGCGCGAGCTCAGCCGGGCGGAGAATCCCACCGACAACGCTCCGATCGCGACCGCGACCGGGAGGAATGCCAGGCCGATCTCCAGCGCGTCGTAGCCGAGCACGCGCTGCATGTAGAGCGTGCCCAGGAAGAACATCCCGAACATGCCGGCGATCATCAGGATCTGCACCACGTTGGCCCATGTGACGTTGCGCGATCTGAACACCCGCAACGCCAGCAGCGGGTTGGCCGAGGCCATTTGCCGCACCGCGAACGCCGCCAGCAGCGCGATGGCGACCAGGCCCAACCACGAGGTCTCGACGATCGAGTAGACACCGAGCATGAGCGCCGAGGTGATCAGCACCGCCCCGATGACGTCGGCGCCCTCGCCGAGGCCGACCCCATCCTCGTGCGGGACCAGGCGCCGCGTGAGTACGAAGGCGCCGATGCCGATCGGAATGTTGACCAGGAAGATCCAGTGCCAGTTGAGTGCCTGCGTGAGCACGCCGCCCAACAGCAGCCCGACGGCAGCGCCGGCGGCCGCGACGAAGCTGAACACGCCGATAGCCCTGGCCCGGTCGACCGGCTCCGGGAACATCGTGATGATCATCCCCAGCGTCACCGCGGTCGCCATCGCGCCACCGATCCCCTGAAGGAACCGGGCGGCGACGAGCATCTCCGCGCTGAGCGACGCTCCACAAAGGAGGGACGCGGACGTGAACACCCCTAGCCCGATGAGGAAGATGCGCCTGCGACCAATGAGGTCACCCAGCCGGCCGGCCAACAGCAGAAGGCCGCCGAACGCGATGAGGTAGGCGTTGACCACCCAGGCCAGTCCAGCCTGGCTGAAGCCGAGACTGGTCTGGATGGCCGGCAACGCGACGTTCACGATGGTCTGGTCAAGGATGATCATCAGCATGCCGGCGCAGAGCACGACCAGGGCGAGCCAGCGCGAGTCCTTGATTCGAGTCACGCATACGACCGTACCAGATAGTCCCGTACGGAACTATCTAGTGCGGAACAAATTCACTTGACAGACTCGGGTACCCGAGCCGCCCGGCGACGCGGCGGCTTCTCGCACGGGACGGGCTGGGACAGCCGGCCCTGCGCCAACCGCGTGAGACCAGCGACGAAGGCGTCCCGCTCGCCGCGCGGCAGGCTGGCCAGAACCTCGTCGTAGATTGTGGCGATCACGCGGTCCGCCCGGCGCACCAGCTCCGCGCCGGCAGGTGTGACCGCGATGATCCGGGCCCGGCGATCGGTGCTGGAGAGCCGGCGCTCGGCGAGACCGGCCTCTTCCAACGCGTCGACGGTGACCACCATCGTGGTCTTGTCGAGATTGCACAACTCGGCCAGCTCAGACTGAGTCCGCTCCTGCCGCATCGCCTGACCCAACACGCAGTTGGCCCGGGGCGTGACCCCGATCGACGCCAGGCGGGCGGTCATCTCGGTCTCGAGTGTGTGACTCGCCACATGGAACAACATCAGGAGGTCGGGAGCGGCGCTCATTCGACCATGCTAGCAAACTATCCCGTACGAAACTATTTGCTGGCCGAACGATCCCGCGATGCCTCCGCCGTGACCGCCGCTGGCGTCCGACTCTGGCCCCGACCCAGCGACGACGGTACGCACGTGTTGATAGGTCCACCGCCGGGCCGCTCGGCGACGGCTGTCCACAGTGGATAGAAAATCGCCGTCACACCAGGCGTGCGACCGCTTTTCACTTGAGCGGGGTGCGGTGTTCATTCGCGCGGGACGAACATGGCCGCATGGCTGGTCTTGAATACACCGAAAAATCAGGCGTGAGCAGGCGTTCGCTGTTGGGCGCGGCGGGCGCGGGTCTGGGTGGCGCGGTCCTGTTGTCGCCGCAGACCGCCCTGGGCGTCGTCGCCCCGCAGCTGTGGTCCCAACCGGACCACGTCGGCGCCCCGGACGTGCACGGCGTGCACCTTCAGTTCGGCTCGGACGCGTCGCGCGAGGTCGTCGTGTCCTGGTTCACGCCGCAGTCGGTCGCGCGACCACGCGTACTGCTCGGCAGCGCGGAGGACGGGTTCGGTCGCGGCACGCCGGCCGACACGGTTACCTACCGGGATGCGGCGTCGGGCACCGAGGTGGTCGTCCACCACGCCCGGCTCAGTGGGCTGCGGCCGGACACCGAGTACATGTACGCCGCGATCCATAAGGGAACCACACCGGTGATCGCGTCGTTCCGTCGTCGTGATGCACCAGGTGATCATCTCCACCGCCGACAAGTTCAACGCCGTGACGGGGCCGTTCGGCGCGCTCACCGCGGTCGACACGTTCACGTTGGTTCGTCCGCGGCGGGACGCGGCGCCGACTCCCTGACGTTGCACTGGTGCGGTCCGGTCTGCTCGCGGTGTCACCCGAGCAGACTCGGCCGCTGCCAGTCCTCGCCACGCACGTGTTGGTCGAGGAAGGCGAGCACGGTCGCGTACCAGACCTTGGCGTGGTTGGGTTTGAGGATCCAGTGGTTCTCGTCCGGGAAGTAGAGGAACTTGTGCGGGCTCGCCCCGTCATCCGCCTTCGACTGTGACAGCAGGTACCACCACAGGCGCAGGGCCTCACCGATGGGTACCCGGTAGTCCTTGTCGCCGTGAATGACGAGCATCGGGGTGGTGATCTCGCCGGCGAAACGATGCGGTGAGTTCGCGTCCGTCATGTCGCGCGTCATCTCGCGGAGCCAGTAGTACGAGGCGTCTGTGGTGGCCATCATCTGGTCGAGCGCCCACAGAGACGCGTGCGTGACGATCGCGGCGAACCGGTCCGTTTGCGCGGCGATCCAGTTGGCCATGTAGCCGCCGAAGGAGCCACCCATGGCGGCGGTACGCTCGGCGTCGATGTCCGGGCGTTCCTGGGCGGCGTCGACGATCGCCATCAGGTCGGTATACGGGGCAGCACCCCATGCCCCCCAGCCGCGACGGATGAAGTCGATGCCGTACCCGGTGGACATGGCCGGGTCGGGCAGCAGGACCGCGTACCCGTGAGCCACGGCGATCCACGGGTTCCAGCGCCACGACCAGGCGTTCCAGGAGCCAAGCGGTCCACCGTGGATCCACAACAGCAACGGTGCCGGTGCGCTCGCGCCGGCCTGGTGCGGCACGGCGATCCAGGCTCGCAACGCGGTTCCATCCGCGGCCGTCGTTGTGACCTCCTCGAGCCGTCCCGGGATCGGGATGCCGGCGCCGAGGGCCTCGGCCGGGCCGGGCAAGGGCTCGACCGGCCCACCATCAACCGCGACCCGAACCGGAGCGGGCGCGCTGTCGACGGCCGCGCGCAACGCGTAGATCCAGCGCCCGTCCGGCGACACCTGGATGTGGGTGTAGGCGCCGTCATCGTGGGTCAACCGGGTGGGAACCCCGGTCTCGGCGTCCACCCGCCACAGCGGCGAGCGCCCGTTGTCGTCGGCGGCGACGATCAGCGCGGCACCGTCCGGCGTCCAGCGGGCCGAGTGCGGCCACCTGTCCCACGCCTCGGTGAGGGCCTGAACCGGACCGCCGGCGAGCGGGACGATGCCGAGCCAACGGTCTCCGGGATCGTGCGGTGCGGACCGTCGTTGAACGACGACCGCGACGCGCGTCCCGTCCGGCGAGAGTCTCGGTGATTCGTACTCGTGGTCGACGTCGTCGGCCAACGTGCGGCGCTGGCCGTCCGCCAGGTCGATCGCCACCAGGGTGGACCGCTGCGAGCCGCCGGGTTCCGGCACCACCCACGTGGCAACCACGGTGCGACCGTCGGGCGCTACGTCCCATGTGCCCTCGTCGTCCAATGCCCGACCGACATGGCCGGTGATGTCGCGCAGGCCAAGCTGCGCATCCCCGAATGTGACCTCCTCGGCGAGGTCGGCGACGAGCATGCGGGTCCGGTCCGGCCCCAGATCATGATCCCAGTACCGGACCGGGTACTCCTCGTGCAGGATCGCCGAGACCGCCGCGTCCTTGCGCTTCGCGCGAATCTCGTCGTCGCCGGCCGCGTCGTTCGCGGACGGCATCATCGGCGAGCCGAGCACCACCACCCCGGCCTTGCTCACCTCGACGCCCCGGACACCTCCCGATGGGCTCACCACCACGCGGGCATCTCCGCCGCCGAACGGCTGTAGCCACAAGGCCGTCTTCGGCTCCTTGTCGGCCTCGCCGTCGAGCTCTGGCCGGGCCGACGTGAACAGCAGATCACCGGCCGGCGTGAACGCGGCCACCGACTCGCCCTGGCTGCTGCGGGTCAGTCGCCGGGCCGGCCGTGCCCCTTCCGGGTCGACCTCCCACAACGCGGTGGTGTAGCGAGCCATCTTGCGGTCCGGAGTCGCCACTGCCACGACCAGTCGGCGGCCGTCCGGCGACAGCCATAGTCCCTGGACCCGTGGTAGGCGGATGTAGGCATCGAGGTCGGAGAAGGGATCGGCGGGTTGCTTATCCGAGTCAGCGTCGATGATCACCATGCCTTCTTACCACCGCTCCCGCCGTGGCAAAAGCCAAGGAATCCCTCGCACGTACGGCCAACGGATCTCGCGTCTTTTCACGGGCGGGCCAGCCGCGGGTATCCATTCACGTTCGATGATGCTGGCGCGTGGCCGCGCGCGTTCCTCGCCCTCGGCCTCATGTTCGTCGTCACCTCAGCGTTCACGCTCGCCAAGTGCGTGCGGGATCAGCAGGAGGCCGGCGAGATCATCAGCCGGGTCGACCAGGCCCGGCTGGAGAAGCTCCTGACCGAGCACGACCTGTTCAAGGTCCCCAATCTGTAGTCCAGCACGCTGACTTCGACGGCCCGCCCGGACGCAACCGTCCGGGCGGGCCGTCGTGCTCGGGGCGTGGTGTCCGATGTGGACCCCGTCTCGTTCTCAGTTCCGCGGGCAGCGATCCGGTTGCAGTTCGGGCGTTGAAAGGAATGCAACCGGCAATGTCTGCTGGACTTGGCCCGGTATGTGGAGAAGACCACGACGACCGGCACCCGACGTGGGAGAAACAAGATGTCCGAGAGTGTCATCGAACTGGAAAAGCCACGTGCGATCCGCGTAGCGCCGGCCGCGGGACAGGACAGCGACGTATGGGTCAGGTCCTACTGCTACGTCCGAACGGCGATGGTCGGTCTGTTGCTCGGCTTGGGAGTGGCGGTCCTGTACCAGACCGGGCTACAGGGCTGGCAGCCGCTCGGGTCCGTCAGCGCCTACTACTACACCCCGGCACAGGCGATCTTTGTGGGCGGGCTCATCGGCCTCGGCGCGTGCATGATCGCACTGAAGGGAACGAACGACGTCGAGGACGTCTTCCTGAACCTGGGCGGAATGTTCGCGGCCGTTGTCGCCATCGTTCCCACGTCACGCGGGGAGGACTATCAGACGGCCGTCCAGGCGTGCCAGGAGACCAGCGATTCGCTCACCCAGACGGCGTCCACTGTGGACTGCCCGACCGTCAACGCACTCGCCGATGCTGCCCGAGCGAACGTCAACAACAACATCTCGACACTGTTGATCGTCGGCGCGATCGGGCTGGCCGCGACGGGGCTGTTCGCGTTGAGGTACCGCCGTTTGAGCCGCAGCGTCGCCGGCCGACTCCGCAGCCCGTCCTCGCCACAGAAGTTCTGGTGGGGATTCGGGGCAGCGCTGGCAGTTTGGGTGGCTGGAGCGGTCGTCTTCCTGGCGTACACCGACTGGTTCGTCGGCCACGCCCACTACGTCGCCGCGGGTGGCCTGTTCCTCTGCATCGTCGTCGTGGCCATGGCCAATGCCTTCCGGCGCAAGGACACGCACACGACGGCGCATGGTTCCGCGCTGTCGCGGACGCTGAACCTGGTCAGCCAGGCCACGGTTGATCTCATCCGACCGAGCCGGGTGGATGCCTATGTCTGGCTGGCCAGACTCATGCTGATCGCCGCCCTTGCCGGAACCGTCCTGGAGCTCTCACACGTCATCTCCCTCTTCGTGCTGGAGATCGTCGTGGCCGGCCTGTTCCTCGCGTTCTGGATGTGGCAGACCGTCGAGCGGCTCCCGCGACCGGGCCAGGCGGCAGGTCAGTAACTCGCTCGACGGCCGCCCTACCCCCACGCATACTCGTCGCCATGCGGTGACACCCGTACCCACGGTCCACGACCTCTGGTACGAGCGCGCTCTGAACGGCGCGCGGATTGGTGTCGCCTTATGTGGAAAGTTCATGACCTCAGCGCGGCCCACGGCGACGAGCCGTTGTTCGCGCACGCCACCTTCACCGTCGGCGCGACCGACCGGGTCGGCGTGGTCGGACCGAACGGCGTGGGCAAGTCGACGCTCCTCGCGATCCTCGCCGGCGAGCTGCGTCCGGCCAAGGGCCACGTCGAGTTCCCGCCCGGCACCCGGGTCGGCCATTTCACCCAACAGGTTCCAGACCCGGCGCTGACCGTACGGGAGTTCCTCGACGCGGCGCCGGGTGAACTGGCCGCGCTCGACCGGGAGCTGCGCGAGCTGACCGCTGCCCTCGCGAACGCGCCACACGATGGTGTCCTCGACCGGCTGGGCGTCGTCCAGGAGCGCTATGCCCAGCTCGGCGGGTGGTCGCACGCGGCCCGCGTCGACGAGATACGCGACCGCCTCGACGTCGCCCAGCTCGCCGACAACGCGCGCCTCGGCACGCTCAGCGGCGGTGAGCAGGCGCGATTGATGCTCGCCCGGGTTCTGCTGGACGAGCCTCACGTGCTCCTGCTCGACGAGCCGACCAACCATCTGGACGCCGCCGGCATCGAATGGCTCGGCCGGCACCTGGCCAACTTCGCCGGGTCAGTGTTCATGGTTACCCACGACCGGTCGCTGCTGGACCGGGTGGCGACCCGCATCGTCGAGATCGACGGCATCCACGACGAACCGCAGCACTACACCGGCGGCTACACGGAGTACCGCCTGGAGAAGCAGCGTCGGTGGGAGCGCCTGTTGCTGGACTTCGAGGCGCAGGAGAAGGCGCGCGCCCGGCTCGCCGCCGACATCGAGCGTACGAAGGACCAGGCGCGGTCGGTCGAACAGTCCACCCGCAACGACAAGATGCGCCGGTACGCCAAGAAGGTCGCGGCCAAGGCCAAGGCCCGCGAACGCCGGCTGACCCGGCAGATGCAGGCGACGAGCTGGATCGCCGCACCCCAGACCCGCCCGCCGCTCGTCCTCGCCTTCCGCCACTCCACAGGGCCGACGCCTGGCACCGCCGGGGCGCTCAATGCCGAACGGATCACGCTCAGCCGGGGCGGGCGCACCCTCGTACGCGACCTCGACCTGCAGGTCCGCCCCGGCGAACGGATCGTCCTCACCGGCGCCAACGGCACCGGCAAGACGACGCTGCTGCGCGCCCTGGCGGGCCTCGACACGCCGGCCGCCGGCCATGTGCGCCGGGGCGGTCCGGTCTCGCTGCTCCCCCAGACCCATGATGAGCTCCGCCTGAAGGTGACCGTGCTGGACTTCTTTCGGTCCCGCGTGCCCGTCTACATCGACGAGGCGGAGGCATTGCTGCGGGCGTACCTGTTCGACGACGGCCAGCGGCGCCAGCCGCTGGCCACGCTCTCCGCCGGGGAGCTGCGCCGCCTGCTGCTCGCCACGATCGTCAACGGGCCGGCCGACGTGATCCTGCTCGACGAGCCGACCAACTTCCTCGACTTCGACGCGCTGGACGTGGTTGAGGAGGCTCTGCGGGCCTTCGACGGCGCGCTCGTCGTGGTCACGCACGATGCCGTGCTACCGAAGTCGATCGCCTGCGAACGGCACCTCGTCCTGGCCGACGGCCGCCTGCACGATGCGGACTAGATGACTCCGCCAGTCCATTGTGTACGGTGCGAGCCTATCTCTCGTCGGTCGGAATCCGGTCGAGCACATTGGCGGCGACGCGCCCGGCGATCCCGCTGGCCACCGCGGCCGCGGCCGAGCTGTCGGGCTTGCGCGCCGCCTGGTCGGAGAAGCAGCGCAGGAACTCCTCGCCCAGCGCCAGCCGGGGATACCGGCGCACGACCTCGGCCCGGAGCTCCGCCGGCCACGCATCGGCCTGACGCCCGGAGATGTCGAGGCTGGTGGCGATGCGCAGCAGGTGTCCCTCGGGGTCCACGCCCGCGTCGACCTCGTCCCACATGTGCCGGACGATGATCTCCGCGGCCCGCTCCCGGCGTGGCACCGGCCATCCGGCGCCGGCGCCGAAGACCCAGGCGACGTGACCGCCGGCGTCCTCGAACGCGACGGTGTGGCTGTCGAACTCCTTCACCAGCCCGATGTCGTGCAGCATCGCCGAGACGTACAGCAGCTCAGCGTCGAAGTCGATGCCATGCCCCACCCCGTACGCGGCTGCCCACACGTACGAGCGCAGGCAGTGGTTGAGCAGCGCCGGCGAGTAGTACGTCGTCGCCACCTCCACCGCGGCGCTGGCGGCGGCGGTGTCGGGCTGCGGTACGTCGTTGAGATTCACCTCGTCAGTCTGGCCGACGCCGCGTCGCGAACGTCACGGATCCCCTCCGCCGAGGCGCACTAACATGTGGAGAGCCGAAGGCACATCGCGTCACGAGAGGTCCGAACATCGATGAAGGCCGCGTTGTTCATGCAGCCGGGAGGCCCCGAAGTCCTGCAGTACGGCGACATGCCCGATCCCGTTGCCGGTACCGGCGAGGTGGTCGTGGACGTCTATGCGGCGAGCGTCAACGGCGCCGACTGGAAGGTGCGCGCCGGCAACTACTCCTCTCCCATACCGCATTTTCCGTACGTGCCGGGGCGGGACTTCTCGGGCGTCGTCGCCGCGCTGGGGCAAGGTGTCACCGACTTCAAGGTGGGTGATCCTGTCTTCGGCGTCTTAGATGTCGGCCAGGAGGGCGCGTACGCCGAGAAGCTCGCGATCAAGGCAGCCATCGTCGCCGGCAAACCCGACGAGCTCTCCCACGCCGAATGCGCGGCGCTGGCGCTGACCGGTTTGACAGCGCTCGTGTCGATCGAGGACACGCTCCAGCTTCGACGTGGCGAAACCATCCTGATTCAGGGCGGCGCGGGAGGTGTCGGCAGCTTCGCGGTCCAGCTCGCCAAGCACCTCGGCGCTCGGGTCATCACGACGTCGAGCGCCGACAATCACTCCTACCTCCGCGAGCTCGGCGCGGACGAGACCATCGACTACCGGAGCACGGACTTCGCGCAGGCGGTATCGGACTGCGACGCCGTCTTCGACACCGTCGGCGGCGACGTCGCGACACGGTCATTCGCGGTGCTGCGACCCGGTGGGCGCGCGGCCTTCATCGGCTCGGGTCCGTCCGCGCCCGTCGCGCCGCGGCCGGACCTCCATTCGCTGCGTCCGAAGGTCGGCCGCGACCGGCCTCACCTCGAGCGGATCATCGAGCTCGCGCGATCGGGTGCGGTGCGTCCGCCCGCGATCACGCACTACTCGCTCAGTCAGGCGGCAGCCGTCCACGCGGTGAGCGAGGGCCGACACCTCCGTGGAAAGCTCGTCTTCGACGTCCGCTGACGCGAAATCTGCTCACGTACACGCCAGCACGCATTTACCTATGCGACGGGGGCCACTACTGTCTGCGATCGATGGGAGGAATGTCACAGCCGCCGCGTCAGGTGGCGGGCTTCGAGCTCTTGGGTGAGCTGGGACGTGGTGGGCGAACGGTGACCTACCGCGTGCGTCGTCATTCCTCCGTGTATGCGATGAAGGTTCTGCAGCGGCGGTCGGGGGAGGATCCGCCGGAGCGGGCGTTCCGGCGGGAGGCCGCGTTGTTGGCCTCGGTGCGTGATCCGGGTCTGGTCCGGGTGCATGAGGTGGGCGAGGCGGGTGGTCTGCCGTATCTGGTGATGGACTATGTGGACGGTCAGCCGTTGAGTCAGCTGGTGGCGGCGGGGCGGTTGTCGGTTGCGCGGGTGTTGCGGCTGGGTATTGATGTCGGTCGGGCGTTGGACGCGGCGCATCAGGCGCGGCTGGTTCATCGTGATATCAAGCCGGACAACATTCTGGTCGGCACGGACGGGCACGCGTGGTTGATCGACTTCGGGTTGGCGATTCGGCCGGGGAGCATCGACGCGGGGTCGGCGGTGGGCACGTTGTTGTACTGCGCGCCGGAGCAGGCCGGGATGTTGCACCGGCCGGTGGATGGGCGGGCCGACCTGTACGCGTTGGGCGCGGTGTTGTTCGAGTGCGCGACGGGCCGGCCGCCGTTCGTGTCGGCGGATGTGGGCGAGTTGTTGCGGATGCATGTGACCAGCCCGGTGCCGGAGCCGCGGACGTTGCGTCCGGATCTGCCGGCCGGTCTGGCCCGGGTCATCGGCCGGCTGCTGGCCAAGGATCCCGACGACCGGTACCAGAGCGCGGACGGGTTGGTGGCCGACCTGCGCCGGCTGGCCGAGGATCTGCAGACCGACTTCCCGCTCGGGCTCAGCGATCACGCCCGCACCCGCCCGGACCGGCCGCTGGTCGGCCGGGAGGCCGAACTGCACGCGTTGCTGGGCCGCTGGCAGAGTGTCCACAGTGGATCCGGCAGTGGATCGGGCAGTGGATCCGGTGGGGTGGCGGTGGTGGTCGGGCCGGCCGGCAGTGGCAAGTCCCGCCTGGCCCGTGAGCTGGCCGACCGGGTCCGGGCCGCCGGCGGGCTGGTCCTGTCGGGTGGGTGCGCGCCGGGTGAGGGTGCCCCGCTGGCCCCGTTCCGGCAGGCCATCGACGACCACCTCGCGGCCGTGGCCCGGCTACCCAAACCCGAACGCGACCAGGAACTGGCCCGGGTGCGGGCCGCCGCCGGCGCGACCGCGTCGCTGCTGGTCGGCCTGTCCCCCGCGCTGGACGCGGTCCTCGAAGCGCCCGGGCTGCCCGAGTTCCCCCGCCACCAACAGTTCAGCGCGGC
>Ga0068864_100002074_pt1 | contig 16549 bp, 14 predicted proteins | sample KBSSwiS72_FD_66586 | JGI IMG/M metagenome (GOLD analysis project Ga0068864, IMG submission 66586) | Switchgrass rhizosphere microbial communities from Kellogg Biological Station, Michigan, USA - KBS Switchgrass S7-2 | ecosystem: Host-associated > Plants > Roots > Rhizosphere > Soil ... | reverse complement strand
CGCGCTCGGGGTGGCTCGGGTGGTGTCTCCACGTGCATTCGCGCCAGCTCGAACCAATCTTTCGATCTGAAGGGCAGGTCCCCGGTCGTCGCGCGGTACAGTGTGATCCCCAGCGAATAGAGATCCGAGCGCCCGTCGAGCGGCCTGCCCTGTGCCTGCTCCGGCGAGATGTAGGCCGGGGTGCCGATCGTCATGTTGAATCCGGTCGCGGCCACGTAGCCGCTCACCGCCCGCGCCACGCCGAAATCGGTTAGTACCGGCCTCCCGTCTTCGGCGAAGAGGATGTTGTCCGGCTTGATATCGCGATGCACGATATCCTGGTCATGAGCAAAGCCGAGCGCCTCGGCGACGCCGATCGCGATGGGGACCACATCCGATTCCGCCATCACCGGCTCCCGCTGGTTTCGGGCGGCGAGGTTGTCGGGATAGAGGTCCATCACGAAGAAGACCATTCCTCCTTCGGCCCCCACCTCTTCGATGTGAACGATGTTGGGATGCCGTAACCCCGCTGCGAGAGAGGCCTCCTGCCGGAAACGGGTTTCGAAGGCCGGGTCCGATCCATACCTGTGCTTTAAGACTTTGACAGCAAAGGGCTTACCGTCGTCCCGCCGGGCGCGATACACCCAGGCGAACCCTCCCTGACCCTGGAGTTCGGTGAGTTGGTAGCGGCCGAGCTGGGTTCCGGGGGCGGGTGCGTCGGTCTGCATGCCGGGGTTGCCGGTGAGGTTGACGAGGGGTTATTTTGTTATGCTACTTACGAATAGCACACACGACACAGGCCCTCGCTACACCGCAAGAGGATACACGAGGAATGGGCTTTGACAAGCAGGCGATCATCGCCAAGCAGCGGCTCCACGACAGCGACACTGGTTCTGCCAAAGTGCAGATCTCGCTCCTGACCGAGCGGATCAACTCACTGACCGATCACTTCCGCACCCACCCCAAGGATCATCACGGTCGCCGGGGTCTGCTCAAGATGGTCGGCACCCGCCGTCGCCTCCTCAACTACCTCAAGCAGAACGATCTCGCCACGTACCGGACCCTGATCGACGCATTGGGACTCCGACACTAACGCGATATCAAGGGCCATGGGCGTCTCGACCGGCAAAGTCGGGACGCCCTCGACGCATTTGGGCGCTTCTCACCAGGAAAGAAACCGAGTTGTGACTGTACACAGGATTGAAACCACGTTTGCGGGCCGCCCGCTCATTCTCGAAACCGGGCGCCTCGCCAAGCAAGCCGCCGGATCGGCCTTCCTCCAGTTCGGTGATACCGCGGTCCTCGCCGCAATCACCGTCGCCCCCACCGGCTCCGCTCTCCCGTTCTTCCCCCTCACCGTCGAGTATCGCGAAAAGACCTACGCCGCGGGCAAGATCCCGGGTGGGTTCCTCAAGCGTGAGGGGCGGCCGTCGGACAAGGAGATCCTCGCGAGCCGGGTGATCGATCGCTCGATCCGCCCGCTCTTCCCCGAGGGCTTCAAGAACGAGGTCCAGGTCTTCGTGACCGTCCTCTCCGCCGATCAGGAAAACGATGCCGACGTCCTCGGCGTCGTCGCCGCCTCGATGGCACTCAGCATCTCGCCGGTGCCTTGGAACGGACCGCTCGCCGCGGTGCGGGTGGGCCGGGTCGATGGCAACTGGATTCTCAATCCGACCTTCCAGCAGCTCGAGTTTTCGAGCGTGGACGTGACGGTCAGCGGCAGCAGCGATTCGATCGTGATGGTCGAAGGCGGCGCACTCGAAGTGTCGGAAGCCGAGATGCTGGAGGCGCTCAAGGTGGCCCAGAAGGGCCTCAAGGAAATGCTGGGCAACGAGCAGAAGGTGATTTCCAAGGCTGCGAAGGAGAAGCTGAGCTGGACCAAGGATGCTCCCGACGGGGCACTGGTCAAGCGTGTGGTCGAACTGGCCGAGGCCGAGATGGCCAAGGTCATCAACGCCAAGGACAAGCACGCCCGGGCGGCCAATGCGGAGGCGCTCAAGCAGAAGACGCTGCAAGCGCTCGCGGTCGAGTTCCCCGAGGCGACCCGGCAGATCGCGAGCCAGATCGAGGACATCGAGTATCGGGTGATGCGGGCCCAGGTGCTGGACAAGGGTGAGCGGGTCGACGGCCGCGATACCGACACGGTGCGTCCCATCGTGATCGAAACCGGCTTCCTCCCCCGGACCCATGGTTCCGCGCTGTTCCAGAGGGGAGAGACCCAGGCCCTCGTGGCTGTCACCCTCGGCACCGCCGACGACGAGCAGCGGATCGACAGCATCGATCACGCGGGTGAGGCGACCAAGTCGTTCATGCTGCACTACAACTTCCCGCCCTACTCGACCGGCGAGGTGAAGCCGGTCCGGGGGACCAGCCGCCGCGAGATCGGGCACGGCGCCCTGGCCGAGCGGGCGCTGCAGCCCCTGCTGCCGGACTACGAGAAGTTCCCCTACACGCTGCGTGTCGTTTCGGAGATTCTCGAATCGAACGGCTCGTCCTCGATGGCGACCGTATGCGGCGGCACCCTGGCACTGATGGATGCGGGTGTGCCGATCAAGGCACCCTGCGCCGGCGTTGCGATGGGTCTGATCAAGGAAGGGAAGAAGGTCGCCATCCTCACCGACATCCTCGGCTCAGAGGATCACCTCGGCGACATGGACTTCAAGGTGGCCGGGACCACGCAGGGCATCACCTCGATCCAGATGGACATCAAGATCGAGGGACTCGACCTCAAGATCATGGAAGAGGCGCTGGAGAGGGCCCGGAAGGGCAGGATGCATATCCTGTCGGAAATGTCGAAGGCGCTGCCTACCGCACGCCCCGATCTCTCCAAGTATGCGCCGCGGATCCTGACCATGATGGTGAAGCCGGACAAGATCGGCGACATCATCGGTCCCAAGGGCAAGACCATTCGTGGAATCCAGGATCAGACCGGTGCCAAGATCAGCATCGAGGATTCCGGGCTGGTCACCATTGCCGCCGTTGGTGGTGAGGCGGGGGAGAAGGCTCGCCAGATGATCGCCGCGATGGTCGAAGAGCCGGAAGTGGGGAAGGTGTACGAGGGCCCGGTCAAGAGCACGACCGCGTTCGGTGCATTCGTTGAAATCATGCCGGGCGTCGAGGGCCTGCTGCACATCAGCGAACTTCAGCACGGTCGCACCGAGAAGACCGAGGACGTGGTCAAGAAGGGCGACGTCGTTAAAGTGAAGCTGCTGGAGGTAGATGAGAAAGGCCGAATGAGGCTGTCGCGGAAGGCGCTCCTAACGAAGGAGTAGCAGCCGCGTGGAAACCGTCCAGCTCGACACCGGCCTCCACAGTACCCGGGCACCCAACGGCCTTACGGTCCTCACCGAGGTCCTGCCCGGGGTCCGTTCCGCCGCGGTGGGCGTTTGGGTCAGATCCGCCAGCGCCCACGAGCCGCGCGCCAAGATGGGTGTGTCCCACCTGCTCGAGCACATGGTGTTCAAGGGGACCGAGCGCCGGAACGCCAGGGAGCTCGCACTCGAGCTCGAAGTCCGGGGTGGCTCCCTCGATGCCTATACCAGCCGCGACCACACCCACTACCAGGCTCACGTCCTCGATCAGAACCTGCCCGAGGCGGTCGATGTCCTGACCGACCTGGTGCACCGTCCCTTGCTCCGGGCCAGCGATCTCGACCTGGAGCGCAACGTGGTGCTGGAGGAGATCTCCACGGTGGAGGACACGCCGGATGATCTCGTCTTCGAGCTGTTCTCCGAACGGCTGTGGCCCCAACACCCCTACGGCTACTCGATCCTGGGCACGCGCGATACGGTCAGCGCCCTGGGCCCCGGCGATCTCCAGGCCCTCCATCGGGCCGGATACTATCGGGGCAACTGCGTGGTTGCGGCGGCGGGCTGTCTCCAGCATGATCGTGTCCTCGAATTGCTCGAGCACGAGGGCTGGTTTGCCGGCGGCACGGCCGAGCCGCCTCTCCCGCCAGTGGCTTCAGTGCCGGCGGTCCGCGGCGGCGACGTCAGGGTCGCGCGGGATTTGAACCAGACTCATCTGGTCTTCGGCTCCGATACCTTCCCCTATCGGGACCGGCGCAGGTTCGCTCTCTCGATCGTGACCAACGTGTTCGGGGGCGGAATGTCGAGCCGGCTGTTCCAGGTGATCAGGGAGGAGCTCGGTCTGGCCTACGCGGTCTACGCATACCAGCAATTCTTTCAGACGGCGGGGATCGCAGGCGTATATGTCGGGACCCAGCCCGGCACCGCGGCGCAGGCGGAGGAGGCGATCCGGGCGGAGTATCGTCGGCTGGCGCGCGAAGGCTTGCCTTCAGCTGAGCTGGAAGCCGGCAAGCAGCAACTCAAGGGCCAGTTGATGCTGTCGCTCGAGAGTCCGGCGAGCCGAATGAATCGCCTGGCCAGCCTCACTCTGCACGGCGAGCCGTATCGCAACCTGGAAGCGCTGCTGGCGGAGATCGATGCAGTCACGGTTGACCAGGTCGCGGCGCTCACTGCTGAGTATTTCGATCCCGATAGACAGACGGTTGTAAGGCTAGGACCGAACTAGGTGGTGGTGGTGGGTTGTGGGTTGTGGGTGGTGGGTAGTGGGGTGCTGACCAAGCATCCCCGGATTCCCGACAACCGACCACCCACAACCCACAACCGATTTTCAATCACGACGACCCCGACCACGAGCGACCCATGATCATCGGCGTCCCCAAGGAAATCAAAACCAACGAGAACCGGATTGCGCTGGTGCCTGCCGGCGCCGAATCGTTTGTCGGACTGGGACACACGGTCTACGTGGAGAAGGGAGCCGGGGTCGGTAGCGGGTTTACCGACGAGGCCTATGTCGAGGCCGGCGCCAAGCTGCTCCCCACCGCCGACGAGGTCTGGGACAAGGCGGAGATGATCATCAAGGTCAAGGAGCCGATCGCGGTGGAGTATCCCCGCATGCGCGCCGGCCAGGTGATCTACACCTACTTCCACTTCGCAGCGGATGAGGCCCTGACCAAAGCAGTGGTGAAGTCGGGCGCCATCGCGGTCGCCTACGAGACCGTCCAGCTGCCCAGCGGCGAGCTTCCGCTGCTCACCCCCATGTCGGAGGTCGCCGGTCGGATGGCCGTGCAGGAGGGCGCCAAGTACCTGGAGAAAGTCTTCGGGGGAAGCGGCATCCTGCTCGGCGGAGTGCCGGGTGTGGCCCCAGGCGAAGTGGTCATCATTGGCGGCGGTGTCGTCGGAATCAACGCCGCGAAGATGGCGGCCGGTCTCGGCGCACACGTCACGATTCTCGATATCTCGCTCGACCGGTTGCGCTACCTGGACGATGTGCTGCCGGCCAATGTGGACACTGCCTACTCAAACCGGCACAACATTCTCGCCTGTATCCGCCGGGCCGACCTCGTGGTGGGAGCCGTGCTTCTGCCCGGCGCCAAGGCCCCTCACCTGGTCAAGCGAGCTGACCTCAAGCTGATGAAGCCGGGCTCAGTGATCGTGGACGTCGCGGTGGACCAGGGCGGTTGTGTCGAGACCATCAAGCCCACGACCCACGAAGACCCGACCTACTTCGTGGATGGCATCCTGCACTACGCCGTAGCCAACATGCCGGGCGGAGTCCCCCGGACCTCCACCCTGGCTCTTACCAACGCGACCCTGCCCTACGGACTCAAGCTCGCGAAGCTGGGCTGGAAGAAAGCCTGCGCCGCCGACCCGTCTCTCAAACTCGGCCTCAACGTCGTCGAGGGAAAAGTGGTGTATCCGGGAGTGGCGGAGGCATTTGGGTTGCCACTGAGTTCGGTCGATTCGGTCCTCTAGACGCCCCGCCTTTCCCAAATGATCGATATCCAATTCACCCGTCTCCCTCACGGCGAAGGTCTCCCTGTCCCCAACCGGGCGACCGAAGGGGCCGCCGGCTACGACGTCGTCAGTGCCGACGACGGCGATCTGGCTCCCTTGGAAAGGAAGCTCTTCCGGAGCGGCTTTCGCCTGGCAATTCCGCCGGGGTACGAGTGCCAGGTACGGCCCAGGTCCGGACTGGCGCTCAAGCACGGCATCAGTTTGCCCAATACGCCGGCCACGATCGACAGCGATTATCGCGGCGAGTTGATGATCGCGTTAATCAACCTGAGCCGGGAGCCGTTTCAGGTGACTCGGGGGATGCGAATTGCCCAACTGGTCTTCGCCCGGGTGGCCGACGCCGCCTTCCGGGAGGTCGAGGAGCTGCCCAATTCAGCCCGGGGCGAGGGGGGATTCGGCAGTACCGGAACTGGACGGTTGGTGGGATGACCTGGGGCCCCCTTGGTGACCCAGCGCACCGACGGGGCCAAGCTAACTTGTCGTCTTGTCCCATCTTACAGCCCCCGTTAGCTTACCCGCACCAACCGTCTTCCCTGGCTCCGGAATGAAGTTTTCTCAGCTAAAATTTGGCGCTTTTCTGCCCGCCAATGAGATCGCCGTTGATCTCGGCACCGCGAACACGCTGGTGTATGTAAAGGGCGAAGGCATCGTCCTGAACGAGCCATCAGTGGTCGCGATTGAAAAGTCTTCGGGACGACCGAAGGGCTACGGGCTTGAAGCGAAGCGCATGTTGGGTCGCACACCGGACAACATTGTCGCGGTGCGTCCGCTGAAAGACGGCGTCATCGCCGACTTCGACGTGACCGAGAAGATGTTGCGCTACTTCCTGAAGCAGATCATCGACAAACACGTCTTCAAAGTGCGCCCCAAGGTGATCGTGTGCGTGCCGTCCGGCATCACCGAGGTGGAGCGCCGCGCGGTGCGCGACTCGGCAGAGACCGCCGGCGCCAAGCAGGTGCACATGGTGGCGGAACCGATGGCTGCCGCGATCGGCGTGGGACTGCCGGTCGAGACGCCCACTGGTAACATGGTGATCGACATCGGCGGCGGGACCACCGAAATCGCGGTGATCGCTCTCTCCGGCATCGTCTCCGACACCTCGATCCGGGTCGGCGGCGACGAGCTGGATCAGGCCATCGTGCAGTTCATGCGGAAGAACTACAACCTCCTCGTCGGCGAACCGACGGCGGAAGCCATCAAGATCAAAATCGGCTCCGCTGCTCCGGTAGGAGAGGAGCGGGAGATGGAAGTGAAGGGCCGCGACCTCGTCTCGGGCATTCCGAAGACGGTCCGGGTCCATTCCAGCGAGATCCGGGAAGCGGTCCAGGAGCCGATTCAGCAGATCGTGGACGCGGTGCGGCGCGCGCTCGAAATCACGCCGCCCGAGCTCGCGAGCGACATCGTAGACCGTGGCATCATCATGACCGGCGGCGGCGCGCTGATCCGGGGGCTGGACATCCTGCTCGCGCAGGAGACCGGGCTGCCGATCCATGTCGACGAAGATCCCCTGACGTGTGTGGTTCGTGGGGCGGGCCGGATCCTCGACGACTTCGAAAAGTACCGCAGCGTCCTTTCGCTCTGATCATGGCGGGGACGGATCGTTCGCTCTCCCGCCACGATACACTCCTTCTCCTCGTGTGTGTGGGATTGTCGGTGGGAGCGCTCTCCGCGCCTCCCGCCGTGGGCGAGGCCATTGCCAGTGGCGTGCGCCAGACCGTCCTGGTTCCCTTCCTGTGGTTGCAGAAGCGCGCCGAGGAGTCACGCACCAGCCGCGCGGTGGTGGAGAATCTCCGGGCCGCACACGACTCCGCCGCAATCCTCGTCCAGGCTCTGCCGGCGCTCGAAGAGGAGAACGCCCGGCTCCGCGCTCTGCTCGCTCTCGGCCAGCGGCTCACGACGCCTTATGTCGCGGCCGAGGTGCTCCACCAGTCGCTGCCGACCGATGGACGAACCCTGATCCTCTCGGCGGGAGCGGATGCCGGGGTCCACCCCTACGATCCCGTGGTGTCACCGGAAGGCCTGATTGGAGTGGTGAGGACGGTAGAGAAGGATCAGAGCGTCGCGATGACCTGGGCCCATCCGGAGTTCCGCGCCAGTGCCTACGCGGTCCCTGGCGACGTCTTCGGCATCGTGGCACCCTCGGTGCAGATCTCGGGCAGCGAGATGCTTCTTCAACTCCGTGGTGTCGCTTACCGTGACTCAGTCCCGACCGGAACGGCGGTAGTCACTTCCGGCCTTGGCGGCGTCTATCCCCCGGGGCTCCCGGTGGGAACCGTAATCAGCCACGCCGAAGAAGCAGCGGGCTGGGAACGAGTCTACCTCATTCGCCCGGCGGCGAACCCGGAGCGAGTGACCCACGTTCTCATTTTGCGCAAACCCGGTCCGGAATCGGTCGCTCCCGCGTTTCATCCGGATTCGCTCCCGTGATCATCCTGCGCTCCGATCGCAGGCGGCTGCTCCTTGCGCTCGGCCTCCTGCTTCTGCTGCACTTCACGTTGCGGCCGAGATTCGGTCATCCGGAGTCGGCTCCCGATTTCCTCCTGCTGGCGTTGCTGGTGTTCTCGATCCGGAGCCGGCCGGGTGCCGCGGCCGTCATGGGATTCATCGTCGGCGTGCTGGGCGATTCGCTCACTCCAGCCCGATTCGGTGCCGGCGCCCTGGCCCACACCGTGGTGGGCTATCTCACCGCCTGGGGCAGGGCAGTATTTTTCGCTGATAACCTGATGGTGAACGGTGCCGTGTTCTTCGCCGGCACCTGGTTGCGCAATCTGATCGTATTGATAGCCAGCGGTGGTCCCGGCGACGGCCTGATGCGGCAACTCTTGATCTGGTCTCCTGTGCAGTCGCTCACCACCGCGATCAGCGGCGCAATCTTTCTCTCCTTGTTCCGACGCTGGCTGGACATCAGGCTCGAGGAATGAAGGAATTTCATTCGTTCCGGGTTCACGAACGGGCCACCGGCGCTCGTCTGGTGATCGTCGGCGTGTTCCTGCTGCTGGTCGGCGCCTTCTTTCGCACCCAAGTCCTGGACTACGACCGGTTCCGTCTCCGGGCTGAGAGCAACCGCCTGAGACCGGTGCCGCTGCAGCCGGCTCGCGGCACGATCTACGATCGCCAGGGGCAGATCATCGCGGAGACGGTGCCCGGCTATTCGGTGGCCTTGCTGGCGTCATCGAGCGATTCAATCCGCCAGGTCCTGGACCGGTTCAACAAGATCGTGCCGCTCGATTCGGACGCGGTCGAAACTGTGTTGAACCGCTATCTGGTCGCTCGCTATCAGCCGGCGCTGGTCCTGGGCAATGCCACTCGGGAGCAGGTCTCGCGGTTGGAAGAGCACCGCGCCAGCCTGCCGGGTCTCGTCATCCAGTCGGAGCCTCGACGGGTGTATCCGAGCTCGCGCGCTGTGTCCCACCTAGTGGGCTATGTCGGTGAAGTGACGCAGGCCGATCTCGACAACAGCCGCTACGCAAATGCACGACTGGGTACCGTTGTGGGGCGGTCGGGACTGGAGCAGGAGTACGACGATACACTGCGGGGGATTCCCGGGGTCCGCTACATCGAGGTGGACGCTCGCGGCCGGCTGGTAAGAGAGCAGGGTGCAGCGCCACCGCTACCACCGGTGGCCGGCCGGTCCCTTCGCACGACGATTGATCTTCCGCTGCAGCTCTTCATCGACAGCATTTGGCCGCCCGGAATCAGCGGCGCCATGATCGCCATGACGCCGGACGGCCAGGTACGGGCGCTGTATTCGACGCCGAGTTACGATCCTAATTCCTTCGTCGGCGGGATCTCCGCTTCAGAGTGGCGGAGTCTCAACACCGACCCGACTCTTCCACTTCTCAACCGGGCACTCCAGGTCCGGTATCCGCCGGGGTCGCCGTTCAAGCTCGCGACTGCGGCGATGGCGCTGAAACATGGTCTGGTGGACCTGCACACGCATATGCCGGTTCCCTGTCGGGGGGGGCTGCAGTACGGCAACCGGTATTTCAAATGCTGGAGCCGGACCGGTCACGGTTCGCTCGACCTGGTCGGGGCAATCGCGCAGAGCTGTGACGTGTATTTCTATCAGCTCGGTCTTCGACTCCAGCTCCACGCCCTGCTGGAAGATGGCGTGAAGATGGGCTTCCGGGACCGGACCGGCATCGATCTTGTCAACGAGGTCACACCGATCTATCCCGCCTCCACTGCCTACTACGACAAGACCTACGGCCCACGCGGTTGGAGCAATGCGGTGATTCTCAACCTCTCCATCGGACAGGGCGAGAACACCCAAACGCTGATCAACATGCTGAAGTTCTACAGCGCGCTGGCCGGCGCCGGCAAAACCGCGACACCCTATCTGGTGCATCCCGATTCGGCGGCAACCTTCGATTTGGGACTCACGCCAGACCAGCTCGAAGGCCTGCGTACGGCGCTGATCGCTGTGGTGGAGCGTGGCACGGCCGCCCGGAGCCGGCGGACCGATCTCCAGATCGCAGGGAAAACCGGAACCGCCCAGAATCCCCACGGCAAGGACCATGGCTGGTTCATCGGCTTTGCTCCAGCCGAGAAACCGGAGATTCTTATCGGCGCAATCTTCGAGTTCGGAGAGCACGGAACCGTCGTTGCGCCGTACGTCGTGCGAGCGATCAGCCGCTACCTGTTGGGTCCCGACTCCACTGGGGCCAAACCCAACATTCGGATCATTGCCCCCGAGGACTCGGCGCCCCGCGAGGTCGAAGTGCGGCCGGCGCCCGTAGTGCCCACTGATTCACTGCTGGTGCCCAGAGTGGTTACACCTCCGCCTCAATGAGAAGCCTCGGTCCCGACCGCCCGCTTCTGATTGTGACCGTGCTGCTCGTGCTGTTCGGTCTCCTGATGCTTTATTCGGCGGGGCAGACCGACGTGCCGGTCCTGGCCGCGGAAGGGGCCTGGAAGCGGCAGCTGATCTGGCTGGGGGCGGGAGCGATTCTCGCGGCACTGGTGTTCCGCCTGTCGCCCAGGCTGCTCGAATGGGCGGCGCTTCCACTTTACACCTTCTCGCTCGCACTGCTCGCTGTCACGCTGGTCATCGGGCGCGGAGCGGGAACCGCTGCGAGCAGCAAGAGCTGGATCTACATCGGTGGGCATGCCGTCGGACAGCCGGCCGAGCTGGCAAAGATAGCGGTCGTACTCATGCTGGCTCGTTATCTCTCGGGCCGGCGCGAGGCGCCCGCCAGCCTGCGGGAACTCGTGGCCCCATGCCTCCTTGCCGGGATACCAGCGCTGCTGGTCCTCAAGCAGCCTGACTTGGGGAGCGCCCTCGTGTTCGGGGGTATCCTGTTCGCGATGCTGTATTGGGCCGGCGTCAAGCCATCGCTGCTGTTCATGCTGGCGTCTCCAGTGGTGAGCCTGCTCCTCGCCTTCACCATCTGGACCTGGGTCACCTGGATGGCGATCCTGATCATCCTGATGATGATTTGGCGTCCGTATGTCGCCGAAGCAGCGGCCGTGGCGGTGCTCAACGCTGTGATGGGTTTCGTCGCAATTCCCATCTGGCGGCGACTCGAGCCCTACCAGCAGAATCGCCTGCTCACGTTCCTCAATCCTGAGGTTGATCCGCAGAAGGCGGGCTATCACGCCATTCAGTCCAAGGTCGCGATCGGTTCCGGCGGCTGGTTCGGCAACGGATTCCTCGAAGGCCCCCAGAAACGGCTCGCGTTCCTCCCGGCCCAGCACACCGATTTCATCTTCTCGGTGGTCGGAGAGGAATTGGGCTTCCTCGGCGTCCTGGCCGCGCTGCTCCTGTTCCTGATTTTCTTCCTCGTCCTGCTCCGGATCGCCCGCCGGGCGGTGGATCCCTTCTCCAGTCTGGTGGTCTTCGGGTTGACCGGCCTTTTCGGCACCCACGTCTTCGAGAACGTGGGGATGACAGTTAACCTGATGCCCATCACCGGGATCCCGCTCCCCTTCTTCTCGTATGGCGGGTCCTTCCTGCTGGCTTCCTCCATCAGTCTGGGGTTGGTGCTCCGGGCGGCTTGGGACGCCCGATTGGCTGGCTATGTCGATGTGTAGTAATGAGTTAGAAGTAAGGGGTGGCGCGAGCCGAAGGCGCTACCCAGATTAGGTGGATATGGATGCTGCCCTCAAGACCCCTCCCCTAACCCCCCGACAGGTCCATGGCTCGCATGGCGTGGTTTAGGAAGGAGAAGAAGCCGCGGCAGTCCACCAGGGAGCGCCTGGAGATTCCGGCGGACGCCTGGGAAAAATGCGACGCCTGCGGCCACATAGATCTCCGGGAAAAGTTCGAACGCGCGCTCAATGTCTGCCCTGAGTGCGGCCACCACCGCCGGTTTACGGCGGAGGAGTACATCGAGCTCCTGACCGACGATGGAAGTTGGCGGGAGCTCTATGGCGACCTTCGCTCGGAGGATCCGCTCGGTTTCGAGCATTACCCCGACCGTCTCAAGGCGGCCAACAAGAAGGCCGGTCACGCCGACGCGATGTACGCCGGTACCGGCCGGCTTGATCGGGTCCCGCTCAACCTCGGCGTCATGAATTTCGCCTTCATGGGCGGTTCAATGGGCTCCGTGGTAGGGGAGAAGATCACCCGGTTGGCCCGGCGCTCCGCTGAGAAACGCATTCCGCTGATTCTGGTCTCGACTTCGGGCGGCGCCCGAATGCAGGAGGGTGTCTTTTCCCTCATGCAGATGGCGAAGACTTCGGCCGCGATCGCCCAGCTCTACCAGTTGTCGATCCCCTACATCAGCATCCTGACCAATCCGACAACGGGCGGCGTCTCCGCTTCCTTCGCCATGCAGGGCGATGTGATTCTGGCGGAACCGGGAGCGGTGGTGGGATTCGCCGGACAGCGGGTTATCAAGCAGACCATCGGTCAGGATCTGCCGGAGGGATTCCAGACTGCGGAGTTTCTGCTGGAGAAGGGCCAGGTCGACGACGTGATTCCACGGGCGTCACTGCGGGAAACCACGGCCCGCCTGCTGCGACACATGCGGGGGCAGAGGCCGCACGAGGAGCCGGCGGAGTAGGGAGAGGGCCTTAAGCCATAAGCCCTAAGCCGTAAGCAAAGCACCAAGGCCATGCACTGGGTTAGATCCCGGCGCATGGCTTTTCGCTTATGGCTTATGGCTTATGGCTTATGGCTTACGGCTTATGGCCTATGGCTGCTTTAGAGTCAGCGGAACCAGAAAATGAATCGGATGCTCATAGAACACCGGCTCGAATAAAGCCGCCCCCGCATCCGCCATGAACGCCTGCTTCAAATCGTCGGGCATCCGGCGATCGATTTCCCTGGCCAGTTCCCGGGCCTCTTCGATCCGCCCGGCAAGCTTCCCCCGCGCCACTTCCTCGCACGCGCCGAATAGCACCCACCAGTACTGACCGTCCTCCTCGCGTTCGATGATGTCGAGCGGGAAGAGATTGCAGATGAGAGGGCGATCCTCGTATGTCGCGCAGCCCTGACTGGGGCCGAGATAGAACGGACAGCGGCAACCTTGCCGGTTGAGGCGTGAGCCGCCGTCCTTCCCATACACCCTCCGGCCGCTCTCCACTGCTCCCGCGCGCTCCCTGGGCGAGAGGTAGACCACGCTCCGCTCGCACCTCTCGCACTCGGGGCAGAGGGTGTAGCCCTCGGTGAGCTCCCGGAATCCGGGAATTCGCCGCAATTCGGCTACAAACGGGTCGGGAACGAAGCTGTATCGGCCCATGGTTCGGGTCGCCGGTGGCGGGTACATTGGTCGGCTTGATGACTCGCCATCAAACCTACACACCGTCTGCTCCGCCGAAAACGGGCGGGCCAACCGCCTCGAGCTACAGCGAGGCGCTGGAATTTCTCTTTCCTCGCACGACCACCATCAAGTTCGGGCTGGAGAACACCAGAGCCCTGCTGCACGAGCTGGGCGATCCACACCAGGTCTTCGTTTCTGTGCACATCGGCGGTACCAACGGAAAGGGAAGCGCCAGCACGCTGGTAGCCGAGGTTCTCCGCGAGGCCGGTTACCGTGTCGGGCTGTATACCTCTCCCCATCTGGTATCGTTCCGGGAGCGGGTTCTGGTGGACGGCGTGCCGATCTCCGAGGCGGCCGTAGCGATGTGGACCGGACGCCTCGAGCGAATCATCAAGGAACGACAGGCAACTTTTTTCGAAGCTACCACAGCGATCGCCTTTGCCGACTTCGCCGCACGCGGCGCCGAGATCGTGGTGGCCGAGGTAGGACTGGGTGGGCGGCTCGACAGTACAAATGTTCTTACACCGATGGTCAGCGCCGTGACCAAGATCGAGCGCGATCACATGAAATATCTCGGCGACACCCTGGAGAAGATCGCGATCGAGAAGGCTGGTATCGCAAAGCCCGGCGTGCCCTTTGTCATCGGGGAGACGCGACCGAGGTTGGTGGACGTGCTCAAGAAAGCGGCGGTCACGGCGGTCGGGGCGGGCGAGGCGGACATTCGGATCCTGCCAGCCGACTATCTGTGGGCCGGCCCCTTGGGCCTCGGTGGGCCACATCAACGGCGTAATGCGGCCGTCGCCCACGGCGTCCTGATGGCGTTGCCTCCGCTGTATCGACCCGACCGGGCGGCCATAGAGCGCGGATTCGCCCGGGCGCGGGTGCCCGGGAGGTTTGATCGGCGCGGTAAATGGCTGCTCGACGTCGCGCATAACCCCGACGGGATGCGCGCCTTGGTCGCTGCCGTCGAGGATGCGCGGCTACCACGCCCGATCCATGCCTTGGTCTCTATCCTCGGCGACAAGGCATGGCCGGAGATGCTAGTTCGTCTCGACTCGGTGATCGACCGAGGCATTCTGACCATCGCACCGACGGCCCAGGGCAGACGCTGGGACATCGAGTGGCTCAGGCGCTGGCTCAAAGATCCGACTCGGCCGCCTCCCAAGGCCTCGTGGAGCCTCGTGGCCGACTTCGAACAGGCTTTGGCGCAGATCCAGGAAGGGGCTGGGACGGTGCTGGTGACCGGATCGTTCCACACGGTCGGGGATGTGATGCGGGCGATTGGGATGGAGCCGTGAGGGGTCAGGAATGATTCCGCCATTCCGCCCTTCACGTCATTCCCTTAGATTCCCGCCCCTATGCAACCCAAGGCCCTGCCGGGGTTTCGGGACTTTTATCCAGCCGACTTCGCCTTCCGGGCCCACTTGTTCAATACCTGGCGCGCCGTTGCGGCGCGTTATGGTTTTGAGGAGTGGGATGGGCCACCGCTCGAACCACTGGAGTTGTACACGGCGAAGAGCGGCGCCGAGATCGTGGGTCAGCTCTACAACTTTGTAGACAAGGGAGAACGAGAGGTCGCACTCCGGCCGGAGATGACTCCGACTCTGGCGCGAGTGGTCGCGGCCCGGGCCAACGGGCTCCGCAAGCCGATCCGCTGGTATTCGATCCCTCAGCTCTTCCGCTACGAACGGCAGCAGCGCGGCCGGTTGCGTGAGCACTTCCAGCTCAACTGCGACCTGATCGGCGAGCCAGGGCCTTTAGGCGACGCGGAAATCATCGCGCTGGCCATTGATATCATGCGGGCCTTCGGACTGGGGCCGCAGGATGTGCGGGTGAGGTTGTCGGACCGTCGGGTGCTCAACGCGTTGTTGCAGGACCTCAACGTCCCGGCTGCGCAGTTGCCCCTGGCGTATCAGGCGCTCGACAAGCTTGGACGCCGGGACTACCCCGAGCTCCGCCGCCAGGTGATCGCCGATGGCATGGACGCCGGCGCACTCGATCAGCTCGAATCGCTCAAGAATGTGCGGACCTGGGAGCAATTCCTGCAGGCAAAGGGCTCGCATGTCGGCGCGATCGCGGCGGGTAACCAGCTGGGTCAGACTATCGCCGCGTTGCACAGCATGGGACTCGAGGAGTTCCTGGACTTCGACCTGACGATCGTGCGGGGGATCGCGTACTACACCGGCACGGTCTTCGAGCTGTTTGATGCGAAGCGCGAGCTGCGGGCGATCTGTGGCGGTGGGCGCTACGACAACCTGCTGAGCTCCCTCGGCGGCGTAGACCTCCCGGCGGTGGGATTCGGGATGGGAGACGTGGTCCTGGGCGAGCTGCTCAAGGATCGGGGACTCGCGCCACCGCTGCCGGCGCCGATCGACGTGCTCGTCGCGGGGATCACCGAACAAGATCTCCCCCACGTCCTTCGCCTCGCTCACGAGTTGCGCGATGGGGGAATTCGCGTCGAGTACGTGCTCAGCCTCCAGCCGGTCGGGAAGCAGTTGAAGCTCGCCGACGCCCGGCAGGCCAGGTTCGCTGTCATGATCGGCCCTGATGACCGAGCCAAGGGAGAGGTAGCCATCAAGGACTTCCGGACCAAGGAACAGGCGTCTCTCCCGACGTCATCTGTGGCCAACGAGCTGAAGCGTCGTCTCAATACCTGATTTCGAGACTGAATGTTCAATCTGAAATCTTCAATCGACACGGCATGGCAGACGATAAGGCCCTAACTCCCCGCGCCACCGACTTCAGCGCCTGGTACAACGAAGTCATCATGCGTGCCCAGCTGGCCGACTACAGCCCGGTGCGCGGGTGCATGGTCATCCGTCCCAACGGCTATGCTATCTGGGAGCAGATGCAGCGCGCCCTGGACGACATGTTCAAGGAACATGGGGTCCAGAACGCCTATTTCCCGCTGTTCATCCCCATGAGCTTCTTCTCCAAGGAAGCGGAGCACGTGGAGGGGTTCGCCCCCGAGCTCGCGGTGGTGACGCATGGCGGCGGGAAAGAGCTCGACGAGCCGCTCGCCATCCGGCCCACCTCGGAGAC
>Ga0068864_100002073_pt1 | contig 16550 bp, 11 predicted proteins | sample KBSSwiS72_FD_66586 | JGI IMG/M metagenome (GOLD analysis project Ga0068864, IMG submission 66586) | Switchgrass rhizosphere microbial communities from Kellogg Biological Station, Michigan, USA - KBS Switchgrass S7-2 | ecosystem: Host-associated > Plants > Roots > Rhizosphere > Soil ... | reverse complement strand
CTCCAGATCCGGAATGACGACCCCCTCCAGCACAATGTGCACAGCATGTCCGACAGCAACAAGATCAATGTCGGCCAGGCAACCTCGGGCATCGTTTCTGAGCTTCGACCGAAGACAGAGGAAGTCATGCTTCACTTTGGTTGTGATATTCACCGATGGATGACGGCGTACGTGGGTGTCGTCAGCCATCCCTACTTCGCGGTCAGCGGTGATGGCGGTACATTTGAGATCGATAATGTGCCAGCGGGAACACAAACCATCCAGACCTGGCACGAAGTGTACGGCCTGCTTACCCGGACCGTACGCGTTCAGGCCGGCACAGTTGCCAATATCGAATTCAGCTACACCGGCGCCGAAAAGCCTTCCGCTAACTAAAAAGCAGGAAGGTCGACAGGTGGAATTCGGCGACTGTCGGCAACCCAAAAACACCAATTCCTGGGATTCGGAGTTTCGATTTTTCTGATTTTTTTGCTGGCTGCACTTTCGATCTCAGAATAGAATCAGCGCGTAGAAATCCGGCTAACAATTGGATGTGAAAGGCGGTTGTGCCATGAGTCAGGTCGTAAACCCACTTCTCCAGCGCGCCAGGCAAATGCGCCTGAGGAATGGATATGCCGTGCTTTGGATTATCGTCAGCGTTTCGGCGATGGCATTGGGAGGACTCGTATTTGCAGGCGCCAATGACAGCGCGGTCGCAAAGGCCGCTAAAAGTGGCGACCTGGCGGCGGTCCGCAAACTGATAACGGCGCGCGCGGACGTGAATCTCGCGGACAATGATGGATCTACAGCATTGTTATGGGCTGCGTATGCCTCCGATCTGGAGATGACGAAAGCGCTCATTGCGGCGGGTGCAAAACCAGACAAAGCGAATCAATATGGTGTGACCCCGCTGCTGCAGGCCAGCCGCACCGGGGATGTTGCAATCATGGACGCGCTGCTCAAAGCCGGAGCGGATCCATCGATGTCGCATCCTGAAGGTGAGACGCCGCTGATGGCCGCTTCTCGTTCCGGGCATCTCGATGCGGTTCGTCTTCTGCTTGCCCGCAAAGTCGATGTGAACGCCGCAGACAAATATCAGGAACAAACCGCATTGATGTGGGCCGCCGCGGAAGGCCATGGCGATGTCGTCTCAGCCCTGCTTGACGCGGGTGCCGATCCCAATCGCCGAGCGCACGTCAATTCACTCACCGATCGCAAGAATGCCGATCATCCAACGGGAGGTTTCACAGCCCTCATGTGGGCCGCGCGCAACGGGGATGAAGATGTGGTGAAACGCCTGGTCCAGGGCGGCGCGGATATGACACTGAAGAATGGCGACGGCGCAACGGCATCGGTGATTGCCATCTACAACGATCGTTTTGACATGGCTGCCACTCTGGTGAATCTTGGTTCTGATGTAAATGATGGTTCCTTATACACCGCAGTGGAAATGCGCGATTCCACAACCGATCAATTCGCCTATGACGGTTCCCGCCTGCGTCCGACGCATCCGAACAAGATGACTGCCCTGGACCTCATCAAGTTTCTGTTGGATCGCGGTGCGGATCCGATGAAGGTTTTCAGCGGCCAGCTGCATTCGTATTCGATGCCCAACAGCGATCGATTCGACAACTCGGCATATTTCCGGGCTGCCGTGGAATCGGATGTCGAAGCGTTGAAGATTCTGGCTCCTCATGTGCCGGATCTGGACAAGACTCCGGAAGGAGCGGCGCCTCCCCTGGATCCTCCAGGCGCTGCACCACCAGCCGGCGCTCGCGGCCGTGGCGGCAATCCCAATGCTGGAAAAACCGCGACCATGGTGACCATGACTGGCGGACGCGGTCCTGGAATGACAGGCGGTCCCGGATACATTCGCGAAGGCGCCGTGCCATATCGTGAGCCCGGCAGCCGGAAGCCCGCAGATGCATTGGCGGTTCTGCTAAAGGCGGGTGCAAATCCCAATGCCAAGGGAACGGATGGCAGTACGCTGCTGCATCAGGCTGCGGCAGCGCGCAATCTCGAAATGATTCACGCGCTGGCCGATGCCCATGTCGATTTCAATGCAACGAACAAAGATGGTCTTACGGCACTCGATGTCGCAGAAGGCAAGCAACCCGCCGGCGCAGCGGCCCGAGGCGGAGCCCCCGCGCGTGGCGGTCAGCCACCGGCCGTCGGTGGTGCGCGCGGACGCGGAGCTCCCGCCGGCCCAACGACACAGGATGTGGCGAAGCTGCTTCGTGAATTAATGGGCTTGCCGCCAGCACCTCCTGCACCCCCGGCGCTGCCCGCAGCCAACCCGGAAGCGGCCCCTGCCGAAGGAGTTCAATGAAAAGGACGCTACTGATAGCCGCAGCGCTGACCTTGATGAGCTTCGGTCTTTCTGCCGGAGGCAGAATGCCGCAGGCGCCGGCCACTTCAGCCCCGGCGGCGAATGGCGCCACAGCACCTGCGGCCGCACCCGTAACCCCGATCGCATATCAGGAGATGCTCAACAAGTACTGCATCACCTGCCACAATCAGAAGGCTCGTATTCCAGCAGGCGCTCCACTCGCTCTGGATGTCGCCAATCTTAAAGATCCTGGATCCGATGCGGCCGTTTGGGAAAAGGTCGTCCGCAAACTCGGCGTCGGCGCCATGCCACCGCAGGGATCGCCGACTCCAGGCGCCGCGGAACTGAACAAATTCCGGTCCACGCTGATATCCAGCCTCGACAGTGCTGCGGCAAAACAAAACAACCCGGGGCACTACGTGCTTCATCGACTGAATCGCACCGAGTATGCCAACGCGGTGCGCGACCTGCTGGGCGTGGATTTCGACGTTGCGGAATTGTTGCCGAGCGATGGTGGGGACTTCGGCTTCGACAATATTGCGTCGGCGCTGAAGATTACTCCGATGCTGATGGAAGGTTATCTCACTGCCGCGCTGCGCATCAGCGATATTGCCGTTGGCGACGCCGAAGTTGCGCCGGGAACCGCGACGTTCTCGATCAGCACGGTGGTGACGCAGCGCCAACACGTGGATGGATTGCCGCTCGGCACTCGGGGCGGGACCGTTCAGCGCTACAACTTCCCGGCGGACGGCGAGTATGTGTTTTATGGCCGGCTTCTGCGCACGGTCGCCGAAGGTTATGTGGGCGTCGAAGGACATGAAACGCCGTTCCAGTTCATTGTGACCGTGGATGGCGAACAGGTTTTTTCCGCGCCCGTCGGCGGAAAGCAGGACCACGAGTCGAGCGGAAAGAACATCACCATTTCGCGTGAAGAAGTCGACAGGCGGATGACTTCGCCGCGCATTCCCATAACCGCCGGCCCCCATGAAGTCGGATTTACCTTTATCGATCGTCCTGCTGCCGAACAGAACGCGTGGCAGCCGGTTTTGCGCGACAGCCTGGAAGCGCACAATCCATCCGGGTTGCCGCGACTGCGTACGGGAAACATTGAAGGTCCATTCAACGTGACCGGCATCAGCGAAACGCCGACACGGAAACGTCTGTTCACGTGCAAGCCGGCGACTCCCGTGAAAGAGGCGCCTTGCGCTTCCGAAATTCTGTCGACGGTCGCGCGCCGTGCCTATCGGCGGCCCGTGGGCCCGAACGATATGGAAGCGCCGATGGCGTTTTACAATGAAGCTCGTATGAAAGGCGGCGATTTCGATGCCGGTATCCGTGCAGGTCTTGCGCGTATCCTGGCGAGCCCGGCCTTTGTCTTTCGTTCCGAAAGCGATCCGGCGAACCTGCCCGAAGGCGCTGCGCATCGCATCAGCGATCTGGAACTGGCGTCGCGTCTTTCGTTCTTCCTCTGGAGCAGCATTCCCGACGACGAACTGATGAATCTCGCGATTGCCGGGCGTCTGCGTGAGCCTCGTGTTCTCGAAGCGCAGGTGCGGCGCATGATCGCGGACGAGCGTTCCGACGCATTGATGAATGATTTCACCGGACAATGGCTTCAGCTTCGCAATCTGGATAAGGTGACACCGGACCTTTTGATGTTCCCGGATTTCGACGACAACGTCCGTCAGGCATTCCGCAAGGAAACAGAACTGCTCTTCGCCAGCATCGTGAAGGAAAACCGAAGTGTTCTGGACCTGCTGGATGCGGATTACACGTTCGTCAACGAACGGCTGGCGCGCCATTATGGAATCAAGGGAGTCTATGGTGCACGCTTCCGGAAGGTGCCGGTGACGGATCCCAATCGGCGCGGGCTCCTGGGTCAGGGAAGCTTCCTGGCCCTGACGTCGGTGGCGAATCGCACGTCTCCGATCATTCGTGGAAAATATGTCATTTCCAATTTCCTGAATACCCCGCCTCTGCCCCCACCGGCCAATGTGCCGCAACTGGAGGCCAGCGCACCGAAAGATCGTCCCTCGACAGTACGCGAACAGCTCGAACTGCATCGTGCCAATGCTGTCTGTGCGGCGTGCCACAGGAGTATGGACCCTATCGGATTTGCGCTCGAGAACTTCAATGCCGTGGGCCAGTGGCAGGATGTGACCAAAGACGGTTTGAAAATCGATTCCGCCGGAGTTCTGTTCGATGGAACACGAGTCGATGGCCCTGTGGCGTTGCGCAAAGCGCTTCTTGCCAGACCTGAAGTCTTTGTCGGTACGGTGACCGAGAAGCTGATGACCTATGCTCTCGGTCGTGGACTGGAACCTGTAGACATGCCTGTAGTCCGTAGTATCATGCGCGGAGCAGCAAAAAATAATTACGCCATGCAATCCATTGTTCTTGGAATTGTTCAGAGTTCAGCATTTCAGATGCGTACGAAAATAACGAAGAGCGCGGCGAAGCCCGTCGCACAAACTGCAGCCAAGGAGTAGATCATGTTCATTACAAAGAGACACCTGCCTCGCCGCACCTTCCTGCGTGGCGCGCTGGGAACAGTGGTGGCGTTGCCGTTTCTCGATGCCATGGTGCCCGCATTGTCGGCACAGTCCAGGACGCGGCCGTTTCGGTTCGGGGCAGTCTATGTGCCGAATGGTATCTACCCGCAGTTGTGGCATCCGGAAAAGACCGGCAGTGACTTCGAGTTCAAGCCGATCATGCAGCCGCTGGAACCATATCGCAGCCATCTGGTCACGATCAGCAAGATGAAAGCGCCCGATGGCAATCCGGATATGGGCGGCGTCCACATGGGCGCAAGCGCCGCATGGTTGAATGGCACCGGCCCGATCACGAAGCAAGCGAACTACACGGTGATTCAGTCCAAGAAAACCATCGATCAGTACATCGCGGACAAAGTGGCAGGAGATACGCCGCTGCGCTCGCTGCAGGTGGGCACCGAAGATATGGGCACGTCCGCCGGCGCCTGCGACGGATTCCCCTGCGTATTTTTCAACACCGTTTCCTGGCGCGACGACACCAGCCCTTTGCCCATGAGCATCAATCCCCGCGTGACTTTTGAACGCATGTTTGGGGAGACCGGAACAGCCAAGAAGCGCCTCTACAATCTCAAGGAAAAGCAGAGCATTCTGGATTCGATCGTCCAGGAAACTGCAAAGATGCAGCGCCAACTGGGTCCGGCCGATAACGCCATACTGGACGAATACCTGACCAACGTTCGTGATGTCGAACAGCAGCTCGCACGAATGGAATCCCGAGCCGGTGCCGTTCCGGAAGGCACGGATGCGCCGAGAGGAATTCCCGATACTTTCGACGAGCACATGACCATCACCTACGAGCTGATGCGGCTCGCGTTCCAGGGGGACATCTCTCGAGTCTTTACGTTTATGGTGGGTCACGAAGGAAGCAGCCGCAGTTACGCGCACGTCGGCGTCCCGGAGCCACATCATCCGGTAACACATCACGGAGACAAGCCGGAGAACATCGAGAAGTACGCCAAGATCACCACCTATCACGCGTTGAAGCTTGCCGAATTCATCGGGAAGCTGAAAGCGACCGCGGACGGTGATGGCACACTGCTGGATCATTCGCTGACGTACTTTGGCAGCGGCATGGGCAATGGCAACGCGCACGACCGCAATAATGTTCCTGTCCTGCTTGTCGGTGGAGCCAACGGCCGGCTGAAAGGCAATCGTCACATCGCCGTGGAAAACAAGGAGCCGACATCCAACGTGCTCCTCGCCATGGCGGAACTTGCGGGTGTGGAAGTCGACCAGATTGGCGTCAGCACCGGTAAGCTTTCGCTGTAGTCCGCGTCGTCACAATCGTCGAAACGAAAAAACTCCCCGCCAGATGGCGGGGAGTTTTTTCGTTTCTACCTCAACGCATCCAAAATGCCTGCAGCCTTTGGAAGAACCAGAATGACGCCGGCAGGCCCAGCAAATACCCGCCAAGGTATTCGAATCTTTGAAGCGATAGTCCCGGAACCGACGGGCTCATCATGCGCGCGACCCACAAGATGGCAGCGATCAGCGCGAGAACGACGCCGATAAAAATCAGCTGGCCGGCTTCGACGCCGACGTTGAAGAGCAGCAAGGCGGGAACAATCTCCTTTTGGGGAAGTCCCGCTTCGCTCAATGCGGCGGCAAATCCGAATCCATGGAGAAGCCCGAATGTCGAAGAAATCAGCAGAGGGAAGCGCCGCGCGAGACTCTCCGGGTTGGGTTTTGAAATTTCTCGGGCAAGGAAGAGAATCGACAGTGCGATTCCCGCTTCAATGGGCGGAACAGCAACGCGAATGATTCCCAATGCGGACAGGGACAGCGTGACGGAATGGGCAATCGTGAATCCCGTGATGGCAACCGCAATTCGACGCGGCGTTCGGGCCAAAATCAGCAGGCCCATGACAAACAGCAGATGGTCGATCCCTTCCCAGATATGCTTTACGCCCAGCAGAAAATAATCGTGCGCGACGGTTTTCCAGTTTGATGATGGCGGTATGGTCCAGTTCAGCAGATCCGGCGGCAGCACCGCCGTGCGCGTTGCGTCCCCGGCTGGAATAAAGCGCAGCAGAGTGGAGAGTGCCGGATTGAAAAGCGGATAGCGAATCCGTATTTGCTGTCCCTCAAGTTCCGCCGTGCATTTCAGCAGCATGGTGTCTTCGGTTGCTTCAAGACCTTCGCGGATCCCATGGGAAGAAACTGTGCATTCATCGGGCCATAGGATTTCGGGACGATTATCCGCCTCGAGGGATGGCGGCATCCGCACGTCGACACGATAGATGTGAGCCTGCCGTTCCGCGATCAGAATCGACAACGGCCGCGCATCATGAGCAAACGCGCTGCCGACGCATGTCAGTATCGCGAGGCCGGCGAGGCCGGAATACCATGTTTTTGAAATCGCACTCATAACCCTTCTCGACAGCGGTGATTCATCTCGTGGTATTGCCCACTTTTCGTTCGATCGTGTATTGACCGGACAATTCGCGTAACGACCGGGCTCGTGTCTTTTCCTTCCTGTCGCGCATCCAGTCTTCTTCGACCCGAGTCCGGATTTCCTGCAGTTGCGGCCGACGACCTTCGGATCGCGACGTCATCAGCACCAGGTGATATCCATACTCCGATCGAATCGGCCCCCGCCACTGGGTTTGAGAGGGATTGAGCTTCTGAATCTCCACAGCGAATTCCTTTCCGAAGTGACTCGCGATGTAATCGAACGTTCGTTCGACATAGTTCTGCAGAAAGGGAAATCGATCTCCAAACTGCGGCGCATCGTTGAATGCCGCATGCGTGGAATTGAGCTGAACTTTCAGACGTTCGGCAAGTTCCTTTGCGGCCTTTTCGCCATGCACTGAAGAATCGGAAAAAACGTGCGTAAAGGTCACTGAAGGTTCGATGAGGTACTGGCTCTCGTTCTTCTTCAGATACTCCTCCAGTTCTGCGTCGGACGGCGTTCCGCTGGTATCCGCAAGATCGTCGATCAGGAAATTCATCTTTTGCACGAGCCGCTGGCGAATCACATCGTCGCCTTCCTCCAGCCCAAGGGACTTCGCTTCGCGATATAACAACTCTTCTTCCACATACTGATCGCTGAGATCCTGCAATTCGCGAGGGCTCATCGCGTCCAGTTGCGACTCGAAATAGTCGGGTTTGAATGCTTTGTTGCGGTACTGGAGGTAATTCAGCAGCGATGCCTTGTCGACGACGATCCTTTTACCGGAAATCGGCCTCGATGCATCGCGATGGCTCCACGAGTACATTCCGAATAGCAAGCCTCCGGCAATCAGGAAATGCAGAAGCGGCTCCCGAACAATTCGATTCAGATTCACCGAGAGGCCTGGGATGCCGGAGGCGTGTACCAGATTGGCGAAGAGTATGCTCTCTCCTGGATCGTCGCAGGCTGACCCGTGTCCTTCACATCGATGCCCAGCGCGACGGCGTCATAGAGGGAATGACGTGGCGTCGGAATTTCGATGACGCGAACATAGTAGAACGCTCGCTGGGCCGGATTAAAATCCGGATCGGTCCAGACCGTGGCCAGCTGCGCTGCTCCAATCGTGTTGGTGTATTTTGCCGATTTCACGTCGACGGTGTTTCCGACCGCAGGCAGTTTTCCTTTGGAATCGATCTTTCGGTTTCCGGACCAGACCACATCGTAGATGTGTTCGTGAGTCTGGCCGGCGGCGTCGAGCCAGCCTTTGATGACCTGGACGCGATCGAGATTGCCGCTGATTGGATCCTTGACGGCATGAATGAGAAGCGACGGGGCTTTGCCTTTCGGCGCATTCGAAAGATCGCCACCCATCGGGATGCCTTTGCTGTAACCCGGAGTCGCAACATCCCGCGCATTGGCGTCGGCCGGCACAAACGAAAATCCGCCGAAGACGCGCAGCGCGATGCGCGGTCCGGTCGTGGCATAAACTTCCTTGCGCGTGAAAGCGGCGGCAATTGCTTCTCTGGTGTTTGCCGTGGCCCACACGCCGGCTATTCCTCCTGCCGACATCTCCCATGCCGGAAATATCACCGGAGCCGCGGGTTTGTACCGATCCTGCGGAAGCGAATCCACCACCAGTTTTCCCCAGTAGTCGGTTTCCTCAACCGAGGAGAGTCCGGTGTGTGAATCGGATGCGCCGATCATCCCGAACTTGTAGGGATTCACGCCGATGGTTTGCTCCATTTCAAGACCGCGCAGCATCGCGGATCGCGCATAGTCCGCCTTGTTGGACGGAGTTGGAGCACCGCCCAGGAGTTTACGCCGGACTTCAAACTCGGCGAACTCGTCGTTCGGCGAAAGCTCCGGATGAACCTCAGACGTTCCCTTCATCTGGGTGACTTCCATCACAGGCTCCCATCGGATTCGCATTCGGGCATATTCGGCCGTCATCGGCCGACCCATGCTGTCGACCATATCGAACATCAGTCCGCCGGAGAGATTGGAGTTGTGAGGGATGGCGATGAACTCCGCGCCGGTTTCCCGTTTGGTTCTTTCCAGGAAGGCCCAGAGGTCTTCGGGCTTCTGGCTGTCATTTGCAGTGAATGGAAGAAATGTCCTCGCGGTTGCAGCATTGGCGGTCGTGAAGACGACGCGATGCAGGTTCTTTCCGCCCGGATGAACGGTCCATTCCCACCCCACGAATGCGGTAAACTTCCCGGGTTCATTGTTTCGCTCCGCTATATCCACCTGCTTGCCCCAGATGTTCTGCCGGATGGCTGCGGTTTCCATGTCGCGGTTCCGCTGCTGGACATCGGCGGGAGCCAGGCCCCTCATGCCGCCAGCAGGATTCTGTTTCAGAGAAGCCTGAAGGTTCTTCCCCCACGTTGTCGCCATGATCAAGGGATTTCCCTTCACGGTTTCCGCCTGCAGCGCCATTTGTTCGGCGTGATCCGAGACGACCAGAAAATCGAGCGGACGCAAAATGTGGACCTTCACCTTCAGCGAGGAATGGAGAACGGGCAGTCCTTTGGCAAACCGAAACGCCGTGTCGGGATCCGCGTTGAAGTTACCGGTCTGGAAGGCATCCAGCGAGTTGGATGTATGCAGGTGCGTGTCGCCCCAGAGCAGTTGCGTCCCCTGCGCGTTCGAGGTGCCGGCGCAAAGGATCAAGATAATGGACACAAAAAGTAGGTGCACCCAAACGCTCGAATTTTTCACGAATGCTCCTGGTTCCCAAAAGTGTTCAGTCTTATATCTCGGCTGCCGTTTGAATTCAATTATTCGGTCGATTTCCCCTGTAGGAGCTCTATGAAGCTGTGAGTAAATTGAATGTGTGAAAGAAATTCACGCGAGGGGTGGTGGTTCCAAAGCCGCATTCCCGCGGGATATCGCTTCGGAACCACCCCGGCGCGCCATCTCTTGATGTCCCACCCCTCCTGACTCAGGAGGGGAAAAGTCCTTATCATTATCATTGCTGAATTCATTCACACCTTGAATATCCGCCCCTGCCGGTTTGACTTCGACGTCGAAAGGACATAATGTGCCGTGGAGATACTCGATTTGCGTGGAGACTTGAAAATGCGATATTTAAAACTGTTTTCCTGGATTGCACCCTTTGTACTGGCTGCGGCCACACCGCTCATGGCCCATCATTCGTTTGCCGCGGAATACGACGCTTCGAAACCCGCCAATCTCACCGGCAAGGTGACGAAGGTGGAGTGGACGAACCCACACGCGTTTTTCTATATCGATGTAAAGGATGAAAAAACCGGTCAGGTCTCAAATTGGTCCATCGAACTTGGAAGTCCAAACAGCTTGATGAGGCTGGGTTGGTCGCGCTCATCAATGAAGATTGATGATGTGGTTACCGTACAGGGCAGTCTCGCGAAGGACGGCAGCAAGCTGGTCAACGCGCGTAACATCGTTTTGACGAGTAGCGGTAAGAAGCTGTTGACCGGATCGAGTGAAGGAGACGGGAGATTTCAATAATGCGTTTTCGAAATGCGGTGCTTCTCACTTTCGCTGCTGTTATTGCTGTGGCTGCAGGTTCAGCCGGGGGATTCGCTTTACAGAATGCGCCGCGCAGTGCCGATGCCGACTGGCCCACCTACAATCGGGATCTGGCCGGCACTCGTTATTCGCCGTTGACGCAGATCAACACCACCAATGTTTCAACTCTGAAGCAGGTATGGTCCTACCGATTGCGGCCTGAACCCGGAGTCGATGTTCCTGCCGTCAGCAAGCCCGCGAGCGCCGCTGAAGTTTTCCAGGAAGTCACGCCCATCGTCGTGAACGGCGTGATGTACATGCCATCCGGCAACCGTGTCGTCGCGCTCGAGCCGGAAACCGGCAAAGAGATCTGGCGTTACGAATTGAGCGAAGGGCTGGCATCTTTTCGCGGTGTGGCCTACTGGCCGGGAGATGGCGTCAATCCTCCCAGAATTCTTTTTACCAGCCTCCGAAAACTGATGGCTGTGAACGCACAGACCGGCAAGCTCGACACCGAATTCGGCAACAAGGGCCACATTGATCTGGATATCGCGTACGCCGGCGTTCCCGCCATTTTCAAGAATGTGATCCTGATGGGATCGAACTTCTACGGCCCCGGTATGCAGCACATCGGACCTCAGCTCAGCACCAGCAAGGGAGAACGCGGCGATACCAGTGCATATGACGCGCGCAGCGGAAAGAAGCTCTGGGATTTTCATACGATTCCACGGCCGGGCGAAGTTGGCAATGACACCTGGGGCAATGACAGCTGGAAAGATCGAACTGGAAATAACGTCTGGTCCTTTACGCTCACCGTGGACGAGCAGCGCGGCATCGTGTACCTGCCGGTCAGCGGACCGGGAATGAATTATTACGGAGGCGATCGCCCAGGTAACAATCTCTTCAGCAACACGACCGTTGCCGTTGATGCGCAGACTGGAAAACTGATGTGGTACTTCCAGAATATCCATCATGAGTTGTGGGATTACAACCTGCCGCCGGCGCCCGGCTTGATCGACATTACAAAGGACGGCCGAGTGATTCCCGCTCTCGCACAGGTCGGCAAATCCGGATTCATGTTCATTCTCAATCGCGTTACCGGCGAGCCCGTTTTTGGCGTGGAAGAGAAGCCGGTGGCGAAAGGCGATGTTCCGGGAGAGTGGTATCCGCCCACGCAGCCGATTCCCGTCAAACCTGGTCCCATTGCCCGAGTCAGTATGACCGAGAAGGATCTGGTGACTCCTGAAGACACAACGCCGGAACATGCTCAGGCGTGCAAGGAACTCTGGGACAGAACGAAGTTCCGGAATGAAGGCCCGTATACGCCATGGACCTATAAGCCGAATGGCGGCCCACCAACCATAATTTTCCCGGGATTTACCGGAGGTACCAACTGGGGTGGTACGGCCACTGATCCGAAGCTGGGGTATATTTTCGTGAACTCGAAAGACGAGCCCTCGTCCGGATGGATTCAGCCGAATCCCCGTTACAACGAGAACACGAAGGACACCGAATATCCTTACGCACAGACCGGCGGAGGCAGCCTGTCTGCGGCAGCTCGCGACAAGGACGGCAAATCGCTTGGAAATCTTCCATGCTTCCGGCCTCCATGGGCCAGCCTTATGGCGGTGAATGCCGCAACCGGCGAATTCGTCTGGCGTGTTCCGCTCGGAGTCAACGACAACTTGCCCGAAGGCAAGAAGAACGTCGGCTCGCCGGGTTACGGCGGACCAATGGTCACGGCGGGAGGGCTGGTCTTTATTGGTGCCACCCGAGACAAACGATTTCGCGCATTCGATTCGAAGACCGGCAAGGAACTCTGGACGCTTCAATTGGATTACAACGTGACCGCGATTCCGATGACCTATCAGGGAAAGGACGGCAAGCAATACGTCGCTGTCGTTGCGGCCACGAACGGTACGGGGAACAACGAATCCCTGCGCGTTTTCGCCTTGCCGTGAGATTGTCGCGTGGATAACTGCCGGCGGATTTTGAACTCCGGGATGCATTCAATCCGTCGAATCGCCTATCCGGTTTTCGCGTCGCTTCTGTTCAGTTCGTTTGCGCTGCCTCAATCGGTTTCAGACACGCGTGATGCCGTTCAGCACGCGTTGCCCATCATCCAGAAATCGGCTGCCACGTTCGTTGAAAAGCGGGCCTGCTTCTCGTGTCATCACAATGCGCTCTCCATCCTGACCTTGCGTCTGGCACAGAATCGCGGCTTCAACGTCGACGCAAAGGTTCTCGACGCCGTTGAACAGAAAACATTCCGGGAATTACAGAACCCCAATGCGCTGGACGATGCAGTGCAGGCGACAAACCTGAGCGATCCAACTCCCAACGAAAGTCTTCTGCTGATGTCGGCTCATGCCTCGGGACTGGCGCCCGATACCGTTACATCCGTCATCGCACAGCGCCTGGTAACCTGGCAGCGGGATGGCCATTGGGTGACATCGGATTTCCGTCCGCCGCATTCGAGCAGCCCATTCACCGCGACGGCAACCGCTGTTGCTGCGCTTCGGTATTACATGCCGAAGGAACTGTCGACAGAGCGGGATGCGGCAATCCGCCGCGCGCATCAGTGGCTAAGCGCCACTCGTCCGGCTTCCATCGAGGACGCGTCGTTTCGTCTCATGGGATTGTCTTGGACCGGGGCCGATGGTGCGAGTTCGGAAATTGTGAAAGCGATACGCGATCTGCTTGCCATGCAGCGACCTGATGGCGGATGGCCCCAGCTTTCCGGTTACGAATCCGACGCATATTCCACCGGGGAAGCCGTCTACGCTTTGCACGAAGCCGGGGTCTCCGCAACGGACAAGGCGTGGCAGAAGGGAATACAGTTTCTTCGAACTTCCCAGGCGCGGGATGGCTCGTGGCATGTGCGCTCACGCATGTTGTCGCCTGCGGATATCAGTCCGCCATATTTCTCCACCGGTTTTCCCTATGGTAAGGACGAGTATCTTTCCTACGCCGGAAGCTGCTGGGCGGTGATGGCACTTCTTTCCGCCCTTCCGGAGTCGCAACCACACAAACCTGAAACTGGAATCACCAGGGATTCCACCGATCCGTGGATTCGAACGGCGTTGTTCGGGCCCGTCGCCGAGCTCAAGGGTCTTCTCGATTCGGGGCTCGATCCGAACAGCAAAACCGGGAACGGGACGACCCTGCTGATGCTTGTGGCGCATGACGCCGAAAAAGTTCGGTTGTTGCTCTCGCGGGGTGCGGACGTCAAGGTCAGGGCCGCGTCGGGTACGGATGCGCTGACGATCGCAGCGGCGTACCGTGGAACGCGGGACTCGCTTCAGCGGATGCTGGATGCGGGAGCTCCGCCACAGCCGCCCGAGGGTGTGAGCACGCGTCACTCGCCACTGGTATTCGCATCGATGACCGGTGATCTGGATAATGTTCGATATCTGTTGAAGCGTGGTGCGGAGCCTTCCGCGGAAGCGCTTTCGGAAGCGGTCACGTTCGGATATCCGGAGGTGTTGAAGAGCCTTATCGACGCCGGCGCTGATGCGACGATTACGGAAGGTTCCGGGATTAATCTTGTGCACTGGGCCACCATCACCAACAGGCCCGAAGTGATTCCGGTGTTACTTGCGGCGAAAGCCGATATCAACGCGACCGACGAATTTGGCTACACTCCGCTCATGTATGCCGCAACTGTGGATGAGGGAGATGTCGACGCCGCTAAAGTATTGCTCAATGCCGGTGCCGATCGCAGCATTCGGAATAAGGAGAATCGAACGGCTCTGGATCAGGCCCGGCGATACAAGCACACCAGGCTCGTTGAAGCTCTTCAGAAGTAGCGTTAGTATCCGCATGGTGTATGGCGACGAAAATTACGTTCGACACAGTCCGAAAAATGGGACTCCGCCTGCCGGACGTCGAGGAGAGCACGGCGTATGGGACCCCTGCGCTAAAACTTCACGGACAACTCCTGGCGTGTCCGGCGATCAACAAGTCCGCTGAGCCCGGATCGATCGTGGTTCGGATCGATTTCGACACACGGGAAGAACTCGTTGCCGCCGATCCGGACACGTATTACCTCACCGATCACTACCGGCCGTACCCGTCCGTGCTTGTACGACTCTCCCGCATCCGGCCAGACGCATTGCAGGATCTGCTTGGGATGGCATGGAAATTTGTCACGACAAAGAAGGCCAGGAAAGGAAGAAAGCGATGAACATCACACGGCGTGAGTGGATCCGCACAGCCGTTCTCGGCGCTGGAGCAGTTGCCATCGGACCCACTCGGATGAAAACCGCCCCGGCGCAGGACGCCGATCGCCTTACCGCTCAGTTTCGAGCCGACCTGGAAAAACACGCTTCCTTCGGCGACAAGTATTCCGGCGGAACCGGTGACCAGAAGACCGCCGATTGGATTTCCGGCCGGCTGAAACAATCCGGATACCGCGTTCATGAAATGGAATTCGACGCGCCATTTTTCGTGAAGCGCACGGCACGATTGGCTGCAGGATCTTCCGCAGTAGATGTGATGCCGCAAGGTCCCGTTGTCGTGACAGGACCGAGTGGTATTACCGCTCCGCTCGTTCTTGCCGGCGATGCGGGAGTGGACGTTCGGGGAAAGATTGCTCTCGTTGTTTTGCCATTCGGACGTCACGCGGCTCTCGGATCAACAGGAATTGGCGCGACAGTGACTTCCACGGCAAACGCCGGAGCTCGCGCCATCGTAATCGTCACGACCGGTCCGAGTGGCGAGGCGGCGATGTTGAACGTTCCGGAGACCCCGTTCATTCCTATTCCAACGGCCATTCTCGCTCCGAAGCTATCGGCTGCCTTCGCTGAAGCGGCAAAGGCGGGAATGATCGCCACACTGACACTCGATGGAGAGGCAACACACCGTCCCTGCAGAAACATCATTGCCGAATTGAACAGGGGCGATCGCTGGATCGTGCTGACCACTCCGCGCACCGGATGGTTCGGCTGCGTCGGCGAGCGAGGTACTGGAACGGCGGTGTTTCTCGAACTCGCGTCGTGGCTCTCCACCAGCTTTCCCGATGTATCGATTTACGTTATGAATGCGGGCGGTCACGAATACAACTTTGCGGGATCGCATCGTATCGTTGGTTCAGCACCGGATCCTGCAAAAACTCTGGTCTGGGCCCACATTGGTGCGACTGTTGCCGCACGCGATGCGGACGAGTCCGCCGGCAAGCTCCGAATGCTCGACACGGCCGATCCGCAACGCTCCCTGATGGTGACCGATCGAGCCCGCATGGCGGCCGTGGAGGGATTTCGCGGACTCAGCGGCCTGGAGACTCCCACCGCCGTGCGGCCCGGCGCCGGCGAACTGTCGACGTTTACGGATCGGGGATACACCACGGCGTTTGCCGTCATCGGGATCCATCGGTGGTTTCACACGGTGGAGGACACGTTGGAACGCACCGACGCGAATCTTCTGGTGCCGGTTCTCCGCGCGCATCAACGGACCATCGAGCAGCTGGTTCGGAAGTCCGTTTAGTCGGACTGCCATGTAATGTTGCAGAAGTGTGTTAACGTCCGAACCGCAGATTAACAATTTTTATACAGGAGGCTATCCATGGCTCATCCAACGCTTTCGATCCATGCCCCGGAATGTGTTTTCGTAGACGGTAAATGGGCGGCGCCTCGAGGGAAAGAACGGCTGTCTGTCATTTCTCCAGTAACGGAAGAGGAAATCATGACGTTCCCGGATGGTACTCCGGACGACATGAATCGCGCGGTAGCCGCGGCACGAGCCGCGTTCGATACCGGTCCGTGGCCTCGTCTGTCTGCGCAGGAACGCGGCGCGATGCTCATGAAAGTTG
>Ga0068864_100002070_pt1 | contig 16573 bp, 18 predicted proteins | sample KBSSwiS72_FD_66586 | JGI IMG/M metagenome (GOLD analysis project Ga0068864, IMG submission 66586) | Switchgrass rhizosphere microbial communities from Kellogg Biological Station, Michigan, USA - KBS Switchgrass S7-2 | ecosystem: Host-associated > Plants > Roots > Rhizosphere > Soil ... | reverse complement strand
GGGGCATCGGGAAGGGTGTCGCGGAAGCGCTGCGCGACGCCGGCGCCATGGTCTATGTCACGAGTCGAACGGTCGACCAGGCTGGGCTCGGCGATGGCTGCATTCCCGTCGTGTGCGACCACACCGACGATGGGGCCGTGCAGTCGGTGTTCGATCGAATCGCGAGCGACCAGGACCATCTCGACCTGCTGGTCAACAACGTCTGGGGCGGTTACGAACGGATGGTCGAGGACGGTGCCTTCACCTGGCCCCGTCCCTTCTGGCAGCAATCGTTCTGGCGGTGGGACTCAATGTTCCAGTCGGGAGTGCGCGCCCACTACGTCGCGAGCTGTCTCGCGGCGCGATCGATGGTGGAACGCCGTCGAGGCCTGATCGTGAACATCTCCTCGTGGGCCGCGCGCAAACACATCGGGAATGTCGCCTACGGCGTGTCGAAGGCGGCGACCGACAAGATGACTATGGACATGGCCGATGAGCTTCGGAGCCACGGGGTGGCGGTCGTGTCGCTCTATCCTGGCCTGGTACGGACCGAGAAGGTGATGGAGGCGGCAGCCTTCCTGGACCTCAGCAATTCAGAGTCACCCCAGTTTATCGGGCTTACGATAGCGGCACTCGCAACGGATCCCGAGCTGATGAACCTGAGTGGATCAGTCGTCGTGGCGGCGGCGTATGCGCGGGAGCACGGGATCGTAGACGTAGACGGGCGTAGTCCGGAGCCGCTGACGATCGAGAAGGTGTGAGAGGTGTGGGATGTTGGGATGTGTGGATGTAAGGATGTTTGGATGTATGGATGTATAGATGTTGAGATCTTGGGATAGGGCGTTGGTTAAGAAGTGCTGCTTAGTCGAACATCACACATCCACACATGCTCACATCCACACATCCACACATCCACACATCCTCCCATGTCACTCCCGGCCACCCTTAAGAGTCAGTACTACGCCTCGCTCGCAATGCTGCACGGGGCGATCGACGCCTGTCCTGCTGAGCTCTGGACCAGCAATCGCTATGTGAATCCCTTTTGGCAGGTGGCCTACCACACGCTCTTCTATACCCATCTCTATCTTCAACCGGCAGAAGCCGACTTCGTGCCTTGGGAGCATCATCGCGAACGGCACAATCGTTTCGCCACGGGTCCTGACAAGGGGCTGATTCTCATGGCCTACTCTATCGCGGAGATCCAGTCCTATTGCCACTATTGTCAGGGCATGGTTGACACTGCCGTGGATCGCCTGGATCTCACGGCTCCGGAAAGCGGGTTCTACTGGTACCGGATGTCGAAGCTGGAGCATCAATTTGTCAATCTCCGCCACATCCAGCATCACACCGGCCAGTTGGCGGACCGCCTCAGGCAGGAAGCCGATCGAGGCGTGGAGTGGGTTGGCGGGATGTCTAAGCCCGCCGGGTCTTGACCTTGGCCACCCAGGCCGACGTCCGGCGTATCGCGCTCTCCCTACGCGGAACCGAAGAGTCAAAGAGCGACTTCGCCTTCGGGGTGGTGGTCAAGGAGAAGCTCAAGGGATTCGCCTGGGTCTGGAAGGAGCGGATTACTCCGAAGAAACCGCGGGTGCCCAATCCGGCCGTGCTCGCGGTGCGCACTCCGACCGTGGGGGCCAGAGAAGCGCTGATCTCGGCGGAGCCTGAGAAATTCTTTACCGAGCCCCACTACGAGGGATTTCCGGCGGTGCTGGTACGGCTTGCCGCCGTCAGCGCGAAGGAACTTCGCATACTTCTCGAGGAGGCGTGGCGCTGCCAGGCTCCGAAGGAGCTCCTGGACGACGTCAAGCGGAAATGACTGTCACCGTTCTTTCCGCGGCCCATGCTGGCCTGGCAACGGCGCTCCTCTGCGAGGCCTTCGCCGAGTATCCGGTCATGCGCTACGTGCTGGGTTCGGCGGGCGACTATGGGAAGCGACTGCAGACTCTGATCGGCTTCTTCGTCACCGCCCGCGTCCTCAGGGAAGACTTGATCCTGGGTGTGTTTGACTCGTCGCAACTCGCCGGCATCGCTCTCGTTACCCTCCCGGGCGACCGTGAAGCGCCCGCGTCTCTGGCCCAGCGTAGAGAGGCGGTCTGGCAGGATCTCGGCCCGGCCGAACGACGACGTTACGAAGCATTCGGAGCGGCCGCCGCCCAGTTCGTCGTACCAGTCCCACATCACCATCTCAACATGATCGGGGTGCGGCCAGCGCGGGTGGGTACCGGATACGCGCGAATCCTGCTGGACTACGTTCACCAATTGGCCGCCAATGATGCCCAATCGGCCGGCGTCTCCCTCAGCACGGAGACTGCGGCCAATCTCTCCTTGTACGAACACTTCGGATATCAGCGGCTGGGCTCCGCCAAGGTGAGCCCCGAGCTGGAGACCTGGGCGTTCTACCGGCCGAGCCCGGGCGCCAGATTGTAGGTGGGTGAGAAGCTGATTAAGAGTTGAAAGGAATTAGTTCGCGGGACGAGTCATGAGACGACTATTGCGTTGGGCAGCGTGGACCATCGCCGCCATCGCCCTGCTTGCCTTGCTCGCCGTGGCCTATGTGTACGTCGCATCGGAGCGGATCCTGCGACGCACCTACACCATCGCGCTCACTCCGATCACCCTCCCGGACGACTCGACCGCACTCATCGAGGGTGAACGCCTTGCTCGAGTGCGGGGTTGTTTTGGCGGTTGTCACGGGGTTCGCTTCGAGGGCAAGGTCTTCTTCGATGATCCGAAGGTCGCCCGCCTTGTCGCGCCGAATCTGACGGACGCAGCGGCCCGATGGAGCGATGCGGAGCTGGCCCGTATCATTCGCCACGGCGTCCGCCCGAATGGCCGCAGCGTGTTCAGCATGCCGGCCCACACCTTCAGCGGACTTAGCGACGACGACCTCGGAGCCATCCTGGCCTTTCTCCGGCACGTTTTGCCCGAACCGGGCCTGCAGGCCGAGCTTCAAGCCCGATACCTCGGGCGACTGGGACTGGTCCTGGGGCAATACCGGCCCGAAGCGGAGCTGATCCCGCACGATTCGATCCCGCCAGCCACAACTCCCCGCGACGCTCTGGCACACGGCCGGTATCTCGCGAAAACCATCTGCACCGAGTGTCATGGGATCGATTTGCACGGAACGACTGGTTCCACACCCGATTTGATCATCGTGAGGGGCTATTCACCCGAGGCTTTCACCCACTTGCTCCGTGATGGGGTGCCGGTTTCTCAGAGGCAGTTGAGGCTGATGGGCGACATGTCCCGAAGGCGGTTTTCCCATATGACGGAAGTAGAGATGGCGGACTTGTACCAATACCTGTCCTCCCTGAAGCCGCCGAGCTGACTGGCTTCAGCGCAAAGCAGAATCGGCAGTACACGCCCTGGAGGTAGCTATGTCACACCGCGCAGAAATTGACACGTTCCGAGCCGCCTGGAACGCAGAGGCGGAGAGCACAATCCGCGTTCTCGAAGCACTCCCGAACGACCAGTACGACTTCCGACCCGATCCCAAAGGCCGCTCCATTGGAGAGCTGGCGTGGCATCTCAGCGAAATTGACGCCTGCTTGAGCTTCGGGATCGCCGAGCATCGATTCCGTCTCGAAGACGAACCCCCAAACCTCAAACGCCCGCGGGAAATCAAGCTCCTGGCTCCCGGGTTTCGCCGGATTCACGAGGAGGCCGTGGCCCGCCTCGCGAACCTGAGGAGCGATCAGCTCGATGAGTCCGTCACCTACTTCGACGGCCAGCAGCTGAGCGTGCGTGATGTGCTCTGGACCCAGCTCCTGCATCATCTGATCCACCATCGCGGGCAACTCGTCTTGCTCTGCCGTCAGGCCGGCGGCGCACCGCCGGGTCTGTTCGGTCCGAATCGGGAGCAGATGCAGGCGATACGAGCCAGGATGGAAGCCGCAAAGTCGTGACCGGACTGCTGGCTCGCCATCGGCGATCTCGCTAGAATCCGGCATGGACTGGTTCATCAAGGCGTTCATCCGAGCTTCCCTGCTCTGGTTTGCCGCGGGCATCGTGCTGGGGCTGGCCATGGCCATTCATCCCGCCTGGGTTGTGTACCGCCCCGCCCACGCGCACATGAACGTGGCGGGGTTTCTCACCTTCCTTGTCTTCGGTGTGGGGTACCAGCTTCTCCCTCGTCTCTTTGGGGCACCGCTGTATAGTCGGCGAATGGCAATCGCACATTTGTACCTCGCCAACCTCGGCTTGGCAGGCTTGGTCTTTGGTTTTCTGACACCGAGGCTGGGCGGCTGGCCGCAGGCAGTCGGCGGGAGCCTCTACGCCCTGGGCGCCCTGCTTTGGGTAGGGAATCTCTGGCGGACATTCAACGCGGCGGACGCCAGGCAGCTCATGAGGGAAGAGTCGGCTCGGCAGAATCTTCCCACTGTGGATCAGTAGGTGGATCCTCGCACGCTGCAGGATGAACTGCCCATGTTCTCCTCCTGATTGCGGGGGTTAGCATGGACATCCCGGATCGAGTCCGCCAAGCCCTCGCAGAGCGCTACACCATCGTCCGTGAAATCGGCCGCGGCGGCATGGCCGTGGTCTACCTCGCGCAGGATCTCCGCCACAACCGCCCTGTGGCACTGAAGATTCTCATAGCCGACGAAGCGGCACCGCACGCGCCCGAGCGGTTTCAGCGGGAGATTTACTTCGCCGCGCGCCTCCAGCATCCCCACATCCTGACGGTGTTCGATTCTGGGGAGATCGCCGCCCCTGAAGGTGGTACGCGGCAGCTCTGGTACACGATGCCATTCGTGGAAGGGGAATCGCTCCGCGACCGGCTGCACCGGATGGGGAAGATCCCGGTGGAGGAGGCTCTCCGGATTACCGGCGAAGCGGCGCTGGCCCTCGACTACGCTCATCAGCAGGGCGTAGTCCACCGGGACATCAAGCCCGAAAACATTCTCCTCACCCGCGATGGCCTGACCCTCGTCGCCGATTTCGGCATCGCCAGGGCACTCGATGCCGAAGATCATCTGACCCGGACTGGAATCACCATCGGCTCCCCGCTCTACATGAGCCCTGAGCAAACCGATGGCGGTGAAATAGACCCTCGAGCCGATCAGTATGCGCTCGCTTCGGTGCTGTTCGAGATGCTGTCGGGTGAGCCTCCCTTCACCGGTGAGACTCTCCATGCGGTCGTGGCCAAGCGGCTCGCCGACCCGACACCTAGTGTGGTGACGCTGAATCCGGACATCCCGGCGGCGGTTGATGACGCGATTCAGAGGGCCCTGTCACCCGAGCGGGACGACCGCTTCGTCACCATTGCCGAGTTCGCCCGCGCACTGCATGGCCCGCCGCGTCCATTCACCGCCAGAGTTCGAGGTAAAGCCGTTCTGGATGCACCGGCCGGCCGCCCTCCCCGGTCCGGAGTGCTGGTGGCGTTGCTGCTGGGGATTCTGATCGGTGGGGGCGCACTGTTCGCCTGGCGACAATTTGGCGGCCACACCGATCGCACCAAGGTCATCGCCGTGCTTCCCTTCGAGAACCTGGGAGACTCGGCCGATTCCTATTTCGCTGACGGTGTCGCGGAGGAGGTCCGGACCAAGTTGGCCCAGGTCGGCGGACTGGAAGTAATCGCGCGCGGCAGCTCGATCGAGTACCAGCATCCCACCAGCGGCCCCAGTGAGATCGCCCAGGAGCTGGGGGCCGAATACCTGCTCACCGGTACGGTGCGGTGGGACAAGCGAGATGGAACCAATCGGGTGCGGGTTACACCCGAGCTGGTCGAAGCGCGGCATGGCAGGGCCGCTCGCACCCGGTGGGTTCAGCAGTTCGATGCCTCGCTCACCGACGTCTTTCAGGTCCAGGCCGACATCGCGACCAAGGTGGCCGACGCGATGGGCCTCGTTCTGGGTGACAGCTCCAGGCGCGAGCTGATGGCGAAGCCGACCGAGAACCTTGCCGCGTACGACGAGTTCCTGAAGGGCGAGGCTGCCGCCGGCGTGATGAAGAACGATCAGGCGAGTCTCCGGAGGGCGATCACCTTCTACGAGAGTGCGGTGGCTCTCGACTCGACGTTCGTCCAGGCCTGGAGCCAGCTGTCGAGGGCGCGGAGCTCGCTCTATTCCAATGGCGTTCCGGTGCCGGACTTGGGCGAGCAGGCCCGGGTCGCGGCGGAGCGCGCCCGCCAGCTCAAGTCGAAGGATCCTTCGGTTTATCTCGCGACCGGGGACTACTACGGTAGCGTCAACCCGATCGACAACGAGCAGGCGGTCGCCGCATACGAAGAGGGACTCCGGCTGGCACCCGACAACGTGGACCTCCTGGGTGCCGCGGCGATCACGGAAACCAGCCTGGGGCGCTGGGATGGAGCGGCGGCGCGTCTTGCGCGCGCCACACTCCTGGACCCACGCTCGGCGAACACCTTCCGCCGGCTCTCGGTGGTACAAGCCTTTCTGCGAAATTACCCGACCGCGGATTCCGCCGCCGACCGGGCGATCGCCCTGGCGCCGGCCAATCCGACGATCGTATCGGTGAAGGTGATGATCGCGCTGGCTCGCGGCGATCTCGACAGCGCCCGCGCAGTGGTCAGGAAGACGGAGTTACAGATTGATCCAGGAACGCTGTTGCCCTTCATGGCCTACTACCAGGATCTCTACTGGGTGCTGGACGACGAGCAGCAGCGGCAGGTGCTCGCGGCACCGCCGAGTGCGTTCGACAATGATCGAGGCGGTTGGGGAATAGTGCGGGCTGAGATCTACCAACTCCGCGGCGATCGGGCCCGCGCGAGGGTCTACGCCGACTCGGCGCGAGAGGCGTTACTAGAGCAGACTCGCGCCGCCCCGGACGACGGGCAACGCCGGGTCCTGCTGGGACTCGCCGAGGCCTATTTGGGACACAAGGACGATGCGGTCCGAGATGGGCTCGCTGGAGTGAAGCTCATGCCGATCAGCCAGGATGGCTTTCTGGGTCCCTACGTTCGACTCCAGCTTATGCGGATCTACCTCCTGGTGGGCGAGCCGGAGAAGGCATTGGACCAGCTGGAGCCGCTGCTCAAGGTGCCGTTTTACCTGTCGCCGGGGTGGCTCAGGATCGATCCGACGTTTGAGCCGGTTCGGAAGAACCCGAGGTTTGAGGCCTTGGCGGCCAGTGGGAAGGACTGAGGGCTGAGTCACGGCGACCAATCGCGAAACGGCGTGATCGCGGGTCGCGACCACGCCGCTTTCTCAGGCTCGACAACTGAACCTATCTGCTGGAAGCTTTCTTCAGCTCCTCGACTTGATTGGCCAGCTGCGCCACTTGTCTCACCAGTCCTGCGACGGCCTGAATGACTTGTTCGATCCGCGGGTCCGGTCCCGGAGGAATCCCGGGGTCGAACACCGGCTCGCGTTCGAGTTTCTCGTGCTTGGCTTCCTTGATTTCGGGCTTCTCGAACTTCTCGAACTTTTCGTGCTTTTCGTTCTTCTCAAACTTTTCGTTCTTTTCCAGCTTCTCGGGTTTCTCCGGCTTCTCGATCTTCTCGATCTTGATCTCCTTCACCCAGTCCTTGGCAACTTCCGGGAAATCCTTGTCGAAGAAATCCTTCAGTGGTGTCTTTCCGGCTTCGAATGGACTCTTGGTCACCATGAAGCCAAGGATGGTGCCGAGCTCCCGGACCCGCAGCTCGCTGAGCGGCGTATCGAGGCTGATCTTCACTTCCGGACGATCCTCTTTCCCGACGAAGGATTGCCTGCCTCCGCCAGATTCTTTACCCTGTGCCATAAGGGACTCCTGAGCTGCAGCGACTCTTCGAGCCGCCAGGTGAACGACGGGTACGGACCACAGTTTGCTTAGCCGAGTTACATGAGCATCTCCTTCGCATGCTGGGCTGGTGAGCGGACGCCGGTGTGGAGCAGGTCGGCCAGCGCGGCGCTGATTGGCTGGCGACTGTTTTTTTCGTAGTAGATGAAGCCTGGACTGGGGTTCACCTCGAAGCAGTAGTACTCCCCTTCGGGCGTTTCTCTGAGGTCAATCCCCGTCATCAACAAGTCCAACCAGTGTGCCAGATTCAGACACGACTCGGCGGCCGCTGGAGGCAGGATTGTCGGTTCCATTTCGACCTTTCTGCCTTCGCGAGTGGCATAGCGATAGTCGACCGCATCGGAACGCACCCGTGTCGCAAACAGTTGCTCTCCCACCGTGTGGACTCGGACATCCGCACCGGGGATGAAGGCCTGGAACTGAGCCGGACCGTTGCGGAGCAAGGAAAGACGAGGCAGTTGATCCGGCTGGAGCCGGCGGACAATCGAGCGAATTCCGCTCAGGGACTTGTAGATGACCTCACCATTGCATTCGTCATAGAAATGGCGTGCGGCGTCTGGATCGTTGGTGACCAGGGTCGGTGGCGTGAGCAGGCCGCACTGTCTTACCAGCAAAGCCTGGTACGGCTTGCTTCCGTTGGACATCCCTCCTCGTACCCGGTTGACCACGGCGCAGGGCAATCCTTCCAACAGCGCCATCAGGCCGCTGTCGTATTCGGCGTACATCGCGGGAACATTCCAGGCGACGACATTCGGCGGTGAGGCCCGGCCTTCCGCACCGAGGTAGCGGACGAACACGCCTGTGAGGTCGGCAAGATCCAGCCTCCAGTCCGCGGTCGTGATGTAGCCTTCCGGACCCTCGTTTCGCCAATGCCAGTTGATCTGGAATCCGCTGGGGTAATGCCCCATGTCGAGGAGCCGATAGGCGTAGCCGCAGTCGTCCAACCGGGCACACACGAGCTCGGTGACGGAGTCAGCCAGCCCACCACAGACGAGGATCATTGCGGGCTGCCGGGCGGCATCGCTTTACGGTGATCTGGCGCCGCTACGAGCAGATCCGCCAGCAGTGCTGCGATGCGCTGCCGAGTGGCGTCATCAAAGTGGTCATGCCTCGGAAACGGTTCCAGGGCGACGACGCAAAGACCCTTCGATCCAGGTGCCAGAGTCAGCTCGACGAAGGCGAGCCCTGCCGCCGAGGCAAACCGGATCAGAGCCGGTTCCAGTCGCGCCGCCTCGGCGACCGGACTGCCTTGCCAGACAACCTGGTCGCCGATCACACAGAGGCACTGAACGTCACCGTATGGGTAGGGCAGACAGGCAGGAGCGTAACCCTGCATCGTCTCCAGGCGCTCCCACTCATCGTCGCTGGTCACGAGATAACGCGCCGGGCTGGTGAGTGGCTCGTATACAACACCCGCAACTCCGGCACCGGCGAGACGGCGCTTCAGGGCACGGGCTCGTTGTGGAATGTTGGTGATGACGGTTTCCAGAGTTGGCAGGCCACAACGCCGGAGCAGCGGATGCCAGAGGAGGAGCGGTGCTCTGGGCTGATACCAGATCGCCGCGGGATAGCGGTTGACCACCGGACAATCCAGGCTCCACAACCACGCGACGAACGCCGCTTGAGTCTCCGCGAGCATGTAGGCGAGGTCGTCGGGTTGCCACCCAGCGGCATCGATCCAGGCGGGACCCCGCACGAAAACGCCGCTGATCCGGTCCCCGGTCAGCGGCTCCTCCCCAGTCCAGCTCAATCGGCTTGTGGATTGCTCGTTATCGAGACGCCACGAGAAGAACGCGGGATCCGCGAACGGATTCCGGATGATGAGGGTTTCGTTGTGCCCCGCCTCCAACGCACAACGGACGGCAAGACACCAGGGATCCTGCGGATCACCCAGCAGGAGATACACGCCCATCACTCGTCCATCCTTGCACTGCTGGTCCAACGGAACAGCTTCTACTCAGATTGGAATTCGGCCTCGCAATTTCTAATCCGCCCGCGCCGCGGCCAATAGACCCGACGGTCTAGATCGTCAGGTGAACCCTCCCCCGCCCCTGTATTCCCTTTGCATTCGAGCTAGGTTCGTCAAGTTGTCCCGCAGTAATGTCACCGCATGCCAAAAGGCCCGGAGGTCCCTATGGCCGTCGCCAAGATAACCGAGATTAGTTCCGAATCGCCTAAGAGTTTCGAAGACGCCATCAATACTGGCATCGCGCGCGCGGAAAAGACTCTGCGCAATCTGACTGGAGCCTGGATCAAGAGTCAGAAGGTCGTGATCACCAAGGGGAAGATCACGGAATACCGCGTGTTGCTGAAGGTCACGTTCGTGCTGACGGACTAGTACCGATTGGCTCTGCGCACCTCGCTGGTGCTCAGCCGAGGATACCTCCCAGCGCGAAGGAGAGGAGCAGGAGGAGGAGGACCAGCGAGGTGATCAGCACGTAGGTGCGGTCCCGCTCCGCCCGGAAAGCGAAGATCGAAACGAGGACCCGGGCGAGCGGTGTAGCAATGAGGACGAGCAGGCCCAGCGCCACGATCGCGTGGCCCTGAAGCGCCGCAGCGTCGCGGAGAACGTCTCCCACCGTGCGGGGCACCGCCGCGCCCGGATGGGTCAGTCTGTCCAGATCACCCGGTGTGACGAGGTAGCTCGGGTGGTGCGCGAAGGTGACCAGGATCCCCACCAGAATGAGCCCGATGCTGGTGAGGACGCCGATCCGCAGAACGTTGCTGATTGCCCGCTCTACGTTTTTCATCCCCTCGCCCCTTTCAGCAGCATCTGCACCGAGACCCAAAGCAGCAGGAGTACGAACACAATTCTGATGCTCCGGCTCTCGAGCCGGCCCAGCAACCGTACCCCGACCTGAGCGCCGAGCAGGACGCCGACCGCCACCGGGCCGGCGACGAACGGATCGATGTCGCCCCGCATGAAGTAGACGCCGGCGCTCGCCGCGGCGGTGACTCCGATCATGAAATTGCTGGTTGCCGCCGAGACTTTCAGCGGAAGCCCCATCGCCAGGTCCATCGCCGGGACCTTCAGTGCACCCGACCCGATGCCCAGCAGACCACTCACGATGCCGGCCACGTACATGAGGCCCAGGCCGATCCTGGTCCCCGACACCTTGTAGGGAACCTCCCGGGCCAGGGCCTCATCGTAGTAGCTGCTGTGAAGACGGAGCCAATCGGCCCAGGGCGCGCGCCGCGCCGGACGATCCTCTTCATGCCCGAGCTTGCGGAACATCATGATGGCGGAGTAGGCCATCACGACCCCGAAGATGATATAGAGCGTCTTGCTGCCCACCCGGCCCGCGAGGTAGGCGCCCGTCATGGCACCGGTCGTGGTAGCGAGCTCCAGCACCATGGCGACCCGCAGATTGGTCAGCCGGTCCCGCACATAAGTCACGGCCGCGCCGCTCGAGGTCGCGATCACCGACACGATGGACGCACCGATCGCATAGCGGATGTCTACGTGGAACCAGAGGGTGAGCGCCGGGATGAGGAGGAGCCCACCACCAAGCCCAAGCAGGGCGCCCAAAGTCCCGGCGACGACGGACACCAGGAAGGCGAGGAGGACAAAGACCAGGGGGGTCATGTGGGGGTATTGAAGATTGATGATTTCAGATTGAAGATTGAACTGCTGGTCGCCTGGTATCGATGATGGCCCACAATCTTCAATCTTAAAGCCCAAATCTTCAATCCCACCCAATGTCCGACCTCCAAGACCTCCTCGCCAAGGACGCTATCCTCGACACGATCAACCGCCTCTTCATCGGCACCGATTCCCGGGATTGGGCTATGGTGCGCGATGCTCTGGCCCCTCGGCTCCAGGTAGACATGACCTCGCTTGCCGGAGGCCAGCCCGCGGAGATGGCCGGCGCCGACCTGGCGGCGGCATGGGAGACCGGCTTGAAGCCGATCCAGGCGATTCACCATCAAACCGGCAACTACCGGGTCACTGTTCTGGGAGACCAAGCCGAGGCGTTCTGCTACGGGACCGCGACCCACTACCGGCCGACCAGGAGCGGACGGAATGTGCGGACCTTCGTGGGCAGTTACGATTTTCGGCTGGCGAGACTCGAGACGAAGTGGAGGATTACGAGTTTTCGCTTCAATCTCAAATACGTGGACGGCAACCTGGAGTTGGAGAAGGACTAGGGGAGCTCGCTGGCCGCCGCTCGATCCACCAGCCACCGCACGCGCTTCGCTCTGCGAGCGATGATCGCCGCGGGTGAGGTCTCCCGACCCCGGGCTTCCTGGTAGACCCGGCTGAACGAAGCAGCCTTACCGGCACCAGTCACGATGAAGATGATTTCCCGGGCACGCGTGATGAACACTGGAGTAAGGGTTATCCGCCAGATCCCGAGGAGCCCGATTCGTTCTGCCAGTACCCAGCGGACCTTCTCGCCCACCGCGGCCTGCCCCGGGAATAGCGATGCGGTGTGTCCTTCCTTGCCCAAGCCAAGCAGGATGAGGTCGCAACGGTCGTTGAATCCGAAGTTCTCCCGCAGCGAGTCTTCGTAGGCGGCCGCCGCATCCACCGGTGGATCCTCTCCCCGGATCCGGTGGACCTGTTCCCAGGGAATCGGGACCTTATTGATCAGCGATTCCTTGGCCATCCGATAGTTGCTTTGCGGGTCCTCGGGGGACACACACCGTTCATCCCCCCACCAGACGTGCACCCGGTCCCAATCGACTTGCCTTGCGAATTCGCGGGTGGCGAGCAGCTGGTAAGCATCCCTCGGACTGGCGCCGCCTGCCAGGGCGACCGTGAACCGCTTACGAGTCGCGGAGGCCAGGGTCGCAGCTCGCACAAAGCGCTCGGCGACTCGCCGCGCCACGTCCTGCGGATCGAGGAGGATCTCGAGCGATTTCACCCCACGCCTGCAGGGACCATATCTCGAGGTCCAATGCGTCCTCCGATCAGGCCCTGCTCCAATGGGTCGTCCCCGCCTCCCCCGAAACGATCAGATCCGTCGCGAGGCCTAGAAACAAGCCGTGCTCAACGATCCCGCCCCGACTCCCAAGTAAACCCTCTAGCTCGGCGGGATGCGGCATCGGACCGAAGTCCGCATCGAGAATGAGATTCCCATGGTCGCTGTGGAACGGCTCACCCCGCTTGTCCTGCCGGAGTGCAACCCGCGCACCCAGCCCTTCGAGATAATCCGCCTGAGAATGCCAGCAGAAGGGAAGCACTTCCACCGGCAGGGGATGCCGGGTGCCGAGGTGGGGAGAGAGTTTGCCCTCATCCACCACGATGATTTCCCGGCGACTGACCTGGGCAAGGATCTTCTCCCGGAGCAGCGCCCCTCCCCCGCCCTTGATCAGGTTGAGCTCGGGATCTACTTCGTCGGCGCCGTCGATCGTCAGGTCGATGGTGATTGCCTGCTCGGCCGGGTCGAGCATCGGGATGCCCAGGCGGCGGGCCAGTGCCGCGGTCGCCCTGGAGGAAGGAACGCAGCGCACCCCGCGGAGCAGACCGCTCTCGAGCAGGGTCCCAATGCGGTGCACGGCGAACGAAGCGGTGCGACCCGAGCCCAGCCCGACGATCATGCTGGAATCCACGAACTCGACGGCGCGCTCCGCGGCCGCTCGCCGGTAACGTTGGACGAGCTCCGTGGCCCCGTCCGGTATGACTTGTCGGGTCATGAGTGAGCCGGTCCCGCCGCCCCTTCCAGTGCATGAACCTTGGAGTCGATCCGGCTCATGAGCTCATTCCAGGAGGTAGTGAACGCCTCGATGCCTTCCTGTTGCAGCCGCTCCGCCAGCGCGTCGATGTCGACTCCAACCTCTGCGAACCGATCGAGCACCGTCTCGGCATTCTCATCGCTGCGCGACAGGACGTGTTCTACCCGACCGTGCTCGGCGAAGGCCTTGAGCGTTGCGTCGGGCATGGTGGTGATTGTCTCCGGTGCGACCAGTGCCTGGACGTAGAGAACGTCCGAGGCACCGGGATCCTTGGTTCCAGTGCTGGCCCACAGCAGCCGCTGAGTCCTGGCCCCGGCGGCCGCCAGCCTGAGCCAACGAGGCGAGTCGTGCAGCTCGCGGTAGGCCCGGTAGGTTCTCATCGCGATGGCGATTCCCAGCCGGTCGTGCAACTCCGGCGGCGCTTGTTTCGCCACCGCCTTGTCCCAGCGACTCACGAACAACGATGCCACTGAAGGGACCCGCGGGCTCAGACCCGCCTCGACCCGCCGCTCGATACCCCTGATGTAGGCCTTCGCCGAGGCGAGATACTGCTCCCGGGAAAAGAGCAGCGTGACGTTGATCGGAATGCCGGCGAAGATGGACTCCTCGATCGCAGGAACCCCTTCCGGTGTTCCGGGGATCTTGATGAAGAAGTTGGGCCGATTGGCATGATCGTGGAGAAAGGCCACTCGTTCCACGGTCTTCTTCGTGTCCCGCGCCAGCAGGGGAGAAACCTCCATCGAAACCCAGCCATCCTCGCCGGCCGACGCCTCGAAGGTCGGCTGGAAAAGATCGGCGGCGTTACGGAGATCTTCGAAGGCAAGCTCGAGGAAGAGGGCCTCGCCCAGGACCCTTCTCCTCGCGTTCAGCTGGATCGCGGCGTCGTAGGCATTGGTCTCCCCGATTGCGTGATCGAAGATGGTGGGGTTCGAGGTGAGTCCGGTGACCGAGAAATCGTGGATGTAGCGCCGCAGCGTTCCGCTGGTAATCAAATCCCGGGTGATGTTGTCGAGCCAGATTCGCTGCCCGAGTTCATTCAAGAGTTGAGTCGGTTTCATGTATGTCCTCCAGTCCGCAGCCGCGAGCGTGGGAACACTCCGGGCCGAGGAACCTTGTAGTCATTCGCACCCGCAACGCGCGTCCAGATTGTGCCAGTCACCTCCGTCCATCAGGCGATTGGCCTCCTCCGGTCCCCAGCTTCCCGCACCGTAGCGAACCGGTGGCGCCCCGGTTCCCACCACCGGGTCCACCACCCGCCACGCCGCCTCGATCGTGTCCTCCCGGGCGAAGAGCATCTGATCGCCCCGCATCGCCTCGCCGAGGAGTCTCTCGTAGGGGCGAATCTCGTCCCCATTCTCGTGACAGGCGACGAGGCTCACCTCCTCTCCCAGCATCGCTTCTCCGGGGCGTTTGGCTCGCGCACCCAGCTCGAGGACGACATGGGGACTCAGGCGGAATCGGATATGGTTGGGAGGGCCTGAGGAGACGTCGTTGAAAAGCACGTGCGGAGGGTACTTGAGCTCGACCAGGACTTCGGTTGCGGTGACCGGCAAGCACTTCCCGGTCCGGATATAGAAAGGAACGCCCGCCCAGCGCCAGCAGTCGAAGTGCAGCCGAAGCGCCGCGAACGTCTCCACTTCCGAATCGGGAGCGACGCCCTGCTCGCGGCGGTAGGTCTCGTATTGCCCCCGAACCACTTCTGAGGGATCCAGCGGCCGCATGGTCTTCACCGCCTGAGCCTTCGCGTCGCGGACCGCTTCCGGATCGCGACCGGCGGGCGGCTCCATGGCGAGCAGTGCTGCGATCTGGATCAGGTGATTCTGCACCACGTCACGCACCGCGCCGGCTTCTTCGTAGAAACGGCCTCGTCCCCTGATGCCGAAGTGCTCCGCCATCGTGATCTGCACCCGCTCTACGTAATTGCGGTTCCAGATCGGTTCGAGAAACGAGTTCGCGAAGCGGAAGTACATCAGGTTCAGCACCGGCTCCTTCCCCAGATAGTGATCGATCCGGAAGATCGCGTCGTCGGGAAAAAACTCCTGCAGAGTCGCGTTGAGGCTCCTGGCGCTCTCCAGGTCGCGGCCGAAGGGCTTCTCGACGACCAACCGGCCACCTTGAGCGTCACCCGACCTGGCGAGTCCCTCCGCCACGGCGCGAAACAGGCTGGGCGGGATCGCGAGGTAGAAGAGCGGGTGCTTCGCACTGCCCAGCGCCCCGCGTAGCCGATCGAAGGTCCCCGGGTCTTCATACTCTCCCTCGACGTAGTGGAGCAGCCCGGCAAGTTTGGCGAAGGCCCGCTCGTCCACCTTGCCCTGATGACCCAGGCTCTCCCGCGCCCGGGCCTTCAGCCGATCGGCGGTCCAGCCGGAGCGCGCCACGCCCATGATCGGCACGTCGAGGTGGTCCCTTCGAACCATGTCATATAGTGCGGGAAAGATCTGCTGGTAGGCGAGGTCTCCGGTCACACCGAAGAGAACCAGGGCGTCGGAGCGAGGCATCATGGATGATGACCCGGCCCTTTCTCGACGTGCCCTCCGAACTGAAACCGCATCGCCGACAGTAATTGATCGGCGAACTCCGCCCCTTCGCGTGAGCTGAAACGCTGGAACAGCGCCGCGCTCAAGACGTGAGCCGGGACCCCTTCATCAACTGCGGCGGCCAGAGTCCAGCGACCTTCACCCGAATCGGAGACTCGACCGCTGAAGCCGGCAAGCTCGGAATCGCGGTACAGGGCCTGTGCGGTGAGATCGAGCAGCCATGACGCAATCACACTCCCCCGCCGCCACACTTCGGCGACCTCCGCCAGGTTGAGCTCGTAGCGGTACAACTCGGGCTCCTTGAGGGGTGTTGTCTCCGCGTCAGCGCTCCGCTCCTGCATTCCGAGGTTGGCATGGCGGAGGACATTGAATCCCTCCGCGTAGGATGCCATCAGGCCGTATTCGATCCCATTATGCACCATCTTTACGAAGTGTCCCGCTCCGGCCGGCCCGCAGTGCAGATAGCCCAGCTCGGCCCGATGCGGAGCACCATGCCGTTCTGGTGACCGTGTGGCCGCGTCGAGACCGGGAGCCAGCGCCGCGAAGATGGGATCGAGTAATTCGACAGTTTGATCTTCTCCCCCGATCATCAGACAGTAGCCTCGTTCGAGCCCGCGTATCCCGCCGCTGGTGCCCAC
>Ga0068864_100002065_pt1 | contig 16597 bp, 19 predicted proteins | sample KBSSwiS72_FD_66586 | JGI IMG/M metagenome (GOLD analysis project Ga0068864, IMG submission 66586) | Switchgrass rhizosphere microbial communities from Kellogg Biological Station, Michigan, USA - KBS Switchgrass S7-2 | ecosystem: Host-associated > Plants > Roots > Rhizosphere > Soil ... | reverse complement strand
ACCCCTGGGGTGCTCGACAAGGCCGGCAAGCTCCTCACCGACCTCAGCGCCCGCGAGATCGACGACCTGTTCGCCGACGGCACCATCTCCGGTGGCATGCTGCCCAAGATCCAATCGGCGCTCGACGCCGCCAAGAACGGCGTCAACACCGTGCACATCATCGACGGCCGGGTGCCGCACGCGATGCTGCTGGAAGTGCTGACCGAGCAGGCCTACGGAACGATGATCCGGTCACGCTGAGCGATCGCTGATCATGTTGTCCAAGGGACGCCGCAGGCGTCCGCCCCTCCCGCTCGGCGGGAGGGGAGCGAAGCGGGGAGGGTGCAACCCCGAGAGCTCTCTTGCGGAGCAAGGGAGGGGAGGGTGCAATCCTGCGGCACAGCCGGACCGTGCACGCCGTCCCGCGGCGAGCACGGTCTGGCTGTTCGACCTCGACGACACGCTGCACGACGCCACCGGCGCGGCCTTCGGCGAGATGCACCAGGCGATCGGCGACTACGTCGTCCGACATCTCGGCATCACGCCCGAGGAGGCCGACGCGCTGCGCCGTCGTTACTGGCTGCGCTACGGCGCCACGATGCTCGGCCTGGTGCGCCACCACGGCATCCGTGCCGCCCACTTCCTGGAAGAGACGCATCGCATGCCCGGCCTCGAGGCGCGCCTGCGCGCCAGCGCCCCCGACCGGGCCGCGCTCTCGCGGCTGCCGGGGCGAAAGTACATCGTGACCAACGCGCCCCGCGCCTACGCGATGCGGGTGCTCGACACGCTGGCCCTCACGCACCGCTTCGACGGGGTGATCACGATCGAGGACATGACGATGTTCGGCATGCCCCGCCCCAAGCCCGACGCGCGCATGTTCCGCCGCCTGGTGGCGCGTCTGGGGGTGCCGGCGACGCGCTGCGTCCTGGTCGAAGACACGCTTCAGCACCTGAAGTCGGCGCGCTCGCTCGGCATGTACACGGTCTGGATGCAGCGCTGGCTCGGCGGCAGTCGCACGGGCCTGCTGCATCGTGAGAAAAGCCGCGCCGCAACGGGGAAAAACGAGCGTCGAAGAGGCCATAAACCGGCATACGTGTGTGCCAGAATCTCCTCGCTTCGCAAGCTCGCCCAAGCCCAATGATCCCTTCCTCCGACCCGCCTGCCGGCATCGCCGGCGACCCTGCGGGTGAGGTGGAAACAAACGCTCCGGAGCCCGCGCGCTCGGCCCTGCTGGCACCGCTCGAGGGCGCCGCGACGCCTCCGGTTCGCAAGCGCCCGCGCCCCGGCGAGCGCCGCATCCAGATCCTGGAAACCCTGGCGACGATGCTGCAGGAGCCGGGCGCCGATCGCATCACCACTGCCGCGCTGGCGGCCCGCCTCGACGTCTCCGAGGCGGCGCTCTACCGCCATTTCGCGAGCAAGGCGCAGATGTTCGAGGGCCTGATCGAGTTCATCGAGCAGAGCGTGTTCACGCTGGTCAACCAGGTGCTGGAGCGCGAGCCCAGTCCCGATGCGCAGGTGCAGCGGATCCTGATGGTGCTGCTCCAGTTCGGCGAAAAGAACCCGGGGATGACGCGGGTGATGGTCGGCGACGCGCTGGTGTTCGAGAACGAGCGGCTGCAGGCGCGCATGAACCAGTTCTTCGACCGGATCGAGTCGCAGCTGCGCCAGGGCCTGCGCGCCCGGGCCGAGGCGGCGGGCGCGGCCACGCCCACCGTCGATGCCAACGCCCAGGCGTCGGCGCTGACCTCGTTCGCCATCGGACGGCTCCAGCGCTTCGCGCGCTCGGGCTTTCGCAAGAGCCCCACCGAGCACCTCGACGTCGCCCTGCGCCTGTTCGTCGGCTAAAGGCAACGGGCCCCATGCTCACTTCGTTCGCTGCCCCCAGAGGGGGCGCCCGGCGGCTTGGGGCGACCCGGCGCCGCCGCGGGCCGTGACGACGATCCTGGCCGGCGGCCGGCCACTCACCCTCTTGCCCGAGAAGGCGGCGTTCATTGCCGCCAGTGGCACGCTGCTCGTCGCCGATGCCCACATCGGCAAGGCAGTGAGCTTTCGCGCTCTCGGGGTGCCGGTGCCGCGCGGCACCACCAGCGAAACGCTCGCCGGCCTCTCGGCGCTGCTGCGGCGCACCGGCGCGCGGCGGATCGTCTTCCTCGGCGACTTCCTCCACTCGGCCCGGGCGCATGCGCCGGCCACGCTCGCGGCGGTGTCCGCCTGGCGCAACGCCCATCGCACGCTCGACCTGGTGCTGGTGCGCGGCAACCACGACGACCGCGCCGGCGACCCGCCCGCGGCGCTCGGCATCCGGGTCGTCGACGAGCCGCTCCTCGAGGACGGCTTCGCCCTCTGCCACCACCCGCGGCCGGTGGCATGGCACTACGTGCTGGCGGGGCATCTGCACCCATGCGTCAGCGTCGGCGTGCGCAGCTGGGACCATCTGCGCCTGCCGTGCTTCTGGTTCGGCGATGCGGTCGGCGTGCTGCCCGCGTTCGGCGCCTTCACCGGCATGCACGCGGTGCAAGGCGCCGCCGAGGACCGGCTGTTTGCCATCGCCGACAACGTCGTCGCGGCGATGCCGGTGGCGAGCGAGCGCTTCGCCGCCTGAAGGCCGCCACTAAACTGCCCGCATGGCCTCGAACCCGTCGCTGCAGCACCTGATCGACCGCGCCGAGGCGTTGCTGGCGCGGATCGAGGCGGTGGTGCCGCATCCGCTGGCCGCGCCCGACTGGAGCGCCTCGATCGCCTTTCGCTACCGCAAGCGTGGCGGCTCGGGGCTGATCGAGCCGGTGCGCCATGTCGCCTCGATCCGCCTCGGCTCGCTGGTGGAGGTGGGCCCGCAGAAGGAGCGGCTGCTGCGCAACACCGAGCAGTTCGTCGCCGGCCACGGCGCCAACAACGTATTGCTCACCGGCGCCCGCGGCACGGGAAAAAGCTCGCTGATCAAGGCCTGCCTGAACGAGTTCTCGGGCCGGGGCCTGCGCCTGATCGAGGTCGACAAGACCGACCTGGTCGACCTGCCCGACATCGTCGACCTGGTCGCCGAGCGGTCCGAGCGTTTCATCGTCTTCTGCGACGACCTCTCCTTCGACGAAGGCGAGCCCGGCTACAAGGCCCTGAAGTCGATCCTCGACGGCTCGATCTCCGAGGCCTCGGACAACGTGCTGATCTACGCCACCAGCAACCGGCGGCACCTTCTGCCCGAGTACATGAAGGAGAACCTCAGCTACCGCCACACCGAGGACGGCGAGGTCCATCCCGGCGAGGTGATCGAGGAGAAGATCTCCCTTTCGGAGCGCTTCGGCCTGTGGGTCAGCTTTTACCCGTTCAGCCAGGACGAGTACCTGGCGATCGTCGCCGAGTGGCTGCGCTCGTTCAAGGTCGATGCCGAGGCGATCGCCGCGGCACGCCAGGAGGCGCTGGTCTGGGCGCTCGAGCGCGGTTCACGCTCCGGCCGGGTCGCGTTCCAGTTCGCCAAGGACTACGCCGGAAGGCACCACGCGTGACCGGGGTCGCCGGCGAGCGGCAGGCGGTCGATGTCGCCGTCGGCGTCCTGATCGACGCCCAGGGGCGCTTTCTCCTCACCTCCCGCCCCGAGGGCAAGGTCTACGCCGGCTACTGGGAGTTCCCGGGCGGAAAGCTCGAGGCGGGCGAGTCGGTGGAAGCGGCGCTGCGGCGCGAGCTGCACGAGGAGCTCGGCATCACGATCGGCCACGCCGAGCCCTGGAACGTGACCCTGATGGACTACGCCCATGCCCGGGTGCGGCTGCACTTCTGCAAGGTGCGCGACTGGCAGGGCGAGTTCGAGATGAAGGAGGGCCAGGCGATGGCCTGGCAGCGCCTGCCGGTCGAGGTGGTTCCGGTGCTGCCCGGCACGCTGCCGGTGCTCGGCTGGTTCGCTGCCGAACAGGGCTTCGCCGGCGCGACCCATTCGAGTCCGTAGTGCACCGCTACACTCGTTTCATGAGCTGGCTCGACGAGGTGAAATGGGACCGGGACGGCCTCGTTCCGGCGATTGCCCAGGAGGTCGGCACGAACGACGTGCTGATGCTCGCCTTCATGAACCGCGAGGCGCTGCAGCGCACCGCCGAGCTCGGCGAGGCGGTCTACTGGAGCCGCTCGCGCGGCCGTCTCTGGCACAAGGGCGAGGAGAGCGGCAACGTGCAGAAGGTGCGGGAGCTGCGCCTCGACTGCGACAACGACGTGGTCCTGCTCAAGGTCGAGCAGACCAGCCGCGAGCCCGGCGAGCCGGCCATCGCCTGCCACACCGGGCGGCATTCCTGCTTCTTCCAGCTCTATCGAGACGGCGCCTGGCAGGCGGTCGAACCGGTCTTGAAAGATCCGGAAAGCATCTACAGATAGCGGTAGCGATGGACTCACCCGCGGCTTCCGCCGACGACACCCTGGCCCGCCTGGCCGCGGTGATCGAAGAGCGCCGTGCCGGCGATCCGGACAAGAGCTATGTCGCCCGCCTGTTCGCCAAGGGCGGTGATGCGGTGCTGAAGAAGATCGGCGAGGAAGCGACCGAGGTCGTCATGGCCTGCAAGGACGGCGACCCGAAGAAGGTGGTGGCCGAGGTCGCCGACCTGTGGTTCCACACCCTGATCGCGCTCGCCCAGCACGGCCTGGCGCCGGCCGACGTGCTGGCCGAGCTCCGGCGCCGCGAAGGCCTCTCCGGGCTGGAGGAATTCGCGGCCCGCAAGATGCAGTCGAGAGAGAAGGACTCCGGCCCATGAACGACGTCATCGAGATCGACCCGCGCCAGCAGAACCTGAAGACGCTGGGCCATATCAGTTACTTCATGCACGCGGTCGTGGCCGTCGGCGCCGTGCTGCCGGGCGTGCAGGGCAGCGTGCTGCTGCTGCTGATCGCCTTCGCCCTCGACATGTGGAAGCGCGACGAGGCCCGCGGCAGCTGGCAGGAGTCGCACTTCAGCTGGCGGATCCGCAGCGTTCTCTGGGCCGGCGGCCTGTATCTCATCACCGCGCCGCTCTGGCTGCTGCTCCTCCTTCCCGGCTGGATCGCCTGGGGCTTGATCTCGCTCTGGTTCCTCTACCGGATCGCCCGCGGCTGGCTGAACCTGTCGTCGAACACGCCGATGCCGGCCTGAGGAGGGCTTCCGATGCACCGCGACCCGACCTGTGTCTTCTGCAAGATCATTGCCGGCGAGATTCCGTGCCGCAAGGCGTACGAGGACGACGAGCTGCTCGTCTTCCACGACATCGCCCCCTGGGCGCCGGTGCACGTGCTGGTCATTCCGAAGGAGCATATCGGCACCTTCTATGACGTCACCGACGCCCATACGGCGATGCTCGGCCGGATGATGGCGCTGGCCCCCCGCCTGATGCGCGAGCAGGGCGTCACCGGGGGATTCCGCACCCTGGTGAACACCGGCCCGGACGGGCGCCAGGAAGTACCGCACCTCCATGTGCACGTCATGGGGGGTCCCCGTCCGTGGGCGAAGGGCTGACCTAGAATCCGGCCCAATTCCTCATCGAAAGCGCAATCATGGGTTCATTCAGTGTCTGGCACTGGCTGATCGTCCTGCTGATCGTGGTGGTCATCTTCGGCACGAAGAAGCTGCGCAACATCGGCAGCGATCTCGGCGGTGCGGTCAAGGGCTTCAAGGATGGCGTGCGCGACGGCACGGCCTCGCCGGAAGAACCGGCGGCGCCCGCCAAGCAGGTCAGCAACGCCCGCAACGTCGATTCCGGAACGGTCGACGTCGAAGCGAAGACCAAGTCGTAAGCGCCTGAATCGCGCCGCGGCCGCGACGCGCTCGCCATGATCGACTTCGGCTTCGACAAGCTCGCCCTCATCGGCGCCGTGGCTTTGATCGTCATCGGCCCGGAAAAGCTGCCGCGCGTCGCCCGCACCGTCGGCACGCTGATCGGCAAGGCGCAGCGCTATGTCGCCGACGTCAAGGCCGAGGTCAACCGCTCGATCGAGCTCGAAGACCTGAAGAAGATGAAGACCCAGTTCGAGGAGGCGGCGCGCGACGTCGAGCAGTCGGTCTCGAGCGAAATCAACCAGACGACCAGCGACCTGCAGTCCGCCTGGCAGCCGCCACTCGAACAGACGATGCCACCCAACAGCGGCCAGCACGACGGCCTGACGCCGCCGCCGCAGTACCGGCATCCGAAGAAGAACTGGCGCCTGAAGCGCGGCGCGCTGCCGCAGTGGTACAAGCGCCAGGCCGGCATCCGCGGCAAGGCGCAGTCCGGCGCCGCCCGCGTGGCCCGCTTTCGTCCCAGGCGGCTCGGCGCGTGAATGAAGCCCCCACGCTCACTGCGTTCGCTGCCCCCCGGGGGGGCGCGGCCGGGCTTGGGGCGGCCCGGCGTCCCGCCGGCGGCCAATGAGCGCTGACGGGAAGCCCGAGGACGAGCTCGCCGGCACCGAGCAGCCGTTCGTCTCGCACCTCGTCGAGCTGCGCGACCGCCTGATCCGCGCCGCGATCGCCGTCGGCATCTGCTTCGGCGTGCTCTCGTTCTATCCCGGCCCGGGGGCGCTCTACGACCTGCTCGCGGCGCCGCTGGTCTCGCACCTGCCCGCAGGCGGCACGCTGATCGCCACCAACGTGATCTCGCCCTTCCTCGTGCCGCTCAAGATCACGCTGATGGCCGCCTTCCTGGTCGCCTTGCCGGTGGTGCTCTATCAGGCCTGGGCCTTCGTCGCGCCGGGCCTCTACATGCACGAGAAGAAGCTGGTGCTGCCGCTGGTAGTCTCGAGCACCCTGTTGTTCTTCCTCGGCATCGGCTTTTGCTATTTCTTCGTCTTCGGCAAGGTCTTCACCTTCATCCAGGCGTTCGCGCCGAAGAGCGTCTCGGCGATGCCGGACATCGAGGCCTACCTCAGCTTCGTGCTGACGATGTTCATCGCCTTCGGGGCTGCCTTCGAGGTGCCGATCGTCGTCGTCGTGCTGGCACGGATCGGCATGGTCAGCATCGAGCGGCTGAAGGCCTTCCGCAGCTACTTCATCGTCCTGGCGTTCATCATCGCCGCGATCCTCACGCCGCCGGACATCGTCTCGCAGCTGGCGCTGGCGATCCCGATGTGCCTGCTCTACGAAGTGGGCATCTGGGCGGCGGTGCTGTTCATCAAGCACACCCAGCCGCCGGCCGAAGAGAAGGCGGCCTCCTAGGCCAGGCGGCCTTCGCCTGCGCCGCCCGGGCGGCTACTGCTGCATCGGCCGCGACTTCGGCCGCTGCGCCACCGTCACCTTGACGTCGAGGGCGCTGTCGCCGCGCTGTACCCGGATCGTCGCCGTCTCGTGCGGCTTGAGCGCGGCCACGGCGTTGAGCAGCTGCGGCGTGTTCGCGACCGGCGTGCCGGCAATCCGGGTGACGACGTCGCCGGGCCGCAGGCCCCCCTCGCTCGCCGGTCCCGCCTGGACCACGCCCGTGATCAGCACCCCCTGCGTCACCGAAAGGTCGAGCGTCTTAGCGATCTCGGGCGTGAGGTCGCGCGGCTCGACGCCGATCCAGCCGCGCGTCACCTGGCCGTCCTTGATCAGGCCCTCCATCACCTGGCGGGCGGTCGTCACCGGAATGGCGAAGCCGATGCCGAGGCTGCCGCCGCTGCGCGAGTAGATGGCGGTGTTGATGCCGAGCAGGTTGCCGTTGACGTCGACCAGCGCGCCGCCGGAGTTGCCGGGGTTGATCGCTGCGTCGGTCTGGATGAAGTTCTCGAAGATGTTGATGCCGAGCGAGTTGCGGCCGAGCGCGCTGACGATGCCCGAGGTCACCGTCTGGCCGACGCCGAACGGGTTGCCGATCGCCAGCACCACGTCGCCGACCTGCAGCCGGTCGGCGTCGCCGAAGGCGATCACCGGCAGCTTGTCGAGGTCGATCTTCAGGACCGCGATGTCCGATTCCGGATCGGTGCCGATGGTCCTCGCCTTGGCACTGCGGCCGTCGCCGAGCAGCACCTCGACGTCGTCGGCGCCCTCGATCACGTGGTTGTTGGTGAGCAGGTAGCCGGCGGTCGAGACGATCACGCCCGAGCCGAGGCCGACCTGGCGCTCTTCGGGCAGCTGCCGCGCCCGGTCGCCGAAGAAGTAGCGGAACATCGGATCGTCGTTGCGCGGTCGCTGCGGCGCCCGGCTGGCGGTGATGCTCACGACCGCCGGGGAGGCCCGCTTGGCGGCGACGCTGTAGCCGGTGGCGGCCGTGCCCGGGCCGATCAGCGCCACGTTCTGCACCGGCGCGGGCAGCGGCACGATCGCCGCCGTGGGTCGCGCCAGCGGGTCGTTGCCGCGGCCCAGCCATTGCGGCTTCAGCGTCGCGACGACGAACAGCAGCGCGACCGCGACGGTCACGGTCTGGGAGAACAGGAGCCAGGCTTTGCGCATCGGTTCGGCGAAGGATCGGAACGATTATCGGACGCCCGCCGCGACGACAATGACGCAATGGCTTCCACCGCGCCGCTGCCGCTGGCGATCACCATGGGCGATGCCGCCGGCATCGGCCCGGAGATCATCGCCCGGCTGTTCCAGCGCGGCGAGGCGGCGGGGGCGTTCGTCGTCGGCGATGTCGCCGTCATGCGGGGCGCTGCCGGCATCGTCGGCGGCCTGCTGCCGGTCGCCCGGCTCGAGGACCCCGGGCAGCTCGCGGACGTGCCGCCCGACTGCCTGCCGGTACTCCAGGTCGAGGGCCTGCCGGCCGATCTGATGTCGGCGCCAGTCGGCCGCGTCGACGCCCGCTGCGGCCGGGCCGCGGCGGCCTCGATCGAGCGGGCGGTGCGGCTGGTGCAGCAAGGGCAGGCGTCGGCCATCGTCACCGCGCCGATCCACAAGGAGGCGCTCGCCGCCGCCGGCGTGCCCTACCCGGGCCACACCGAGATGCTGCAGGCGCTGGCGTCCGACGGCGGCAAGGCGCCGCCGGTGCGCATGATGCTGGCCAACGACGAGCTGCGCACGGTGCTGGTGACGATCCACCTGTCGCTGCGCAAGGCGATCGACGCGGTCACCTTCGACGCGGTGCTGGAGACGATCCGGATCGCCCACGCGGCGGCGGTGCGCCAGGGCCTGGTGCGCCCGCGCATCGCCGTCGCCGGCCTCAACCCGCATGCCGGGGAGGGCGGACTCTTCGGCGAGGAGGAAGCCACCGTGATCGCGCCGGCGATCGCGGCGGCCCAGGCCGAGGGCATCGATGCCAGCGGCCCGCACCCGCCCGACACCGTCTTCATGCGCGCCCGCAACGCCCCGGATCACGCGGGCGAGTTCGACCTGGTCGTGGCCATGACCCACGACCACGGCCTGATCCCGGTGAAGTACCTCGGCGTCGAGCACGGCGTCAACGTGACGCTCGGGCTGCCGTTCGTTCGCACCAGCCCCGACCACGGCACCGCGCTCGACATCGCCGGCCGCGGCATTGCCGATCCGGCCAGCCTCGGCGCCGCGGTGCGGATGGCCCGCGCGCTGGCCGCGGGCGGCGGCGCTGTCAGTGCTTCGTCGGCGCCTTGAGCGCGGCGAGCTGCTTGCGCGCCCGTAGCGTCGCCCGCTCCATGAGGTAGGCGCTCTCGACGGCGCGAAAGCGCCCGGTCTCGCACATCCGCGCCAGCATGCGCGAGGTCATCGAGATCGTCTCCTGGTGCTTGCCGCCGCGGGTGAAGACGAAGAAGCTGCGCCCCGAGCTGACGTGGGCGAGGCGGACCTTCTGCCATTCGTCCTTCAGGTGCATCTGGTAGGCGAAGCCGAGCTTGATGTGATCGATGAGCTGCGGACCCTTGATCGGCTCGCCGGCCTCGCCCGAACCCGAGGTCTCCGGGCCGAGCTGGCTTTCCACGTTGGGGTCGAGCACCGCGGCGACCGAGGCCGACACCGGCTCGGCCGGCTGCAGCTCGTCGCCCAGGTCGATGTCGACGGCGCTGGCGTCGACATCGTTCGACCAGTCGACGGCGGCCTCGGGGACGAAGCCGACCTTCTGCGCCTCTTCGGCCGTGAAGCGCTTCTCTATGACTTCGTCGGCCACCTCCTTGATCGGCTCGGTGCGGCCGAAGGTATCGCTCGCCGGCACCGGGATGGCGAAGATCCCTTCGAGCTGCTTGACCTTCATGTTGTGGTCGAGCTCGGTCAGCGGCTGGCCCTTGAGCGACTCGGCGTGCGCCGGCAGCAGCTTGGAGAAGAACTCCTTCTGCGCCGCCTCGGGCCAGCCGATCAGCTTCATGCCTTCGTTCAAGTCCTTCATCAGCGGCGGCAGCTGCATCAGGAACTTCTTGCGGAACATCGGCGAGCCCTTGGGCTGCACGCTCATCACCAGGTCGGTGCCGACCCGCCGGTAGCGGCGCGCCCGGTCGGAATCGGGGCCGTCGCGCCGCACCGCCAGCACCAGTGCCTGGCTCCACACCTGGGCCAGGAAGTCCTGCAGGTAAGGCGGCAGCGCCATCGGCGCGAGCGCCGACTGCAGCTGCAGCATGTAGCGCTGCTGGACGCGCAGCTCGGACTCCTTGGCCTCGAGCGTGGTGACCGCACCGGACTTCTGCTCGATCTCGCCCTGGCTCTGGTCGGCGATGAAGTTCTCGAGCTCGGTGACCTTGGCGGCGTAGAGCTCGATCTGGTCGAAGTCGCCTTCGATGATCTCGTCGACCAGCTTTCTGACCCGCTGCAGGAATAGCGCGCCGGGGCCTTCGTCGAAGTCGTCGAAGGCGTTGGCCAGCGAGGCGATGCGGTTGATGAAGCGGCGCACTGGATGGCGCCGGGTCGAGAAGAAGCTCGAGTCGTTGAGGGCGACGCGCAGCACCGGCAGCTGCAGGCGGGCGATCTCGCGCGCCATCTGCGGCGACACCCGCGAGTCGGACAGGATCTGGTCGAACAGGCTGCCGACGACGTCGATCACCATGTGATCGAGCTTGCCGGTGGAGGCCTGGATCAGCTCCTCGCGATGGGCGCGGATCAGGTTAACCGCCATCATGCCGGTCAGGCCGTCGCTGTACTGGGTGCCGCCACCACCGCCACCGCTGCCGCCGACGCCTCCCCCACCCCCGCCACCACCGCCACCGCTGCGCACGCCCTCACCGCCGGTGATCGGGGCGTTGCGCGAGGTCTGCGTCCCGAGCGCGGGCCGGCCGCCGCTGCCGCCCGGATCGAATCCCGCAGGCAGGCCCCCGCCATAGCCGGTGCCGGCGTAGCCCGCCGGCCCGCCGCCATAGCCGCCCGGGCCGTGGCCGCCGGAATGGCCGAAGCCGCCGCTTCCGGGATAGCCGCCGGCGGCGGAGACGTCGCCGCCACCGCCCGGGTATCCGCCACCACCCCCGCCCCCGCCGGGGTAGCCGCCACCGCCGCCGCCAGGGTAGCCGCTACCTCTGCCACTGGGATAGCCGCTTCCTCCACCGCCGAATCCGCCGCCAGTTCCACCGCCGCCGAACCCACCGCCGCCGTGTCCGCCCGCGGACCGGCCGTGCAAGCCCACCGGTCCGAACTCTTCGGCGTGCGACACGGCCGTGAGGCGGCGCAGCAGGGTCATGAGCTGCTGGTCGGCCGCCGACGGGTTGCCGCGCGGCTGCCCGCCGCCGCCACGGCCCGCGGGACCCCGCGGCACCGGCATCGGATCGCGGATGCTGTCCGGGGGGGGCCGGTCGGGGAATGCGGTCGCCAGCGCACGCCGGTGCGCGGCGAGCAGGTCGAGGTCGCTGGCGCCGGAGGAGGTCTCGTCGAGGTCGCCGTGGCCGCTGCGGGTGGAGCTGCGGCCGTCGCGCGGCAGGGTCGCGTAGCCCGAGTTGGCGGCACCGTAGATCTGGTTGCCCGGGCCCTCGACCGTGCGCACCGTCAGGTGCACCGGCTGGATGCCGCGCTCCTGCAGCATCTTGATGATCTGCGAATAGCACTCGGGCATCGCCTGGGCCACGTTCTGCCCGAGCTCGCGGGTGTAGATGCGGCGATGGTCGCGGTCGCCCGACAGCGATTCGATGCCCCGGTTCAGTGCGGCGCCGATGATCTCGGGGCGCAGCGGATTGCGCTCGTCGTCGGCGCGGCCGAGCCCGAGCAGCGAGCCCATGTAGGCCGCCAGGTCGCGCAGCTGCCAGTCGCACTCGTGCGAGATCAGCTGGCCGAGGCGGACGTGGTTCATTTGCGTCTCGACCTCCTGGACATCGACCAGGCTGAGCGATTCCCAGTCGGCCGATTCGAGCTTTCGCTTGTGGTCGACCTGCGGCGCGAGGTCCTTGGCGACGCGTTCCCGCAGCGCCTCGTGGAAGGCGCTCTGGAACATGCCCATGTTGCGACGCAGCTCCTGCATCGCGTTGAAGATCATCTCCCGCTCGGCCGCCCGGGTGGTGTTCTGCGCCTGCATATCGAGGCCTTCCGCCGCGCGCATCGCGGCCGACGTGGCCGCCGTCCGGATAAGGTTCATGGCCGCGTCGAGCGCGGCCTGTACGCGTGGTTCGATCGGATTCATCTCGGGCGTGATGCGCTGCGCCGGGCGGCGGCGCGCGCAGGGGGACCTCTATACAGGCGAAGTTCCTCCAAGTATGGGGCTAAAGAACCGGGCAAACGCGGCACTGCGTCACGCTCGGCGACCGATGGCATGGCCCGGCGGACTTGCCTCGGGCCCCTTCAGCGCCTGAGGGCGTCGCGGATCTCGCGCAGGAGGACCGTGTCCTCGCTGGGCGCGGGCGGCGCCGGTGGCTCGGCACGCCGCAGCCGATTGATCTGCCGGACCATCATGAAGATGACGAAGGCGAGGATGATGAAGTTGACGCAGACGGTGATGAAGTTGCCCCACGCCAGGATCGGCACGCCGGCCTTGCTCAGCGCCTCGTAGGTCATCGGACCGGCGTAGCCCGGCGGGGCCGGGGCGAGGAGCACGAAGTAGTTGGAGAAGTCGAGCCCGCCGGTGACCCTGCCGATGATCGGCATGATGATGTCCTTCACCAGCGAGTCGACGATCTTGCCGAAGGCTGCGCCGATGATGACGCCGACCGCCAGGTCGACGACGTTGCCCTTGGCCGCGAACTCCCTGAACTCGGTTGCCAGTCCCATGCATGTTCCTCCGTGCCGTGGCCCGAGTATTGCCTCGGCCTCGGCGAAGTCAAGCCAGGGGACTGCGCACCCGGTCCGGAGTCGTCGGTCTTGACAGCACCGCTAGAATGTCGGGTTGACTTCTCGCGTCTCGTACGGGCGTCATCAAGGAACGGATCAGCATGAGTGAGCAGAAGATCGACGGTGGCAAGCGCACCTGGATCATCGCGTCGGGGTGTGCCGGCGCTGTCGGTGCCGGCTTCGTCGCCGTCCCCTTCGTCAGCAGTTTTCAGCCTTCGGAACGTGCCCGGGCCGCAGGCGCCGCCGTCGAGGTCGACATCGGCGGCATCAAGCCGGGCGAGAAGCTCACGGTCGAGTGGCGCGGCAAGCCCGTCTGGATCGTCCGCCGCACGCCCGAGCAGCTTGCCGAGCTGCCCAAGCTCGACCCGCTGCTCGCCGACCCGAAGTCGAAGCGCAATGCCGACGAGCTGACGCCCGAGTACGCGCGCAACGAGGGCCGCTCGCGCAAGCCGGAGTACCTGGTGGTGGTCGGCATTTGCACCCACCTCGGCTGCTCGCCGAGCGACAAGTTCGTGGCCGGCCCGCAGCCCTCGCTGCCCGACAACTGGGCCGGCGGCTTCCTCTGTCCCTGCCACGGCTCGACCTTCGACATGGCCGGCCGGGTCTTCAAGGACAAGCCCGCGCCCGACAACCTCGAGGTGCCGCCGCACATGTATCTCTCCGACAGCCGCCTCCTCATCGGCGAAGCGAAGCAGGCCTGAGCCCGCTTTCACTGCATCCACGCCGAACACGAGGAGCCCGACTCATGGCCGAATTCCAAACCGCACCCACCGGCGCCGGCACGGGTCAGAAGCTTCTGACCTGGATCGACAACCGCTTTCCGCTGAGCAAGCTGTACCAAGACCACCTGTCCGAGTACTACGCGCCGAAGAACTTCAACATCTGGTACGTGTTCGGCGGCCTGGCGACGCTGGTGCTGGTGATGCAAATCCTCACCGGCATCTTCTTGACGATGCACTACAAGCCCGACGCCGCCAAGGCGTTCGAGTCGGTCGAGTACATCATGCGCGACGTGCCGTGGGGCTGGCTGGTGCGCTACATGCACTCCACGGGCGCGTCGGCGTTCTTCATCGTCGTCTACCTGCACATGTTCCGCGGCCTGATCTACGGCAGCTACAGGAAGCCGCGCGAGCTGGTCTGGCTGTTCGGCTGCGGCATCTTCCTCTGCCTGATGGCCGAGGCCTTCATGGGCTATCTCCTGCCCTGGGGCCAGATGAGCTACTGGGGCGCGCAGGTGATCGTCAACCTGTTCTCGGCGGTGCCCTTCATCGGCCCCGACCTCTCGCTGCTGATCCGCGGCGACTATGTCGTCGGCGACGCCACCCTGAACCGCTTCTTCAGCTTCCACGTGATTGCCGTGCCGCTGGTGCTGCTCGGCCTGGTGGCGGCGCACATCATCGCCCTGCACGAGGTCGGCTCGAACAACCCCGACGGCGTCGAGATCAAGGCGACCAAGAACGAGAAGACCGGCCTGCCGCTGGACGGCATCCCGTTCCATCCGTACTTCACCGTCCACGACATCTATGTCGCCGCGGTGTTCCTGTTCATCTTCAGCGCGGTCGTGTTCTTCGCGCCGGAAGGCGGCGGCTACTTCCTCGAGTTCAACAACTTCATCGAGGCCAACCCGCTCAAGACGCCGGCGCACATCGCTCCGGTCTGGTACTTCACGCCGTACTACTCGATGCTGCGGGCGACGACCGACCTCATGGTCTACGTGTTCATGGCCGTGGTCGGTCTCGCCGCCGTGCTGGCCATCCTCCGCGGAGGCTTCGGCTCGGCCGTCAAGATCGGGATCGCCGTGGTCGCCGTGGTCGCCGTGGCCCTCCTCAAGACCTTCGACGCCAAGTTCTGGGGCGTGGTCGTCATGGGCGCCGCGGTCATCATCCTGTTCTTCCTGCCCTGGCTGGACCGCAGCCCGGTGAAGTCGATCCGCTACCGGCCCGACTGGCACAAGTACCTGTACGCGCTGTTCGTGATCTTCTTCTTGGCGCTCGGCTACCTCGGCTCGCAGCCCCCTTCGGCCGGCGGCAACTACATCTCGCAGATCGGCACGCTGGTCTACTTCGGCTTCTTCCTGCTCATGCCGTGGTGGAGCCGCATCGGCACCTTCAAGCCGGTGCCCGAGCGCGTGACCTTCTCCGCCCACTGACCGACTGCGCAGCACAACGATGAAAAAACTGCTCATCAGCCTGTTCGTCGCCTGCGGCTTCGCGCTGTCGGCGCTGCCTGCCGCGGCCAACGAGGGCGGCTACCCCTGGGACAAGTTTCCCGAGGAGAAGATGACCGACATGGCGTCGCTGCAGAACGGCGCCCGCATCTTCACCAACTACTGCCTCAACTGCCATTCGGCGCAGTACATGCGCTACAACCGCCTGCACGACATCGGCCTGAACGACGACCAGATCAAGAAGAACCTGCTGTTCGCCACCGAGAAGGTCGGCGACACGATGAAGACGACGCTCGATCCGAAGCAGGCGAAGGAATGGTTCGGCGCCGCGCCGCCCGACCTCTCGGTGATCGCCCGCTCGCGCGCCGAGGTCGGCAAGGGCAGCGGCGCCGACTATCTCTACACCCTGTGGCGCACCTTCTATCGCGACGACGCCAAGCCGACCGGCTGGAACAACCTCGCCTTCCCCGACATCGCCATGCCGCACGCGCTGTGGGAGCTGCAGGGCGAGCGCCGTGCCGTCTTCGCCGAGGTGAAGGACGCGCACAACCCGGCCAAGACGGAGCATCGCTTCGAGCGCTTCGAGCAGGTGACGCCCGGCGCGATGAGCGAGCTCGAGTACAAGGAGGCCGTCGGCGACCTGGTCGCCTACCTGCAATGGATGGGCGAGCCGGCGCAAGGCTCGCGCATCCGCATCGGCGTCGGTGTGCTTTTGTTCCTGGGTCTGCTGATCGTGTTCACCTGGCGGCTCAATGCCGCCTACTGGAAGAACGTCACCTAGCCGCATCGTTGCGGGACCTGGCGCCCGCGATCAACGACGAGGCCGGCCGCTACGTGTGCCGGCTTCTTTTCCTGCATTCACGATCTTCCTGGAGCTCTCTGATCATGATGGTGCTTTATTCCGGAACCACCGACCCGTATTCGCACCGCTGCCGGTTCGTCCTGTTCGAGAAGGGCATGGACTTCGAGATCCGCGATGTCGACCTGTTCTCCAAGCCCGAGGACATCGCCCTGATGAACCCGTACAACGAGGTGCCGATCCTTGTGGAGCGCGACCTCATCCTGTACGAGTCGCACATCATCAACGAATACATCGACGAGCGCTTCCCGCATCCCCAGCTGATGCCCGGCGATCCGGTGGCGCGCGCGCGCGTGCGGCTCTTCCTCTTCAATTTCGAGAAGGAGCTGTTCGCCCACGTCAACGTCCTCGAGGGCCGCGGCACCAAGGGCACCGACAAGCAGCTCGAGAAGGCGCGCTCGCAGATCCGCGACCGGCTGACCCAGCTGGCGCCGATCTTCCTCAAGAACAAGTACATGCTCGGCGACGACTTCTCGATGCTCGACGTGGCGATCGCGCCGCTGCTCTGGCGGCTCGACTACTACGGCATCGACATGTCGAAGAACGCCGTGCCGCTGCT
>Ga0068864_100002060_pt1 | contig 16604 bp, 16 predicted proteins | sample KBSSwiS72_FD_66586 | JGI IMG/M metagenome (GOLD analysis project Ga0068864, IMG submission 66586) | Switchgrass rhizosphere microbial communities from Kellogg Biological Station, Michigan, USA - KBS Switchgrass S7-2 | ecosystem: Host-associated > Plants > Roots > Rhizosphere > Soil ... | reverse complement strand
TGGATAAGTACGATATTGTTGAATTGAATACGGCTGTAAAACCTTTTTACATGGAGTATCTATACCAGCGGAACGCGCAAGTTGAGGCAGTCGTCTACCTCGATCCGGATATCCTGGTCCTCTCTGATCTGAGCCCCGTTTTGGATAAACTACGTTCGAACAATATCGTTGTAACTCCGCACAGTTGTACTTTCGATGATTCGTCGACCAATGTTTATTATGAGCTGTCGATGTTGCGAACGGGAGTTTACAATCTCGGCTTTATTGGAACAGCAAGAAGTGAGACAACTTTCTTCTTTCTGAAGTGGTGGCAGGCCCGTCTTCGCGAGCACTGCTATTATCGCGCCGGCTCTGGGGTCTTCGTCGACCAGCTATGGGTTACGTTGGCTCCGCTATATTTCCCCGGGGTTCTGGTGGAGAAGAATCCCGGCTGTAATATGTGCTACTGGAACCACTTCGAGCGCCGGTTGACAATTCGTGACGGTCGTTACATCGTTAACGGCGAACACAAGCTGTTGTTCTACCATTTCAGTAGCTATGATCCGAGTCATCCTGATCATATTTCGATGCGAAAAAAGTCTCTAGTGATGACATTTGAAGAACGGCCTGATCTGAAACCTCTGTTTGATCTGTACACAAAGCGCCTGCTGGCGTGCGATTACATGTCGATTCGTTCATTTAAGTACTCGTTACCGAAACGGCCCGTAAAGTCTCCGCCATTGACGACCAAGGCGGCGGTGAGAGGGAGCGTTCGGACCGTTCTGCGCGCGTTACCACAGGTGGCGCAACGGCGTTTGAAACGATTTGCAGAATTTACTCTCGAAAGCTTTATGTAATGTCCCTTGTGTGTAACCCGCACCCTCATTGCCACCACTACGATGCTTGCAGAACTGATTAAGAGGTATACCACCCGAGGATTAAGATCGACGTTGCACAGTGTGGCGACGGAGTTCCGAGTTAACCTTGCACACCAAAACGGCAAGCGACGAGTGAATGCATATCGCGGTTTAAAAGGTCTCCGCATTCACTTTGGCTGCGGGTCGACGATCAAGCCGGATTGGATAAACGTCGACCTGAATTCTCATGCTGACGTAAAGCTTGATCTTCGCGAACCTCTGCCATTTGAAGACGGTTCAGCTGCATTCATCTACTCCGAACACTTTCTGGAGCATCTGAGCTACCCTGATGAAGCAGTGCGCTGGACAAGTGAATGCGCAAGAATTCTGCAGGCAGGAGGAATCTTTTCGGTTGGCGTCCCTGATACAGAATGGCCTATTAGAGCTTATGCCGGGGATACAGAATACGCTGGATGGTTCGACTATGTGCGTTCTATCTATCCTGAAGGGAAGACAATGACCCGAATGGAGTTGATAAACCACAGCTTTCGCCAATGGGCAGAGCATAAGATGGCTTACGATTTCGAGACGCTCGCCCAATTACTATCGACCGCTGGACTGGGTAATGTGCGGCGCCGGGAGTGGACAAAAGGACTCGACAGCGAAAAGAGCCGTTTTTCATTGAACGAAGACGGATCTAAATGCACGACTCTCTATGCGGAGGCGACAAAGCCGACTGCGGGTGTTTAACTCTCCCCTCATACGAGTGAACGTCTTTCTTTTGGTACACACTGCCGGGAAACAGATGGACCGTGTTGTCATTTCACGCCCGCACCCCACAGTTTTGTCTCAAGACCATACGTCTCGTACTGCAGATGACGAATTGATGAAGATGCGGAACTGTCCTTAATGCCGAGCACGTACCATACTCAGATGGAGAATGTCGTTTCAGTAATCCTCTGCACGCACAATCCGCGCCCTGACTATTTGCGCCGAACGTTGGAGGCGCTGCAGAATCAAACATTGCCAGTCGAAAAATGGGAATTCCTTCTCATCGACAATGCTTCGCAGGAGCGGCTGGCAAATACCTGGGACATCTCGTGGCATCCGCAAGGAAGGCACGTCCTGGAAGAAAAGGTGGGTCTCACATTCGCCCGTTTACGTGGAATTGAGGAGGCTCAAGCATCTCTCCTGGTGTTTGTCGACGATGACAACGTTTTAGCTCCGGATTTCCTTGAACGGGCAGCTGCGCTGCGAACGCTTTATCCCTTTTTGGGTGCGTTTGGCGCAGGGCGACTTGAGCCTGAGTTTGAGGTGCCGCCTCCGCCGCAGCTAAAATCGCGGCTGGGCTTACTCGCCCTAAGAAATGTACCCAACGTGTTATGGACCAACAATGTCGAAGATTTTCACTGTATTCCCTTTGGAGCAGGACTTTGCGTGACGCGTCAGGTAGCAGATGCGTATCTTCCGCTTATTGAGCGATTCAACGCGACATCTATTATCGACCGCAGAGGAAAGACCCTGTTCTCTGGCGGGGATGACGTGTTTTCCTGGGTTGCGCGTACGGTGGGACAGGGCTTCGGAATATTTCCGGAACTGCAAATCACTCACTTGATCTCTGCGGGCCGGTTGAATGAGTCGTATTTTGTGCGATTGATACGCGACCACTCTCTTTCTCACGGCGTTTTGAGATACCTGAGATCCGGCATTTTGCCCAAACGCGTTGGTTTGGGTGGGTACCTACGCATGCTGCTGCACGGACTTCGGAACGGATCCTTTTCAATGCGGTGTCATTGGGCCGAGGCCCGAGGACAGGCGGGCGCTGCCGGGTTCATTCAGGAAAATGAATTGAGGCCGGTTCATTTGACTATGTCTCACACGGAGGAGATCCCGCTGAAAACCAAAGAGGCAAAAGGATGAGGGCACTTCCAATCCCTATTCATGCCGATATTCATAAATGCGGTACGTCATTGAGTCCTCTTCGAGTGAGCCCGGATTTCTATCCGGAAGATATTCTCTTCATTCCATAAAAAAGCGATTTGCATCCAAACTTAAATAGCGGCCAGATGGTTGCGGGCGCACTGCTCAAGTGAACCGCTGCTCGTGCCTGGGCAATAGCGCTGGAAAATTGCCCCTCAGCAGCCATTCCCGTGGCTCCCTCCAAAGTGCGACGGGCATACACGTCGCGACCTTGTCTGGTGAGCGTCTCGCCCGCAGCATTCGGCACATAATTTTTGAGGATGGAAAAAAGCCGGTCCATGTCCTTCACATTCTCACCAGTCAGAGTGTATCTGCCGGTATTGGAGTTCGAATGCATCCTGTACAGCGCCAGCGGTTCAACTTCATAAAAGACGGGGTAACGACTGGCGATTCGCGCCCACATCTCCCAGTCCTCGGTCCAGGACAAGCGGCGGTCGAACGCGCCTAAAGTCTCATAAACTTCACGGCGTACCACCATTGCTGGTGTTTGAATTCGCTGACGCACCGCCAGGCGTTCGACCAAATCCTCAATGACGCCACTGCGAGGGAGTTCCAGAGGTGTCACGCCCGTCCAATTTCCATGCTCATCGATGAACATGTTGCGGCTGAAAGCGGCGCCGATTTTGGGTTGGTCCGCAAAGATGGCTTCAATTTTGGCGTAAAATCCGGGCCGCACGGCGTCATCGCCGTGTAGAAGATGAATCAGGTACCCGCGGCTATGCTGGAGACAGGTCTCAAAGTTTCGCGTATGACCCACGTTCGCTTCCTGGCGATAGAACGCCACGCGACCCCTCCCGACTTCTCGCACGACGGCTTCAGGATCATCCTTGGTGGAGCGATCATCCACCACCTCGATCTGCATATGCTCCGGACCAGGATCCTGTGCAAGCACGCTTGACAATGTCTCGCGCAGATATGCCGCGCAGTTGTACGTCGGGATCATCACCGACCATAGCGGCCTTGTTGTGCCGTCAGGGACGGGCAAAACACGCGCGCGATGCTCAGTTTCATTCTCTTCGGAGTGGCGATCGTCGGGTGCAGCCGGGCGTTCGGCTGGATTGGGGACACGACTCACTTGCATCTCCGCAGCGTCAGATTAAGTACTCTTTCCACCGTACGTTTCATGGAACGGAAACTTCCCGCGATGCAGGCTCCAGCCGAAGACCTGGGATCAGGTACTGACCCACATAATCGCGCACCGCTTTATCGAGCGTAAATCGAGGGCCGGACCAGCCGGTGGCCAGCAGACGCGAGATATCGGCGCAGGTATAGTACTGATACTTTTCGCGGAGATTCGCAGGCAAATCCATGAACTCGATATTCCGCGGCAAGCCAAGCACATCAAAAATGGGTGTCACCAGTTCAATCCAGGTCGACGCAATCCCGGACCCAAGATTGAACAGGCCGGACGCCTGAGGCGCGAATGCCAGATGAATCGTCGCATCGACGGCATCTTTCACATAAAAGAAGTCCCGCTTTTGTTCTCCGTCCTTATAGTCCGGCCGCTCGCTCTTGAAAAGTTTTACCGAGCCATTCTGGCGAATCTGCTCAAATGCCTTGTGAACGACGCTGCGCATCTCGCCCTTGTGTGCCTCGTTCGGTCCAAACACATTGAAATACTTCAGGCCAACGATGTGCTCGAGCCAGCCGTGGCGTTTGGCATGAACGTCAAATAGTTGTTTGGAGAAACCATACATATTGAGAGGCCGGAACAGTTCCAGATCCCGATCTCCATCCCTCATACCCGCCGATCCGTCGCCATAAGTGGCCGCAGACGAGGCATACACAAATCGCTTGCCGTGTGCGAGCGACCATTCGGCCAGCCGTCGCGTATATTCGTAGTTGTTTTCGATGAGGTAGCGGCAATCTTTTTCCGTGGTATCGGAACATGCTCCCAGGTGAAAGATGTGACTCACATCGGCGAGCCGGGGGGAATCCAGACATTCCAGCAGCCGATCCGCTTCAAGGTAATCTTCAAATCGCAGGGCGACCAGATTTTTCCACTTCTCGCCAGCACCGAGAAGGCCAGTGACAATGATGTCGTCCCGGCCCCGTTCGTTCAGCGCCCAGATCAGCGCACTGCCGATCAGACCATCTCCGCCGGTTATCAGGATTTTTCCGTTCGGTTTACTCACGGGGTCACCCCACCGATCATGCAAAACGCCCCATCTTGCTTCTGTCCTGTGCCATCTGAATCGAGGCGAGCAATTCCTGCGGATTCAGCGTTGCAGTCCCAAGCTTTCCAACAACGACACCGCTTGCATAGTTGGAAACCTCCGCGGCTTCCACTGGTGAAGCGCCGGCCGTCAAGGCCAGCGTGAAGAGCGCGATGGCAGTGTCGCCGGCCCCGGAAACGTCAAACACTTCCCGGGCCACTGTTGGAATATGGTGGGGACTTCGGTCACGTTCGAACAGAATCATTCCATGTTCGCCAAGGGTGATCTGTACCATTTGCGTCTCCCATTTTTCCAGCAGTATCTGGCCCACGCGCAGGAGCATTTCATCCTGAAGAGGATCTCCCTGGGATTGCCAGAGGCTGTCGGGAACTCCCGCCTCTCGAAACGCTTCAACGCGATTCGGCTTTACCGAGGTGACGCCTCTCCAATTCAGCGGGTTGTTTGGGTTCGGGTCCACGGTAATTACCAGGCCAGCAGCGCGAGCTACCGGTATGAGTTCATCGATGAGTTCCTGAGTCACAAAACCCTTGCCATAGTCGGAGATGATCAGACCGTCGAGTTGATGCGCCCGCTCCAACAAATACTGTTTTGCAAGAACCACGACGTCCGCGCTGATAGGGATAATCTTTTCACGATCAAAACGCACGACCTGTTGCTTACTGGCAATGACGCGGGTTTTAGTAATTGTTTCGCAATCGGTCCGCTGAACTCCTGTGGAGTCGATCCCTCCTTTCTGAAGAATCTCTTTCAGCGTGAAGCCATCGCGATCCGCTCCAACTCGGCCCATCATGTGAACTTCACCGGCGAAGGGAACGAGATTACGCGCAGCATTTGCCGCGCCACCAGGGTAGACCGCCTCTCTCTCTACATTCACGACGGGAACCGGCGCTTCCGGAGAAATGCGCGAAACATTTCCCCAGATAAATCGGTCCAGCATGATGTCGCCTATGACCAGGATCCTCTTTCCCGAAAATCGTCCAATCAGAGTTTCAAGACTTTTCATAACACCGGAACGACCTTTCAGACTGGAAAGCGCCCCGGAAATTAGAGCCGGACTCTCCAATTCCCGGGGCGCATTCCGCCTGGTTTGAACTCTCGAATCTAACTTGCGATCAGAATACCTGTGTGGCCGGAGCGCCGTGCTGGTTGAATGACGGAGGTCTTTTCCTTCCACGCTGGTATAGGAGGAGTCGCATCGACACGCTTGACCCAGCTTCGATCGATTTCCACCGAGACCGAGCGCATCAGTAGAGTGAGAGAAACGATCAGGCGGTCTGAATTCTTGCAACGCTGAACGATTCCGACAAGTCCTTCAAGCGGGCCGGATTCGACACGCACACTCTCGCCATCCCTGATGTAATCGCACGGATAACTCGCAATTCCGGAATCGATAACGCTCCGGATGGCGGTAATTTCCTGGGGATCTACCGGAACTGGAATCTTGCCGATACCGATGATGGAGTTCACTCCAGGTGTCGTCAGAACCGGAAGCCGGGCTCCTGCGTTGAAGCGGCAGAATACGTAGCCTGGAAACAGAGGCTGCACCAGTGTCTTGACTCTGTCGGACCACCGGCGCTTGGTTTCATAGGTGGGTAGAAAAACCTCGTATCCTTTTCCCTGAAGTTGGATTTCTACAGTGCTTTCAAATCGTGGTCGGACATGCAGTGCATACCATGAGTCATTCATGACGATCATTCGCCCCCAGCGCTGAATTGACTGAATAGAAGGTGTACATCGTGTAACACCTGTTGAAACATTCTCTAGATTTCTGTCTACAGAACTCCCTGTCGCCTGAATTGGCGACCCCACCAGTTATTCATTTCTATGGATATCTGTCAATAAAATCATAATTTACGCGTCATCCGAGAGTTTCAGAATGCTTACAAACTGCAACAAGCATGTGAAAATTACGTAAACATACGTAATTACTTTCACCGGGCTCCAACCCGAATGATCAATCTCAGTATCGACAATTGAACCGCTTTCCATAAGAGCCGAAAATGGGACTTTCTGGTGAGGAACCTTCGGGGAGCTGTAAAAATTTCAAAATCGGTTTCTAATGACGCTGATTCTGAGGATGTCGAAAATCTGAGGTCCCTAAACAGACGGAACGCAGGAGGCCGACCATGTCAAAACAAGGATGTGCATTGCCCGATATTCAGGTGCGGAAGATTCAGTCATTGCTTTCTTCCACGAGTATGTCGCTACCGGAGATTGCGGAACGTATCGGTTGCAGCCGCAGCACAGTCGTGAGCATCAACCGCAAATACCAGATTCGGCACTATGCCGGCTCTCGCAGCAAATGGGCACTGGCTCCCCAGTTCAAGTCCGAACAGCATACGAACTAGGTTCCTGACGGATCCTTCGCCTTGGGGTGAGCTTTGTCGTATTCACGCTTGAGGTGCTGGATGCCGACATGCGTGTACTTCTGGGTGGTGGCCAGGCTTTCGTGGCCGAGAAGCTCCTGAATGGCGCGAAGGTCGGCGCCCCGCTCCAGCAAGTGGGTGGCGAAGCTGTGTCGTAGCGTGTGAGGGGTCACGCGCCGTGTCGTTTTCAGTCCCAGGCGGAGACTGGCTACCAGACGCTGGACGTCCCGCGAACTCAGCCGCTTTCCCCGCACGCTGACAAAGACGGGGCGTCGACCGCGATCGTCGATTCCTCCGACCTGAAGCCGTTTCTTCGCATTCAGGTATTCGACGAGGGATTGCGCCGCAAAACTCCCGAACAGGACGATGCGCTCCTTCTTGCCTTTGCCCAGAACTCGAATCGTATTCTGGTCGAGGTCCAGCTGGTCATCGTTCAAGCTGACAAGCTCGCTGACACGCATCCCACTGGCATAGAGCAATTCCAGAATTGCACGATCCCTCACAGCTGGTAACCCGTCACCCTGAGGCAACCCTACAATGGACGCAGCTTCCTCCTCTCCCAGGAATGACGGAAGTATTTTCGGAAGGCGGGGCGACGCGATCAATTCGGCCGGGTTGGTATGGAGCACGCCCTGGCGAAGCAGAAACTTGAAGAATGTTTTCAGGCAGGCGAGTTTTCGCGAGACGGAGCTTTTGGAAAGTTTCCGGTCTGTATACAAATGATTCAGAAAATCGCGGATGACCACATGATCCACGGATTCCACGGAAAACTTCTTTGATTTCAGAAACCGGGCGAACTGGTCGAGATCGATCTGGTAATTCGAAATGGTATGTTCGGATGAAGCCTTATTTCGGAGCGACTCGATAAAAGCGGTGGCGTGGCGCTCCAAATCAATCCTCCTGAATCAGCATGTCCAGCTCGCGGACGTAGGATTCCCGCAGCGCACGAGTTACCGGTCCGGGTTTGCCATTGCCAACTATCCGGCAACCGGCAGTGTCATTAACCCGCACTATCGGCACGATCTCCCGTGTTGTACTGGTCAGAAACATTTCATCTGCGTTTTCAATTTCACTCCGCGGCAGCAGCCCTTCGACGAATTCCAATCCCATGCGTCCGGCTAGTTCCAGCACTGTCCCTCGGGTGATGCCCTCGAGGCTGCACGCCTCGCGCGAAGGCGTGAGAATCTTTCTACCTTTAACCAGGTAAACATTGCTTGTGATGCCGTCGGAAATCCATCCTTCTGGTGTGAGCAGAATCGCTTCAAATGCCCCAGCAATTCTCGCTTCACGCTGCGCCAGAACGGTACGTATGAGATTCCCCGTTTTTGCATCTGCAAGATGGCTTGTGCGATGAAACGATGAGATCACAACGTCCACGCCATTTTCATATATCGAATGAGCCAATTCCGCCAACGGCGTCACAATGATGATCACATTTGGCGATTTGCAGGTTCCCGGGTCCGGGCCCACCTCTCCGACTCCGCGAGTTACCGTAATGCGGATGCGCGATTCCGAAGAGAATCCTGCGGCATCGACCACTCGGCAAACTTCCTGGAATGTCTTCTCCCGATTCCATGGCAGGTTCAGTTCGATGGCGCGTGCCGAGCGCTCCATCCGAATGAAATGGCGTGTAAAGAGAAACGGTTTATGGCGATGCGTCCGGAGTGTCTCATACACACTGTCGCCAAAGAGAAATCCATGATCCAGTACAGGAATCCTGGCCTCTTCAGCGGAAGTAATGTTTCCATTCACGCTGATTACACCGGGCATGCATCCACCAGGCTTGAAATAGCGCGGAGTGCGCGCTCACTGAGCATTCGTTGTTTGTCCGCCTTGGCCGTTCGCCGTGGTAAATCCATAGGAGGCAGGAGTCCGAAATGGATGTTCATGGGCGCAAAATGTTTCGTAGGCGTCGAAACGTAGCGGCATAGCGAACCAATCGCAGTTTCGGGCGGAAACTGGACGGGCTCGCTGCCACGTGATGTCTGCACGGCGTTTATTCCTGCCACGAGTCCCGACGTGATGTTTTCGATATAACCTTCGGTGCCTGCCAATTGTCCTGCAAAGAAAAGGCGCGGTTCCCGCTGCGTCGACATGGTCGGCGTCAGAGTCTGCGGTGCATTGATGTACGTGTTCCTATGAATTTGGCCCAGCCGAAGAAACTCGGCTTGCTCCAGTCCCGGAATGAGACGTAGGATGCGACGCTGGTCTGGAAATTTCAGATGATTTTGAAAGCCCACCAGGTTGTAGCTGGACTGCATGCGGTCTTCCTGTCGAAGCTGAACAACGGCCCACGGCATTCTCCCCGAGTGCGGATCGATCAGGCCGACTGGCCGCATGGGGCCAAACCTCAGGGTCTCCCGTCCGCGGCGTGCGAGTTCCTCAATCGGCAGGCACGATTCGAAATAGTGAGCTTCTTCGAAATCATGCAGCTCCACGGCTTCCGCAGTTACCAGTGCATCGTAGAAGGCGGAATATTCCTCCTGGTTCATCGGACAATTGATGTAATCGTCGTCGCCTTTTCCGTAACGGCTGGCTCGATATGCCTTGCTGTAGTCGATAGTCTCCGCATCGACGATCGGACTGATGGCATCGTAGAAATAGAGGTTGTCCAATCCACAGAAGTTCCGAATCGATTCGGAAAGGGCGCCAGACGTCAGCGGGCCGCTGGCGATGATGGCAATGCCGCCAACGTCAAGATGTGGAATTTCCGTCGCTTCCTCGCGGATCAATTCAATGTTGGGATGACCGTTAATGGCCTCAGTCGTCTTTAATGCGAATTCTTCGCGATCCACCGCGAGCGCCGATCCGGCAGGAACTCGCACGGAATCCGCGACGCGCATCAACAGGGAACCCATGCGACGCAGTTCCTGCTTCAGCAGCCACGAGGCGTTAAATGGCTGATCGGATTTCAAGGAATTGCTGCAGACGATTTCCGCAAGGTGGCTGGTCTTGTGCGCCGGAGTTGGGCGGACTGGCCGCATCTCATAAAGCCTGACTTTTATCCCACGCTCGGCAATCTGCCATGCGGCTTCGCAACCGGCGAGCCCGCCGCCGATGATGGTGATGGAAGCGAGAGAAGGGGGAATATTTTTCAATGGTACCCCCCACGGGGGAAGGATGCCCGAATGTCCGCATGAGGGGTACCGCCAGGATATTTCAATGGATTTCCCATCGTCCGTCTCAGTCGTTGAATCGTCCGCTTCCGCCCAATCAACACCATCACATCAAACATTCCCGGTGAAGCGGGCTGTCCGGTAAGGGCGATGCGCGCCGCACCCATCCATGCTCCCGGTTTGACGCCCAACTCCGCTGCGAGCACCCGAGTCATCACTTCCGTTGTAGCCAATGAATATTCGGAGAGCGCTTCCAGGCGGTTTGCCAGCGTTTGCAAATGCGGAATCATGGACGGATCGATCTCACTCGTCCTGGATATCGTCTCAAATATAGACGCGTGCCTGTCTGACGAAATCGAGCAACGTCCTCGACCGGGGAAGCCGTTCTTGCTCCGCCGACGTGAAGATATCCCGTGGGAGACGGAGCAAAGCGAACGCGAACTCCCGACGTCATCTGGTGTTCATTTGACGGAGTGCATTCACGGCTTCGCGCATGACATCCGTGTTGGGATCCTTTGTGAGTTCATCCAGAGGCGCGCGGGATGAGGGATCCCCAATGCGGCCGAGGATGCGTGCCATGCCGGCACGCACCTTCGGGTCCGAACTACGCAGATAACCGTTCAGCAGCGCGACCTTGCCCTTGTATTTACCCAGTTCGAAAAGATACATCTCCGCCTGGGCGCTCAACCGGCTATTGAGGGCGTTCGTCAATTCATTGATGTTGTCGTCGTGATTGGAAGACACCAGGGCAAACGTCATGGCATTTCGAACGTTCGCCTTCTTTTCCATTTTGAGCAAATCGACAAGGGGAGCCGCATCGTAGTCTGTACGGGCAAGACCTTCCGCAGCCTTTTCCCGATAAAAGTCGTTTGTACTCATAAGAAGCGATTCAAACAACGGCTTCCCGCCCGGGTCCCGTAACATGGCAAGCGATTCCAGCGACTGTTCCTTCATTTCGCGTCGGGTATCGGTTCGGAAGATGTCTTCAAGTTGGGGCCGCGCGGGCGCGTATCCCATAAGTCCGATCGCAACGATGGATTCCGTCATTATTCCCGCGTCCCGATCGCGCAACGTCTTCTGCACCGCCGGACCTGCGGAGGCATCGCGAATGACGCCAAGGCTCATCACGATTTCTTTTCGGACAGTCTTGTGCTCCACGTTCTGGGGATCTTCGAGCGTCGTGATCATGACCGGCACATACTCTTTAGCCATCAGAGATCCCAATACTCGTGCGGCGGCTGCGCGGACCTCTTCGGTGCTGTCCTTCTGCATCGCAGTGGCCAGTGCCTCCAATGCCACTTTGTCGACGACAACTCCGGAGGGTAACGTCGGACGTTGAGGGCCGGTAACAACGTTCTTCGCCGAATTAAACAACGTTTTGATCGTCCCCGTATCCGGAGCGGGAATGTAAAGACGCTGAAGGGATTCGACAGCCTGGAGCCGTACATCCTTGTCCAGATCCGTCGCCAGACTCCTGGCGATTACCGGCGGTACGGCGGACCCGCCAATCCGAACCAGTCCGGAGAGCAGTTCCGCACGCAAGTCGCTTTTCGATTCCTTTTTCAAGGCCGATTCGAACGCCGGTATCGCTTCAATGTTGCCCGGTTTCGCCATCTGCTCGATAGCCGCCTGTCGTTCTTTGGGACTCGGACTATCCAGTGAAGCTCCCTGCAGGAGCAATGCGGTCAGGGCCAAAACGCTGATTTGTAACATTCGGGATTTACCTCGCGGAATGCCATGCGCCCAGATTGCAGTCGCAGGAATCCATGATAGGTTCAGTTGCGTTGACGTCTTCGATTTGGACGGTTGTATGATCGATTTTGAATTTTTCGTGCACCAGGGTTTTGACGCTTGCGAGTACGGAACCGTAGTTGAAATTGTCCGCTGTCATGACGACATGACAGCTCATGGCGAGCACACCCGACGTGAGAGTCCAGACGTGGAGATCATGCACCGAGCCGACGCCAGGAATCTCATTCAATTGTTTCTGAAGATTAACGATGTTGACGTGAGACGGAGTTCCTTCCAGCAGAATGTCGACCGCATCCCGAATGAGAATCCATGAACTGAAGAGAATGAGGACTCCGACAATGGCGCTGATAATCGGGTCTGCGATCACATAGCCTCCGAACAGAATGGCAAGACTGGCAACGACAGCTCCCAGAGAACCAATCGCATCCGTGAGGACATGAAAGAACGCTCCACGTAAATTGAGACTTTCCTTCCTGTTTCCAAACAGCACCCATGCGCTTGCGATATTCGCGAAAAGTCCGATCAGCGCGACAATCAACATCCACCCTGCCTTGATCTCAGGAGGATTGGTCAAACGGCCCCACGCCTCATAAAAGATGTAGAGCGATATCAGTATCAGGAAGACACCGTTCATGAGCGCCGCCAGAATCTCAACGCGATAGAACCCGAATGTCTTTTGTGGCGTCGTGCGCCGGGTTGAAAACCAGGTTGCGGCCAGGCTCAGACTGAGCGCCGCGACGTCTGTCAGCATATGGCCCGAGTCGGCAAGCAGGGCCAGTGAATTGGTATAGAGCGCGCCGAGGAATTCGGCAACAAGGAAAACGACGGTAATGATAAGAGCCCGTTTCAAACTGCCACGGGCATTGCGGCCATTCGGCTGGGAATGATGATGCCCGTGATGTTCCATAGCCACCGTAGTATATAATACGCGGTTTTCATGAGCACTCCACTTACAGTCCTGTCTGACGATGAACAGCTCTTTCAGAGTTCATGCCGCGCCTTTGCGGAAGAGCGCATCAAGCCCCAGGTGCGCCGGATGGATGAAGAGGCGAAGCTCGACGCGTCGATCATTCCGGAGCTGTTCGGTCTGGGCCTGATGGGCATTCATATCCCGGATGAATTTGGAGGAGCGAACGGAAGCTTCTTCATGTCCGTGATCGCGGTGGAGGAAATCTCGCGGGTGGATGCATCGTTCGGAGTTTTCGTGGATGTTCAGAATACCCTCGTGAATAACGCCATCATGCGTTGGGGGAATGCGGAACAAAAAAAGGAATATCTGCCAAAGCTCGCGGCCGAGCAGGTTGGCGCCTATGCACTTTCTGAGGCGGGTTCCGGAAGTGATGCCTTTGCCCTCGCGTGCAGGGCGGTGGATTCCGGCGGCCACTATGTCTTAAATGGACGAAAACTGTGGATCACCAATGCCGCGGAGGCCGGATTGTTTATCGTGTTCGCGAACATTGATCCTGAGGCAGGATATCGGGGCATTACGGCGTTCCTGGTGAGTCGGGATTTTCCAGGATTTTCCGTGGGCAGGAAGGAAGACAAGCTCGGTATTCGGGCTTCCAGCACCTGCGAATTAATTTTGGAGGACTGCCAGGTCCCAAAAAGCAACGTACTCGGCGAAGTGGGTAAGGGATACAGGATCGCGATCGAGACCTTGAACGAAGGTCGAATCGGAATCGGCGCGCAGATGGTTGGTATCGCGCAGGGAAGCTGGGAGTGTGGCGCTGCATATGCTAAGGAACGCACGGCTTTTGGGAAACCAATCGCAGAATTCCAGGCCATCCAGTTTCAGCTGGCGGAGGCGGCAACTCAGGTGGAAGCGGCGCGCCTCATGGTCTACAACGCCGCGCGTTTGAAGGATGCCGGAAAAGATTTTCTCAAGGAAGCCGCGATGGCGAAGTATTTTTCGTCGCAGGTCGCCGAAGCGGTGACGTCAACTGTCGTCGATATCTACGGAGGCTACGGATATACGAAGGATTACCCTGCGGAGAAGTATTTCCGCGATTCGAAAATCGGAAAGATCTACGAAGGAACGTCGAACATGCAGTTACAAACCATTGCCAAGTACCTGTTGCGGTAAATCTGAAAAAGAATATGAATAAGACGCTGCGAGTTCTTTATCACGATAATTGTTTCGACGGGCTGGCTTCCGCCGCCGTCTTTTCGCGTTTTTACTCGGCTGTCATTGCTCCCGGCGCAAATATCGAATATGAAGGTTTGGCGCATAAAGCAGGTCAGTTGATCGGCGAAGATCTGTTCGGGTCCGACGAAAATGTCATAGTCGATTTCAAATACAGCGCGTCTGAAAAACTGACCTGGTGGTTTGATCATCACGAAAGCGCGTTTCTTTCTGCGGCCGATGAAGCCCATTTCAGACGCGATGTCAGCGGTCGCAAGTTCTACGATCCCGGCTCCCGTTCATGTACAAAGTTCATCGCAACAGTGGCGGAAAAATCATTTGGTTTTGCGGCCGCCGATCTGCAGGAGTTGGTGCATTGGGCCGATCTTATCGACGGCGCGGTATTCCCCAGCGCCCAGGCCGCCGTTGAACTGAAGGAACCGGCGATGAAGCTGATGCTGGAGATTGAAACGACTCGTGACCGCCGACTCCTGCACAAGATCATTGGGCTGATGCAGCACAGTCCGCTGGATGCTGTTCTGAATGAACCCGAGGTGAAATCGACCTTCGAATCGATGTACGAGAACCATGTTCGGTCGATCGACGTCATGCGGGAGCGCGCGAAGTGCGTGGATGGGGTCATCGAATTCGATATCAGTGACAAGAATCTCGACGGCTACAATAAGTTCATTCCGTATTACCTTTTCCCGGACAGCGTGTATTGCGTGGGAGTGAGCCGTTCGACGTCTCGCGCGAAAGTTTCGGTGGGGACAAATCCCTGGACCACGAAGGAACGGAAACATAATCTCGCCAGACTCTGCGAACAATATGGCGGCGGCGGACATGCCGTGGTGGCTGCAATCTCCTTCAAGCCCGAAGACCTTGAGAGTGCGCGCGCCGCAGCACGCGAGATTGCACAGAAACTGAGATCGGCATGATGCTTGCACAAGTAATCCCTCTCCCGTCGGGAGAGGGTGGCCCGAAGGGCCGGGTGAGGGGTTCCATATTGAGGCCGAGATCGAATTCCCCAGACCTTTTTATGGAGCGTGCACGCCAGATGCGGAGCGAAGACACGCGGGCGGAAAAAAAGGCATGGGTCATGTTGAAGGATCGGCGAACGCTGGGGCTTAAATTCCGACGGCAGGTTCCAATTGATCGCTACATTGTCGACTTTTATTGCCATGAAATCCGAGTCATCGTTGAAATTGATGGAGGAGTTCATGACCGGCCAGGCCAGGCGGACTGGGATGCGAGGAAAAATGCGCGGTTGGAGGAGCTGGGGTACAGGATTCTTCATATCCCCAATGAAATTGTCCTGAAAGATCCGGAAACCTTTTCTGAAATGATTCAGGCTTCGCGGCACCCTCTCCCGCCGGGAGAGGGATCATGATTGATGAGCGATACGCCGATTTTCTTCAAATGTTCTGGTCTCGACGTACGCCCGTTACGTATGTCCTGTTTGGTCTCAACATCCTCATATTTCTCCTGATGGGTCTCGCCGGCGGCTCCAGAAACGAACTCATGCTTCTGGGTTTCGGTGTGAAATCCAATGTGCTTATCGACCAGGGTGAAATCTGGCGGATGGTGACTCCGATTTTTCTCCACATTGGTCCGCTGCACATCTTCTTTAATTCCTACGCGATCTGGATTGTTGGTCCCCAGGTGGAAAAACTGTACGGAGGCGCGCGGTTCACGATTATCTACATCCTGACGGGAATTGCCGGCGTTGCAGGAAGCTATTGGTATCACCCGGAAGCGGCCTCTGCCGGAGCATCCGGCGCCATTTTCGGATTATTTGGCGCACTTCTGGTTTTTGGATTCAAATACCGAGGCACTATCCCACCGACGTTTCAGAGAGCGGTTGGCAAAGGCGTGTTCCCGGTCATCGCGATCAATCTGTTCATTGGGTACATGATTCCGGCGATCGACAATTCCGCTCACGTGGCCGGATTGCTTTCCGGTGCGCTGCTCGCCGGCATCATTCCCTACAAAAGACCAGGTTCGTCCACTCCGGATTTCTTCAAGGTGATTCAAGCGATTCTCATTCTCATCGTCGTCGTGAGCTTTTATGAAGTGGTGACCCACTATTATGGCCCTGCCATTTCCTTTCAAAACCTTTCGCGAATTATGGAATAATCGGCACCTCACGTCATGTTGACCACCGAAGCACTTCTCAGAATCAGCAAGGAAGTTGGCGCTCCGGTTTCCCGCGTGGAAACGACCGTCGGACTTCTGGAGTCCGGAGCCACGGTTCC
>Ga0068864_100002055_pt1 | contig 16613 bp, 15 predicted proteins | sample KBSSwiS72_FD_66586 | JGI IMG/M metagenome (GOLD analysis project Ga0068864, IMG submission 66586) | Switchgrass rhizosphere microbial communities from Kellogg Biological Station, Michigan, USA - KBS Switchgrass S7-2 | ecosystem: Host-associated > Plants > Roots > Rhizosphere > Soil ... | reverse complement strand
ACGGGAAGCACGTCGCCCCGATGGTCGCTGCGGCGCGTGCCCTGGTGTGTTTCTGCGAGGACGTCCACGCAGATGAGATCCGCGCCCAGGTGAGCGGCGGCTACGGGGACCCGGAGCTGGTCAAGCGGCGGACCGGTGCCCTCACCGGCCCGTGCCAGGGCAAGTACTGCCTGCAGGCCTTCTGCGCGGTCCTCGCCGACGCCGCCGGGGCCGATGCCATCACGGCAGGCTCCATGCAGGGGGCCCCGACGACGGCTCGCCCGCCCCTCCGCCCGATCCGCCTCGGCGATCTCGTCGCGACCGAGGAGACCGTCGAGGCATGACGCTCCCGCCGACCGCCGACATCGTGATCATCGGGGCGGGGATCGCCGGCCTGGGTGCCGCTCGCGAGCTCGAGGCGCGGGGCGCCGGTCGGATCGTCGTGGTCGAGCGCGACTACCCGGGCGCGGGTGCGACCGGACGCAACGTGGCGCGCATCCGGCGGATGCAGCTCACCGAGGAGCTGTCGCGGGTCGCGATGGCCTGCCAGGACAAGTACGAGCGGATGGGCGGCGAGCTCGGCTCGAACGTCCTCTTCTATCGACTCGGCTACGCCTGGATCCTGTACGAGCAGGACGAGGTCGAGCGGATGCGCGATGTCGTGGCGATGCACGAGCGGCTCGGCATACGAAGCGCGCTCCTTTCTCCTGACGAGACCCTCCACCATCTCCCGGTCTTCACCGGTGGCGACCCGGTCGCGGGCTCGGTCTTGAGCGACGACGCGATCGTCCATCACGATGCTGTCGTCTGGGCTCATCTCGACCATCTCGGATCGTCGGTCAGCGTCCATCCGCATACGAACGTCACGTCGATCGAGCGCGACGGATCTCGCGTTCGAGCGGTCGTGACGGATCGCGGCCGGATCGAGGCGCCCATCGTCCTCAACGCCACCGATGGCTGGTCCACCGAAGTCAACGCGATGGCGGACGTCCGGATGCCGAACCGGCCACGCCGCCGTGAGGTCCTCGTGACGGCGCCACTGCGTCGGACGATCGAGGCCGCCGTCACCTTCTATCGACCGGCCGAGGGCTGGTTCAACCAGACGTTGCGCGGCGAGGTCGTGATGGGCGCGGTCGATCCTGATGAGCCGGCCGGCGTGAACCAGGGGTCATCGTGGGCGTTCCTCCGCCGGACCGCCGAGCTGATGACCCGCAAGGCGCCGGCGCTGCGCGATGTGACCGTCATCCGCCAATGGGCGGGGATGTACGACATCACGCCCGACCACCAGCCGATCGTCGGTCCGACCACGCAGCTCGAGGGCTGGTGGCAGGCCGTCGGCTGGAGCGGGCGCGGGATGCTCCTCGCACCGTTCCTCACCGAGCTGCTCGTCGAACACCTCGTCTCGGGAAAGGCGCCGGAGATGCTCCGGATGTTCCTGCCCGATCGGTTCAGCCCGACGACCGAGGCCGAGGGAGGGCAGGCCGACTACTACGCGCGCTACTCGCCGGGAGGGGCGTCCGCTTCGGGTTGATCCGGTGCGTCGTCACCGTCGGGCGTGGCGGAAGCTTCATCGTCCGGGAATACCATCTCGCGGCCATCGCCGAGACCGACGAGCCCGCGGAGCGGCCTCGACTGCTGGACGAGCTCCTGGGCCGGCGGAAGGTCGCGGAAGATCTGCTGATCGAAGCCGACGAGGATCCCACCGATCGTCTCCCCCGCCGGTCGCTTGCGCTTCTTCGTCATGCTGCGGCCGATGCCGGTGCCGGCGCTTCCGCATCGGGTCCCTTGCGCCGGATGGCGAGGGCCGCGAACCCGGCGACGATGGCGACCCAGCCCGCGGCGACGAAGGCGGCCGCGTAGTCACCGACGTTCTCGCGGACGATTCCCGCGACCCATGCCGCGATGGCCGCCCCGAACATGTGCGCCGCGAACACCCAGCCATACACGACGCCGACGTTGTGTTGCCCGAAACGGTCCGCGACGAGCGCGACGGTCGGGGGAACGGTCGCGATGTAGTCGAGGCCGAAGAGGATCGCGAACGCCCCGATCGACATCGTGTCGTGGACGAACGGCAGCAACAGCAGGCTCACGCCCCGGAATGCGTAATAGACGAGCAGCAGCTTGCGGGGGTCGACGCGATCGGTCAGCCAGCCGCTGGCGATCGTGCCGATGAAGTTGAAGACACCCATCACGGCCAGGGCGGTGGAAGCGGCCACCGGCGTGAAGCCGTGATCGACGGCGTGCGGGATGAAGTGCTGGCCGACCAGGCCATTCGATGTCGCACCACAGATGAAGAACGTCCCGGCGAGGAACCAGAAGTCGGAGTTCCGGACGGCCCGGCGCATCACGCCCCGGTCCGGCGGGCGGATGTGGTGGATCTCGCCGTCCTTGGCGCCGCGGGGCCGGGCACCGACATCGGCCGGGTCGTCCTTCAGCCAGATGAACGCCGGGATGAGCAGCACCAGCGCCCCGAGGCCCAGGATCACCGCGCCGGCCCGCCAGCCGGCGGCCACGGCGAGGCCGGTCAGGAACGGGAAGAAGATCAGCTGGCCGGCGCTGTTGCTCGCCCCGAAGATCCCGACGACGAGACCGCGATCCTTGACGAACCAGCGCGTCGCGACGGTCGGACCGAGGACGCTGGCGACGAGTCCCGTGCCGAGCCCGGAAAGCACGCCGAACAGGAGCGTGAGCTGCCAGATCTCGCGACTCAGGCTCGCCGCGAGGAGCGACACGCCGGTGACGACGAGGCTCAGCAGCACGACGTTCTTCACGCCGATGCGTCCCATCAACGAGCCGCTGATCGGCCCGGCCAGGCCGAAGACGATCAGCCCGGCGGCCGCCGCGAACGAGACGGAGGCGGTCGACCAGCCCGGCTCGCCCGTCATCGACAGCAGGAAAGCACCAGGCGCCGCCCGGATACCGGCCGTGACGAGCACCACGATCGACGTGACGGCGACGACGACCCAGCCGTAGAAGAACGCGCGACGCATCCGCGGATGCTAACCCGCGACGCATGGCCCATACGATGGGCGTCAAAGCCCCCGGAGGGTGCTCATGGGGCGGGTCGGCGTCTCCGTTCCGATCCTGGCGATCCTCGCGATCGCGGCGGCGACGGGCTGCGGAGAACCCGTGGTGAGCCCGTCTCCGACGCTCCACGCGAGTACCACGGCCGCGGCCCAGGAGACCATCGAAGCCACGGCCAGCGCGACCCCAGGAACGACGTCACTCGAACAGCAGCCGATGAGCGTCATCAACGGGACCGCGCTGGCGGTCACGATGTTCGTCAACGGGACGATGATGGCGACCCTGCCCGCGCAGACCGACCGGAAGTTCGATCCCGCGGCGCTACCCGAGCGACCATGGGATCTCGAGTTCACCACCGCCACCGGTCGAGTCGTGTTCGACTACCACGTCGAACCGGGTTGGCCTATCCGCACCGTCCAGCCGGACGGGAGCACGATGATCACTGGGTGGGGCAACTACACCGATCTGTCGTGCGGTCGGCTTCTGATCTTGCTGGACGGATCGCTTCCGCTGCCGGCCCCAGGGCCCGGGACACCGGGCGACTGCGTCGCCTGACGCAGTGGCCCTACGCGGCGTCCAGCCTCTGGAACGCCTCGTCGGCGAGCACGGATCCGATCGCCAGTGAACTCGTGGCGGCGGGTGACGGGGCATTGCGGACGTGGAGGACCCGCGGACCACCGCTGAACGCGAAGTCGTCGACCAATGTCCCGTTTCGAGCGAGTGCCTGCGCGCGGACGCCCGAAGGCCCGAACGTGACCTGGTCGGGCCGAAGCTCAGGCACGTACCGCTGGAGCTGCTGGACGAACGCAGACTTCGACCAGTCGCGCCACATCTCGGCGATACCCGTCGGCAGATAGCGGCCGGCGAGGCGGAGGAAGCCTCGATCGGTCAGCGCGGCGACCAGGTCGCGCGCGTCGACATCGCGGCGTCGATAGCCCTCGCGAGCGAACGCAAGCACCGCATTCGGCCCGGCGATCACCGACCCGTCGATGCGCTTCGTCAAGTGGACGCCGAGGAAGGGAAAGCGTGGATCGGGGATGGGGTAGATCAGGCCACGGACGAGACCGCTCGCCTGCGGGGAGAGCGTGTAGTAGTCGCCGCGGAACGGCACGATCGATGGCCCCCCGGTGTCACCGCTCAGCGCGGCGACCCGATCGGCCTGAAGACCCGCGCACGTGACCACAAGGCGGCTGGTCACGTCGCCTCGTCCAGTAGTCACGACGACTTCTGACGGGCGGACATCGATCGCCGAGACCGTATGTCCTGTGCGGATCTCGGCGCCGCCCGCCCGTAGCTCGTCGGCCATGGCGAGGGCGACCCGCCGGAAATCGATGACGCCGGTCCGAGGACTCCATAGCCCGCGGATCCCGGCCGCGTGGGGTTCGAGCTCCCGGATCCGCTCGCGATCGACGACTTCCAGCCCGGGGACGCCATTGGCCACCGCGCGGTCACGGAGCGCATCCAACCTCGCCAGCTCCGACGGATCGACGACGACGACCAGCTTCCCGCAGTGGTCGACCGGGATGTCATGCGCCTCTGCGAAGGCCTCCATCTCGGTCTTGCCCTCGCGACACAACCGCGCCTTGCGTGAGCCCGGCTGGTAGTACAGCCCGGCATGAAGGACCCCGCTGTTGTGACCGGTCTGGTGCGTCGCGAGCTCGGGCTCCTTCTCGAGGATCGCGATCGTCAGCGCTGGTCGACGTTGCTGGAGTCGGAGCGCCGTGGCGAGCCCGACGATCCCGCCGCCGACGATCGTCACGTCGAACGACTCCGTCATCGGCGGGTCACGCGCCGAGGGCGATCACGACGCCGCGGGGATGCCCTGCTGGCGTCCGTCCAATCGCCCCTCCGCGGCGAAGCGCCCGAAGATCCCGGCGGTCGCGGCGATCGCGTCCCGGTAGGGAGTGACGGGCACGGGACCTAGCTCGACCAACCGCGCGTGTTCGATGTCCGCCGGGAACGGCAGTGGCGTCGATTCGTGGCTCAGGAGGTCCGTCGCACCGGGGACGGCCGCGTTGATGGCCTCGATCCAGGCATCGATCGAGACGGGGTTCCCGCCAAGATTGAAGACCCGTGGCCCGACCGGCGCGGAGCGGCTCGCGAGGAGCAGCGTCCGTGCCACGTCCTGCGTGTACTGGAAGAGCGTGCTCCCGCCGAAGGTGATGCGATACGGGACGCCGAGGACCGCCGCCGCGATGGCGACCGTCGGGCTGCTCGTCATCCCTTGGTCGCGCCCAGCACCGAAGACCGTCATCGGGCGCACGCCGACGCTGGCGAGGCGATGCTCGGTCCAATAGACATGGGCGGTCCCCTCGTTCGCGAGCTTGGTCACGCCGTAGAGGTTGCCCGGGTGCGGCTCGGCGTCCTCGCGCAGCTGGCCGGAAGCGCTGTCGACGTCGCCCGGGGAGAACATCCCGATCGAGCCCGCGTACACGATGGGCCCGAGCGCGTCGCCCGCGGCCACCCGACGGCGCACCGCCTCGAACACGTTCACCGTCCCGACGACGTTCACCCGCGCGCCCAGCGGCGGGTCGGCCCGACAGAACGGGATCTGCAGCGCAGCAAGGTGGATCACGTTCGTGATCCCGTGATCCGCGATCGCGCGTTCGATCGAGGTCAGGTCGGTGATGTCGCCGGCGACAAGGGGCACGGCTTCCAGTTCGTCCTCGGTCAGGATCAGGCGAAGGCGCCGGCGGTCCTCGCCGATGTCGAAGCCGACCACCGCGGCGTCCTCGCGGACGAGCTCACGAACGGTCCACGCGCCGACGCATCCCAGCGCTCCGGTGACGAGGAACCGCTCTTCCACCATACGATGGAGATGGTCGCACCTCTGGGCATCCGCGAGGTCGTCGTCCCGCCGAGCTACAACGTTCCGCCGACACCCGGCCTGTACGATCCACCGCGACTTCTGCCGACGCAAGGGTAGGTTGTGACGCGCCGACGATCCTGGCGGTCCATGGTCCTCGCATGCAGCGCGTTCGTCGTGTCGTCACTCGTCGCGTGTTCTTCCGGGACGGCTGCATCCCAGCCGGCCCCCGCTTCGGCTTCGCCGGCGCCGAGCCAAGCGACCGTGACAGCCTCACCGGCGTCGCCCACGCCGACAGCGGCGCCCACGCCGACTCCGGCGCCCGGTACTGGCGCTGTCGTGTACGACGGCCGGATCGACGTCGGCGGCGGCCGAAAGCTGGAGGTCAAGTGTTTCGGGGTCGGGGCCCCGACGATCCTCCTCGAGGGCGGCGGCATCGCGCCCGGGATCGACGCCTACCCGAGCATCTTCGCGGCGAAGCTCGGCAATACCACGACGACCTGTCAGTACAGCCAGGCGGGCACACGCGGAAGCAGCGCTCTGCCAGGCACCCGGACGATGGCAGGCGTCGTCGGCGATGCGTACGCGCTGCTTGGCGCGCTCAAGCAGGCTGCCGACGTTCCCGACCCGTACATCTTCGTCGGTTGGTCCTTCGGCGGCGGTGTCGCGCTCGCCGAAGCTCTCGCGCATCCGGACCAGACGAAGGGCCTCGTGATCCTCGACACGGACTTCATCGTCGACTTCATGAAGACGTGCGCGGCGTCAGGGCGTTCGCGCGCCGACTGCCAGAAGGAATACGACGGGGACATCGAAGCCAAGTCCCTCGAGAAGGAGCTCGTCTCGAACATCCATCCGCTGCCGGAGATCCCGTTGCGCATCGTGAGCGCCATGCGATTCCCGGAATGCGATGCGTCGGATCCGTCGACGCTCAAAGCGAGTGTCGGCGGGCGTGACGTCAAGGCGAAGGACTGCGCGGACCTCGCCAAGCAGATCGCCGACCTGCAGCAGAAGGGTTGGCGGACCGTGAACCCCAAACTCGAGCAGACACGCGTCGAGGCCGACCACGACGGCTTGATCGACCAAGCAGGGGATCAGATCAGCCCGATCATCCTCGACCTGGTCGCCCAGGCACGCGCGGGGACGTAACGAAAAGCTAGAGCAGTTCCCCGTGGGCGGAGCCGGTCGGCTCGCCCTCGCGCGGTCGTGGCTCCTCCCCCGGGCCGTACTCGGTCGTGGCCTCACCCGATCCGTTACCTGACTCCAGGACGCGAAGCGGGGCGCCGGCCGTCCCCTCGATGGCGCCGACGCCGAACGGCACCCACTTGGACGGATCCTGGAGCCGGTGGGCCTCCGTGTTGCCGCGCGAGTGGGTCTCCTGGAAGCCCTTCGGCTCGATCCACATCCGCTCGCCTTCGAGCAAGCCCAGAACCCCGGACTGGCCCGGCTCCGGTCGTTCGTGCTGGCAGTAGGCGCACGCAGCGACATCGTGCTTGCGGTAGGTGTCGGGCTCCTCGTAGGTCGTGATGTAGCCCTCGTAGTTGCGCAGCACGACCTTGTGGTCCGAGTACGAGATCAAGTAGTTGGGCATGACCGGGATCTTGCCGCCGCCGCCGGGCGCGTCGATGACGTACGTCGGCACGGCGTACCCCGAGGTATGGCCGCGGAGCCCCTCCATGATCTCGAGGCCCTTCCCGACCGGCGTCCGGAAGTGTCCCGAGCCCTCCACGAGGTCGCACTGGTAGAGGTAATAGGGCCGGATGCGATTGGCGACGAGCTGGTGGACCAGCGCGCGCTGGATGTGGACGCAGTCGTTCACGCCGGCCAATAGCACGCTCTGGTTGCCGACGGGGAGACCCGCCTTCGTCAACTTGTCGACAGCGCGCGAGACCTCGGGAGTGATCTCGTTCGGATGGTTGAAGTGGAGGTTGATCCACAGCGGGTGGTACTTCTCGAGCATCTCGCAAAGCTCGTCGTCGATCCGCTGCGGCAGGAAGACCGGGACGCGTGAGCCGATCCGGATGATCTCGATATGCGGGATCTCGCGAAGCCCGCGCAAGATCGATTCGAAGAGCTTCGGCGCCAGCGTCAGGCCGTCGCCGCCCGAGATGAGCACGTCGCGGACCTGCGGGGTGCGGCGGAGGTACTCCAGCTGCGCCTCGTGCTCACGGCGATTGAAGTTCTGGGTGGGGTCGCCGACGATGCGCGACCGCGTGCAATAGCGGCAGTAGCTCGCGCACTGCGTCGTCACGAGCATCAGCACGCGATCCGGATAGCGATGGACCAGCCCGGGGACCGGCGAGTGGCGGTCCTCGGCAAGGGAGTCTTCCATCATCGCCGTGAACGCTTCCTGCTCCCGGCCGATCGGGATGACCTGACGGCGGATCGGGTCGTTCGGGTCCTTCGGGTCAATCAGGCTGATGAAGTACGGCGTGATGTCGACGCGGAACTTGTCGGTCGCCGACAGACCCTCGCGCTCCTCGTCGGTCAGGTCGAGGATCCGCTCGATCTCCTCGAGTTCGTTGACCCGGTTCGACAGCTGCCAGCGCCAGTCGTTCCACTTCTCGTCGGGAACGTCCTCGTAGATCGGCGCGCGTCGGCTGACCGCGGGCTTGCCATCGGGACCGAGCGCCCGCGCAGGATCGGCCAGGTTGATGAACGGCGTCTCAGCCGCTCGTTGGGCATCCTGGTGCGCGACGGCGGTCTTGATCTCCTGGGCGTCCAAGCGGTTCCGACCTCCCGGTGTGACGAGGCAGTCGATGCATAGAGTCTATGCACTCTGCAAGTCGCCGGATGATAGCGTCGAGGTACTACCGGGTCCAGCGTCAGTCCCGGATGGCACCGATCAGATCGCTATAGCGATCGGTCCACGGGCGGCGGCCCTCGCTGTCGGCCGTTGCCCATCGATCGCCCGCGACGAGGTCGGCGAGATCCGAATACGACCGGCCGACGATGACCCACTGCGACGCGTCGGCGAGGTCGGTGAGCTCAGCCGCGGGGAGATCGCTGCCGATGATCGACACGAACCCGTTCGCCTTCGCGGCGGCCGCCACGATCGGCTCGAGGTCGAGGAAGCGGTTCGAGATGTGGACGGCGATCACGCCACCGGCCGCGACCGTCCGCATCGCTGTCGCCATCGATTCGACCGTGAGGAGGTGGACGGGGACCGCGTCGGACGAGAAGGCATCGAGGACGAGCAGGTCGTAGGCGCCGTCGGGCGTCGACTCGAGCCCGAGCCGGCCGTCCTCGATCTCGATGTCGATGCTCGCCGCGGAGTCGGCGAGGAACGTGAAGCTCGCGGGGTCGCGCGCGATCGACACGACCGTCGGGTCGATCTCGAAGAACTGGTACGTGTCGCCGTAGCGGCCGTACGCGGCGATCGCCCCGGCCCCCAGCCCGACCGCCCCGACCCGCATCGTCGCGTGCTCCTGCTGGACCGAAGCGATGACCTCGCCGAGCGGGCCGGCACGGTGGTAGTAGCTGAGCGGCTCGCCGGCATAGGGTCCCTGGAACGTCTCGCGTCCATGGATCGTGGTCCCGGAGTAAAGGATGTGAAGGTCCGGCGTCGGTGCCGCGACGCGGTAGACGCCGTAGAAGCTGCGATCGACCCGGATCGTCCCGGGCGGCCCGACGACCGAAGCCACGACTGCGAGTCCGAGCGCGACGACGGCCGGAACGGTGAGCACGCGCCACCAGCCGGGTGGCGTCGCCAGGATGACGGCGGCTGCGAGGACGAGCAGTCCCTCGAGTGGCACACGGAACGCCAGCGGGGCGACGATGCCCGTTGCGAAGCCGCCGACGGCCCCGCCGAGCGCGACGAGCAGCGCGTATCCCGTCAGATGACGCGGGGTCGGTCGGTCTGCCGCCAGACGTCCGTGCAAGGCAAGCCCGGCGGCACCGAGCGTCGCCAGGAGCAGGGCGATCGAGACACCGATCGGAGGCGTGATCACGCCGAGCTTGCGGAACGCGACGGCCATCGCCAAGGGGATCAGTGCCAACGCCGCGGCGCGTGGCGCGATCGGCGTGGCCCTGACGTAGGCGAGGATCAGCGTCGCGAGGTACACGACGAGCGGTCCGATCCACAACAGCGGCACTGCGGCGATGTCCGTCGAGATCTCGGTCGTGACGCCGATGAGGAGGGCGGCCGGGATGCCTGCGAGGACGACCCATGAGATGCGGCGGGACGCCGTTGGTGGCGGTTCGTCGACGTGGATCGCCACGTCGAACGGTCGACCCTTGCGGACGACGACGACGCCTGTGGCAGCGGTCAGGACGACGAACAGCGCGAAGCCGATCGACCACCACCGTGCCTGGTCGGGCAGGTCCAGGTTCGGCTCGACGATGGTCGGGTAGGCAACGAGGCCGATGAGGCTGCCGAGGTTGGACGCGGCAAAGAGCCGGTACGGCTCGATGCCACCAGGAAGCAGCGCGAACCAGCGCTGGGTCGTCGGGCTCGCGCTCGACAGCACGAAGAACGGGAGTCCGACCATCGCCGTGAGGACAAGGACGAGCCAGAGGGCCGTCGGCGCGGCCTCGGGCGCCCGCGCGAACGACGGCAACGCGAGTGGCGCCGGGAGGAGGACGACGAGCGCGAACGCGACGAGAACGACCTGCGCGACAACGTGTCGCCGGAGCCGGAGCCTGGTCGACGTCAGGTGGGCCCACGCGTACCCGCACAGCAGGACCGACTGGAAGAAGACGAGGGCGGTCGTCCAGACGGCACTCGTCCCGCCGTACGTCGGCAGGAGTGAACGAGCGACCAGTGGTTCGACGAGGAACGCGAGCGCCGCCGCCAGGAATGCGACTGCGACATAGAGGGCGGTCTCCGGCAGGGAGACCGTCCGGGCTATTCCCCGATCACCGCCCAGAGCAACCCCATCATGATGAAGAAGCCGGAGAAGAGGGCGATCAGGCCAAGGCCGCCATACGGCGTGCTCGCGCCGACGTGCGGCACCAGCTGGAGGACGATCCCGAAGCCGACCGCCCAGACGATGAACAGGAACGTGAAGAGGAACTTCGCGTTGGTGTTCGTCACCCGGCGGACCCAGCGGGCGCCACCTTCGCTCGACAGCGCGGCCTTCAGCATGATGAAGATCATCAGCGTGACGACGGCAGCACTGATCCCGAAGGGGATCGGCTGCTGGAAGGCCACGAGGAACAGCTGCATCGCTCGGCGATGCTAGCAGACGGCACGCTCAGGGATGTGCCGCCGCAACCCGCGATCCGAGGCCCAGGATCGGGTCCCCGCATACGATGACCCCGATGGGTCCCTTCGATCGTCTCGGCCGGTTCGTCGTGCGTCACGCACGGCTGGTCGTCGCGGCATGGGCCGTGCTCATCGTCGTCGCGCTGCCGTTCGCGCCACAGGCACCGAGCGCGCTGCGGGCAGGCGGATTCATCCGCGACGATCTCGAATCGGCTCGAGCGAAGACCCTCCTCGAGCAGGAGCTCGGGTCACCACCATCGGCCCTCGTCGTGGCCTTCCACAGCGACCGACTCGTGGCTGGCACGCCGACCTTCGAGACGGCCGCCGCCTCGGCGATGCGGGACGTCCCGAGTGCCCCACATGTCGTCCGGGTGATCTCCCATCTGCTCCAGCCTCGCCAGATCTCGGCAGACGGCCACACCGCCTACGACATCGTCTTCCTCGACCTGCCGGCCGACGATTCACCAGACGCCCTGCCGATCCTGCGCGAACGGCTCGGCGAGGCGCCGGGCCTGACCGTCGAGCTCGCCGGCGGCCCCGCGTTCTACGGCGATGTCCAGCACGTCAGCGAGCGGGACCTCCAGCGCAGCGAGGTCATCTCGCTACCGCTCGCCGCCTTGGCGCTCCTGATCGTGTTCGGGTCGCTCGTCGCGGCCGGTGTCCCGCTCGTCGTCGGCGGTTCTAGCGTCCTGGTCGCGCTTGCGGCGATCTTCGTCGTCGCCCAGTTCACGCCGATGAGCATCTTCGTGCTCAATCTCGCGACGCTCCTCGGACTCGGGCTCGGCGTCGACTACTCGCTGCTGCTGACGAGTCGCTTCCGCGAGGAGCTTTCGAAACGGCCGGCCGACGACGACGATCGGGTCGAGGAAGCCGTTCGGATCACCGTCGCGACGGCGGGTCGGGCCATCTTCTTCAGCGGTCTGACCGTACTTCTCGGCTTGCTCGGCCTGGTCCTGTTCGAGTTCATGATCCTGCGCTCGGTCGGGATCGCCGGCGCGGTCGTCGTGGCCTTCGCCGTCTCGTCTGCCCTGACGCTCCTGCCGGCCTTGCTGACCCTGTTCGGCCGCCATCTCGACCGATACGCCGTCCGGCGGGTCAAGACGAGACCGGATGCCGACGGCCCGTGGGCGCGACTCGCGCGGTGGGTGATGCGCCGCCCGGTCGCGGTGCTGATCCCGACGCTCGCGTTCCTGCTCCTGCTCGGTTCGCCGTTCCTACACGTCCGGTTCAACTCGCCCGACGCGAGCATCCTCCCGGCCGACGTCCCGTCTCGTGCCGCCTTCGACCGCCTCCGCGACGCGTTCGGGGAGGGCGAATTCGCCCCGATCGCCGTCGCGATACGGACCGACGGCCCCGCCACCAGCGCCGCGAATCTCGCAGCCCTGTACGACTATTCGCGGCGTATCGCGGCCGACCCGCGCGTGACCCGCGTCGACAGCCTCGTCGATGTCGATCCGCGCATGACGCTGGCGCAGTACCAGCTGCTTTACGACGACCCGAACGGCCCCCGAGACCGGTTCACCGCCACGGTCCTGGCAGCCACCACCCGCGCCGACCTGACGGCCTTCACGATCACCACCCCGTTCGGCCCGAACCGTGAGGAGGGGCGCGCGCTCGTCCGCGATCTCCGGTCGGGGTCCGGTCCGCTTGCCGCACCACCCGGGACAAGGATCCTTGTCGGCGGGGGAGCTGCCGACGTGGCGGACGTGGTCGATGGTGTCGCAGCGGATTTCCCACGGACCGCGGCATTCATCATCGTGACGACCTACCTCGTCCTCTTCGCCCTCCTGCGGTCGGTCGTGCTCCCCGCGAAGGCCCTCGTGATGAACGCGCTATCGATCACGGCGAGCTTCGGGGCCCTCGTCTGGATCTTCCAGGACGGCAACCTCTCTGCGCTCCTGGGCTTCCAGCCGGTCGGGTTCGTCGAGACCACCCAACCGGTGATCCTGTTCTGCGTGCTGTTCGGCCTGTCGATGGACTACGAGGTCTTCCTCCTATCGCGGATGAAGGAGGTCTGGGATACGACGCACGACAACACCGAGGCGGTCGCGCGCGGCCTGGAGCGGAGCGGCCGCATCGTCACGTCGGCGGCCCTGATCGTCGTTGTCGTGGCCGGTTCGTTCGCGTTCGCCGACATCGTCCTGATCAAGGCCCTTGGTCTCGGCGTCGCGATCGCCGTCGCCCTTGATGCGACCGTCGTTCGCGCCTTGCTCGTGCCGGCGACGATGCGTCTGCTCGGGCGCTGGAACTGGTGGATGCCCGCCACGCTGGAGCGTTTCGTGGCGAACCGCTTGCCCGCGTCCGAGGCCGATGCGGAAGCGGCGGTGGCGCGATGAGGCGCGTGGTCGCGCTCGGGCTCACGGCCGTGCTGGTCGTCGCGTGCTCATCCACCGGCGGCCCGATCCTGGCCGATGCGCCGGCACCCCGACCGTCGATCGCTCCACCGACCGCGCGACCCGCGACGATCCAGGATCCGCTCCCTATCGAGCTGCCACGGGACGACGGGCCCCACGACCGACTCACCGAGTGGTGGTATTACACGGGCCACCTGGTCGCGACCGGGCCGCAGGCGTCGGCGGTGCGGCGCACGTTCGGCTTCGAGTTCGTGATCTTCCGCGCCGAGCGGGGCGCTTACCCGACCACCTGGGCGTCCCACCTCGCGATCACCGACGAGACCGGGGATGCCTTCCACTACGCGCAGCGCCTCGAGGTGGGCGAGAGCGTCGATCGGTCGCCTCGCGATGATGACGGCATACCGAGCGGGTTCGACCTCGCGCTGACCGGTCTCGACCCGACGGATCCGTCGACGATCGGTCGCCCGGCGTGGTCCATGGCGGGATCGGACGGGACGGACCGACTCAGCGCGTCCGTCGCGCCGGCGGAGGCCACGGCCCAGGGGACGATCCCGATGGGTCTCGACCTTCGGCTGGCGACACGCAAGCCTCCGGCGCTTCACGACGGCGATGGCTGGATCGATTTCGGCCCGGGTGGAGGCTCCTATTACTACTCGCGGACCGACATGGCGGCCAGCGGAACGCTCACGCTGGACGGCACGACCTTCCAGGTCGACGGTTCGGGGTGGTTCGACCACCAGTGGGGCGACTTCATCAGCGTCGGTGGCGGCGGGTGGGACTGGTTCGCGGTCAACCTCGACGACGGCACCGACCTGACGCTTTCCCTGGTCCGCGACGCCGACGGTAGCTATCCGCTGATCTACGGCACGCGTGTCCGCCCCGACGGCACCACCGAGCACCTCGATCGCGACGCGTTCACGGTGGACGTCGCCGGCAGCTGGACGAGTCCGACGACGGGAGCGACGTACCCCGCGGGGTGGTCGATCCACCTGCCGGAGGACAAGCTGACGATCGACCTGACCCCGACCGTGGCCGCGCAGGAGCTCGATACGAGGGCGACGACCGGCGTCGTCTACTGGGAGGGATCGCAGCGAGTCACGGGTCGAGGAGGTCCGGGCCGGGGGGCCGACGTCGGCGGCGAGGCGTATGTCGAGCTCACCGGATACGGCCCTGCCGGCTCGACGGGCGCGTCGGCGACTCCCGCTCCGTCCCCCTGACGGATCAGCTGGGCGCGGAGTCCAGCGGCGGCAGGTCGAGACCGGCGGTGGTCGCGAGTGCCCGGGTGTCGGCGTCGAGCCTCGCGAGGCGATCGAGTACGGCGAGCATCCGCGTGCCGGCATCCTGATACGCGCGATCGTTGGTGAGGGACGCCGCAAGGGCGTCCTGCGCGATCCGGTCGATCGACCCGTAGAACGACGCGAGGGCGGCGGACAGCTCGGCAGCATCGTCCCAGGTCCCGACCGTCGAGGCGATGCCGTCCCCGAAGGACGCGGTCGCCGCGATGTTACGGAGCAGCGGCGCGATCTCTGCCGGTGACGGGTCGCGCGCAGCCAGCGCCTTTGCGAGCAGGTCGGCGTCGGTCAGCAGGCGCTGGTTGACGGTCGTCGATCGGCGCAGTGCCGTCAGCGCGGCAGTCGGGACGCCAGGATCGACGGGCATCGCGCTCGGCTGTGGCAGAGCGCTCGTGAGGGGGACGTTGCTTGGGACGGCGACGGCGGACGGAACGACGGCGACGGGTGGCCCGACCACCGCAGCACTGGTCGCCCCACTGGCGAGGGTGAGTGCACCGACGACGCCGCCGCCGATGGCGAGTCCCACGACGAGGCCGAGCCCGACGAAGCCACTCACCTTGAGCACCGGGACGCCCGCGACCAGGCGTGTCCCGCACCCGGCGCACTTGGAAACGCCTACGGCGAGCGGCCGAGCGCAGCGAGGGCAGAGGAAGATGTTCGCGTCGGGCGTTCCGATCGCGACGCCATCGCTCGAGAGTTCGCGCGGCCGGTCGACCGGGCCGTGCAGCGCGTCGATCGTCATGACCCCACAAGTCTCCGCCGAACCGGCCCGAATCCCAGTCTGACGATGGTCCTCCGAGCCCCACCCGGACGGTCCGGTGCAGTGCTGCGCCACCTCGACACGCTAACTGAGACTCGGTATCATCTGGCCTCCATGACCCACCCCACGACCGTCCAGGCCGCGCTCGACGATGCGGGGTACCGCCGTACCGGAGCGCGGCGCTCGATCGCCGACCTGATATCAGCTCGGAACGGCCCCTTCACCGCGGCCGATCTCGTCGCCGATGCCCGATCGAAGCGACTCGGTGTCGGCCGGGCGACGGTCTTCCGGACGCTCGACGTCCTTGCGGAGCTGCACGCAGTCGAGCGCCTCGACCTGCCGAGCGGTGAGCACGCCTATGTCGCCTGCGAGCCCGTGCACCACCACCACGTGGTCTGCTCGCAGTGCGGCGCGAGTCGCGACGTCGACGATGCGGGCTGGCGTGCAGTGGTGCGCGATATCGAGGGGACGACGGGCTATCGGATCGACGACCACCGGCTCGAGCTGTTCGGTCGCTGCCCCGCCTGCCGGAAGACGATCGACTGATGCCCGGCGCCGCGGTCGCCGCGCTCGCGGTGTCCTTCGGGGCGTTCGCGTCGGCCATCGTCGGTGGCTGGCTCGCGCTCCGCGCGGTCCGCTACGTCGGCGTGATCATCGCGGCGGGAGCCGGCATCCGGATCGGCGCGGCGTTCTTCGACCTGATCCCGGAATCGATCGCCCACCTGGGCTCCATCGACGTCGCGATGCTCGTTATCGCGGCGGGCTTCCTGACCTTCTACGCGGTCGACAAGCTCACGACGCTGCACGTCGGGCATGAGACGGCCGCCGAGCTCGACCACGACGCCGCGACCCACCAGCACACGGGCGTCGTCGGGGCGACCGGGATGAGTATCCACAGCTTTCTGGACGGTGTGGCGCTCGCGGCGGCGCTGGCCGTCGGCGGCGGGCTCGGGATCGTGATCGCGGCCGTGGTGATCGTGCACCGCTTCAGTGATGGGATCGGCGTGGTGAGCTTCCTGCTCGCGAGCCGGGCACCGACCGATACGGCCTGGCGCTGGGTGTTCCTGATCGCGGTCGCGCCGGTGGTCGGCGTCCTGGTGGGGCTGGTCATCACGGTGCCGGACGAGGTGCTCGGCGCCGTCCTTGGCTTCTTCGCCGGGTTCTTCCTGTATGTGGGTGCTGCCGAGCTCTTGCC
>Ga0068864_100002054_pt1 | contig 16615 bp, 12 predicted proteins | sample KBSSwiS72_FD_66586 | JGI IMG/M metagenome (GOLD analysis project Ga0068864, IMG submission 66586) | Switchgrass rhizosphere microbial communities from Kellogg Biological Station, Michigan, USA - KBS Switchgrass S7-2 | ecosystem: Host-associated > Plants > Roots > Rhizosphere > Soil ... | reverse complement strand
AAGCCACCAAAAGGCACAAGAAGCACAAAATGAAAAGAGTGCGGCGTAAACGGATTAACTTGTTTTCATTTGTGCTTTTTGTGCTTTTTTGTGGCTACTATTCTTTTGTAGTCAAAGCGCAACAGCAACCGCCGGCGGCTGAGCCGAAGGTCAAGGGAAACATCGTCACACTCGCCGACGGTTATACCTTCGAAGCTGACGAAGTCTGGAAGCAGGGCGACGACGTCTGGTATCGCAAGGGCAACATCACGCAGCGCATTCCGCAGGCAGTAAAATCAGTCAAACCGATTCTCGCCCAACCAAAGGCAGCGCCGGCCGAGCCTGCGGCGTCTACCGAGTCGAAGACCGCCGCGAATACCGTTAATACCGAGCCGGCGAAGAAGGCCCCGGACGTCATCTGGATCAACGTGGTCGACGGCGCGCGGTTCCGTGTCGACCAGGTCGAACAAGCGAGCGACGGCGCCTGGTACACCCGCAATAACGTCTCCATTTTTCTCCCCAAAGAACGCATTGCCCGGATTGAGTACGAGACGCCCGGCTCACCTGCGGCCACACGCGTAGAACGCGACTGGACCTCCGGAAACTCAGCAATTGACCAGTTAATCCGGACACATAGCAATCGTTTCGGAATCGACCCGTATTTGGTCTTTTTAGTAATTGAGAAAGAGTCGCGGTTCCATACGCGCGCCGTCAGCCCGAAAGGGGCGATGGGCCTGATGCAGTTAATGCCAGGGACGGCCCGACGGTTGGGAGTCCGGAAGCCTTTCGATCCCGGCGAGAATATCCGGGCGGGCGCCCAGCACATGCGCGAATTGATGGACAGGTTTGGCGGGCAGGTCGATCTGGTGCTGGCGAGTTATAATGCCGGGGAAGGCGCGGTGCTCAAATACGGTCGGAGCGTCCCTCCTTATAGAGAGACGCAAGACTACGTTAAGACAATTGGAAAACGTTACGGGCTCACGGGCCGTAAGCCTGCCGCAGGAAACGATGTCCCGGATCCACAACGCTAGGGGGTGCGCGATGAAATATTTTTTCCCCACTACTTTAATCACTCTTTGTTTATTACTCGGCGGTGCTGTTGGTGCCTACGCACAGAACAAACAACAGGACCAGGGTCCCATGACTAACGACGAGGTCGTCAAACTCGTCAAAGCCGGCTTCAAAGAAAAAACCATTGTCCTGATCATTTCCACACGAATTCCCAATTTCGATCTCACTTCCGATCGCATGATCCAGCTCAAACACAACGGTGTTAGTGAAAACATCATCGTCGCTATGCTCGCGCGTCAGGAAGGCACGGACATTCCTCCTGCTGACGACGAGGGCTCCTCATGGGGTAACGATCCGTTCTTCAAAGATTCAAAGTCGGATCCCAATGGGAGCAAGGTCGGCGATGGCAGTAGCACCAACATCTTCGGCTCGAACAGTGGTTCCAAGTCGACCACTAAAACGAAGACTGACACCGGTACATCCACAGGCGACAGTCAACTGACCGGCAGCGCTACTGTTCGCATCCTTCGACCGCCGACTGAAGCTGGCGGTAATGCAAGCAGCGCCAAACTCGAAAAGACGAAGAGTTTGACGAACGACTCGATCGTCGAGTTGGTCGATGCGGGCTTCTCGGAAGGGACCATCATTCGCCGTATCGAACAGTCGCCGGTGGAGTTTGATCTCGCGCCGGAGAAGTTGGAAGCGCTGCGGAAGAAACGCGTCAGCGACAAAGTACTCGCGGCGATGAGGGCGGCGATGGGCGACGATAAGTGAGCCGTGTAATCCGTGTAAAAAACGTATGAGAATACAAGCACTTCGTTGGACTGCGCTGCTTATTACTGTGGCGCTCTTACTTTCTGTGGCGACCGCGCAACGAAAAGGTCAGAGAGGCACGACGCCTAAGCCGAAACCGACCGCAACACCTGCGCCTCAAACATCACTCGAAACCATGGGAGCGCCTCCGGCAGTTCCCACGCTGAAGAAACAACCCGAGCAGGAAGTGAGTCCGGGTGATGTGGTTTCTGTCGATACTACGGAAGTCATGTTTCCCGTGACGGTGCGCGATTTCAACGGGCGTCTCGTCAACGATCTCACGCGCAACGACTTTCGCGTGTTTGAAGACAATAGTTTGCAACCGCTGAGCGATCTCGAGTTGCGACAAGTGCCGGTCGACGTTGTGCTGATGGTCGATGCTTCGTCATCAGTAGCAAACAACCTCGACGACTTTCGTCGCGCGGCGCAGGGGTTTGCAGCGCGTCTCGAAGCAGACGATCGCCTCAGCCTGATCAAGTTCGACGATCGGATCGAGCTTTTGCAGGATTGGACCAAGAGCCGGTTCCAGTTGCAACGTGCTTTGAATCGCATCGAGCCGGGCATGTTTACGCGCTTCAACGATGCTTTGATGCTGGCGGCAAAAGAGCAGTTTGGACCAGTAACTAAATCGCGCCGCGCCGTGATCGTGCTTTCCGACGGCATCGACAATGGCCAGGGCACGACCACGCTGGAAGCCGCGTTGCAATCGTTGCTGCGATCGCAGGTCGCGGTTTACATCGTCGCGAATACTGAGATCTCACGAGCAGCCAAGAGAGCAGAGCTCGATACATTGCTCGGCGGGACTGAATCGTCAATCAAGTTCAACCAGGTGAATATCGATCGCCTGCGACTCGGACTCAAGGTCCTGGACCAGAGCGAACAGAACCTCGAAGTGCTCGCGCAGGCAACCGGTGGCAGACTGTATAAGCCGCAGACGTTCGACGCACTGGAATCGACTTACGCCGAAGTTGCCGATGAACTGCGACATCAGTACGCGCTTTATTTTACGCCGCTGAACAAAGCGCGCGATGGCAGCTTCCGCCGCGTTAAGGTGCAGATGACAAATTCGTCATATCACACACAGACACGCGTCGGTTACTTCGCGCCGAAGAGTTAGTATGCGAAACAAAGATGCTAAGCAGAACCCTGCCCCACTGCTTACTCTTCATGGCCATCACCTTTTCGTGTGCCTACGCCCAGGCAAAAGATCCCGTCGTTGAAGAAAAAGGCACGGTAACGATCATGCTCGTCGACGGCGGTCCAATGGTCGTCGACGAAGTTTCCGAAAGCGCCGATGGTTACTGGTACAAGCGCGGAAACATGTCGACCTTCCTCGATCGCGCCCGCGTCAAAAGCATCGAGTACCCAAAGCTGGCCGCCGAGGCCAACGAACCACCGCCGAGCAAAGCCAGGTGGAGTCTGGCCGAGGCGACCAAAGTTAAAGATTTCTTTCGGGACAAGTTCGATAGACCGTTGCCGCTGTCGGCTTTCGGACAATCTGACCTGCACACGCGTTGGGGGTTGGACCATCGCAACGGCATGGACGTCGGCTTGCACCCGGACAGCGTTGAAGGACGCGCTTTGATCGAGTTTTTGCGCGCCCAATCAATTCCGTTTTTGGTCTTTCGGGGTCCAATCCCCGGCGTGGCTACGGGACCTCACATCCACATCGGAAACAGATCACCGAGATCCTACGGCCACTAGGCGTTTCCAGTTGTCCACTCTTATTCGAGGAATTCGCGCGATGAAATTTATCGAGTTTGCTCACCCCGAGGGCGGCAGAGTTCTGATTCACGTCGATCATATTACGAGTGCGATTTTTCGGCCCGGCCACGACGACGTGAAGACGCGTCTCGGTTTGGATCTCGACGAACGCCAGAACGAAATCATCATCTTCGGCGACGAAGCTGAGCGCGTCTGGCAGGAACTGCAGAAGCTGAAGGATTAGTCTTAGTTTTTCTCAGTTTGCACAGAGAGATTTCGAGCTTTGAACCGGCAGTCAGACAAAAAACCAACTCCATCCAACGACCCACTCTCCGAACAGTGGATTGATCTCCGACTGATCGCGGGCATGCGCGTCGTGCTCGGCACCTGCGCGCTGCTGGTCGTTCTGCTCGACCCGGTTACATCACTGACCGCGCCGATTCCAACTTACGTCACGCTGATTCTCTACGCGATCTACGGCCTGGCGATCTACCACTTATCTACTCGACACAATCCACTAGTGGCCCATAAGATTGTTCCCTGGCTAGATTTGTTGTGGTACATCCCACTCATTGCTCTCACGAACAACAGTCTCTTTTATTACTTCTTCTTCTTCTCGATCATCGTCGCTTCGTTTAGTTGGGGAGCCACCGACGGCTTGCGCCTCACGCTTGCTTCGGCCGTCATCTACACAGTGATTGGACTCGTGCGACCGGCGGACGCCACGCCCATTGCGATTCAACGTCTGCTGCTCGCACCGATCGGGTTACTGATGTTCGGTTACATCATCGCGCGTTGGGGCGGTTATCACACGCAACTGAAGAACAGGCTCAAGCTGCTGAAAGAAGTTACGGTATTCTCGAATCCGCGTTTCGGCATCGATCGGACCATCAAAGCGATTCTCGAAAGCGTCCGTGCTTTTTATGATGGCGAAGCGTGTGTGCTCGTGATTCCGGGCAAACCCGGCGACGCGGAAAGTTACCAGATGTATCGCGTCGCGCGTGGCATGCATGCAAGCAGATCGGCGCCGCCGGAGATCGGCCGCGAAGCCGCCGAACAGTTTCTTTCGCCTTCGCTCGACTATGCGGTGCTCTATCGAAAGCGACGTTACTCGCAAACACGGCTCTTCGATATAAAGACGCGCATATTTGTCGAAACTAACTCGTCGAACAGCGATAAACTCGCCGGCATGCTTGAAGCGCAACGATATTTGTCGGTGCCTGTTTATTACCGGCATCAGGCGGTAGGCCGGCTCTATATCGTCGATGGTCCAGATCGGTTCGACAGTTCCGATATGGATTTCATGTTGCAGTTGATGGACCACGTCACGCCGGTGATGGAGAATATCAGGCTCATCGACAACCTGGCTTCCGACGCCGCGGAGCAGGAACGGCGACGAATCGCGCACGATATTCACGATAGCGTTATTCAACCTTATCTGGGTCTACAGTTCGGTCTGTCCGCGTTGGACCAAAAACTCGAAGCCGGCAACACCGCGATCCGCGGCAACATACAGGAGTTGTTGGAACTAACTAATCATGAGCTCGCCGAACTTCGTCGCTTCGTGTGGGGACTCAAAGCCAGCGAAGAGCGAGCGGATATTCTGCTGCCCGCCATCGAACGTTATGCGGAGCGGTTTTCAGTTGTGACGGGAATCAAAGTCGACGTGGCCGCTTACGGCAGGGTCAAGGTCAACGATCGTCTGGCGGCGGAGTTGTTTCAGATCGTAGCCGAGGGTTTGAGCAACGTCAGGCGTCACGCCTTCTGTCGTGACGCGAGAGTTGAGATATCGTGTAAGGAGAGTTCGTTATTACTTCAGATCAAGAACAGCCGGCCGCGGAGTGGTGGTAACGCAGATGGCGAACGTGTTGATGGTCAGGAAGGCGTCAAATCCTTCCGGCCGCACTCGATCGCCGAACGCGCCGCATCGCTGGGAGGCGACACGCAGGTATTTGTTGACGAAAAAGATTACACAGTAGTTAGCGTTGGCATTCCCTTATAACAGGCAAACATTTTAGGAGCCTCATTAATGAACCCCCGCCCCATCACCATCATGATTATCGATGACCATGTCGTGATCCGTAGTGGTCTGCGTATGTTGATCGAGCACGACCAGCGGATGCAGGTCGTCGCTCAGGCCGGCAACCGGCTTGAAGCACTCGAACGCGCGGGCAATACCCAACCCGACGTGATCATTCTCGATCTGCTGCTCGGTGATGAAGACGGTTTGTCGTTTCTGCCCGAGTTGTGCCAGATGAGCCCTAACTCCCGCGTGCTGGTGCTAACCGGTGTGCAAAATCCTGATTTACATCGTCGCGCGATCAGGCGCGGGGCGATGGGTATCGTGTTGAAAGAACATGCGGCGGATCAACTGCTGAAGGCGATCATGAAAGTCCACGAAGGGGAGGTGTGGATTGAGCGGTCGATGATGGGCAGCATGATTCAGGAGTTCAACAAACCGGCAATGGTTGATCCTGAAGTCACGAAGATTGAATCCCTCACGGATCGCGAAAGAGAAGTTATCGCCCTGATCGGTGAAGGTCTTAAGAATAAGCAAGTCGGCGAACGTCTCTTCATTAGCGAGACCACAGTGACCCACCACCTCAGTTCTGTCTTTTCAAAACTGGAAGTATCGGACCGGCTCGAGCTGATTATTTACGCTTTCCGCCACGGCCTCGCCAAAATGCCCAAATAGGGCCGCAAGAAGGTCTTAGCAGGATTATGCCAGATAAATAGGCAAAGTCCTCCATTGTGGCTTCTTTCCGTTCACCCCATAATCCTTCCAGCTCACAATCCTCTTCTCTTACCGATCGAGAATGGAACCGGCACCTGTAAAGATACGAATCCTGATTGTTGACGATCAGCTAATAGTCCGCGAAGGGCTACGCATGCTGATCGAAAACCATCCCGGCACGAAAGTCGTTGCGATGGCTCGCACCCGTGCCGAAGCGCTCGAGATCCTCGGCCGCGAAATTATTGATTTGATAATCCTCGATCTGGAACTGGGCGGACACAATGCCCTCTCCTTCATTCCACAACTACGCGAAACTTCCGCCCACGCCCGCATCCTGGTTTTGACCGGCGCGCGTGAATCGGAAACACATCAGAAGGCGGCGCAACTCGGCGCCATGGGAGTTGTGTTAAAAGAGGACGCTGCTGACCTGTTGCTGAAGGCAATCGAAAAAGTGTACCAGGGTGAGGCATGGCTTGATCGCATCACCCTTGGTAATTTGATCTTCAAACTGTCGAGTCCGGAAACATCTACAGTCGATCCCAGGAAAAAGAAGATCGCCTCGTTGACGGATCGCGAACGCGAGGTTATCGGACTGATAGCCGAGGGTCTCAAGAACCGTCAGATTGCTGAGCGTCTCTTCATCAGTCCCACTACAGTCACTCACCATCTCAGTTCGATCTATGCAAAGCTCGGCGTGTCTGACCGGCTCGAGCTTGTCATCTATTCGTTCGCCAACAAGCTCGCGAAGATGCCAGAGTAAAGCCGTTCAGAAGCACAAAAAGGTGTGAACAATCGGCGACACCATCTTGGCAGGTTGCTGCTACGCACTTCATTTTAAAAAGCATAGCTTCCTGCCAGTTAAATGGGCAAAGACCTCCGTTGCCACGATTTTGCAACAACTTCATAATCCAAAAGTCGAAATTCAAACCTTACGAGAAGCCCAGATGATGCACTGCGAACAACGAGCTAACTACATTCTGGATGGCCATCTCGCCATGGCCCAATCGATGTTTCCTCAAGTCAACGGACCAGTCGAACGACGTGCGAAACCGCGCTCCAATGATGCGCTCCCGGCAAGAGTTTGGGGTGTTGATATTGAAGATCAACCGTTCAGCTTCGACTGCTTTGTCGACAACATCAGCGCGTCAGGCATTTACTTGCGCCTGCCGCGTCGCATGAAGTTTTCATCAGCGATAAGTCTGGTGGTTCGGCTTCTCAATGGACCAGTCGATGGCGTTGCTGCCGCGATCAAGGGAATTGTGATCCGGGATGAAACGCAATCCGATGGTCATCGAGGGGTCGGCATCAGGATCGTTGAGCACAAGTTTATTTAGCGGAGTTTGTTTGGACCATGGAGAAAGAGAGGTAACGACCAACGGGAACAGTTAGCGATGCTCCGCCGCTAAGCTGTTACCAAAGAGGGAGGCTGATTGTTAGACCACTGGTCGATTGCCCCCGACTGAAGATCAAGCTTGCAGCCTCCCTTCCCCGACATTGCTTCACACCTGCCCAGAAGTGTGAACGACTTTTACAGCAGCTGGATGGTTTGACGCCTGCCGACGTGTGCAGTGCTTCTCCTACCAATCCACCGGCCATTAACCATGAGGACGACGCGTGCGGAGAATGCTCTCTGCTACGCAGCGGTGTCGTCTTCGCTTCAAGGAAGGAGCTTTAAAATGTCCCCGAATATTTTCCGCAAACTAGCAGTCTCACTGGCGATGTTTGCAGTAGTAGCTCTCGGTTCTTCCGTCGTGGCAAGAGCCGACAGTATCACTTTCGATTTGAATAGTCCGAACCCTGGCATCGCTGCTTTTCCGCCTCCGTATGCTGCTGTGACTATCAATCGGACTAGCACAACAACAGCCACAATCACTTTTCAGACGTACGCTGGTTATCTTATTGGTGGTGCACAGGCCGTCGATCTGAATTTCAATGGTGGCCCGGTGACTTTCTCTAATCTGAGCTTCACCGGCGGCTGTATCGGAGGAGGATGTCCGGCTGGCGGCACCGGTTTTTCAGGAGGAGCGGCTCAGCAGGCTGACGGATTTGGCAACTTTAGTTTCACACTGGACAATACAGATGGTTTCACCAATGCCGTAACGTCTGTGATGTTCAATGTGACCTGTCTTAGCTGTAATTGGGGTAGTGCGAGTGCGGTGCTTACACCCAATAACCTGAATCATCTGTCAGCAGCGCACATCTTTGTAATTGGTTCCGATTGCGGCGGCTCACCTTGCACCGGCTTTGCGACGGAAGGAGGCCAGGTTCCGGAACCGGCAAGCATGTTGCTCCTGGGAACTGGCTTAATTGGAATCGCTGCGGGAATACGCAAGCGTATTCATAGATAGAAACGATCAGGCGAAGAGCTATGAAGGTCACTTCGGCTGCGGAACGAAGTGTTCGTCAGTATCTCCTTAGATTGTTCGTGATAGCAGGTTGCGGCCACCCCCAGCCGCAACCTTAGTAAAACTGTGTATACGGAACGGATCTAAACCCGACAAAGTTAGACCTCAATGCTGAACTTGAAAACGGTGTCCGGCCGCCTCAGAGAACTCTTCCGTGGCCGTGAACAAACAGCAGTCGATAAGGGAGCTGACCCAGGCTCGCGAAACCTGCTCGTCGTGGATGATGAAGAGTCGATCTGCTTCTCCATGAGTGAATACTTTTCGCAGCACGGCTTCAAAGTAGACACTGCGCACGAGATGGAGGAGGTCGAAGGTCTGATCAAGCAGACGGATTACAAGGTCCTGATTCAGGATCTCCGTCTCGGGATCGCACACCGTTTTGACGGTATCGATATTATCAAGTTGGTCCATCAGCGAAATCCCGACACTCGCATAGTAGTACTCACAGCATATGGATCGCCTGAGGCGGAAGCCGAAGCTCGCAACGCGGGAGCCGACGCTTTCCTGCGCAAGCCAAAACCGCTGTCGCAGGTGGCTCAGGTAATTCAGGGATTGATTGAATCACCCCGCTCGCGAGTCGAATCTGCCAAGCACGTCTCCGCTTAGGCAGATTCAGACTACCCGGCACGCCCGCGGGGTTCAGCCTGATGCGTAAAGTTTCAGGATCGCCACGAACAAAAGGTGTCTGGTTCATCCGGGCGGAGGCCTGTCCTCAACAGCACCTTCACCCACGTCGCGGCCCACTTTGCATCGCAGGCCCTGGCCTGCCCAGATCCAGGCAACCTGCGTTTGGGAAGGAGACCGAAGGATTCACCGGCGACTGATTATTGAGAGGGCGGTTTCCGGTAGTCTACCCGACCGGTCCCTTCCGGAGAGGGTTCGGCTAAGTCTGAGCCCTCTCATTTTTTCACGCTACGTGCGCCCAACTGCTCGCCTGCGAGCACCTCTTCATCTTCAACCCTGCTTTCTCAACAGCAATTAACTGGTGAAATAGTTGATGTTTGCTCCTTACACTCGCTTGGCCCGGTGATTGCTTTTCCCGCTGCACACGAAACCGTAGTCGCGGAGTTGTTTTCTGTCCTCTCGCGCGAAGGAATTGGGGCTCTCGTGCGGGATTCTCCTCTTTCCAGAGTTTTGTAAGAACAATAATTTACGTGCCCAGGCGGCCTGGCCAGCGGGTTACTCCGTTCAGCGGAATAGCGTGCCGGCCGGGTTGGTATCCATCACCCATTAGGAGTTTATAGACGACATGTTTGCCCCAAATCACCCGACTACCTCTACTCGTCTGCTTTCCAACCGCTACATTCGCATCGCGCTTTTACTCGGCGTAGTCGCCATCGCCGCGATCGTTTTGGCTACGACCTCGCGTGCGAGTTCGATCGGCGAAAGCTTGTTTGCGCGCGCGAGAGCGATCATTAGCGGCGGACAAACACCGCAGACGCATGCGACTGTTGCGAATCATGCCTTGTCTGCTGAACTTGAAGCAGCGCCAATCGAAAGCACAACGATGCTGGTCGAGCGTCGCGGTCACACTGCGACGCGACTGGCTGACGGTCGAGTGCTGATCGCCGGCGGCGAAAACAGCAATGGCACGTTGAATGAAACTGAACTTTACGATCCCGCGTCGGCAACGTTTACAGCGGCAGCGAATATGAACTCTGCTCGAGCGAATCATTCGGCTACGTTGCTTGCTGACGGGCGCGTGCTGATTGCCGGTGGACGTGATGGAGCAGCGGCAGTTGCCACTACCGAGATTTTTGATCCTGCTACCGGGACTTTCAGCAGTGGTCCAGCAATGAATGCTGCGCGTGCCGGACATAGCGCGACGCTTTTTGGTAACGGTCGTGTGCTGATTGCCGGTGGTGATGGAGCGGGCAGTGCAGAAGTATTCGATCCGGCAGCGGGAACGTTTGCGGCGACGGGAAATCTCAGCTCGGCGCGTTCTCTGCATTCAGCGGCTTTGCTACAGGACGGACGAGTATTGATTGTCGGCGGAAATGATGCGGGCGGAAATGCTGTCTCCACGGGAGAAATCTACGACACGCCGGCGGGAACCTTCTGGACGATCGGCAACTCGTTGAAAGTGGCTCGTGTGAGTGCGCAACTGCGCGTTTTGTTTGATGGCAAGGTACAGGTCATTGGCGGCAGTAACGACGGCTCAATGGAAGTTTACGATCCGGTGTTTGAAGGATTTGGCGCTTATGCGCACGTGCTGCCGGAGAGTGATCCATGTACTGGATTGGCCGGACAGATTCTCAACTCACAAACGCGCGCGGCGCTGTTTCACAACGGCCAAACGGATCCGATGTTTGACCGCTCGGGCCACACGATTACCGAGTTGAATGGACAAGCGTTGGTGCTTGGCGGTGCAAACAGCAGTGGCGCCGCGCTCAACTCGAGTGCAGTGGTGGGAAGCTCCGCTGCTTCGATTTCGACTGACAAGATGGACTACGCGCCCGGCGAGACTGCGACGATTAGTGGTCGCGGCTTCCAGGCTGGTGAAGTTGTGCGCGTGAAGATCCACGAAGATCCGCACACGCCGCAGGAAAGAGGTTTCGATGTCACGGCTGATGCGGATGGAAACTTCAGTGGCGAGTATCTGGTGATGGACTACGATCTCGACATGAAGTTTATCGTCGGCGCGCGAGGTTTGAGTTCAGGCGCAACTGCGCAAACAACGATGACAGATGCGCGAAACTGGAACTTGACGTTTGCTGGTACTGGCACCGGCACGGTCAAAGTTACTGTGAGCGCCGGAACAGTGGACGCGCCGACAACATGCGGTGGTACTGGGGCACCGGCAACGTCACAAACCGTTTCCGGTACATGTACTCCGAATATCACCACATCAAACAACGCAGCGACTGTCACGTTCCAGGCAACCGCAAATGCTGGCTCAACGTTCGGCGGATGGAGCGCAGTCACAAACGCGAGCCCGTCTACATGCTCGGGTGTAACCAATCCATGTAACCTCGTTTTTACCGGCAACGGAACTATAACAGTCACTTTCAACGGCGGCACCGTGAATACCACGACTACCGTCGCGAACGCTACCGCGACTTATGGCGATGCATCAGTGACGCTCAACGCGACCGTTACTCCCGCGAGTGGTCCCGCAGTTAATAATGGCTCAGTCACATTCACCGTCAAGCAAGGATTGACAACGATTGGCGCAGCGACAACCGACAACACGATCGTTGCTGGCGCGGCGAGCGTGAATTATTCGTTGCCCGCTGGAACAGATGCTGGCCCGTATACAATCGAAGCTTCATACACACCCGGCGCTGGCTTCAACGCGAGCAGCGGCACGGGCTCGTTAACGATTAACAAACGTGGGATCGAAGTAACTGCTGACTCAGGTCAGTTCAAGATCTACGGTGATGCTGATCCGCTATTCACTTACAGCGTCACGAGTGGGTCGCTTGTTGCTCCCGATGCTTTCACTGGAGCATTGAGCCGTGTCGCGGGTGAAAACGCGGGATTGTACGCAATCACGATCGGTACGCTCGCTATCAACGATGGCAACGGCGGTAATAACTACAACCTGACGTTCGTCTCGAAGAACTTCGAGATTAAGAAACGTTCCGCCACTTGGACCACCAATCCAAACAGCAAGACCTACGGTGACGCTGATCCATCGCCATTGACGACGGGCAGCGGCTCTAATTTCGTCGCCGCCGACAACGTTACTGCCACTTACAGTCGCGTCGCGGGTGAGAATGCCAGCCCGCCGACTTACCACATCACGGCGACATTAAGCGCAACGCCCACATCAGCGTTGGATAACTACACAATCACTAACACCGGTGCTGAGTTCACGATCAATAAACGCGCCGCCACCTGGACCACGAACCCAAACAGCAAGACCTACGGTGACGCTGATCCATCGCCACTGACCACCGGCAGCGGCTCGAACTTCGTCGCCGCTGACGCAGTCACAGCTACCTATTCGCGCGTGGCAGGCGAGAACGCCAGCCCGCCGACTTACCACATCACGGCGACATTAAGCGCAACGCCAACGTCAGCGTTGGATAACTACACCATCACCAACAACGGCGCTGAGTTCACGATCAATAAACGCGCCGCCACCTGGACCACGAACCCAAACAGCAAGACCTACGGTGATGCTGATCCGTCGCCATTAACCACCGGCAGCGGCTCTAACTTCGTCGCCGCTGACGCAGTCACAGCTACCTATTCGCGCGTCGCGGGCGAGAACGCCAGCCCGCCGCTCTATCACATCTCGGCTACGCTGAATGCGACGCCGATGTCGGCACTGAACAATTACATCATTACCAACGATGGCGCTGACTTCACCATCAACAAACGTGTTGCAAGCTGGACTACCAATCCAAACAGCAAGACCTACGGTGACGCCGATCCATCACCACTGACCACCGGCAGCGGTTCGAATTTCGTCGCTGCGGACGCGGTCACAGCGACGTACACGCGCGTGGCAGGCGAAAACGCCAGTCCGCCGCTCTATCACATCTCGGCCACGCTGAGTGCGACGCCGATGTCGGCACTGAACAATTACATCATTACCAACGATGGCGCTGACTTCACCATCAACAAACGTGTTGCAAGCTGGACTACCAATCCAAACAGTAAGACCTACGGTGACGCCGATCCATCGCCACTAACAACGGGCAGCGGCTCTAACTTCGTCGCTGCCGACAACGTCACTGCCACTTACAGTCGCGTCGCTGGAGAAAACGCCAGCCCGCCGATCTATCACATCTCGGCCACGCTGAGTGCGACGCCCATGTCGGCTTTAGACAATTACATCATCACCAACGATGGGGCTGACTTCACCATCAACAAACGTGTTGCAAGCTGGGCCACCAATCCAAACAGCAAGACCTACGGTGACGCTGATCCGTCGCCATTAACAACCGGCAGCGGTTCAAACTTCGTCGCTGCGGACGCAGTCACGGCTACCTATTCGCGCGTCGCTGGCGAGAACGCCAGTCCGCCGACTTATCACATCTCGGCTACGCTGAGTGCGACGCCCATGTCGGCACTGAACAACTACATCATCACCAACGATGGCGCTGACTTCACCATCAACAAACGTCTCGCAAGCTGGACAACTAATCCAAACAGCAAGACCTACGGTGATGCTGATCCGTCGCCACTGACCACTGGCAGCGGCTCGAACTTCGTCGCTGCGGATGGAGTTACCGCGACGTACACGCGCGTGGCAGGCGAGAACGCGAGTCCGCCGGCTTACCACATCACGGCGACATTAAGCGCGACACCAATGTCAGCGTTGAACAACTACACCATCACCAACGATGGCGCTGACTTCACCATCAACAAACGTCTCGCAAGCTGGACTACCAGCCCAAACAGCAAGACCTACGGTGATGCTGATCCGTCGCCATTAACCACCGGCAGCGGTTCAAACTTCGTCGCCGCTGACAACGTCACAGCCACGTACACGCGCGTGGCAGGCGAGAACGCGAGTCCGCCGGCTTACCACATCACGGCGACATTAAGCGCGACACCAATGTCAGCGTTGAACAACTACACCATCACCAACGATGGCGCCGAGTTCACCATCAACAAACGTCTCGCAAGCTGGACTACCAGCCCAAACAGCAAGACCTACGGTGATGCTGATCCGTCGCCACTAACCACCGGCAGCGGCTCTAACTTCGTCGCTGCGGATGGAGTTACCGCGACGTACACGCGCGTGGCAGGCGAGAATGCGAGCCCGCCGGCTTATCACATCACGGCAACATTAAGCGCGACACCGATGTCAGCGTTGAACAACTACACCATCACCAACGATGGCGCTGACTTCACCATCAACAAACGTCTCGCGACCTGGACCACCAGCGCAGCCAGCAAGACGTATGGCAATCCTGATCCGTCGCCATTAACCACCGGCAGCGGCTCTAACTTCGTCGCGGCTGACACGGTCACGGCCACGTACACACGTGACGCGGGCGAGAACGCGAGCGGCCCCACTTATCACATCACCGCCACCTTGAGCGCGAGCCCGATGTCGGCGCTGAATAACTACACCATCACGAACATCGGCAACGAGTTCACCATTAACAAACGTCCGATCCAGGTAACCGCGACCGCGGGCCAGTTCAAGACGTACGGTGATCTCGATCCCACGTTCGCTTACACCTTGACCAGCGGCACGCTCGCCTTCAGCGACTCGTTCACCGGACTTCTGGGCCGCGTACCGGGCGAGAACGTTGGTCTGTATGCAATCAATCTCGGCTCGCTGACGGTCAGCGACGGCAACAGCGGAAACAACTACAACCTGACTCTCGTCAGCAACAACTTCGAGATCAAGAAACGAGCGATCACAGTTAAGGCTGACGCCAAGACCAAGACGTTCGGCGATCCCGATCCGGCGTTTACCTACCAGATCACCAGCGGCTCACTGGCATTCTCCGACTCATTCACCGGAGCACTGACTCGTGACCCAGGCGAACTGGTCGGCCAGTACACAATTCATAAAGGCGCACTGGCGATCAACGACGGGAATTTCGGCAACAACTACACGATGGCGTTTGTCGAGGACAAGCTGACCATCGTCACGGCGTGCAGCGTCTTCAATGGCTTCCTGCCGCCAATTGGAGGTGCGTTTGAACTGGGCAATGGCGGCAACTTCGCCAACCCGATCAGGTCATTCAAACTGAACAGCACCATTCCAGTGAAGTTCACCGCGATCTGTTTCGGACAACCACTGACCACCGGCATTCATACGCTGCAGGCGATCAAGTACAGCAGTTCGACAACGTCGGATCCGGCAATCGATGCTACGCCGACCGATTCAGCTACAAGCGGAAATCAGTTCCGGCTGACTGACGGCGAATGGCACTACAACCTGAACACGAAAGGATTCGGCGCCAACGGACAAGGGACATGGTTGCTGAAGGCTACGTTGTTCGACGGTAGTAGTTACAGCGTTTGGGTCTCGATCAAGAAGTAGACCGAACGCAACGGATGTAAGCCGCAAAAAAAGCACAGAAAGCCACAGAAGGGAGGAAAACTTTTGTGACTTATGTGCCTTTTTGCGGCTTACTAGTTTTAGTGGCTTAGATAAACATGCGCACGGCGGCCCACGCGATCAGAAGACTCACAAACCCGCCTGAAAACGTGAACACGCGCTCCGCCGGCTCGCTCTTACGGCGCAGTAACGCGCGCATAATCACGACCCCGCATTTCCAGCCGTCGTGTTGATAGAGTGGGAGGACGTTGCCGGCGGCGAGGAGAAGATTCAACCATCCGAAAGTTGTCCCGTAAGTGAAGAGACCGGCAACGATATTGAAAATGACTCCGCCGAGGTGAACAAGGAGTTGCGCCCGCACAGATCTTTCCTTCAACGCGGTTCCATCAAGCATCACAAATGAACCGACGGGAATCGCGCGCAGGTTGAATTGAATGCCGGCGAGGTTAAACCCACCGAGCCGAGGCCCCATGCCAAGGCCCAACTCGGAGGCGCTGACATTACACGAACGCGCGGCCAGCAGATGGCCCAGCTCGTGGACAATCATGGCGAGGGCGGCGAAGGCGATGAGAGAAATGATCAAAGACATGAGTGAGAACCAGGCAGCAACATTTCAAACCGCTGCCCTGGTTTCAAGACTCATGCCGGATTGTGTAACCGCGAACTCTGCAGTTTTCTGAGGAAATTGGAAGTGGTCCAACCGAGAGTGACGAAAATTGTAACTCGCAAACCGCCAAATTCCGGCGACTCACGACCGGCGGAGGGCGCGGCCGGGGCGACTATCAACAACCTTGCCGGCGCTCCAAACCTCAACGCCGTTTACAAACACGTGCTGAACGCCTTCAGACGTAAGTTGAGGTTCCTGGAACGTGGCCCGGTCGATAATCGTCATGGGGTCAAACACCACCACGTCGGCTTTGTAGCCCACGCGAATCAAACCACGATCCTGCAACCGAAAGCGTTGCGCCGGAAGCGACGTCATCTTTCGGATCG
>Ga0068864_100002045_pt1 | contig 16656 bp, 14 predicted proteins | sample KBSSwiS72_FD_66586 | JGI IMG/M metagenome (GOLD analysis project Ga0068864, IMG submission 66586) | Switchgrass rhizosphere microbial communities from Kellogg Biological Station, Michigan, USA - KBS Switchgrass S7-2 | ecosystem: Host-associated > Plants > Roots > Rhizosphere > Soil ... | reverse complement strand
GCCAAGAACATCGCCGAGCAGGTCGTGTTCGTCGCCAGCGGCCGCGACGAGCGGCACAAGAAGCCTCAATAGCGCTACCGCGCTGAACTTTCTGCAAGCGCCGCGCTCGCGTGGACAGCGCGACAGCTGCGCGCAATGATTCGATCACGGCACAGGGGGTGACGTGAGCGAAACTGCACAAATCATCGACGTCCTGAAGCGCACCTTGAAGAACCGCGGACTGACCTACCGGGACGTGGCGCGGCGGGTGGGATTGAGCGAGGGCTCGATCAAGCGCGTCTTCGCCGCCGAAACGTTCACGCTGCAGCGACTCGAGGGCATCTGCGCGGCAATCGGCATCAGCATGAGCGAGCTGATGCGCGCGGCCGCCAATTCTCACGAAGCCGGCTCGCAATATCTCAGCCTCGAGCAGGAGCAGCTGCTCGCCGCCAATTCACGGCTGCTTGCGTGCTTCTATCTGCTGCTCAACGGCCGCAGTAGTGCCGAGATCGTGCAACGCATGGATCTATCCGAGCGCGGGCTGCGCGAGCTGTACGTGAAGCTCGACGATGCGGGACTGATCGAACTGCAACCGCGGTTGAAAGCGCGGCTGCGTGTCGGGCCCGTGGTGAGCTGGCGAATAGACGGTCCCGTGCATCGCGTGTACGAGCGGCAGGTCAAAGCGGAATTCCTGCAAGCGGAATTCCATGGCACGGATCAGGTGCTGCACTTCCGCTCCGCCGAGCTCTCCGAAGCGTCGACGCGAGTACTGGTGCGCAAGATCGAACAGCTGGCGCGCGACTTCGCGGAGCTGGCGACGCTGGATGTAGGGTTGCCCGCGGCCGAGAAGAAGAACGTCGCACTGCTCGCAGCGTTCCGGCCGTGGGTGTCGTCGATGTTTCAGGAGATCAAGCCGAAGTCAGGCTGAAGCCTGACGCGCACGGCGCAGCGCGATGCTCAACAGGAACCACTGGGCGATCGTGATCAGGACGCCGATCTGATCGGTCGTGCCATGCGGCTCGCCGACTCGCAGCAGCACCAGCTGCATCGGCAGCAGCGCTGCCAGCGCCAGCACCCAGCGCGTATTTTTCTGCGACCAAGCGCTCAGTGCAGGCCGCGAGATTCCGCCGCGCGCGTCACGCACGATCCAGAACAGAACCAGCGCGGCCGCAATTCCCATGAACGTCGGCGCGGCGACTGCCAGCGACACGTCGACGCCGAGCGTGTCACCAGTGAAATGCAAGGAAGCCGGATCGGCAATCGCCGCCAGCGCTGTGGCCACCGCGAGATACAGGTGCCAGCCGCCGAACATCACGTAGAACGCCGCGCGCGGCCCGCGCCACGCGAGAAACTGAAGTGCGATTGCCGCGAGCGATCCAGTAGCGACGAACCAGTAGTCGCCGGCAATACCGCGGCCGCGAAATCCGAATGCGCCCCACTCGTACGATGCGCCGTCGAACAAACCGCGTATGGACGGCAACCAGAAGATCAGCGTTGTCAGGGCCGTCCAGAGCAGCAGCCCTTGCAGGAGACGATCGGAACGCCCGCTGTTGTCGCGCATGGTCGGCAACCCCCGTCATTGTTCTTGCTTGATGCCTGCGACGTGTGACGCAAGCAGCCCGGGGAAAGGTTGCAGACCGGCCGAATAGGCTCTGCTTACTCGCGCAGCAGCTCGTTGAGACTCGTCTTGGCGCGCGTCTGCGCGTCCACGCGCTTCACGATCACCGCGCAGTTCAGCGCATAGCGCCCGTCCTTCGACGGCAGCGAGCCCGGAACCACGACGGCACCGGCAGGCACACGGCCATAGGAAATCTCGTCGCGCTCGCGATCGTAAATGCGGGTGCTCGCGCCGATGAACACACCCATCGAAATGACTGCACCTGCTTCGACGATCACGCCCTCGACGATCTCGGAGCGCGCGCCGATGAAGCAATTGTCTTCGATGATCGTCGGCGCAGCTTGCAGCGGCTCCAGCACGCCACCGAGTCCAGCACCGCCGGACAGATGCACGTTGCGACCGACCTGCGCGCAAGATCCGACTGTCGCCCAGGTGTCGACCATCGTGCCTTCGCCGACGTACGCGCCGACGTTGACGTATGACGGCATGAGCACGGCGTTTGGCGCGATGTAGGCGCCACGGCGCACGATCGCGTGCGGTACGACGCGGACACCTTCGCTGCGGAAGCGTGCATCGTCGTGATCCGCATACTTCAGCGCGACCTTGTCGTAGAACTGCGTGAACCCGGCTTCGATGCGCCGGTTGTCGTTGAGCCGGAACCCCAGCAGCACTGCTTTCTTAAGCCATTGATTGACGTGCCACGCGCCGTCGCGCTTCTCGGCGACTCGGGCCTTGCCGCTATCGAGCAGCGTGATCGCCTGCTCCACAGCGTCGCGCACTTCGGCAGGCGCGTTCTTCGGGCTGAACTCGGCGCGTCGTTCGAACGCGGCGTCGATCAGGGCGGGGAGGGCGGAATCGGTCATCCAAGGCTCCTGCAAAGATCGCGAATGCGTGCGGCCGCGTCGGCGCACTCCGGTACGGTTGCGACCAGCGAGATGCGCACCCGTCCGCGGCCCGGATTGCCGTGCGGGGTGTCGCGCGCGATGTAGCTGCCGGGTAGTACAGTCACGTGTTGCCGCTCGAACAGTTGGCGCGCGAAGCGCTCGTCGTCGGGCACCTTCGGCCACAAATAGAAGCTCGCGTCCGGCGCATCCACTTCGAGTACCTCGCGCAGCACCGGCAGAACGCGCGCGAACTTCTCGCGATACAAGCGCCGGTTCTCGACGACGTGCTGGTCGTCGCTCCAGGCCGAGATGCTCGCAAACTGCGTCGGCAGCGGTAGCGCGCAGCCGTGATAGGTGCGGTACTGCAGGAACGACTGAATCAGCTTCACATCGCCCGCGACGAAGCCCGAGCGCAGACCGGGCACGCTCGATCGCTTCGACAGACTGTGGAACACGACGCACCGCTCATAGGCGGAATGACCGCTCGCGACCGCAGCCTGCAGCAACCCCGGCGGCGGCCGCGCTTCGTCGAGATAGATCTCGCTGTAGCACTCATCCGCTGCGATCACGAAGTCATAGCGATCGGCGAGCGCGATCGCACGCTGCAGGTAATCGATGCTGGCGACTGCGCCGGTGGGATTGCCGGGCGAGCACAGGAACAGCACCTGGCAACGTCGCCAGACATCGGGCGCGACATCGTCGAGGTCGGGCAAGTATGCGTTTGCGCGATCGTTGCCGAGAAAGTGCGGCTGCGCGCCGGCGAGCAGCGCCGCGCCTTCGTAGATCTGATAGAACGGATTCGGCATGACGACCAGCGGCTCGCGTGCGACATCGACCATCGCCTGCACGAACGCGAACAATCCTTCGCGCGTGCCGTTGACCGGAATCAGCATCGTCTCCGGATCGATCGAACCGGGGTGCAATTGAAAGCGTCGCGTCAGCCACGCGGCAGCAGCAGCCCGCAGCTGTGGAATGCCAGCCGTCGTCGGATAGCTGCCGAACCCCGCGAGATTTTTCGTCAACGCTTCGAGCACGAACGCAGGTGGCTCGTGGCGCGGCTCGCCGATCGACATCGAAATATGCGGCAGCCCGGCGGGCGGCCTGGCGCCCGCCAGCAGCGCGCGCAAGCGCTCGAACGGATACGGCCGCAGCTGTGTCAGCGCTGGATTCATGCGCGACGATCGAGGCTCTCGGTCAGGCGCTGCGCCAGGCGTTGCTGCGCCTCCGCGGTGAGCGTCCGGCCGGACTCGTCCGCGACGTAGAACACGTCCTCGGCGCGCTCACCGACCGTCATGATCTTCGAGTTGTAGATATCGACGCGCTCGGCCATGAAGACCTTGGCGATCTGCGAGAGCAGCCCGGGCCGGTCGCCGGCGATCAGCTCGACGATCGTGCGACGGTTCACCGGATCTTCGACGAACGTGATCTGCGTCGGCGTCGAGAACATCCGCACCTGACGCGGCGCGCGCCGCGTGATCGTCACCGCGGTGTGATCTTCCTGCGACAGCACGTGTGCGAGCTGTTGCTGGATGTCGCGAATGCGCACGGGATCGCTGATCTCGTCGCCGGTGTCTTCGAGCACGTGATAGACGTCGAGGCTGGAGCCGTCGGCCGTCGGCGTGATGCGCGCATCGACGATCGTAAGTCCGAGCTGATCGAGCAGCGCCGTCGTGCGCGCGAAGCTGTGTTGTCGATGCGAGCTGTAGGTAGAGATACCGGTGCCACCACGCCCTGATTGCTGCTGCACCGAGACCAGTGAGCCGCTATCCGCGCCATCGCGCCGTGCGAGCATCGACGTATGCCACGCGATTTCCTCGGGTGTGTGCCGCAGGAAATACGCATCGGTGAAGCGCTGCCAGATCGCTTGCACTGCCGGTTCCGCCAGGCCGTCGCGAGTGATCAGCTCCCTTGCGCGCGACTGCGTTTCGGCGATCAGCTGATCCTGGTCGATCGGACTCTCCAGTCCGCGGCGCAGCGCCTCGCGCGTGCGCTGATAGAAGCCGGCGAACAGCGAGGACTTCCAGTTGTTCCAGAGCTTCGGATTGGTGCCGCGCACGTCGGAGACGGTCAGCACGTACAGATAGTCGAGATGGTTCTGATCGCCGACCAGCTTCGCGAACTCGTGGATCACCTTGGGATCGGAGATGTCCTTCTTCTGCGCGGTCACCGACAGCACCAGGTGATTCTTCACCAGCCACGCGACCAGGCGCGCGTCGTAGTTCGACAAGCCCTGTTCGAGGCAGAACGCTTCCGCGTCGACCGCGCCGAGCTCGGAGTGATCGCCGCCGCGGCCCTTGGCAATGTCGTGGAAGATCGCCGCGACATACGCCAGCTCCGGCTTCGGCAGCGCCTGCATGATGCGCGACAGCTCCGGGAACTCGTGGTCGTACTTCGGCATCGCGAGACGCCGCAGATTGCTGACGACGAACAGCGTGTGCGCATCCACCGTGTACGCGTGGAACAGGTCGTATTGCATGCGGCCGACGATGCGGCCGAACGCGGGAATGTAACGACCGAGCACGCCGTAGAGATTCATGCGGCGCAGCTCGTGCGTAACGCCGGTCGGCGCGCGCAGGATCTCGAAGAACAGCCGGTGATTGCGCGGATGCTGGCGGAATTCTTCGTCGATCAGCCACAGGTGACGCGTCAGCTGGCGTATGGTCGAGGCGCGCACCCCGCGGATCGCCGGATTCTGCTCGATGACGACGAACACCTCGAGCAGCGCGGAGGGATAGCGGTCGAAGACGTCGTCGTGCGTAATCTCGAGATAGTCGTTGCGGATCTGGAAGCGCGGATTCACCGGCAGCGGCGGCGTGTTCGGGCTGGAGAGGATCGCCTCGCGAAACAGCTGCAACAGCATTTCGTTCAGCAGGCTCACGTCCATCGCCGTGCGGTAGTAACGCTGCATGAACTGCTCGACCGCGAGCGTGTACGTCGCATCCTCGTAGCCGAACATCTTCGCGAGCCGGATCTGGTGATCGAACAGCAGCCGGTCCTCGCGGCGATTGGTCAGCACGTGCAGCGCGAAGCGGATCTTCCACAGGAACGCCTGTGCGGCTTTGAGCTTGCGCAGCTCGCTCTTCGCCAGGAAGCCGTGCTCGGCCAGCTCTTCCAGCGAATCCCCGCCGAAATGACGCTTGGCGACCCAGCCGATCGTCTGGATGTCGCGCAGCCCGCCGGGGCTCGACTTCACGTTCGGCTCGAGGTTGTACGCGGTGTCGTGATAGCGGTGATGGCGTGCGGTCTGCTCGGCGACCTTCGCCTCGAAGAAATCGCGCGTCGGCCAGACGTTCTCCGGCGCGAGCGCACGCCGCATGGCGTCGAACAGCGATTCCGGGCCGACCAGCAGCCGCGCCTCGATCATCGTCGTCGCGACGCTGACGTCGGCGGCGCTCTCGCGCTGACAGTCGTCGATCGTGCGCACGCTGTGCCCGACTTCGAGGCCGATGTCCCACATGAACGTCAGGAAGCGCTCGAGTTCAGGCTGCCACGGCGCGGTCTCGCTCTTCGGCAGCAGCACCATGATGTCGATGTCGGAGCAGAGGTTCAGCTCGCCGCGGCCGTAGCCGCCGACCGCAATCAGTGCGAGCTCGCGCACGTGCTCGCCGAGATGCTGCGCCCAGGCGGCCTTGAGCAGGGTGTCGACCAGGCGCGCGCGATCGCGCACCAGTCGCTCGACCGGCTCGTCTTCGTGGAAGCGTTGCTTGAGGCGGGTGTCGCCTTCGGTGAGCGCGCCGCGAAACGCGGCGATCTCCGGCTTGGCACCGCTGCGGTCAATTTGCAGGGCGGCCGGCAGCCCGGTCAGGTACTCCCAGCCGGGATCGCTCACGGCAGTCGTGAGCTCGTCGAAGTCCTCGTGGGTGAGTACGGGCATGGCCGCAGCGCGAGAGCCGCGGCTTCAGCGTTCGGCCGCGCCCAGCGTGAGCACTTCGTAGCCGGTGTCGGTGACGAGCACCGTGTGCTCCCACTGCGCCGACAACGAATGATCCTTCGTGATGACTGTCCAGCCGTCCGGCAGCAGGCGCACGTGGCGCTTGCCGGCGTTGACCATCGGCTCGACGGTGAACGTCATGCCGGGCAGCAGCTGCACGCCCGTGCCGCGCTCGCCGTAATGGAGCACTTGGGGATCCTCGTGAAAGATCTGGCCGATACCGTGCCCGCAATACTCGCGCACGATAGACAGATGCTGCGGCTCGACGAAGCCCTGGATGGCGGCGCCGATGTCGCCGAGATGCGCGCCAGGGCGCACCTGGCGGATGCCGATCCACATGGCCTCATGAGTGATCTCGATCAGGCGCTGCGCGCTGGGCGCGATCTTGCCGACCGGGTACATGCGGCTGGTGTCGCCGTGCCAGCCCTCTTTGATGACCGTGACGTCGACGTTGATGATGTCGCCCTGCTTCAAGCGCTTGTCGGGGCTCGGAATGCCGTGACACACGACGTGATTCACGGAGGTGCAGATCGACTTGGGAAAGCCGCGGTAGTTGAGCGGAGCGGGAACAGCCTGCTGCGTATTCACGATGTACTCGTGGCAGCGCGCGTTCAGCTCGTCGGTCGTGACGCCCGGGACGACATAGGGACCGATCATGTCCAGGACGTCGGCCGCAAGGCGACCGGCGGTCCGCATCTGCTCCTGCTGGGCGGGGGTCTTGATCGTCACCTGGCTGCCTCTCATGGTGCTCGCAGCGGCGCTTTCCGACTGCGAAGTCGGCCAGCGGGGCAGGGATTGCAGCAGGCCGCGCATCTAGCTGACTCCTGGTAGAAAAAACGGCGAAAACTTTTGGACGATCATGAAGTTTATGGTATAAAGCGCGCGTTTTTTTCGCAACGAATCTTGGCTCCGAAAGAGCCCTAACTCTCACACCTTGCCGACACATGTGACGGGGTGCTTGCAGCTTCGCAAGAACTGCAGGTCGTCGCATGGGGCGGGTGGAGGCCTAACCCCTACAGGAGACTCGATCATGGCCAGCATGTCCATGCGGCAGATGCTGGAAGCGGGCGTCCACTTCGGACATCAGACCCGTTTCTGGAACCCCAAGATGGCCCCTTTCATCTTCGGGGAACGCAACCGGATTCACATCATCAACCTGGAAAAGACGCTGCCGCTCTACAACGAGGCGGCTGGCTTCATTCGCCAGGTCGTAGCTGACGGCGGCCGCGTGCTGTTCGTCGGCACCAAGCGCTCGGCGCGCGAAGCCGTCAAACAGGCCGCCGGTCGCTGCGGCATGCCTTATGTCAGCCACCGCTGGCTGGGCGGCATGCTCACGAATTTCAAGACCGTGCGCGGCTCGATCAAGCGCCTGATCGCGCTCGACGAGATGACTGCGAACGGCACGCTCGAGCAGCACAGCAAGCGCGAGGCGCAGGGCCTGCGTCGCGAGCGCGAGAAGCTGGAACGCAGCCTCGGCGGCATCAAGGAAATGGATTCGCTGCCGGACGTGCTGTTCGTGATCGACGTCGGTCACGAAAAGATCGCGATCCACGAGGCGAAGAAGCTCGGCATTCCGGTCGTCGCGATCGTCGACACCAACTGCGCGCCGGACGACGTGGACTACGTGGTGCCGGGCAATGACGACGCCATGCGCGCGATCCAGCTGTACGCCGAAGGCATCGCCGATGCGGCGCTCGACGGCAAGTCGGCCCTGCCCGAAGTGCCGACCGGCGAAGACGAATTCGTCGAGCTCGACGAGGAAGGCAAGCCGAAGCCGAAGACCGGTGCACCGGCACCGCGCCGCGGCCGTCCGGCCGCCGTGCGCAAGAAACAGGCGCCGCGCCGTCGCATGCCCGAGAAGATGCCGGACGAGCCGGTCGAGGAAGTCGTCGCAGCAGAAGTCGACGACGTCGAGGCGGACGTGTCGCCGGAAGAGTTCATGGCGCGCCGTAAGGCCGCGCTCGCGAAGCGCAAGCCGACCACGACCGGCGGAACGCCGGGTGACGCTGCCGGTGGCGCAACGGGTGGAGCTCAGTAATGACGGTTACCGCTGAAGCAGTGAAGGTGCTCCGCGAACGGACTGGCGCGGGGATGATGGAGTGCAAGAAAGCGCTCGTCGAAACCAATGGCGATCTGGATGCCGCCGCCGAGTTGATGCGCAAGTCCGGCCTGGCGAAGGCCGACAAGAAGGCCTCGCGTATCGCGGCGGAAGGCGTCGTGGCGATCGAGCGCTCCGGCGACGGTCGCCGCGCGGTGGTCGTCGAAGTGAACTGCGAGACCGACTTTGTCGCGCGCGAGAAGGACTTCCAGCAGTTCGCTGCCGGCGTCGCGAAGGCAGCACTGGCGAAGCGCCCGGCGAACCTCGAAGGGTTGCTGGCGGCCTCGCTCGAAGGCGGCCAGACGATCGAAGAGACCCGCCGCGCGCTGATTGCGAAAATCGGCGAGAACATCACCGTGCGCCGCTTCAGTGTGGTCGAGTCTCCCGCCGTGGTCGGCGCGTACCTGCACGGCACGCGCATCGGCGCGCTGGTGGCGATGAAGAGCGGCGACGAAGCTGTCGCCAAGGACATCGCCATGCACGTTGCCGCGATCAACCCGCCGTTCATCTCGTCCGCGGAAGTGCCCGCCGACGAAGTGGCGCGCGAGCGCGCAATCTTCGCCGAGCAGGCGAAGAGCGATCCGAAGACTGCGGGCAAGCCGCAGGAGATCGTCGCCAAGATCATCGAGGGCAAGGTCCGCAAGTGGCTCGGCGAGATCACGCTGCTCGGCCAGCTGTTCGTCAAAGACGACAAGCAGACGGTGGAGCAGTACCTGAAGAACGCCGGGGGCGAGGTAGCGGCGATCGTGCGCTACGAGGTCGGTGCCGGCATCGAGAAAAAGCAGGAAGATTTTGCAGCCGAAGTGGCCAAGCAGGTCGAGAGCTTCAAAACGCCGCCGGACGGCAACAAGGACAAGTCCAAGCACTAGCGCGAACAGAACCCCGCTCCGGCGGGGTTCCTTATAATGGCGGTCACCCCAACCAGGACCCCTTCATGGCGACCAGCAGCACCCCCGTCAGCGAGCAACCGGCGTCGGCCTCCGGATTGCGCCGTATCCTGCTCAAGCTGTCGGGCGAAGCGCTCATGGGCCAGGAGGATTACGGCGTCGACCCGAAGATGCTCAAGCGCGTGGCGCTCGAGATCCGCGAGGTCATGAGCCTGGGGATGCAGGTGGCCGTCGTGATCGGCGGCGGCAACATCTTCCGCGGCGCCGGGCTGGCGCGCGCCGGCATGGACCGGGTCACCGGCGATCACATGGGCATGCTCGCCACCGTCATGAATTCCCTGGCGATGCAGGACGCCGTCGAAGCGCTCGGTCTGCACGCGCGCGTCATGTCCGCGATTCGCATCAACGAGGTGTGCGAGGAGTACATCCGGCGCCGTGCCGTACGTCACCTCGAGAAGGGCCGCGTCTGCATTCTCGCGGCCGGCACCGGCAACCCATTCTTCACCACCGACACCGCCGCGAGCCTGCGCGCGATCGAGATCAATGCCGACCTGCTGCTGAAAGCCACCAAGGTCAACGGCATCTACTCCGACGATCCGATGAAGAATCCGGCCGCCACGCGTTACGCGCGCCTGACCTTCGACAAGGTGCTGATGGACCGCCTCAACGTGATGGACGCGACGGCGATCGTCATGTGCCGCGATAACAACCTGCCGCTGCGCGTGTTCGACCTGACCAAGCCGGGCGAGCTGCTGCGCATCGTGCGCGGCGAGGAAGTAGGGACGCTGGTCACCAATTCGTAGGTGGGAGAAGGCCCATGCTGGATGACGTCAAGAAAGATGCGAACGAGCGCATGAACAAGTGCGTCGCGGCGCTGAAGAACGAGCTGAAGAAGCTGCGCACGGGCCGCGCCCACACCAGCCTGCTCGAGCACATCCGCGTCGAGTATTACGGCAACGAAGTGCCGCTCAACCAGGTCGCGAACCTGGCGCTCGAAGACGCGCGCACGCTGACCGTGACGCCGTGGGAAAAGACCATGGTGCAGGCGATCGAGAAGGCGATCATGAAGTCCGATCTCGGCCTGATGCCGAACACCGCCGGCACCGTCATCCGCGTGCCGATGCCGCCGCTGACCGAGGAGCGCCGCCGCGACCTGACCAAGGTCGTGCGTCACGAGGCGGAGAATGCCCGCGTCGCCGTGCGCAACGTGCGCCGCGACGTGATGAACGAGCTCAAAGAGATGCTCAAGGAAAAGCTGATCTCGCAGGATGACGACCGGCGCGCGCACGACGAAGTGCAGAAGCTGACCGACCGGCACGTCGCGGAGATCGATCAGATCCTCGCCGAAAAAGAAAAAGAGCTGATGCAGGTCTGAATGGCGAAGACCGCAGAGCTCAGCGGCGTGCCGCGGCATATTGCAGTCATCATGGACGGCAATGGCCGCTGGGCCGCTGCGCGCGCGTTGCCGCGGCCGGCAGGCCACCGCATGGGCGTGAAGGCCGTCAAGCAGATCGTCGAGAACTGCGCGCGTCGCAACGTGCAGGTGCTGACGCTGTTCGCGTTCTCGAGCGAGAACTGGAAGCGGCCGAAGGAAGAGGTCTCGATGCTGATGAGCCGCTTCCTGCAGGCGCTCGACGACGAAGTCGCCGATCTGCACGAGAACGGCATTCGCCTGACCTTTGCGGGCAACCTGGAGCAGCTGTCGCCGGCACTGCGCGAGCGCATGAACGCGGCGCGTGAGCTCACGGCGGGCAACGGCAAAATGACGCTGGTCATCGCCATCGCCTATGGCGGGCGCTGGGACATCGCCTCCGCGACCCGGCGACTCGCCGAGCGCGTCGTCGCCGGCGAGCTGCGTGCTGAAGACATCGACGAGGCACTCATCGGCGAGCAGCTGGCGCTCGCCGGCCTGCCGGATCCCGATCTGCTGATCCGCACCGGCGGCGAGCAACGCATCAGCAACTTCCTGCTGTGGAATCTCGCGTACACCGAGCTGTACTTCTGCGACGCGCTGTGGCCGGATTTCGACGAGCGCGAGCTCGACGCCGCGATCGCGCATTTCGGTCGACGTCAGCGTCGTTTCGGGCTCGTGCCCGAGCAGGCCGGGACCCGCTGATGCTGCGCGAGCGAGTCATTACGGCGTTGATTCTCGCCGCGCTCGTGCTGCTGGTGATCTTCATGTTGCCGCACGCCGCGACCATGGCAGCGCTCGCGCTGCTGGTCGTTGCCGCGGCGTGGGAGTGGTCGGCGTTCCCGCGCTTCACCCAACATTCAGCGAGGATCTTCTATGTAGCGTTCGTGGCTGCGTGTGTCGCGGCCAGCTGGTGGTACGGCGTCGAACGCGAGGAGATGGGTCGCCTCATCCAGGCGGCGCTGGCGTGGTGGGTATTCGCTCTGATCTGGGTCGTGATTGCACCCGCGCAGGTCAACCGTGTCACGGCTGCCGGCGCGGGTCTGCTGGTGCTCGTGCCCGCGTGGCTGGCGCTGGCGCGCTTGCATGCGGCCGGACCGCAGCTGCTGCTGTTTCTGATCCTGCTGGTCGTGGCTGCGGACGTCGGCGCTTATTTCGCCGGGCGCCGCTTCGGTCACAACAAGCTCGCGCCGCGAGTCAGTCCCGGCAAGACCTGGGAAGGTGTAGTGGGCGGCTTCGTGGCCGCCGCGCTGATGGCCGGCGTCGGTGTGTGGTGGTTCAAGGTCGATGCGCCGCGGTTTCTCGCGCTGTGCATCGTCGTCGTGGTGGCCTCGATCATCGGCGATCTCACGGAGAGTCTGTTCAAGCGCCACGCCGGGCTGAAGGACAGCGGCCGGCTGCTGCCGGGTCACGGCGGTCTGCTCGATCGCGTCGACAGCGTGACGGCGGCGGCGCCGGTTTTCCTGATCGGCCTCGAACGCCTTGGACTGCTGCGATGAGCGCGCCGCTGCGCGTCGCGGTGTTGGGCTCGACCGGCAGCATCGGGCTGAACACGCTGGACGTGCTCGAACGTCATCGCGATCGCTACGAGGTCTTCGCGCTCGCTGCACGCAGCAACGTCGCTCGTCTGCGCGAGCAATGCCTGCAACATCGGCCGCGATTCGCCGTCGTCGTCGACGACTCAGCAGCAGCGCTCCTCGCGTCGCAGCTGCGCAGCGCAGGCTCACAGACGCAGGTGCTCGCGGGCGAACAAGCCTTGACCGAGATCGCTGCGCATCCCGACGTCGACACGATCATGGCCGCGATCGTCGGTGCCGCAGGCCTCCCATCGAGTCTCGCGGCCGCGCGTGCGGGCAAGCGCATTTTGCTGGCGAACAAAGAAGCGCTGGTCATGTCCGGCCCGCTGTTCGTGCAAGCCGTACGCGACGGCGGCGCTACGCTCATTCCGGTCGACAGCGAGCACAACGCAATCTTTCAATGCATGGGCGGCAGTCGCGCCTCGGGGGTCCGGCGCGTGCTGCTCACAGCGTCGGGCGGGCCGTTCCTGCGCACGCCTGCCGCGGATTTACGCAATGTCACGCCCGACCAGGCCTGCGCCCACCCGCGCTGGGTCATGGGGCGCAAGATCTCGGTCGACTCGGCAACGCTCATGAACAAGGGGCTGGAACTGATCGAAGCGTGCCTGTTGTTCAGCTTGCCGGCCCGCCAGGTCGACGTAGTCGTTCACCCGCAGAGCATCGTGCACTCGCTGGTGGAGTACGTGGACGGCTCGATGCTCGCGCAACTGGGTAATCCCGACATGCGTACGCCGATTGCGCACGCGCTGGGCTGGCCGGAGCGGCTGACCTCGGGTGTAGAATCCCTCGACATTCTGCGCGCCGCCCGGCTCGATTTCGAAGCGCCCGACCTCGAGCGTTTCCCCGCCCTGGCCCTGGCGCGCAGCGCCGCGGAAGCCGGCGGCACGGCGCCCGCAGTGCTCAACGCCGCGAACGAAGTGGCGGTCGGCGCGTTTCTCGAAGGGCGCTGCCGGTTCCCCGACATCGTTGCGTTGATCGAGCGAGTGCTGGCGCGCGCGCCGTCGATGCCGGCGGACTGCGTAGCAGACATTCTGGCTGCAGACGGTTGGGCGCGCCGCGAGGCGCAGGCCGCAATCGCCGGCCCGGCAGGAGTTCATGCATGATTTCGACCGATAGCCCGCTGCAGTTCATCATCAACGTCGCAGCGTTCATCGTGGCAATCGGCGTGCTGGTCGCGGTGCACGAGTTCGGGCATTTCTGGGTCGCCCGCAAGCTCGGCATCCGCGTGCTGCGTTTCTCGATCGGCTTCGGCAAGCCGCTGTATCGCCGCGTCATCGGCAAGGATCCGGTCGAGTTCGTGGTGGCGGCCGTGCCGCTCGGCGGCTACGTGAAGCTGCTCGACGAGCGCGAAGGCAATGTCCCCGAGCACGAGCTGCCGCGGGCCTTCAATCGCCAGCCGGTCTGGAAGCGCATCGCGACGCTGCTGGCCGGGCCGGCAATGAACCTGATTTTCGCCATCGCGCTCTACTGGGTGCTGTTCACGGCCGGCGTGCCGGCGATCAAGCCGATCGTCGGCGAGATCACGCCGAACTCGATCGCCGCGCAGGCCGGGCTGCGCTACGAAGACCAGATCCTCGAGATCGGCGGTAAGCCGACGCCGACGCTCGAAGCCGCGACGCTGGCGATCATCGAAGACCTCACCGACGACGGCACCATCAACATGACCGTGCGCGGCGTCGACGGCGCAGACCGCGACCTCTCGCTGCCGGTCGGCGAGCGCAGTCGCGCGTTGACCCAACCCGAAGCGCTGCTGCCCGGGCTCGGCTTCGAGATCTGGCGGCCGCGGGTCAAGCCGATCATCGGCCTGGTGAACAAAGGCACGGCGGGCGAGCGGGCGGGGCTGCACGTCGGCGACGAGATCCTGGCGATCGACGGCGAGCGGATCTCGCATTTCCAGCAGCTGGTGAACCGGGTGAAGCCCAACCCGGGACGCACTGTCACCCTACAGGTGCGCCGCGACGGGGCGGTCCGCGATATGAAGGTCACCATCGGCGAGGAGACGAAGTCGGGCCGCAAGACCGGACTGATCGGCATCGCGCCCAAGGATCAGCGGATTCCTACCGGCCGCACGCTCGAAGACATGCTGACTCTGCAGAAGTACAGCGCGGTCGCGGCGGTGGGGCAGGCGGCGACCAAGACCTGGGATACCTCGGTGTTCACGTTGCGAATCGTGGGCCGCATTGTCACCGGCGACGTTTCATTGCAGGCGATTTCCGGTCCGATCAGTATCGCGGAAACAACAGGTTTCGCTGCGCGGCAGGGCTGGCGCACTTTCCTGGGCACGCTGGCACTGATCAGCATCAGCCTCGGCGTGCTGAACCTGCTGCCGATCCCGATTCTCGACGGCGGCCAAGTGGTTTATCAGCTTGCGGAACTGGTGAAGGGCGGGCCGGTCTCAGAGCGTGCACAGCTGCTCGGCCAGCAGATCGGCATCGCGATGCTGATCCTGATGATGACGCTGGCGTTTTATAACGACATCGCAAGACATTTGAACTGACGTCAGAAGGGGCCCGGCCGATGCGTTTGAAGACGATCATTCACGCGACGCTCGCGCTGGCCGCCGCGGGCGCGCTGTGCGAACCCGCCGCGGCGCAGCTCGTGGGCAGCCCGCCTCGCGACGACGAGCAGTTCACCGTCGGCGACATCCGCATCGAAGGCCTGCAGCGCATCTCCGAAGGCACGGTCTACAACTACCTGCCGATCAACATCGGCGACCGGCTCGACCAGCGGCGCGTGGCCGAGGCGCTGAAGGCGCTGTACGACACCAAGTTCTTCCGCGACGTCGAGATCCGCCGCGACGGCGGCACGCTGGTGGTCGCGGTGCTGGAGCGTCCGTCGATCGAGAGCTTCGAGATCAAGGGCAACAAGGACATCAAGACCGAGGACCTGCAGAAGTCGCTGCGCAACGTCGGTCTCGCCACCGGCAAGACCTTCGACCAGTCGGTGCTCGACGAGGTCAAGCAATACCTCACGGACCAGTATTTCTCGCGCGGCAAATACGCCGTGCGCGTCGATGCCAAGGTCGACGAAGTGCCGGGCAACAAGGTCAAGCTGACCATCGACGTCAACGAGGGCAAGCGCGCCACCATCCGGCAGATCAACATCGCCGGCAACACGGCGTTCGACGACAAGACGCTGCTCGAGCAGTTCGAGCTGAAGATGCCGAACTGGCTGTCCTGGTACAAATCGGACGATCGCTACGCGCGCGAAGCGCTGTCGGGCGATCTCGAGAAGCTGCGCTCGTACTACATGGACCGCGGCTACGCGAACTTCGCCGTGACCTCGACGCAGGTGGCGATCGCGCCGGAGAAGGACGACATCTTCATCACGGTCAACGTGCACGAAGGCGACGTCTTCAAGGTCTCGGAAGTGAAGCTCGCCGGCAACATGGTCGTGCCGGAGTCGGAGCTGAAGCGCCTGATCTTCATGCGGCCCGGCTTCACGTATTCGCTGCGCGCCGTTACTGCGACCACTGAAGCGATGAAGGCGCGGCTCGGCGTCGATGGCTACGCGTTCGCGACCATCGATCCGGTACCGCAGGTGAACCCGGACACCAAGGAAATCACGCTGACATTCGTGGTCGACCCGAAGAATCGCGTGTACGTGCGCCGCGTGAACTTCAACGGCACTTCGGGCGTGAACGACGAAGTGTTCCGGCGCGAGATGCGCCAGCTCGAAGGCGCGTACCTGTCGAACTCAGCGGTGGAGCGCTCCAAGCAGCGTATCCAGCGCCTGCCGTTCATCGAGAAGGTCGAGGTCGAGACCAACCAGGTGCCCGGCGCGGCCGACCTGGTCGACGTCGACTTCGACATCAAGGAAGGCCTGCCGGGTCAGTTCGGCGGCGGCATCGGTTACTCCGAGTCGCAGTCGGTGATCCTGCAAGGCAACTTCGTGCACTCGAACTTCATGGGCACCGGCAATCGCATTGCCGCCGAAATCAACTCCGGCCGCTATGCGAAGTCGTTCAACTTCTCGCACACCGATCGCTACACGACGATCGACGAAGTGCAGCGGACGATCTCGCTCGGTTATCGCGACGTCACGCAGTTCACCTCGGCGGCGTCGGACTTCGACACCGAGTCGGTGACCCTCGGCCTCAACTACGACTGGCCGATCACCGAGTTCCAGTACGTCGGCGTCGGCGTCACGGCGCAGCGCTCCGAGCTCGTGACCACCGAGGGCGGCAGCGCCGTGCAGGCGGTCGACTGGGTACGCAACAACGGCAATCCGAAAGTCACTTGCCGCGAGATCATCCGCAACGGCACGTGCAC
>Ga0068864_100002043_pt1 | contig 16662 bp, 18 predicted proteins | sample KBSSwiS72_FD_66586 | JGI IMG/M metagenome (GOLD analysis project Ga0068864, IMG submission 66586) | Switchgrass rhizosphere microbial communities from Kellogg Biological Station, Michigan, USA - KBS Switchgrass S7-2 | ecosystem: Host-associated > Plants > Roots > Rhizosphere > Soil ... | reverse complement strand
TTTCCAACGACGCGAGGCGCATCCCACGCGTCGCTCATCACGCCGTTCTGCACGTCCACGACCAGCAGCACCGCCTTGTTGCCTTCACGTACCGTTGCCATTCGATCGACTCCCGTGCGGCTCAGTTCTTTGGTTGCCCCGCGGCCGGCGGACCCGACGGAAACGGAAACTCGGGGACGCCGTTGGTGTTCTGGAAACTCGCGATCAGCCACTCGTCTCCCTCTTTCGTCAGCACCTGCATCTGGATGCCTTGAACCGGCGGGATCATCCCCGGCGGGGATTTCGCGCCGGTCATCGTCCACCGCACGTGCGCAACGGCGACCGTCGGGCTGAGCGGCCGGACCTGCACTTCCGTGACCGCGAGCGTACTGTCGCGAAAGACGAACGCGAACGCCTCGGTGAGCTTGCGCTCGATCTCGTCGCGGCCGCGCCACCACCAGCCCAGCACGTTGACGACGTCTCCGTTCGTGGTGAACAGCCGCGCGTACGCCGCCGCGTCGTGCCGGTTCCACGCATCCGCCTGTCGCGTCTGAAGCTGCCGAATGGCGGCTTCGTCGCTCGACTGCGCCGCCGCGAACGAGGTGGCGACAAGGGCGACGGCGGACATCGCATGGGCCAGCACGAGTTTCATGAGCTCTCCTTGTTCGATGACCCGGTCCCGGGAACCGCATACCAGTCGGACGCAACGGCCCCGGGTCGCGCGATGCGCTAGACGCCCTCGAGCATTATCAGCATGTCGAGATCGCTGGTGCATTCCTTGCGCAGCGCGATCAAGGGCTGGTACTCGCTCGACGTATACCAAGCGTCGAGCCGGCTCATATCGGGAAATTCGATGATCACGACCCGCTCCGGTTTCCAGTGCCCCCCTTCCGGAAACTTGTGGGTGCCCCCTTTGGTGAGGTAGCGGCCGCCGTGCTTCTCGATCATCGGAAGAGCCTTCGTCCGGTACTCGTCGAACATTTTCGCGTCGGTAACGACGTGCTCGGCAATCAGGTAAGCGGGCATGATCTATCCGTTTGGTACTGGTTGGCGTCGGGCGGCGAGCAGCGAAATCGAATCTATCTCAATGCGCGCGAAATGGCGAGTCTCCACCGATCTCGTTCCGGAGCGCCGACTGGCCGCGCCACAGCCGATTGAGATTGTCGACCAGGATGTCGAGCACGCCGTCCTCGTATTTCCGCGTCTCGCCGGCGGTGTGCGGCGTGATCAGCGCGTTGCCGAGGTTCCACAACGGCGACGCCGACGGCAGCGGCTCCTCGGCCGTGACGTCGATCGCGGCTCCGGCGATCGCGCGGCCCTGCAGCGCGCGGACCATCGCCGGCTCGTCGACGCACCCGCCGCGCGCGACGTTGACGAGATAGGCGGAGCGCTTCATGCGCGAAAGCGCTTCGCGGTCGATGATTTTTTCCGTCTCTTTGTTGAGGGGGCAGGCGAGCACGACGAAATCCGCTTCGGGAAGCAAAGCCTTGAGCTCCGTCATACCGTGCACAGAGTCCGCGGCTTCGCCCCCCGTGGATGGATCGCGCTTGATGCCGATGACGCGAAGGTCGAATGCTTTTGCCAGTGCGGCGAGCCGGCTGCCGATGGAACCCAGTCCGATGATGAGCAGCGTCTTGCCGCCGAGCTCGTCCTCGCGCTCCTCGATGTTGGAGATCATGCCGCGCCAGACGTGCCGCGACTGGTTGTCGCGCGCTTCGGGCAGCTTGCGCGTCAAAGCGAGGATGAACGCCATCGCATGCTCCGAGACCGCGCGGGCATTGACGCCGCGCGCGCTCGCGAGCCGGATGCCTCGCTCCTTCAACGCCTGGAGGTCGAATTGGTCGGTGCCCGCGCCGACCGCCTGGATGAAGCGAAGGCGCGGCGCGCGGTCGAGCAGCGTGTTGCGCCACAGGCCCGAGACGACCGCCACGTCGGCGTCGGCGATTCGCTGCTCGATCTCGCCCGCCGTGCGCGCCTCGGTGCTTTCGATGCCCATTTCCCGGACGCGGAAGCGCGCCTCCAGCTGGTACGCCGCATGGGCGAAGCAGATTTTCAGGCGGTCCTTGGGTGGAAGCACGGCACGGATCCGGCTTAACGACTTGCAGCGAAAGGCCGATCCACCAGCGGGCCGACGGATTCGACGGTGGCGCCGCAGACGATGTCGCCGCTCGACAGTGCGTCGGCGCGCAACCCCGCGCGGTGGACCATTCGCTTTACCACCTGCGCGGGAGATACACCCGGACACGCCATCGCCCGCCCGAATGCCCTGCAGGGTTCGCACAGCTCGACGCCCCGAAACCGCACTTGGCCGACGACGAATTCCTTACCGACCAGATCGTTCAGTCGGACGCCGCGCGTGACGATGTTGCGGCCCGTCCGCGAGAGGTCGAGCGGGCGGTCGCACGCGAGCAGAAAGGCTTCGATCTCTTCGGCTTCGACAAAGGTGACGTTCTGTCCCGGCTCGTCGGCGCGTCCGAAATACCGGTCGCCTTCGATGCCTTTGCCCGTGACAATCCGCACGCGCCTCTGCTCTGCTTGCGGCTCGCGAACGTTGGTGCGGATGTAGATTCGCTCCACGGTCATTGCGGCTCCGATTCGAATGCCGGCTCGCTGTCGCTTTCGCGGGCGTCAGCCATTCTCATGCTTGCCTCCCGGCACACCGCCGCTTCCGGACGCGTACCAGTCCAGCACGCGCAGCGCTCGAAGCGTATTCCACCGGCTGGGCCGGCCTTCTCCTTCGTCGATCTCGACGGGCATTCGTCCCGGATACCGGATTTCGAGCGGCCACCTGCCTTCCGCGTCGCGCTTGCGGGCGAGGATGTCGATCGCTTCCGCCACCCGCTCGTCGGGCGCGACACCTGCGGAACGCAGATAATCGAGGGCGCGCAGCAAGTCGTAGTGCCACCACGTCGGGAATGCGAAGAGCCTCCACGACGTGCCGCCCTTGCGGTCGCGCTCGATCGCTTCGCCGGTCGATTTCCGGCGGAAAAGCCGGCGCTCCAACAGGAACTCCTGACCGGCGAGGCGTGCCCTTGTGACCTTCGCACTGTCTTCGACGCTTCGCTCGTATTCGAGGAGCGCTTCGAGGACGCAAATGGTCGTGTTGAACGACGACCGCGTCGAGCCGATTTCCGTGTCGCAGTTCCAGCCGCCATCGGCGAGTTGTTCGGACAGGAGGCGGTCGACCAGGCGGCGAACGTCCTGTCCGAAGTAGGCGCCCACCGCGGCGACCTGCCCGTTGATGCACGGCTCGACTTCGCCTTCGAAGAACGCGTTGCCGTGGATTTCCGGCGGACCGCAGCCTTGCCATGTGACGCGGTCGCGGACGAGGCCGAGCGCCCGGCGCGCCGGCTCGCTCTGCGGATCGAGACCCATGTCCCGCAGCAGCATCAGCGCGTGCATCGTGGAATCCCAACCGCGGTTCCACGCGGTGCCTGCCCAGCGTCCGTCGGCGGCCTGCAGCGCAAGAAGGCGCGCTGCCGCGCCTTCGGTCGTAACCCGGGCGCGCTCGGCCTCGATTTGCTCTCCCCGCGCATCGGTCAGGTCGCGCATCGCCTGCCAGCGGATCGACGGTTCCGATTCGAGCAGCCAGCGCACGGCCGAGCTTGTTTTCACAGCACCATTCACCGGAGAACTCCAGCCACGATCATCCGAAGGCCGAACATCAGCAGAAAAATCGGCACCGCTTCGCCTTGCCGAATGCACGTTGTAGCCCGTTCCATCATAGCGCTTTGCGGCCGACGGAGGGCAAGAGCGGCGCTGTAAAAGGCCGCGTGCAGGCGCCTTTGCAACCTGCCGCTGGAGAGGATCGGAGCGGTCTGCTAACGTTGGGGCCGCAGGTTGACGAACGCTGACATGACCGCGCCCAGGCTCAAGACCGTCACGCGCACGCAAGGCAACAACCGCGCCCTCAAGGAGGGGACGATTGCGCCCGCGATGTGCACGCTCGACTTCGAGGAAGTGCCCGTGATCACCGACGCCTTTCGCCGGATGGTTCGCCGGCTCGAATTCGACGTCTGCGAAATGGCGCTGTCGACGTACGTTTGTGCAAGGGCGCATGGCAAGCGGTTCACGGCACTGCCGATTTTCCCGGTGCGCGCCTTCCATCACAACGCCATCGTTTGCGGGCCGCGTGCGAGCATCGATGCGCCCGCCGATCTCATCGGACGCAGGGTCGGCGTCAACCGCGGCTACACGGTCACGACAGGCGTCTGGGCCCGCAGCATCTTGGAACACGAGTACGGCGTCGATCTCGGCAGCATCACGTGGATTCCGTCGGGCGATGAGCACGTGTCCGAATACAAGCCGCCTTCGAATGTGCTGCCCATGTTGCCCGGCAAGGACATGGCCGCGCTCGTCGCGTCCGGCGAGCTCGCAGCCGGCATCGGTCTCGATCCGCAATTGGCGGGACTGCGCACCCTGATTCCCGATGCGGCTGCGGCGGGATGGAGAGCGCTTCGCGACCGGGGTTTCTATCCGATCAATCACCTGATCGTGGTCAAGGACGAAGTGTTGGCGGCCAATCCAGGCCTCGCCGCCGATCTCTTCGACGCGTTCGCCCGCGCGAAGCGCGAATATGTCGATGTGCTGAAGCACGGACGAATCGCGGCGCCGACGCCGACCGATCAGCTCCATCTGCGCGTGATGGAGATGACGGGTGCGGATCCGCTGCCCTACGGCATCGCGCCCAATCTTGCCGTGCTCGAGGGGTTCGTGACAGACCTCGTCCGGCAACGCATCATCGACCGCCCCGTGAACGTGCAGACGCTGTTCCATGCGGAAACGCGCGAGCTCGTCGGCTGATGCGCCAGAGACTCCCGGACGCCCGTCCCATCGAGCGGAATCCGCGATGACAGATTGTCGATCCTGCAAAACGACCCGACGGTGACCCATGACGACCCATGCAACGGCTCCCCGGCTCAACGGTTTCATCCGCGCGCTCGAGTCCGGCAAGCACGCGCTGTCGCTGTTCGCTCCGTGCGAAGTGGAATCCGCGGTCGAGCTGCAAAGCTCCGCCTACGACGGCATCGTGTTCGAAGGCGAGCACCGCGGCTGGGACATCCGCGCGCTGCGCGACAGCCTGCAATACCTGCTGAATCGCGCGCAGATTGCGAAGTCCGCGTCCCTCGCGCCGGCCGTCACCCCGATTGCGCGGATCCCGGCCAACGGGGTCGAGCGCAACCAATTTCTCGCGAAGCAGGCGCTCGATGTCGGTTGCTACGGCATCGTGTGGCCGCACATCAGCACCGTCGCGGAGGCTTACAACGCCGTCGCAGCCTGCCGGTACCCGCGGCTCAAGGACAAGCCGTTGTACGAGCCGGCCGGCATTCGCGGCGACGGCCCGATGCAGGCGGCGCGCTACTGGGGACTTTCGCTGGATGATTACTACAAGCGCGCCGACGTCTGGCCGCTCGCGGCGCAAGGCGAGATCCTGGTCGTCATCCAGATCGAGGATACGCAGGGCATCGCCAATCTGCGCGACATCCTGCGCGACGTTCCCGGCATCGGCGTCGTGCTTATCGGCGAAGGCGACTTGAGCCAGGAGCTCGGCCATCCGCGGCAGCTCGAGCATCCGGCCGTGATGGAAGCGAAGGCGGAAATCGTCGCCATCTGCAAGGCGCACGGCGTGGTCGTCGGCCACCCGCACGTCGGCACATCGAACATGCAGGAGGTCGTCGACGAAGGCTATCGCTTCCTGATGTGCGCGGCGCCGCGCAGCTTCGGCGCGCTCGACAAGGTCCGCGGATTGACCGGCCGCGGGTAGCGCGGTCTACGCAGCCGCGTCGCCGCTCGCAAGGCGGCCCGCTTCGGCGGCGTCTTCGGCGGACAGGTGCCAATGCGCGGCGGCGACGTTTTGCGCGACTTGCTCCGGACGCGTCGCGCCGGCGATCACGCTGGCGACCGTCGGCTGCGCGAGAAGCCAGCCGAGCGCAAGCTCGAGCAGCGAGTGCTCGCGCGAGCGCGCGAAATGCTCGAGGCGCGAGATCGCCGGCCAGTTTGCGCCGGCGATGAACGCCCGCTCGTGAGGACGAGGCGTGGCCAGCCGGGATCCTTCGGGCACGTGGACGGGCGAGTACTTGCCGGTCAGGAGCCCGCTTGCGAGCGGAAAGTACGGCAAGAGACCGAGATCACACGAAGCGAGCGCCGGAAGAAGCTCGCGTTCGACACCGCGCGTGAGCAGGCTGTATTCGTTCTGCATCGAAGTAAAGCGGTGGAGCCCGTGTGTGCGCGCCGCGCGATCCGCGGCAAGCACTTCCGCGGCGGTGAAGTTGGACGCGCCGATGTACCGGACCTTTCCCTGGCGCACCAGATCGTCGAGCGCCCGCAGCGTCTCCTCGATGGGCGTCGCCGCGTCGGGCCGATGCAGTTGATAGAGGTCGATCCAGTCGGTCTTGAGGCGCGTAAGGCTCGCCTCGACCGCCGTCATCACGTAGCGCGTCGATGCACCCTTCAGGAGCCCCGCGTCGTCCATCGGGCTGCCGAACTTGGTGGCGATCACCACGTCGCGGCGGCGCGAACCCAGGATCCGGCCGAGGAACTCCTCCGACCCGCCGCGATTGCCGTACGTATCGGCTGTATCGAACAGCGTGATGCCGGAGGCGATCGCCTGTTCGACGACGGCGCGGCTCTGCGCCAAGTCGCAGCGCACGCCGAAGTTGTTGCAGCCGAGGCCGACGGCCGAGACGAGCAGGTCGGAAGCGCCGATTTTGCGCAGTTGCACGAGTACCCTATACTCGAAGACCGATCATGAACCAACTGATCCTTGCGCCCACGACGCTGCCGGATACGCCACCGGTCGAGTATATCGAGGCCGCCGGCGCCGCGGGTTACGACGGCGTGGGCCTGCGTCTGCATCGATCGCCGGGCCTGCCGTTCCACCCGGTCGTCGGCAACGCGCCGCTCATTCGGGACATCAAGCACGCCCTCGCGGATACCGGCCTGCTGGTCTTCGACATCTTCAGCTGCTATCTCGAGCCGGACACGCGGGTCGACCATTTCACGGCTTCGCTCGCGCTCGGCGCCGAGCTCGGCGGCCGATTCGTGATGGTGATGGGCAACGATCCGGACTTCGCGCGGATGCGGGACAACTTCGGATTGTTCTGCGACGAGGCGCGGCGCTTCGATCTCACGGCCACGGTCGAGTTCGTGCCGACGCGGCCGTTGTGCACGCTCGCGCTCACGACGCGCATGATCGAGGAAGCCGCTCGAGACAATGCCGCCGTGTGCATCGATCCGCTGCACTTCACGCGCACGGGTGGCCGACCCGCGGACGTGGCCGCGCTCGATCCGAAGCTTTTTCCCTACACGCAGATCAACGACGGCGTCCTGTTTCCCGGCGAGCCCAACCCCGCGCATTTCGGGAGAATGCCCCAGGGCGAGCGTCGAATGCTGGGCAAGGGCGACGTCGACTTGCCGGGGCTTCTCGACGTACTCCCTGCGGGGCTGCCGTTGAGTGTCGAGATTCCGATTTCGCTCGGTGCGGGACTGCGCGACGTGACCAGTCGTCCCTACGCGCCGCGCGAGTGGGCGAAGGTCGCGCTCGACGACACGCGCGAATTCCTTGCTCGCTATGCGCGTTCGATTCGCAGGGAGGCACACGCGTGAACGAGCTGTACATCGCGCCCAGCATGCTGATGGACGTTCCGCCTCTCGCGTTCCTCGAGGTCGCGCGCGACGCCGGTTATCACGGCGTGGGCCTGCGGCTGCAAAAGTCTCCCCAGTTTCCGATCTTTCCGATCGTCGGCGATGCGCCGCTCATCCGCGACATCCGGAGCGCGCTCGCCGATTCCGGGTTGAAGGTGCTGGATGTCCTCGCTTTCTACCTGTTGCCGGAAACCGACGTGCGGGACTACGAGCCGGCGCTTTCCCTCGGTGCACAGTTGGGCGCGCGGTACGCGCTGACGCAGGGCAACGATCCGGACTGGGGCCGGCTCTGCGCCACGTTCGACAAGTTTTGCGCGGTAGCGAGCCAATGCGGGCTGACTCCGATCATCGAGTTCTGCCCGAACCGAACGCTCGGGACGCTGGGCCAGACACTCGAGCTGCTCGAGCAGACCGGTCACTCCGATATTCCGATTCTCGTCGACCCGATTCACCTCGTTCGCTCCGAGGGCACGACCGTCGAGCTCGGAAAAGTCGATCCGAAGCGCTTTCCCTATGCGCAAATGAGCGATGGCATTCTCGCCGCGGGCGAACCCAACCTGAACCTCGCCAAGAAGCTCGGGCTGGGCGAGCGGAGGATGCCGGGCGACGGCACGCTACCGCTGCGCGAGATCTTCGCGGCATTGCCGTCGGGGCTGCCGGTCAGCGTCGAGGTCATCATGGACCGGCCGCCGGAGATTTCGCCGCTGATGTGGGCGACGATCGCCTTGCACAGAACGCGGGACTTTTTCAAGGCATCGTCCACGGCAAAGGCGTAGGTAACCGCAAATGTCGGTGCAGGCATTGGGCTACGTCGGCTTCCACGCCGCGGCCCTCGACGAATGGAAGGCCTACGGCACTCGCATGCTCGGTTTCGAGCTCGTCGAGGGAAGCGGCAAGGCGGCTGCGTTTCGGATGGACGATCGCCGGCAGCGCGTGATCGTCGAGGCCGACGGCGGCGAAGGCGTCAAGTTCTTCGGCTGGGAAGTCCCGGATGCGGCCGCCCTCGACGGGCTCGCCGCCAGGCTCGAGCAGTCGGGTGTCGCCGTCGGGGGCGGCACGCGTGCGCTCGCCGATGAACGGCGCGTCCGCGATCTGATCGTATTCGCCGACCCGATCGGCTCGCGTGTCGAGGTGTTCCACGGCGCCGAAGATGCGGGTGACCTTTTCCGCCCCGGCCGCTCGATCTCGGGGTTTCGCACGGGCGCGCTTGGCCTCGGTCACGTCGTGATGAGCGTGGAGCGCATGGAAGAGGTCGCGGCGTTCTACGAGGAGCTCCTGGGGTTTCGGGTGAGCGACTTCTACTCGCACCCGTTTCCCGCGCGCTTTTATCACGTCAACGCCCGGCACCACAGCCTGGCATTCGTGCAGAGCGGCAAAACGGCGATCCATCACCTGATGGTCGAGCTCTATTCGTTCGACGACGTCGGCCAAGGACTCGACCTGGCACTCGCCGAGCCGGGCCGGCTCGCGGTGACGCTGGGACGTCACTGCGGCGACTACATGACGTCGTTCTACACGTGGACGCCGTCGAAGTTCATGATCGAATACGGCTGGGGCGGACGCTCGATCGATCCGGCAACGTGGCAGGCGACCGAGCGGCTGGAAGGACCGAGCCTCTGGGGTCACGAACGCTCGTGGCTGCCGCCGGAGAAGCAGCAGGCCGCGCGGGCGCTCAGGATGAAGGTCGCGGAGGACGGTGTGCGTCGTCCGGTGCAGGTGATCGACGGCAACTACACGCTCATGGACGGCGTGTGCCCGTGGTGGGATTCAGTCAAGGGGCGCGGCGGCAACTGAGGTGACGCCGCTCGCCCACCGCGCCGCCCTCGCCACGATTTGTCGGTGAACGGGGTGCGAGAAGGCGCCCGCATCGTGGCCAAGCGTGTCGACGACCACGCGCCCATGGCCGAACATGCGCGTCCATAACGCCGGTTGCCAGTCACCGCCGGCGGCGCGCACGCGCATGAGCGGTTGCAGGCCCGGATCGAGCTCGAGGTCGCCATAGGCCTCGTCCTCGAGGCTGAACGCAGGCAATCCGGCCAGCAATGGGTGGCGGGGCTCGTCGGGACGCGCGTCCACGCGCCCGTACGGTGGATGACTCGAGCGACCCCACACCCATCGGCCGCCGAGGATGTTGCCCCATCCGGCCCAATCGTCGAAGCAGATGATCGCCGTGTGCAGCGCGAGGATGCCGCCGCCGCGCGCCAAGTGCGCCTCCACTTCGGCCCGCGCTCGCGCCGAAAGGCTGAAGCCCCAGCGTTCGCGATACGGCGCGTACTTGTCACCTTGCTGCATCGTCCAGCGCAGCGCGTAAACCGTGAGCAGCGCCGGCCGTGCTTGCGCAACCCTTCGGATGGCGGCCTCCGGATCCATTTCCACCACGGAGTCGATGCCGTGCTCGGCGAGGAGGGCCGCGAGCGCCGGCGCCGCCACGGGGAACGAGTGCGTATGACCGCCGGACAGGATGACGTTGTTCGCCATGAGTGTCAGGCGGCCGCGTGTGCCCGACGGCGGCGATGCACGACCGCTACGATCGCCATCACCGCGATGCCCACCGCCGCGTTGACGAGACCGGGAAAGACCATCAGCACACCTGCCACGAGCGCGATGGCGCGTTCCCATCGCCGGAGCGGAGCCATCCAATACCCGGTCAGCGCCATCGACATCGCGAGCAATCCGAGCAGGGCCGGCACGCTTGCCTCGAGCACTTGCAGCACGCTGCCGTTCAGCATCAGCGCCGGCGAATACACGAACATGAACGGCACGATCAGCGCAGGCAATGCCACGCGAGTGGCGGAAAATGCGACACGCATCCCCGATTCGCCGGCGATTCCCCCTGCGACGTAGCACGAAACGGCCGTCGGCGGCGTCAGGTCCGACACGACGCCGAAGTAGAAGACGAAGAGATGCGCGGTCAACAGCGGAACGCCCATCTTGGCGAGCGCTGGCGCCACGAGGATCGCGCAGATCAGGTACGTCGCCGTGGTCGGCAGTCCGGTGCCGAGCAGGATCGCGGCCAGCGCCGTCAGCAGCAGCAGCACGATGAGCGTGTCGTTCGAGTAGCCGATGATGAGCGAGGTGAACTTGAGCCCCAGTCCCGTAAGGTCGGTCACGTTCATGATGATGCCGACGACCGCGCACGCGACGGCGATCATGATCGCGGAGCGTGACGATTCGTCGAACGCCTCGACGATGCGTGAAAGCTGGATGCGGCGCCCTGCGACGACCTCGCGTCCGAGCCACACGGGCACGAACGACAGCAGCGCGTAGGCGGCGGCGCGGCCCGCGGAAACCTGCACGACGCCCAGAAAGTAGATGAGGACACCGACCGGCACCACGAAGTGCCAGCCGTCGCGCAACGTCTTCCACACTGAGGGAAGATCTTCGCGGCGCATTCCCTTGAGGCCGTTGCGTGCGGCCTCGAGATCGGCCGTGACGAAGAGCGACACGAAATAGAAGATCGCGGGCAGCAACGCGGCCTTCGCGATTTCGTAATACGGCACGCCGAGCAGGTCGGCCATGATGAATGCCGACGCGCCCATGATCGGCGGCGTGATCTGCCCTCCGACCGAAGCGGCGGCCTCGAGCGCGGCCGCCATCCGCGGCGTATAGCCGCTGCGGATCATCGTTGGGATGGTCACCACGCCGACGGCGGCGGCATTCGACGGACCCGTGCCGGTGATCGTCGCAAACAGCGCGCTCGCGAAGATCGACACCTTGCCGGCGGCGCCGCGCGTACGTCCCAGCAGAGCCTGGGCGAGCTGGATGAAGAAATCGCCGCCCCCCATGCGAATCATGAACGCGCCAAAAAGGATGAACACGTAGACATACGTCGCGCTCGCGCCGAGCGCGGTGCCGAAGATGCCTTCGAGGCGGATGTACATCGACGACACCACCTCCGAGTACTGGAATCCCGGGTGCCCGAGCAGTCCCGGCAGCCAGGGGCCGACGAACGCGTACACCATGAAGATGAGCGCAATGATCGCGAGCGACGCACCCGCCGCCCGGCGCGTGGCCTCGAGCAGCAGGATCACCAGTACCGTGCCGAACACGATGTCGAGCGTCGTCGGGTCGATGGCGCGGAAGATGCCGGGATTCGTGAATTCGACCGCTGCGTACACGGTCACGAGCACCGACAGTGCCGCTGCTGCGCATCGCAACGCGGTGTCGATGCCGCCGCGGCGAGGCCAGCTCGGCGTGACGAGATACAGCAGGCAGAGCGCGAACGCGAGGTGCAGACTCCGCTGCACCATCGGCGAGAAGCTGACCGTGATGGCCGTGTAGAGCTGGAACGTCGCCATCGCCAGCGCGACGACCTTGGCGATTGCGCCGACGATGCGTGCCGACCTGGTCTGTGGCGCCGACGCCGCGTCGTCGTCCCGCGCGGCGACGCCGACGCCCGCGATCACGCTGCTTCCAGGCTCGGCGATCACGCTGGCGCGGGGCTCGGCATCAGGATGCGGCCGCTACTTCAGCAGGCCCTTTTCCTTGAGGTATCGCTCAGTGCCGGGATGTAGCTTGAAGCCCGGATACTTGGCCGTGTTCTCGGCGGTGGATGAGTTTGCGGCCTTGAACGCCGCGACCATTTCGTCGTGATGATCTCCGAGCACTTTCGCGATCTGGTAAGCGGTCTCTGCAGGAAGGTCATCGCGTGCGGCAACGTAGATCCACTCGGTGAACGTCGGCACGTCCTTGGCGTCGGCCTTGAGCGCGTTCGCGTACCAGGTCTTCTCGATCGTGTAGGGGCTGTACCAGCTCATTTTGTCGCGGATCTTCGCAACTTCGGCGTCGCTGAACGGCACGATGCGCACGCCTCGCGGGTGGGTCGCGAGCTCGGTGACGACCGGGCAGGGCAGCGGACACAGGAACGTCATCGCGTCGACGCTGCCGTCCTTGTAGGCGCTCGTGCCTTCTCCTTTGCCGAGGAACTCGATCTTCACGTCGCTTTCCTTCATTCCGTACACGTCTAGCAGCCGCAAAAAGAGATTCGCCTCGCCGCCCGCGCGGATGCCGACCGACACGCGCTTGCCTTTTAGATCCGCGAACGACTTGATCGGCGAATCCGCCGGCACGATGATGTGGAACGGGATATGGAACATCGCAAACACCGTGCGGATGCGTGTCTTGTCGAGGCCCTCCTTGCCGAGCACCGCCTGCGCGTCGCCGGGGCCTGCCACCGCGACCTGCACCCCGCCGCGCTCGAGCAGCGCCACGTTCTCGACGGCGCCTCCGGTGCGGGCGGTGGCCTCCATGCCCGGCACGTACTTGTTGAGCAGCGGCGCAAGCGATGCGAAATACAGGTGCGCCGTGCCGCCGGACGAAGAGCCCGCCATCACGAGACGCGTCGGCGTTTGCGCGCTGGCCAGTGTGATCGCGAGCCCCAGCAACGACGCCCCGAGGATTGCATACGTGCGTTTGGTCACGGCCATCTCAGGTTCTCCTCCGGTAGCGCCTGGTCGAATTGTCGTCAGCTGGGCGGTGGGGGCGTTGCCCACCCCCGGTCAAGGCGGGCCGTCGCCGCGAACAACGAGGCGCTGCAGCACGCGACGGCTCTTGCTCATGTCGTAGTTCGCAACTCCGCGATGGAGCAGGCAGCGATTGTCCCAGAAGACGAGGTCCCCAGGCTGCCAGCGGTGCGTGTAGACGAAGCGCGCGTCTGTGGCGTGCGCCAGCAGGCGGTCGAGCAGCGCGCGACTCTCGCCCGCCTGCATGGCGACCACGTGCGAACAGTACATGCCCAGCAGCAGGCTTTTTTCCCCGGTCTGCGGATGTGTGCGCACCAAGGGATGCGTGACCGGCGGCGCCGCAGCGCGCTCCGCGGCGGTCAGCGGGCGATCGCCCGTCGACTCCCGCATGAACTCGAAACTGTGCACGACGTGGAGATCGGCGATGCGGTCCTTGTCTTCGTCGGGCAGGGCGGCATAGGCGCTCGTCATGTCGGCGAACTGTGTGTCGCCGCCTGCCTGCGGCAATTCAATCGCGTGCAGCATCGTGAGGAGCGCAGGCACGGGCAGATACGCCTTGTCGGTGTGCCAGTGATAGTTCGATTTGATATACGAGTTCTCGGCCGGCAATCCCTGCGCGTCGAGATTCGAGATCTCGTGGATCGCTTCGAGCGTCGACCCATCGGCATTGCGCAGTATGTTGCCCTCGATCGCGCCGAACAGCGCGGCGAATTCGCCCATCTGCGATCTCGAGAGGCGCTGATCGCGCACGACAACGAGGTGATGCAGCAGAAACGCGTCCTGGATGCGCTGCTCCGTCTCGTGGGTCAACGGCAACCTGAGGTCGATCCCGCGGATTTCGGCGCCGAATCGGCTGCCGAGCGGTCGGATGTCGAACGTGCCGGACCCGAACGCCGCTGCACGCGAATCGGGTTGCACCCCAACGCTTTTGGAGATAGGTTTCATGGGAGCGCAGCGTGGATTTTCTATCCCCGGTACTATACCGTCATCCCATGAGATCGGCACTCGTCACCGGCGCGGCCGGCGGTCTTGGCGCCGCCATCGCGAGCCGGCTTGCGCACGATGGTTATCGCGTCGCGATCGTCGACACCGACGAAGCGGCGGCGCGCGCACATGCGGCCAGCCTTCCGAGAGCCGTCTCGTTCGCGGCGGATGTCACCGACGAAGCGGCAATCGAAGCCGTGCTCGACGCTTTCGGCGACGTGCCCGATGTCCTCGTCAACAATGCAGGAATCGTCCGCTTCGGACCGCTCCTCGCGCACAGCGTCGCCGATTTTCGCAAGGTGCTCGACGTGAACCTGACCGGCACTTTCATCGTGACGTGCGCCGTCGCGCGGCGCATGGTTCCCCGGGGCTCGGGCGCGATCGTCAACATCACGTCGCTCAACGCCATCGCTCCAAGCCCGGACGCCGGAGCCTACCCTGCATCCAAGGCGGGCGTCGCGCTGCTCACGCAGCATTTCGCGCTTGCGCTCGGCCCGCACGGAATCCGCGTGAACGCCGTTGCGCCGGGATTCATAGACGCCGGCATGAGCGCCCCGATCTACGAGGATGCCGGCGTGCGGGAGGTGCGCGCAGGGCAAGTGCCGGTCGGCTCGCTCGGCACCGCCGAAGATGTCGCCGAAGCCGTCGCGTTCCTCGCGTCCGACAAGGCGCGTTACACGACCGGCCATCAGCTCATGGTCGACGGCGGCCTGTCGTTCAGCCTCAAGAACCATCTGCCCCGTACGGCGCCGCGCGTACGTCCCTAAAGCGATGGGCAGAGCCGCGGTCCGCGATTGTGCGCAAGCGATCCACGCCGCGATTGCGATGCACGGTAACGATGGTGCGGCGATTGCCCGTCGCATCCGCGCCGCGCTCGCACCGCTGATCCAGGAGCCCGATCTTCTCGAGCGCGGCGTCGAGCGGCAAGGAAACAACGTCGCCTTCTCGCGCTATCTGTACTACGACGGCGAGTTGTCGATCCTGATCTACGAAGTTCCGAAGGGCCGTCCCATCCAGGCGCACGACCATGGAATATGGGAAACGCTGTCCGTCTATCGCGGCCGGCTGCGACACACCGTTTACGCGCGCACCGACGACGGCAGCGTGCCCGGTGTCGCGAATCTCCGCGTCGAGGAAGAGGCCGTGCTGGGACCCGGCGATTTCGCTATCGTGACGCCGCCGGCGGACATCCACAGCTTCACGGCGCTCGACGAGCACACGTACGGCATCACCGTCGTCAACGGCGCTTACAAAGCCCAGCGCCACTATTACGATCCGGTCGCGGGCACCTACGAGGTTCGCGCGGGCCGCAACGTCCGATAGCGTCGGGCGCTGATGGGAATCCACGACGCAGCGGTCATCGACGTGCACGCGCACGTTCGGCTCCAGGCGACCAATGGCGCAGCGGGACGTTACGGCCCCGAGTTCGGCACCGACGAAAACGGCAAGCCGTGGTACCGCGTCGGCAATTACAAGCTCATCGGTGTCAAGCACACGGGAAGTCCGTTCACCGATCCTGAGCTGCGGCTCGCGAAGATGCGCGAGGCGCACATCGACTTCCAGGTGCTGTCCCCGAGCCCGCTCACCTATTTCCACCACATCGAGTTGCCAGTCGCGCTGGCGTTCTGCCAGCGGCACAACGATGCGATGGCCGAGCTCGTGAATCGTTATCCCGACCGGCTCGGCGGACTCGTCGCGTTGCCGATGCAGGATCCGAGCGCAGCCGTCGACGAGCTCACCCGCGCGGTGCGCGAGCTCAAGCTCTGGGGCGCGGCGATCGGAACGGAGTTCGCGGAACCACTGCACAGCGCCAAGTGGGATCGCTTCTACGAGACGCTCGTCGCGCTCGACGTGCCGCTCTTCATTCATCCGGCGCCTGCAGGCATCGACGGTCCGCCGGGCGATCCCAACCTCAAGCGCTTCGACCTCGACATCATCGTCGGCTTCGGTGCGCAGGAGGCGATCGCCATCGCCACGCTCATTTTCGGCGGTGTGCTCGACCGTCACCCGAAGCTGGACGTGTGGATCAGTCACGGCGGCGGGGCCATGCCGGTCATGGTCGGCCGGCTCGCGCAAGCGGCGCGCAAGCGGCCTTGGGCCACGGCCGAACACAAGAAGGATGGCGCGTTCGAGGAGCGCCTGTCGCGCCTGTGGTTCGACACGCACCTGAGCGATGCGCGCGCGCTCGCGCTTTTGAAAGAGATCGTGGGTACGACGAGGCTCACGTACGGCACGAATTTCGCCGGATGGGATCAGTCCGACGACGGCAATCACGGTCCCATCGATCCCGTGCTCGCCGACAACGCCCGACGCCTTCTTCGCCGCCCTGCGCCGTCGCGCGCATGAAGCCCGCCGAGGTGCCGCTCTCCCTCTCGTACTACACCGTTCCCGAGCTCGCGCCCCCCGCGATGGTGCGGGCGGCCGCCGAGGCGGGCTTCGACTTCGTCGGAGTGCGCCTTCTCGATGGCCAGCCCGGGAACAGCGCGACGCCATTGCTGGAAAGCCCGGCCCTGCGCCAGGAAACGCTCGCGTGCCTGCGCGACACCGGCGTCCAGGTGCTCGATGCGAGCGGCGCGCGCCTCGTTCCGTCGAC
>Ga0068864_100002040_pt1 | contig 16673 bp, 14 predicted proteins | sample KBSSwiS72_FD_66586 | JGI IMG/M metagenome (GOLD analysis project Ga0068864, IMG submission 66586) | Switchgrass rhizosphere microbial communities from Kellogg Biological Station, Michigan, USA - KBS Switchgrass S7-2 | ecosystem: Host-associated > Plants > Roots > Rhizosphere > Soil ... | reverse complement strand
CGCCTCGAGGTAGGGCATACTTGGGCCGGAAAGGCCGAAATGCCAGCACCAACGGCCCGCTCGCGATCGTTGCCCGCGCTCCTCGCGGTCTTCGGCATGTTCGTGGCCGTCGGGACCGTTTACGTGAACGCCCGGGCCCCGCAGCCCGCTGCGACTTCCGCGAGCCGAGACACTCCTTCAGCGGCGACGCGCGACCTCCTCAATAAGTACTGCGTTACCTGCCATAACCGCACGCTGAACACGGCGGGGCTACAGCTCGACAGTGTCGACGTGGAACGCGTGGCCGACAACGCGCAGCAATGGGAAAAGATCGTCACGAAGCTTCGGACGGGGGAGATGCCCCCTCCGGGGCGGCCGCGGCCGGACGCGTCCACCTCTCGCGCGGTCGCGGCGACAGTGGAACGGGAGTTGGACGCGGCGGCCGCGGCGAAACCGTACCCAGGGCGTGTTCCGGTTCACCGCTTGAACCGCCGCGAGTACGGCAATGCCATCCGCGATCTGCTGGGCCTCGAGATCGATGGACGCGCGTTGCTGTCATCGGACGAAGCGGATCAGGAAGGCTTCGACAACGTGGCGAGCGTGCTGTCGGTCTCGCCGGCGCTGCTGGAGAACTATCTGTCGGCGGCGCGAACGCTCAGCCGGCGTGCGGTCGGCGATCCCGCGATGCAGCCGGTGATCGACACCTTCAAAATCTCCAAAGCGCTGGTGCAGGACGAACGCATCAGCGACGAACTGCCGTTTGGTTCGCAGGGCGGCGCGCTGATTCGCTACTCCTTTCCGCTCGACGCGGAGTACACGATCAAAGTCCTGCTGCGACGGCAGGAGTACGACTACATCATCGGCATGGGCGAGCCGCACCAGCTCGACTTCCGTCTCGACGGCGTACGGCTGAAGCGGTTCACCGTGGGCGGCGAAGCCAGGGGGATGACGACCCCGGAGAATTTCGCCGGGAACACGCAGGGTGATCCCGAATTCGAAGAGTACATGCATAACGCCGACGCGCATCTCGAAGTGCGCGTCCCCGTAAAGGCGGGCGTGCACGAGGTCAGCGTGTCCTTCGTCAGGCGGCTCTGGGAACCCGAAGGCATCCTCCAGCCGCCACAGACCGGGTTTGGCAGGACCACGAACGAGTATTACCACGGCAATCCAGCGGTCGAGATCGTGTCGATTGGCGGCCCGTACGGCTTGCCCACCGTCGCTCGCGCCACGGCTGACGAGCGAAGGGACGCCGACTCTCCCAGCCGGCGCAAAGTGTTTGTGTGTCGTCCGAAGGATGCTGCCGGCGAGGAACCGTGCGCGAGAAAGATTCTGTCGACGCTCGCGGCGCGCGCTTATCGGCGGCCCGTGAGCGACAACGACATCCAGACCCTGCTCGGTTTCTATAAAGAAGGGCAGGCCCAGGGCACTTTTGCTGCTGGCATCCAGCGCGGGATCGAGCGCATCCTCGCGGCTCCGAGCTTTCTCTTCCGCATCGAACGCGAGCCCGCCGGACTGCCGGCCGGCTCCGCCTATCGTCTCGGCGATCTGGACCTGGCCTCGCGGCTGTCGTTCTTTCTGTGGAGCAGTCTCCCGGACGATGAACTCCGAGAGGCAGCGGTTCGCGGAACGCTGAATGATCCCGTGGCGCTGGAGCGGCAGGTGCAACGCATGCTGCGCGATCCGCGGTCGAATGCGCTGGTCGACGATTTCGCCAGCCGCTGGCTCGAGCTGAACAAGCTTGCGGGCGTCGTCCCCGACACGGAGCTGTATCCCGAATTCGACGAGAACCTGCGCGACGCGATGGAACAGGAGACGAAGCTGTTTGTCGGCGGCCAGATGCACGACAACCGCAGTGTCGTGGAACTGCTGACGGCTGACTACTCGTTCCTGAACGAGCGGCTCGCCGTCCATTACGGGATTCGCAATATCTACGGCAGCCATTTCCGGCGCGTCACCCTCGGCGGCCCGCGCGGAGGGCTTCTCGGCCAGGCGAGCCTCCTGACGGTCACCTCCTATCCCAATCGCACGTCGGTGACGATGCGTGGGCGGTGGCTGCTCGCGAACATCCTCGGCGCCCCGCCACCGCCGCCGCCGGCCGACATTCCCGCGCTCAAAGAGGCAGGCGTCGACGGGCAGCCGCGGGCGCTCCGCGAGCGGATGGAGATACACCGCCGGAATCCCGCCTGCGCGTCGTGCCATCAGCGGATGGACCCGCTCGGGTTTGCGCTCGAGAATTTCGACGCGCTCGGAAAATGGCGCACGTCCAGCGATGGCGCGCCGGTCGATCCGTCGGCATCGTTCCCCGACGGCACGCGATTCGAAGGGGTCGCGGGTCTGCGGACGCTCCTGGCGAGCCATCAGGAAGACTTCGTCCGCACGCTCAGTGGGAAGCTGCTGGCTTATGGGATCGGCCGCGGCCTGGACTACCGCGACATGCCTGCCGTCCGCGGCATCGTGCACGGCGCGGCGCCGGCCGGTTACTCCTGGTCATCGCTGATCACCGGCATCGTCAGGAGCACATCGTTCAGCATGGCTGTGGCGAGCGGGACGGAGAGCGGAACCCGCGATCAGGAGAGGGTGAAGCAATGATCGTCGCAAAGAAAGCGCTGCCGCGGCGCACCGTCTTACGCGGCCTGGGTTCGATGCTGGCGCTGCCGCTGCTCGACAGCATGATGCCCGCGCTCTCGGCGCTGCAGAAGACGGCGGCGAAACCGATCAACCGGTTCGGGGTCATGTACGTGCCCAACGGCATGATCATGAAGAACTACCTGCCGGTGGCCGAAGGCGCCGGCTACGAGCTGACGCCCACATTGAGCGCGCTGGCCCCGTTTCGCGAGCGGGTGCTCGTGCTGAGCGGACTGGAATGCATTCCGACTCCGGGACGACCGGGCGGGGCGCACGCCAAAGCCAGCACGCGGTTCCTCACCGACGTCTCGCCTCCCTTGAGCGAGACCTGGCTCGACGCCGGCATCTCGATGGATCAGATCCTCGCGCAGGAAACGGGGAAGCAGACGCAGGTGGCGTCGCTCGAGCTGGCGATGGAGTCCGGCGAAACGGCGGGCGCGTGCGACACGGGGTTCGCCTGTCCCTACACGAACACGATCAGCTGGAAGAGCCAGAACACGCCGCTCCCGACGCAGAACAATCCGCGCGTCGTGTTCGAGCGCCTGTTCGGCGACAGCACCAGCACGGATCCCAAAGTCCGGCTGGCGCGGCTGCGCGAGCAGCGGAGCGTGCTCGATTCGGTGAGCGAGGAGCTCGCCCACCTGCAGGGAGCGCTTCCGCAAAGCGATCGGACGAAGCTGGCCGAGTATCTCGACGCCATTCGCGGCGTGGAGCAGCGCATCCAGATTGCCGAGGCGCAAAGCGATCAGGATCTGCCGCTCGTCGAGCATCCCGCTGGCGTTCCTGCCAGCTGGGAAGATCACATGAACCTGATGCTCGACCTGCAGGTGCTGGCGTTTCAGTGCGATCTCACACGCGTCATCACCTTCATGGTGGGACACGAGCACAGCGGCATGACCTATCCGCAGATCGGCGTGCCCGACGCGCATCATCCGATCTCGCACCATCAGCAGGAACCTGACAAGGTCGCGAAGGTCGCCAAAGTCAACGCGTATCACGTGCAGATGTTCGCGCGGATGCTCGGGAAGCTTCAGGCGACGGCCGACGGCGACGGCACGCTGCTGGATCACGTGACGATGATGTACGGCGCGGGTATCGCGGACAGCAACAGCCACTCGCCGATCGACATCCCGATGATCCTGGCCGGAGGCGGCACCGGCCACCTCAAGGGCGGACGGCACATCCGGTTCAAGAACATGCCGCTGGCGAATCTGCATCTGACGCTGCTGGATCAGTTCGGCGTGCACCGGGATCAGATCGGAGACAGCACGGGACGGGTCGATGCGCGGATTCTCGCTCTGTAAAGCGCTCGAGTCGGTTTCACCAGCTTCTGTGGCGCGGCCCTTCAGGGCTGCGAACGCAGGGCTGAAGCCCTGCGCCACGTTTGTGAAACGGCTGGCGATCTGTCTGGCCATTCTTGTGGGGTCCGGCTTCAGCCGGACCTACATCACGCCCGCAATGAGCGCCGCCGCAGGTGTCGATCCGCGCCTGATTCAGGCGGTCAAAAACAGGGACGCCGACTCTGTGCGCGCCTTGCTGAAGCAACGTATCGACGTGAACGCGACCCAGGGCGACGGCGCAACCGCGCTGCATTGGGCGGCGCACCGCGACGACCTGGTGATTGCCGATCTGCTGATTCGTGCCGGAGCGCGTGCGAGTGTCGCCGACGATCTGGGGACGACGCCGTTGCATCTCGCGTGCACGAACCGCAGTGGGGCCATGGTCGAGCGCTTGCTGAGCGCCGACGCCAACGGAAATGCGGCGCTGCCGAGCGGCGAGACCGTCCTGATGACGTGCGCCCGCGCCGGCGACGCCCGCGCGGTCAAGGCGCTGCTGGCTCACGGCGCAGATGTCAACGCGCAGGAGCGCGAGCACCACCAGACTGCGCTGATGTGGGCGGTGGCGCAACGCCATCCGGACGTCGTCGGCCTGCTCATCGACTCGCGCGCCGATGTTCGCGCCCGCTCCGCCACCTACGCCCAGACGGTTGTCGGCGAGCAGACGCAGCGAGCGGGACGCGAAGAGCTGAACTACACGGTGATGCGCGGCGGCGCCACGCCGCTGCTGTTTGCGGCCCGGGTGGGCGACGTCGAGTGCGCGAGGCTGCTGCTGACCGCGGGGGCGGACGCGAACGACTCACAGCCCGACGGGGTCAGTGCCCTGGTGCTCGCGGCCCACAGCGGCAACGGACCGGTCGCCGCGCTGCTCTTGGCACACGGCGCGGATCCCAACGGGGAAGGCAGCGGATACACGGCGCTGCATGCGGCGATCCTGAGAAGCGATCTGAACCTGGTGAAAGCGCTGCTCGCTCGCGGCGCCAATCCGAATGCCCGGATTACGAAGGGCACGCCGATGCGGCGCGACACCACCGACTGGAATCTGCCGGCGACCCTGATCGGGTCGTCTCCCTATTTGCTGGCGGCCAGGTTCCTCGAGTCCGAAATCATGCGGGTGCTCGTGGCTGCAGGCGCCGATCCGGCGCTGACAATGTCCAACGGCGCGGACGCCGTGATGCTGGCAGCCGGGATGGGATCGAGCAGGACGGCGAGCCGGCGGGGCATCGAGACGATCGACTTTGGCAAGGTCGAACCCGAGAGTCAGGTGCGCGATGCGGTTGCGGCGGCCGTTGGCCTGCGCGGCGACGTGCACGCGGCGAGCCGAACCGGTGATACGGCCCTGCACGTCGCAGCGGCTCTCGGCTACGACACGGTTGTGCAGTTCCTCGTCGAGCGGGGCGCCAGCGTGAACGGGAAGAACGCGCGCGGGGTCACGCCGCTCGCGGCGGCGATGTTCGGATCCATCGTCGGCAGAGGGAGAGCCGCGGCGCCGGCCGGCGCCGATTCGCTGGGTTTCGAGCCGCCGATCGATCTGGTCCATCCGAGCACCGTCGCGCTGCTCAAGAAACTCGGCGCTACAGAGTAGAGACCTGTGCGGAAACAGTATCGAACGTGGCGCAAGGCTTTAGCCCTGCGATCGGATCGCAGCCCTGAAGGGCTGCGCCACAGGCGGTCTCGAACGGCGCGCCCCGCATCGGTGCTGTCCCTGCTCGTCTTTGCCGGCGCGCTGCCGGCAGCGGCGCAGCAATCGTTTACCGGCAAGCTTTCCGACAGCATGTGCGGCGCGTCCCATCAGACGAAAGCCGCCGCCGGCAGCCTGACCGATCGAGAGTGCCTGTTCGCCTGCATCAGGGCGCTGGCGAAATACGTGCTCGTGGACGAGAACAATCAGGTATGGCCGATCGCGAATCAGGATGCGATGGGCCTGCCGTTGTACGCGGGCCGGCCGGTGAAGCTCACCGGCGAGCGCAAAGGCGAGGCCATCTTCGTCACGAAAGTCGAAGCGATTCCGGCTCACCTGCATCTCGGCCACGTGATGACGAACTGGCGGGACACGCCCGGCACGCGGGGATTCCTGCCGGTCGCGGCCGACGAGGCCAGGGTCGCCGTCCTGCACGCCCAGCTTGCCCTCAAGGCGTCGAGGCTTGACGACATCAAGATTCACGCCGGTCACGTCCTGAATGCGCTCGATCCCGCTGTTGAACCGAAAGGGCCCGGCGCCGGATACGGCGTCAGGAAGGCGGCGGCGGGCGCGCTGCAGCATCTCGAGTTTGCGGCCAAAGCCGATGGCGCGACCGCGACCATCACGACGCACGCCCCGCAGGTGTCGTCTTCACTCTCGAACGTACTGCATTGGGTGGATCAGGCGATCGCGGCGGCGCAAGGGATCCGCGCTGCCACAGATGCTACGCAAGCCGAACGATCGGCGAGCGATCTTGCCGCCTTGACGCGGCGAATCAGCGAAGAGGGGCTGGGGCAGGCCCAGACCCACATGGCCTCGATCCTGAAGGGCGAAGGGATCCTCGGCGCCCCTCGTTAATCGCGCTTGACCGTCGTGCGCGCTCGAAATTAGACTCCGCCGAAGATGAGATCAGCCGTGCAGCGATGTTGGAAAACGATCCTTTTCGCGTTTCTCGCCGCCGGCGCCGTGCTGGGACTCGAGAACGGGGCGGCAGCCGTGCAGCCGCAGCCTGCACCGACCGGACCCGCCAACAAGCTGATCGTCTACGGCGACACGGCGATGTTCACGCCTCCGGGCACTCCCGAAAACTGCATCCTGAGGAGCCGCTTCAAACGCGGCGATCCGGTGGGCTGGCGGATGTTCGTAGCTGATCCGCAGACCGGCAATCTGGAGGCATCCGCTCAACTCGTCGTTCACATCAGCTTTGCCGGCAGGACCCAGGATATTCCGATGCGCTACCGCGCCACCGCGGCGCAGCCCGAACGCCAGTTCTGGGTCGCCAAATGGGTGGTACCGGCGGACGCGCCGATCGGGATCGTCCGCTACACCGTGACCGCGACCGACAAGTACGGGCGCAGCGGAGAATTCAAACCGTTCGAGGTCCAGGCATCTCAACTGACCATCGCAGAGTGAAGAATTAAGAATTGAGAATTCGGAATTTGGAATGCGTACACGAGTTCTGAATTCCAAATTCTTAATTCTTGATTCCGCGCTTGCCGCTGTCCTTTCTCTGGCGGCGTGTCGAGGGGCGCTGCCTGCATCCGCTCATGCTCGAGACGAAAGCGGTCTGAAGCCCCTCGAGCTCAAGCCAGCGAAAAGCGGCAAACCCGTGGCGGGCGCTGAGATCGACGCTGTCGCCGTCGGCTTGCCACCAAACAGAACAGTCGATCTGATGTGGGAGACCGTTGACGGCGGCTGGGTCGTTGAGGATGGTTACCGCTTCAGAGGGAAGCGGTTCACCGAGAGTTCAAAGGCCTTGGGGCGAGCGAACGTCGACGCGGCCGGGCGGCTCGAGACCCATTTCAGCATCCCGGAAGACTTCGGCGGCATGCACACCGTCACCGTTGCCGATGCGGGAAAGCCGCTCGCACAAGGCGGACTTGAAGTGACGCAGACCTTCGAGTTGCATCCATCCGAGGGACCCATCGGCACGCTCGTCGAGCTCCGCGTCACCGGTTTCGGCTGGCGGACGATGGAGAGCACGTGGGTGGTGAATTGGGACAATCAAGAAGTCGGCTATGTGTCGGCGACCGGCACGCGCGGCACGGCCGTAGCGCGGTTCCGCGCGACCGGTCCGGTGGGCGCGCACGAGATCAAGGTCTACACCGGCTACATGGGTCAGAGCTACTTGAATCACGAGCAAGCGCCGAACGCGTACCTGCCGAGGCCCCGGTTCGTGTTTCATGTGACCCCTGGCGCCGGCGCAGCGACGGGTGGATATGCCGAGCCGTATCAGCCGCAGAAGATTCCTGCGGCCGAGATCAGCGTGGCTGGCGGCAGTCTGAACGTCACGCCGTCACAGGGAAGGGTGCAGACGCGCGCGGTGTTGAAAGGCCGCGGCTTTCCCGCGAATGCATCCGTGTCGCTGATTTGGGGCACCCAGGTTGGTAGCCGGGTCTCGGGTAATGGCTTCGCGCCGCAGGAACGGCAGCTGGCGACGCTCACCGTTGGCGCGGACGGCGGGCTCGAAACCGCGCTGGCGATTCCCGACGATCTCGGCGGGATGCATACGCTGTCGATCAGGTTCGGCGACAAAACGCTCGCGCGCGCGTTCTTCGCGATCGAAACGAGTATCGTGAGTATGTCGCCAACCTCCGGCCCGGCGGGCACTCCGGTGACGATTCATCTCAAAGGCGTCGGCTGGACCGACGTCGACAACATTTACGTCGCCACCTATGACAACGCGTACATGGGTTACGCCTGCGGCTTCAACAGTCAGGGCGACGTCGTCATCAACTTCACCGCGGCGGGATCAGTGGGGCGACATCTGATCGATTTCTATCCGGGGATCTATCAGGGATCCGACAAGGACCAGCAGCTGTATCGCCTGCCGCAGCTCACCTATGCCGACGACCACCCGGGCAACAAGATTCCGGCGTTGCGCTTTGCCTTCGAGGTGACGCCGTCCCTAACCCTCTCTTCCCACCTGACTTCCAAGTGAAGCAGTGTCGTGGCGTCACTCGAATGCGCAGTTAGAATCCCGAGGCGCGGCCCACGCGTCATGCGCTCGTTCACGTTGCTCGTACCCGGCCTGCTTGCAGCCAGCATGGCCTGTTCTGCGCCGACCGATCCATCGGTCTGGCGCTTCCGAACCGTGCGTCCATGGCTGGCCGGAAACTCGCAGGCGCTGACGCCGGTCGTCGACCGCCAGTCCGCATTTTTCTGTGGCGGCTATTTCTGGGACGACGACGCCGCCATTCACGGCCTTTCGCTGGCGGACGGCCGTCTCTTGTGGACGCACCGGGTCGGCACCTGCCGCAGCGGCCCCTGGCTCCTGGCGAACACGTTGGTCGTCCATTCACAACCGTCGCGGAACGGCCTGGATATGAAGACGGGCAGTGAACGCTGGGCCGCGGGCATCGGCGGCTTTGAACCACCGACGACGAAGGACGGATGGCTTTACGCCAACGGAGAGTTTTCAGTCTTCGTCGCCGATCCGGCGACTGGCACGGTTGCGCGGACGATCAAGACGCAGGCTGAAGTGACCACCACTCCTGTCCTTGCCGGCGATCTGCTGCTGTTCGGAACGATCGACGGTGGGCTGCACGCGGTCCGCGTGGGACCGATGCGGCGCTGAGCAGTCGCGGCCGCGGCCGGCGGACGTATGAAGACGTGTATGATCCCGCACGATGCGTGACCCACATGCGCCCATCCATCCGAGGCCACGACCGTGACGCGGCCTCTGCGCGTCGGCGTTGTCGGCTGCGGGGGCATCGCGCAGATGATGCATTTGCCGACGCTCGCCGAGCGGCCGGACCTCTTCGCCATCGCCGGCCTCGCCGACATCGATCGAGAGACGCTCGACATGGTCGCCGCGCGCTACCACGTCGAGCGCACGACCGTCGATTACCACGAACTGCTCGCGCACGACGATGTCGAGGCGGTGCTCGTGCTGGCATCGGGCACTCATCGACCGTTTGTGACTGGCGCGCTTGCTGCGGGCAAGCACGTCTTCGTCGAAAAGCCCCTCGGCTTCAGCCTGGCGGAGACCCAGGAGCTGGCCGCCGCCGCGCGTGCGAGCGGGCGTGCCGTCCAGGTCGGATATCACAAGCGGTTCGACCCCGCGTACCGGCGCGCTCGCGATCTGGTGCGCGATCTCGCGGGTCTCCGGCTGATCGAGGTGACGGTTCTCCATCCCGACGAGGACCCCTATCGGCGGCACCATGCCCTGGTGCCTCGCCGGGACGCCGCGATATTGAGCGAGGCCGAGCTCGACGCGCTCACGGTTCGCGACGCCGCCGCGGAATCAATTCGCGCCGCGCTGGAGAGCACGCTCGGCCCCGCCGCGCCGCAGCACCTGCGGGTCGCGACCTTTGTCCTGCTCACCAGCCTCATTCACGACATCAACCTCGTCCGCGGCCTGGTCGGTGAGCCGGAGGAGGTGCTGTCCGCGCACGTGTGGCGCGGCGGCATGGCGCAATCGTCGCTGACGCGTTTTGCCGGCGACCTGCGCGTGTCGATGACGTGGATCTCCGTGCCGGGGCTGGCGCACTACGAGGAGCGCGTGACCTGCGTCGCCAACGATCGCCGCGTGGCTCTGGTGTTCCCGTCCCCGTACCTCCGGCACGCGCCGACGGCGCTCGCGGTCGAGCGCATGGACGGCGCATCGCTCGTCGTCGAACAGCACACCGTGTCCTACGAAGAGGCGTTCCGCGACGAGCTGTACCACTTCCGCGACACGGTGCTCTCGGGCGGACCGGGCGATCCCGGACTCGACGACGCGGTCGCGGACGCGCGCTGGATTGAATGGATCGCGCACGCGCTGATCAACGGGGAGCGTCCACGTTCGCTCGTGTGACGAGCCCCACTTTGGTGCGTTGATCGCGCGGGACCGGCTCGCCGCGGATCCGTTTCACGGCGCTTTCGATCGCGATTCTGCCCATTTCTTCCGGATACTGGGCGACGGACGCTTCCATCCTCCCCGTCGCGATCGCCTTGCGCGCATCGTCGACCGCGTCGAAGCCGATGACGCGAATCCGGCCGGTCCGGCCGGCCGCCTGGATCGCCTCCAGCGCGCCGAGCGCCATCATGTCGTTGCAGGCAAACAGGGCGTCGATCTCCGGGTGCGCCTGCAGCATGTTGCGGAAGACGGTGAAGCCCTGGTCGCGCTCCCAGTTGGCGGTCTGCGACGAGACGACGGCGACGCCCGGGGCCGATCGGATGGCGTCGAGAAATCCTCGCAGACGCGCGTCGCCGGTCTGGTGGCCGGGAGTGCCTTCGAGAAGCGCGAGCCTCGCCGATTTACCGCTCGCGTCGACCAGATACTGTCCCGCGATGCGGCCGCCTTCCACGTTGTCCGAGCCGATGTAGGTGTCGAACGACACGCCCTGTTGTGCGGCCGCGCTCTCGTCGAGCTCATCGTCGACGATGATCACGGGGATGCCGGCGCGGTTGGCCTTGCCGACCGCCGGCACGATTTCCTTCGAGCCGGACGGGCAGAGGCACAGCACGGCGACGCGCGTCTCGATCAGGTTCTCGATGATCTGCATCTGCCGTTCGACGTCGATCTCGCGCTCGGCGGCCTGCACGATGAGGTCGATGCCGGCCCGCGTCGCGGCGGCCTCGGCGCCCCGGCGCATGTCGAGGAAGAACGGGCTGTTGAACGTCTTGAGCACGAACGCGACGCGCGGGCGGCTGCCGCGCGCGCGGTTGCAGCCGGCGAGGACGGACGCGAGCGCCAGAAGCGCGTCGCGACGGGTCATCGACGTGCGGGAGCGTCAGACACCGAGGCCTCGCAGGAAGTCGCGGTTGCGCCGCGCACTTTCGGCGGGCGAGCCCATCCCCGGCAGCACGTCCTGCTCGACGACGATCCAGTCGTCGTAGCCGTGCTCACGCAGCTCGCGCAGCATGGCCGCAAAGTCCACGGCGCCGCGCCCCAGCTCGCAGAAGATCCCATGCCGCATCGACTCGAAATAATTCCACGACCCGCCACGCGCACGCTGGAAGACGCGCGGCTCGAAGTCCTTGAAGTGCACGTGCCAGACGCGGGCGGCGTGGCGGCTGTAGATCTCGAGCGGATCCCCGCCGCCGAGCATGAGATGGCCCGTGTCGAGGCACAGCCCGACCAGGGTGGGATCGGTGCGCTGCATCAACTCGTCGACTTCCCACGGCGTTTCGACGAACCCGGCGCCGTGCGGATGGAAGACGGTCCGAAGGCCTGTCGCGTCGCGGACGGCACGCGCGATCGTGTCGCATCCGTGGGCGAAGGTCTTCCACGCCTCGTCTGTCAGGCCGTCGGCCCGAATGATGCGCCCGGCGCGCGCCGTTCGCACGGGATCGGTGCCGCAATCATCGGCCAGCACGACGAGCGGCGCCTCACCGGTGGCGGCCAGCAGACGTGCCGTGCGCACAGCCGTCTCGACGCCGGCCGTGTGAGCGGACGCGTCAGCGAGTCGCACCGGCACGAAGGCGCCGAGCATGCCGAGGGCCCGCGCCGCAAGCTCCGCCGAGAGCGCCTGCGGATCGGTGGGCATGAACCCCCAGTCGCCCAGCTCGGTCGCGGCGTAGCCGGTCGCGGCAATTTCATCGAGCACCTGCGCGCACGGCGCACTGCTCTCCATTCCATCGAATTCGAGGACGCCCCACGAACAGGGGGCATTGGCGATACGCATCAGTGCCGAGTATGGATCATCTCTTGCCGCGCTTGTATGGACCTGCGCTCTACTCTAGTCTGGGGATGACGTGAGATTGCCGACGTTCATCACCTCTGAGCCGCCCCGATTGACGCCGGGCCGCGTGCGCCTCGCCTACGCCGTGGCGGTCACCACCGACATCCTGCAATTCGTGCTGGGTCCGTTCGGCTGGGCCGGCGCGGACGAGATTCTCGACGTGGCGGCGTCCGCTCTGATCTGGCGCGTGCTCGGCTTTCATCCGCTGCTGCTGCCGACCTTTCTCATCGAGCTGCTGCCGGTGACCGACATGCTGCCGACCTGGACCGCGTGTGTCGCACTCGTGGTCGGGCTGCGGCGCCGGCAGCAGATTGGTCCACCGCCGCCTGGGGAGGGAACCGTCATCGACGTGTGACGCGCACGAGCGATTGTAAGATCGAGAGCAGCGTCCGAGGTGACAACATGGCTGAGTCTGAGAACACGCCGCCACCGAGCCTCGCCGAAGGAATTGCCGCCGCGGCTCTCAAGCCCGGCGAGATGATGGTTGGCCGCGTCGGCGAGGACGACGTTCTCCTGGCGCGTTCGGGAGACGAGTTCTTCGCCGTCGGCGCCTTGTGCACGCACTATCACGGCCCCCTCGTCGACGGACTGATCGTCGGCGACACGGTGCGCTGCCCGTGGCACCACGCCTGTTTCAGCCTGCGCAGCGGCGAACCGCTTCGAGCCCCCGCCTTCGATCCGATCGCCTGCTGGAGAGTGGAGCGCCAGGGTGACAAGATCTTCGTGCGTGAGAAGGTCACGCAACAAAAGCCGCCGACGCCGATCGCCGCCGCGCACGCGCCCGCGTCGGTGGTCATTGTCGGTGGCGGCGGCGCGGGGCTGGCCGCCGCGGACATGCTTCGACGGCAAGGCTACGAAGGTCCGATCACCATGCTCAGCGCGGACGACGCACCGCCGAGCGATCGCCCGAATCTCTCGAAGGACTACCTCGCCGGCCAGGCGAAGGACGACTGGATTCCGTTGCGGTCGCCGGAGTACTTCACCGAGCAGCACATCGAGCTGCTGCTGGGAACACGCGTGTCGTCGATCGACGTCGCGGCGCGACAAGTGCTGCTCGCAAGCGGCGAGCGGCGCGCGTTCGGCGCTCTTCTGCTCGCCACGGGTGCCGATCCCGTGCGTCCGCCGATTCCCGGCGCCGACGGTCCGCAGGTGCACTACCTCCGATCCTTCGCGGACAGCCGCGCGCTCGTCGACAAGGCCCGCGCGGCAAAGCACGTGGTGGTCGTGGGCGGAAGCTTCATCGGTCTCGAAGTGTCGGCGTCGCTCAGAGCGCGGGATATCGCCGTTGACGTGGTCGCGCCGGAGCATGTGCCGCTCGAACGCGTGATGGGGCCGCAGGTCGGACGCGTGATTCAGACGCTGCACGAAGCACACGGTGTCGCGTTTCATCTCGGTCAGACGGTCACGCGCATCGACGGCCGGACCGCGACGTTGAGCGGCGGCTCCACGCTCGACGCCGACTTCATCGTCATGGGCGTCGGCGTTCACCCGGCCAGCGCGCTCGCCGAAGCGGCGGGCCTGGCCATGGACCGGGGCATCGCGGTCGACGAATATCTGGAGACGAGCGTGCCGGGGATTTTTGCCGCGGGCGACGTGGCTCGCTGGCCCGACCGCCGTTCCGGTGAGCGGATCCGGGTGGAACACTGGGTCGTCGCCGAGCGCCAGGGGCAAGTCGCCGCCCGCAACATACTCGGGTTTCGCGAGCGCTTCGACGCCGTCCCGTTTTTCTGGAGCCAGCACTACGACGTCACGATCAACTACGTCGGCCACGCCGAGCAGTGGGACGCGGTCCAGATCGACGGCACCCTCGAATCTCACGACTGTTCGGTGACCTACATGCGAGCGGGTCACCGTCTGGCGGTGGCGACGATCTCGCGCGACCGCGAGAGTCTTCGGGCCGAAGTCGAGATGGAAGATAAGGCTTAGTGCCCGTCGATGGACCAGTGGGGCGGATCGGTCGCCAACTTGATCACTCCGAAGGACGCTCCCACCTGGTGGAGACTGGCGTTGTTGCCATCGCGCGGCGCGGACGTGATCGTGACGCTGGTCCCGTCGGCTTTCGCGATGACGAGATCGCCCACCCATGAGATCGACATGTCGATGGCGTGAGCTTCGGTGTGGCGTGAATTGAGCGCCGGCTTGAAGGCAATCCCGTAGCCCTGCACCATCTTCTCGGCCGCGTTCCTGGATGCCACGGCGCTCGGTGTACCGGGCGCATCCGGATGGACCCATTGAATGTCGACCCCGGCGCGAGCGGGAACCGAAGCCGGATCGACGCCCTCTCTCGCGATTTCGAATGAGAAGTGCATCAGATAGGCGCGCTCTGGCGGACGCAGCGTGTCGGCGATCGTCAGCGTCGCGCCCGCGGCCCGGATGGCGGCCACGAAGCGGGCAACCTGGTCGCGAAACGGCTGCGCCAGGTCCTCCACTCTCTTGCTCGTTGGAAACTGCGAAACCCAGGTCGGTCCACTCAATGGCATGGTTGAGGCCTCGATGTGGTCTGTACAGGGGTGGTGACGGTATTACGGACTGAGCTCGGCTGGCATGCAGGTCGACTCCACATCGTATCCAAGGGCGTAGTACTGGTGCCAGCGACGCGTGCCGGTGAGCGGTGCATCAGACCACACGGTGGCATGCACCCCTTCGGCGCTCGTGCACGTCCGGAAGAACTCGTCGTGCCGATCCCGATCGACGTCGCCGGCCAGCTGTGTTCCACGTCTGGCAAACGTGATCCCATCGCCAATCACGACGATGCCGACCATGGGGATCTGCATCTCAGAAGCGTCGAGGCGCATCTCGTAGCCGCTCGTCCCCGCCGAATCGTTGCCGCACGTCTGGCGTCCGGACACGATGACGGCTGGCATCTCACGCTGTCGCTGCGCGTCGATGAAGTGGACGTGAGTGTTCGGCGTCAACGACGGATCATTGATCGAGAGGCAGGCGTGCCCGGCAGCCACAACGGCAAGGCCGACGTTTTTGTCGTACGACCACGACGCATTCACCGCGTGACTCCGGCATGACAGGGTCAAGGCAGCGGTCATCAAGAAGCAAATGTGCTTGACGATCATCTCAGCGCGCCCACGCTCTCAGCAGTCTATTGCAAACGGAGCCTCGCTGCTCCGCCACGAGCGGACGGTCCGGCGCCTGCAGGGTCGAGCAGGTTACGCCAGCGAGCGGCGCCCACTGAGCAGGCCGACGACGAATAACACGAGGGCCACCACAAGAAGCACATGCACGAATGCGCCGATTGTGTAGGTCCCGACGACGCCGAGCAGCCAGGCGATGAGCAGAATGACGGCGATGGTGTACAACATGGTGATTTCTCCTCTACGACCCATCATGAGCCGCTCGCCGCTCGCGCGTCTGTACCGTTGAGGACAGCCGGCGCCCGGCGGGTCCGAAATGACCCGCTCGACACCGCGGACGAACCTGCCGTACGTGTGTGCAATTTGGAACAGCGTGCCGCAAGCGGTCGCCGCTAATGTTGAGTCGGAATGACACACCGTGGCGCCTTCAGGCGGCTGATGCTGCAACTGGAGCGCGCGCTCGTGGCTCAGGGACAGTTCAGAGAGCTGCTGACCGCCGCCGACGCGACCGTTGCCGATCACCGGCGGGAGTTGCGAAACCTCAAAGCTCGCGTGGCGCGTCGATCGCCCCGGCCAGGACGAACCGCATGACAACGAGGAAGAAGGTCAGACAGCCATCGTCGACGCTGCCGAAGGCACTCACCGGCATCCAGGGTCTGGACGAAGTGACCAATGGAGGGTTGCCCGCCGGGCGTCCGACGCTCGTCAGCGGCGGCGCCGGTTCGGGCAAGACGCTGTTCGGGCTGGAGTTCCTCGTCCGCGGCGCCACGCAATACAACGAACCCGGCGTGTTCATGTCGTTCGAGGAAACGCTGCCCGATCTGGCGAAGAACGCCGCGTCGCTGGGCTTCGACCTGAAGCGGCTGGTGGCGGACAAGAAGCTGTTCCTCGATTACGTGTATATCTCGCGCGCCGAGATTGCGGAAACCGGCGAATACGACCTCGATGGTCTCTTCATTCGCATCGCGGATGCAGTCCAGCGCGTGGGAGCGAAGCGGATCGTCCTCGATACGATTGAAGCGCTCTTCGGCGAGCTGCCGAATCCGGGGATCCTGCGCGCCGAGATCCGCCGCCTGTTCGGCTGGTTGAAAGAAAAAGGCCTGACCACCGTGATCACCGCCGAGCGGGATCGGCCTGACCAGCTGACGCGGCACGGCATCGAGGAATTCGTTTCGGACTGCGTGATCGTGCTCGACCATCGCATCCGTGAAGAGATCTCGACGCGGCGCCTGCGCATCGTGAAGTACCGGGGATCGACGCACGGCACGAACGAGTATCCGTTTCTCATCGACGAGCA
>Ga0068864_100002033_pt1 | contig 16700 bp, 19 predicted proteins | sample KBSSwiS72_FD_66586 | JGI IMG/M metagenome (GOLD analysis project Ga0068864, IMG submission 66586) | Switchgrass rhizosphere microbial communities from Kellogg Biological Station, Michigan, USA - KBS Switchgrass S7-2 | ecosystem: Host-associated > Plants > Roots > Rhizosphere > Soil ... | reverse complement strand
TAACAATTCCATCCTCGATTGCGCGCTCCTGAAGAAGGCGTCCGCCAGATTCCATCGTCATTTTCTCCCGCTTGATTCGGGCGCGCCTTGCCACAGCGGCAAATCTGTAGGACAGCGAATAAACCTCTTTGGTTAGGAGTTGCGCCATGATCACACGTATTCGGGAAGTCCGTCGCGCCCGCGGAATGACGCTGGACGATGTGGCTCGGAAGTGTGAGCCGCCGACCACACCGCAAACCATCGGCCGTCTTGAAACGGGCACTCGCACCGTGTCGGTCGGCTGGCTCAACCGGATCGCCAGGGCGCTCGGAGTCGAGGCCGAAGACTTGGTCCACGGGGGCGAATCGTCGGAGCTGAACGTGGCGGCGATCCTTGGTCCCGGCGGTGCGGTCGCACCCAGGCGCTCGGCGATCATCGTTCCGCCAAGGGTCGACGAAGACCAGATCGGGGTTACGGTCGCTGGAAGCATTGGCGATTATCGATCCGGCGACGAGCTTTGGTGCGCGACCCTGACGCCCGAAAATTACGCCAGCGCGCTCAACCGCGACGTACTCGTGCCGCGCCCCGCCGGCCGTTTCCTCTTCGGGAGGCTGATCAACCGGGACGAGGAGAAGCTCCAGATTCTTCCGCTTGAGTCCGGAGGACGGCAGCAGGTCATCGCGAATCCGCCGTGGATCGGTGTCGTGTCAAAGCTGGTTCGCAGCCTTTGATAGTGGTTGCCCTGGATAACAACGCATGGCACGGCGCACGGCACCGAGGGCGGTTAGCTCAGTTGGTAGAGCATCTCGTTTACACCGAGAGGGTCGGCGGTTCGAGCCCGTCACCGCCCACCACAATTAGATCAATTCGCCGACCACCCGCTCGACCACATCGAACTCGCCGGCATCGACCTGGAAGTTCACGTCGGGGTTGAACTGGCGGAGCTCGATGAAGCTGTTGCTCCGTCTTACCAGCTCCTTCATCAGGACGAGATCACCGTCGCCGGGATGGACGTGCGAGTCAGAGGGCTTCACCCTGACCAGCACATCGTCGCCGATGGCGACAGGCGATCGTGGAGAAACGACGATGCGTCGCCCCGGCCGGAATCTCGGCCACATGGAATCGCCGACGACCGTCAAAACATAAGCATCGGGATCACTCGCGAGAGAAGGCGGGCGTGACACCCGGTCTATCGCGATGCCCGGATTGATTTGGGTCGCTTCGATCTGCTTCGCCCGGTCGCCCCATTCACCCGCGAGCGCGGATGCGAAGACTGGCAGTGGAGGAAGGGCGGCTGGGAGCCAGGCTCCGCGGCGCGCATCGCGGACTCCAGTCCCGGGTCCCGCTTTCGAAACCGGCCCGAGCCTCAAAGCCTCGAACTCGGCAAGGGATGAATCCGCAACCGACAGGAGCTTCTCCAGAGTCTTCCTGGAGGGATTTCCATGGCGCCGCATGTCCGCCCAAACGGAGCGGCTCACCCCGGCCTTCACCGCCCAGGCGTTCGGCGTCATATCCTGGGGTTTGAACCGCAGGAGATCGCGATAGACTTGCGAGTCTTTTGCAGCGGTCATGCGCCGCACTATTCCGTTCGCGGTAAACAACAGCAATGTTAGACATATCAAGCATTCTGCCTTGACAGAGAATGTTCGATATTTCTAACGAATCGCATGCATGCGGCGAGCGCGAACCTGTCAAACTACGGCGACGTGGCCGACTTCCGCGAAATAACGGCGCAGGGCCTGGCTCGTGGTGGGCGCGAGTTCGACGAAAACACGGCGACCGTCATGAGGGTCCGCGCGCCGAACAAAAAGGCCCTGTTCTGTCATCGTCTTCAGCCAGCGCAGCGCGGTCGTGGCCGGGACGGCCGCGGCGATGCACAGGCTGGAAACGGGCACCCGAAGCTGCGCGATCTCGGCTTGCAGGAGATCGAGCAGCATATCCCACGCGGGGTCGGCAAACAGCTCCTCGGAAAAGAAGCGGCCGCGGAGGCGGCGGGCCCGGATGACGGCCCGCACAGTCTCGGCCGGAAGCTCGGGAAGGTCGCCGAGCTCCGGCCGAATCTGCACTCGGTTGGCCGGCCGAGGACCGGCGGAAAGGCGCGCGAGAGTCGAGGCGATCCGGCTGACCTCATCGCTAAGCTGGCGCAGTCGAGCGGCATTGCGATCTGCGGCGACATCCGAGACCCCCTCGGCCCGTCGAGCGACGGACGTCGCCAGGGCGAGAGACGCAATCCGCTCACTTTCGGTCGCGTCGATGAGAACTTCAATGTTCGTGTCCCACGCCTTGGCGGATACCAGGTCCAGCAAGCTCGAAGGGGCGGCGATGATCGCCCCGTACCGGCCCCCGCCAACGTCGGCCTGGACTCGATCGAGCAACCGATCGAGCGTGTCCTGCCGATCATGGTCGAGCTCGACCCACAGTGCGGCTGCCGCAGCCTGGAGTGCGATCCGTTCTGGTGCCGCGTCGAGGTCCGCGCATTCCGCGAACCTCAATCCCGCCGCCTCGATCGTTTCTATCGCCCGGCCGCGGCCGGCATCGCTTTGGGCGGCGATGAGCACAGGCGGAAGCGCGAACGGCGAAAAGGCAGATTGGGTCTCGGTCAAATACGCGTCCATGGGATAACCCCTCGCGAGATACTGGACCGAGCCTCCAAGCAATAACGCGCAATCTGGAGTTAAGTTAGACGATTTCGGCTCCAGAACGGAGTTATCCCCAACGAACAGCGCGAGCGCTTGCGCCATACTGACAAAAGCGGAGGATCAGGTGGATCAATCAGGAGATCAGGCGAACGGCGCCGACCGCGCGCGGTGGCTCGCCGAGCTCGCGGCGGCGATTGATCAGGCCCAACGGGTGGCCTGGGCGCTCGGAATCGCCGAGGGCAATGATCCCGAAGCGAAGGATCTCTACGGTCGACTCGAGAGCGTCCGGATCGAGGTCGATTCGCTTCGGCACGGCCGCTGGGCGTGGCACTCCACACAAATTCATCCGAATTGGCGCTCACCGCCGATCAAGCGGAAGCCGCTGCTCAACCCGCTCGCCTGACCTCAGGTCCCGTGCGGAATCTCGCCGCCGCCCGAAAATTCCCCAAGCCATGGTCCCACGGGGGGCGCCTGCCATCCCCCGGTGGCGACGAACGCCCGATTGAAGAAGGCGCGCTTGCCGTAGCGCAGGGGCGATCCGTCAGGTCCGTCGACGCGGCCGCCCGCGGCAAGCAGAATTGCATGACCGGCTGCGGTATCCCACTCGCTCGTCGGTGAAAGTCGAGGGTAAATGTCAGCCTCCCCCTCGGCAACGACGCAGAATTTCAAGCTGGAGCCAATACCAAGGTATTCACAGACGCCGACTGCCGCGTCGAGATAGTCTGAGGTATTTTGCGTGAAGTGGGACTTCGACGCGACGGCGACGAGGTCGCTCGCTCGTTCGCGGGTTCGGATGTCGTGACGAACCCCGCTTTCTTCGACCCAGGCCCCGGAGCCCACGATCCCGCAGTGAAGTCGGCCCGAGGCCGGCGCGTAAACCACGCCCAGCCGCGGTTCGCCCGCTTCGACCAACGCAACGTTGACCGTATAATCATCGCCGCCGCCAACGAACTCCTTTGTCCCGTCGAGCGGATCGACGAGGAAGAATGTGTCACCATGCGCGGGAATTCTGCCGGCGGCGACCTCTTCTTCGGCGATCACCGGCACCCCGGGCGCGGCCCGACTCAGGGCGGCGAGAATGACGAGTTCGGCGGCACGGTCGGCTTCGGTGACCGGTGATCGGTCGCCTTTGGCTTCGATCTCATACCCTCGCCGGACGATTTCGAGGATCGCCTCGCCGGCCTCGCGTGCTGCCTCGGCGATCTCCTCGAGGAGCCGCGCCTGCTCGTTCAACGCGGCGCCATGCGGATTCCACCGTCGAGGCGAATTGCCGCTGCGTTCATATATGGGTTCTCGATCAGGAAGCAGGCGAGCTCCGCATATTCGTCCGGACGGCCGAGCCGCTTTGGAAAGGGGACCTGGGCTCCAAGCGCGTCCTGGACATTTTCCGGCATCATCGCGACCATTGGTGTCTTGAACACCCCTGGAAGGATCGTGTTGACCCGAATTCCTTCGTTCATGAGGTCGCGGGCGATCGGTAACGCCATGGCCAGAACCCCACCCTTCGACGCCGAATAGGCGGCTTGCCCGATCTGGCCGTCCTCGGCCGCAACCGAAGCGGTGTTGACGATTGCTCCGCGCTCACCGTCCGCGAGCGGCTCCAGCCCAACCATCCCGAAGGCCGAATGGGCGATGCACCGGAAAGAGCCGATGAGATTGATCTGAATCGCCAGCTCGAATTGCTGCAGCGGATAAAATTTTGGTGCCTTGGTCTCTTTGTCTCTCGCCACGGTCTTCGCGGCATTCGCGACGCCGGCGCAGTTGACGAGGACCCTCTCTTGCCCATGCGCCTCGCGAGCCTTGGCGAAAGCAGCCGCGATTTTCTCGTCGCTTGTCACGTCCGCCTCGCAAAAAACTCCACCGATCTCGGCCGCAACCCGCTCGCCCCGGCCCGCATCGCGATCGAAGATAGCGACTTTGGCTCCTCGCTTCGCAAGCTCCCGAGCGGTTGCCTCGCCAAGTCCAGATGCCGCGCCGGTCACGACTGCGGCTACTCCATTGACCTCCATCGCTTATCCCTTGTTGTTGAGGTGCTTTTGGCACAGATTGGATGCGCCTATGCGATGAAAACGGGCGCAGACCAAGCTCCGGAGGCGTCTTGTCGCGCTGGGACAACAGCCGGGCATGCGACGGACGGGTTCAGCTTAAATCCAGCTTGGTTGAAGGATAAGCTGCGTTACATTTGGGAAGAAATGGGATTGGGGGACCGATGGTGAAGCGATCGAGATTGCTGGAAGCGACGGCTGGCTTCGCTATTCTGGTTTCAGGCGCGTCGGCATTTGCGCAGGCTGTTCCACCTGCTGTGGTTGGAACCTCCGCGGCAACGAGTGTCGGCGCATTTTATGCGAGCTATTCGTCGCCGAAGATCTGGTTCCGCAATGGAACCGCTGATCCCGCCGCCATCCAGCTCGTCGCAATCCTGAAGCGCGCTCCATTTGATGGCCTCGCGTCGGGCCCGCAGCTTGCCGCTCAGGTCGAAGCCGCTTTGGCCCAGGCGCAAAGCGGACAGGCAGCGGATGTCGCGGCAGCCGAACAGACGCTCTCGACAGCCTGGGTCACCTATGCGCAGCGGATGAAGCAACCAACCGAGGGTATGATCTACGCTTATCCGTCGCTTCAGCCGCAGGGCGCCCGGACCGACCAGCTCCTCCTGACCGCCGCTGCGGCGCCGTCCCTCACATCCTATGTGACGAGCGTTTCAAACGTGAACCCGATTTACGCTCAGCTTCGCGACGCGGCTTGGGCGGAAGCGCAGATGACGGGGAACCTCACTCCCGACCCGCGGCTGCTGGCAAATCTCGATCGCGTTCGCTCGCTTCCGGCCACCGGGCGCTTCCTGCTGGTCGACGCCGGGTCGTCGATGCTGACCCTCTACCAAAACGGGCAGCCGATCGATTCGATGAAGGTGATCACCGGAACCAGGGACCTGCCGACGCCGATGATCGCCAGCTACATGTATTACATCACCTACCATCCCTATTGGCATGCTCCCGACCATCTTGTGCGCAAGACGATCGCGCCCAACGTGCTTAAACTCGGGCTGAAATATTTCAGTTCGCACGGATATGACGTTGTCGACGAATGGAGCGAGAACCCCAAGGTGATCGATCCGAAGTCGATTGATTGGAAAGCCGCGGCGGCCGGGACGCTTCACCTCAAGATCCGCCAGGACCCAGGTCCGTTGAACTCGATGGGGATCTTGAAGTTTCCGTTCCCCAATCCGGAAGACATCTATCTCCACGACACGCCCGACCATGCCAAGTTCGGCTTCACGAACCGGAATCTCAGCAACGGATGCGTCAGGGTCGAGGATGCGAAGCGCCTTGGCCGCTGGCTCCTTGGCCAGGACCCCGTGGCCCCGGGCGGCGATGCCGAGACGCGGGTTCAACTTCCCCAGGGCACCAAGATCTTTACGACCTACATCACCGCTCAAGTGCGCGACGGCAAGCTGACGTACCTGCCCGACATCTACGGCTGGGACCGGTCGCCGCCGACGCAATTCGCCGGCGCTTACCGCCCACCCATCGGCGAATAATCTTTAGATTGCCCCGCTTCAGTGCGGGCGGGGCATCATTCGATAGACAAAGAAAAACCGGCCCGGGCGCGAGCCCGGACCGGCATTTCTCGACTGCTCGGCCGCTTAGCCGCGCTCTGGCGCCGGCGGTGGCGGCGGAGGCGGAGGCGGCGGAGCCGGGCAAGTGTCCGTTGCCAGGATCACCGTGCCGTCCGGGCACGTCTGCGTCGCCGGAGGCGGCGGCGGAGGCGGCGGAGGCGGAGGCGGTGGTGGCGGTGGCGGTGGCGGCGCGTAGAAGTTGTAGATCAGGCTCGCCAGAAGGCTGTTCGAGCGGAAGCTTCCGCTGGCCGTGAAGTCCAGCCGCTGCAGCTGATCACCGTTAAACTTCAGGTTCGGCACCGTGAAGAAGCGATATTTCAGGCCGAGATCGATGTTCTGCGTGATCGCATAACGCACGCCAGCAATTGCCTGCAGCGCAAAGTGCGAATCCGAATCGTGGATGACTGGCGCGCCGGCCGTCCCCGATCCCGCTCTCACCTTGACTTGAGCAAGTCCGGCGCCGCCGCCGATGTAGCCGCTAAGGCCATCATCGTTGCCGAAGTCGAGCAGCGCGTTGATCATTCCCGAAAGAACGCTCGTGCGGCCGCCATCAAGATTTCCGCTTGGGTTGGGGGCAATGCGTGTGTCTACGTTCGCTCCATCGACGGATGCCCGCTTGTAGGCGAGCTCCGCTTCGAGGCGGACTACGCCGAGATCGTAACCACCGATCACATCGACATCGAAGCCCAGGGCATGGTTGACGATGTAACCGTTCGGAATCTGTAGGACCCCATCATCGTAATCGAGGTTCAAATCCTCGATAAACATCCCTCCGCCTTCAATACCGACATACGGCGAATGATCCCGAGCGACTGCAGGCGTCGCTAGGCCAGTCGATGCCAGCGCGACCGCAATGGCCAGCTTGCGCATAATTGTCCCCTTTCACGTGCGTTCTAAGATTGAACCGCGGGGAACACATTATGAGAGCGCCGGTTGCCGTGCAAGCTTGCCAATGTCGGTTGCTGTTGCCCAAAAGCATCAGTCTCCCCCCAGCGTAGCCTTCGAAGTGGGGCAGCGTTGTGACAATCGCACGTCGATCGGGACGCGTTCCGCGAGTTAATCATGCGGACGAGGCGAATTGATCGTTCGCTTTTCCCGCACCGCCCACGCACGCTTTCCGCCGGTTTCACCTTGCTCCACGAAGCTGACGGCAGATCCTTTGGTCCAGATGGGAAGCCGAACCGGCTGCAATGCCTCCGGGTCGATGACCACGAACGTCTCACCGGCCGCGTGATGCGACACCGCCCATTCGGTGCCCAGTCTGCCCCGGAGCAATCGTCGATCCCGCCATTCTCATCCGAAAGCCGTCGGCGGGGACGCATCCGCGAACAGTTCGAATGTCAGAAAAGGAATCCGGTTGCCGTAATCGGCGAGCTCCAGATCCTCGAAGACGGCGAGTGCCGTCACATACCCATGATGGCTCGCGCCGTCGCGTGCCACCATGGCGTATCCCAAAGGATCTGGATCAGCACGCTGACCGGAATATAGATGGCCAGCCAAATCCAATAGGCCTCGTGCACCCGCCGGTTGCGGATGACATCCCACGCGAACATCGGCGACACCGACAAAAGCACATAGAGCTGCAGCGAGAGCGGGCTCCAAGGCATTGTCTGCGGCAGCGCGCTAATCCTCACGATCCCCGCTGCCAGCGGAATGGCGGTCGCAAGGAACATCAGTCTCTTGTGAAGCCCCGGATGATGCTCGCGCGCCCTGAACGCAATCCCGAGGAAAAGCGGAAACAGCAAGCCGACCTGGATCTGCATCAACATGATATTGTCCAGCTCCGACACGCGCTCGAGTAGCTTCTCGCGCATGGCCGGCGGGCCGAAATGGGCGCCCTGCCATACCTGGTGATACATGGTCGGGACCAATACGAGGCCGACAGCCACGAGAAGCGCGGCCAGCCCAAAACCCAGCACTCCGAGCCGCATGTGATACTCGCGCCGTCCTGTCGCCATCAGCCAGCTTTGCGTCAGCAGCGTCAGCAGGAAGGAGCCCATCACTATTGCGTGCATGTGCAGGACTGCCGGGAAAGGCGGTCTCGCCCCGGCGCGGACCATTCCGACCTTCATGACCGAATCCGGAATGAACCCGGTGAGTACGATCGCGATGAACCAGGCCGCCATGAACACGAAGATCCAGCGGTCGATGGCATGCGCCCGCGGCGTCCCGGAAAGGACGTCCGGTCTTCGTTCCTGAATTGAAAATCGTTCGACAACGGTGGCCATGGCGTTCCCCTCGCCGTGGAAGACAGGGCTTCTATCACAACCTCTTCACCCGTGGCACCCCGCTCCGCGTCTCGCTCAACACGGTCATTGCCCAGACCATTGCATCCGCTCGGTCCGGGGACTTTCCGCCTACATCGCCGCCTCCCGCGATCATCCGGCCGAGCTCGGCTTCGAGTTCGGGGAACTTGCCGGCGAAGAACGCCTTTGCCGCTTCGAACCTCAGTGCGATCGGCTCCGCCCTGGCGCACTTGCCGCGCGAGGCGTGGACCAGCCGCACCTTCAATCCAAAGTTCGCGGCCTTGATCACGCTTTCGACCATCGCCCCGCCGTTATTGGCTTCGGCGACGATCAGTTGCGTATTCCATCGCGCCGCAGCAGCGGCCACCCGATTGGCCCAGCCTTCGGGGCTGAGGCCGCGCACCGTCGCATCCTCGAGCACGAACAAAGCCTCGCCTCGCGACCCTGCGACGACGATCCCGCAGGCGTCCGATTTCTCGCCCACGCCCGCCGGCGGATCCACTCCGCTCCCGCCCTTGTTTTTCCGAACCCGCGTCCGGCCATCATCAACCAGACGCGCCAGCCTTCGCCTTTGGGCGGAAGCTGGCCCTCGTGCGCCCATGTCTCGAAATCGGCATCGAACTTCAGCGCGTCCATCGGCGACATGCGCCGGATGATCTCGCGCTGTTCTTCCTTGCTCCTTTGCTGCAACAGGTCGATCGAATGTCGGACGGAATCGAATTTAGGACTCCGGCGCATGTTTGTTCGCATCGCGCTCTTTCATTCGCTCGAGCTTTCGGATCAGCCGTTCGCGGATCTCCTCGATCTCGTCCGGCGGAAGCTCGAATTCGGCGTCGGCGGCCGTGTCGCGATGCATCTTCAGCAGTGAGACGCCCAACGTGTTGGAATATTCGCGCATCGTCGTCGCGTCGCCGGCGCGGACCCTCACCAATTTCTCGGTGCCGTTGAACGCCCGTTCGAGCAGCACCAGCTCGAGCTGCTGGTAAGCGATGGAAATGGCCGTCAGCCAGGCCGCCCGGAACCCGGCATTCTCCTTTTTTCGGCGATAGACCGAAGTGACCCCGACGCCGGCGGCCGCGCAGGCGCGGGTGACGTTGCAGGTCTCTGCAAGCGTCGAAAGGAAGGTCTGCTCCTTTGCCTTGCTCCAGTTCTTGCGCGTTGCCTTGCGCAAGTGCGGCTTTCGGCCGCCGATAAGAACCATTTTCTTCTGGCGTGGCACGCATCGCTCCAAAACAAAGGGCGGCCGCCCCTGGGGAGCGCCGCCCGAATCACAATTCTTCACTGTGCCTGTCGCGTACCTAAACAGCGTCACACTGTCAAGTATTATTTCACCCATTTGGTTCTATACTTCCCGACGCTTTACTCCATTCGCGCCGCCTCTGCTTGCATCCGCCCCGATAGAGGAGCAGCCTTGGTCGCTTCGGGGGCACGGAATGGCGAAGCTCTTCCTCAGCTATTCGCGCAAGGATGAAGAAAAGGCGCGGTGCTTCACCGACTGGCTGGAGCGCGAAGGTCACGACGTCTGGCGGGACGAGGACGACATCGGTGGGGGCGCGAGCTTCTCCGTGGAGATCGAGAAGGCGCTCAAGGATTGTGACGCCGTCCTCGTGCTCTGGTCGGCGGATTCGGTGCAATCGGCATGGGTACGCGACGAAGCCGGCTACGGCCGCGATGCCGGCAAGCTGATCCCATTTTCGCTCGACGAGACCGGGCCTCCGCTCGGTTTCCGCCAATTTCAGTCGGTCAGCCTGTCGCGCTGGAAAGGCCGCCGTGAACCGCCTGAGCCGGACCGCATCAGGCGGGCGATCGCGAGGGTGGCCGATCCGTCGCAAGCCACGCCCGCGCCGCGTCGCGCGGCGAGCCGCCGCTGGCACGGATTATCACTGCGGAGGCCATTGCTGGTGGGCGGTGCCATCGCCGCGGCAGCGGTGGCGCTCGCCACCCCGTTCCTTTGGCAGCGCTGGTCGGGCAACCCGCAGATCGCAATCGCCGTCCTGCCGTCACCCGCCTCTTCCGACCGCGCGATGGCGACGGATTATGCGAACGTTGCCGCAGCGGACATGGCGGCATTCCTCCCTCGGCGGTTCGATCGGGCAACGGTCATCGGTCCGGACGATGCGACTGGGCGCAGCTCGGGCTATCGCATGCAGATCTCGACGAACCCGCGCGGGGCCGCGGTGAACGCCAGCCTGACGCTTTCCGACGAAGACGGCCGCACGACCCTGTGGTCGCAAAACTGGAGCGTGGCCGATGCCGCGGCAGCTGATCTCAAGGCCGATGTATCCGCATCCGCTTCCAAGGCGGCATTTTGCCTGACCGACGCGAAAGGCGGCAGCACCCCCCTCGCCCAGCCTGCGCTCGGGCTTTACCTCACTGGCTGCATCGGGCTTGGGGAAACGAAGCTTTCGGACACGGATTTCGTGACGATCTTTGAGCGGGTCACGAAGCTGGCTCCCCGTTTCGGGCCCGGCTGGGATTATCTTGCGCTCAGCCGATCCTGGATCGCGCAGAGTCTTCAGGGCAGTTCGCCGGCTGCTTACGCCGCGGCGCTGCAGAGCACACGCAACGCCATCGCTGTCGCCCGCAAGCTGAATCCGAACAGCGCAATGACTTACGACGCCGAATTTCACCTCATATCCAACGACACTTTCCGGGCGCTGAAGGTCCTCGAGCAGGGAGCCAGGATCGATCCCGATGATGGACGAATACAGATGCATCTTTCGGAAGAGTTCATGTCCGTCGGGCGGATGTCCGACTCCGTCCAGGCGGCGCAACGGGGGGCGGCGCTTGAGCCGGGAACACCCTATGGCCGGTCGCAATACATCCTCGCCCTAATCTATGCCGGCGAATTCTCAAAGGCGAAGGACGACATTGCCGCAGCGCGCAAGAAATGGCCGAACGACCCTGCGATCGACTATGCGGAATATTCGTTCGAATATCGCTACGGAGATCCCAAGGCGGCATTGGCGCTGATGCCCCGGATCGCGGATTACAGCGATGCGGACATGGCTCCCGCCCGTAAGGTGATTGAAGCACGGCTGGATCCCACGCGGGCGAAAGTCGACGATGCGATTGCGGCGCTAGAGGCGCGATGGTCGAAAGACGAGCGCACCCGCAATGCCGTCCTCCTCGCTTTGGGCAATTTCGGCCGGGTCGATGAAGCTTACCAGCTGATGGAAGACCCGAAGTTCCAACCTTACCTCGACACCAACGACCTGTTCCGGCCCGACTTTGCTAAGGTCCGAGCAGACCCGCGTTTCATGCGGATCGCGGCACGCGCCGGGCTGGTACGATATTGGCGGCAGACCGGATATTGGCCGGACTTCTGTGCAAGCGAGCAGCTGCGGTACGACTGCAAGACTGAAGCCGCCAAGTACCGGAGTTAGACGGACTCGCCCTAGTCGCGCGTTTGCATCCGGGCCGCGAGGGCTTCGGAGCGGGCAATCAATGCGGAAACCTCCCGGGCATCCAGCTCGGTCACGAAGCAAAGGCCTACGAGGTCCCCGTTTTGCCACCTCACCACCGCAGACCGGCCGAGCGTCCCGCAATCCAGCCCCACCGTCGTTCCCACCGGCAGGACGGTGGGGAAGCTCAGTTTCGCGCCGCCGGCCGACAGGTCGAGAAGGTGGATCGAGTGACGCTCGCCTTCGACCTCGAGGAACGCCGGCAGGGCCACCGCGACGCGCGGATAGACGCGGCGGTCGACATAAGGATCACGGTCTTCAACGGACGGAACGGAGCTCGCCATCATATCTCCAGAGGCGACGGCGTAGCACGCCGGGGCTTCCGAGAAGTAAACGGCGCGACCGACGCGGACCTATTGCGATCCGGCGGGAGTCGGAGCGGGAGCCGCTGAGCCCGTGAACCCGCACTGCTTCTGCTCCATCGGAATCTGCTTGGTGATGCGGGTGGCGTTCTCCGCATAAGCCTCCGTGACGGAGCCCTTGTTCACGGTCTTGCCGCGAAGCGGACTGACGCCCTGGCAGATGTGGAAGACATGCGGCGTCGTGGACTTCTTGGCTCCGTTCTCCGGGGCGATCCAGTAGACGACGTCCTGGCCCGCCGGATGTGCTGGATCCTTCGTCGCCTCGGCCACCGTTTGCGAGTCCTTGGCGATGTCCTGCGCCTGGGCGGCGACCTCTGGCGAGCAGGCCGTGGTCGGTTGCTTGGCTTTGATCTGGGCCGCGCACGTGTTCATGTCCTTCGTGTACTGCTCGACCGACGGCGGGTTCCAGCTCACCCCGATCAGCGTGGCGACCACCGCGAGAACTGCGCCCACGCCTCCGGCGATCTTCTTGTTCTTGGGGTCCATGTCCTTGTCCATGAAGATCAGGACAATCAGCGGCAGGAAGGCGATCAAGGTGATGATCGCGCCGAGCTGGTTCTGGAAGAAGAACTTGGCCCTGTCGGACTCCCTGGCGGGATCGTGCTTGTTCGCCGCCTTCCACAACAGGCTGCCGGCAATGGCGAAGACGGCGATCACGACCAGGATGCCGATCAGCAGCGGAAGGTTTCCGTGGTCGAACTTGTGCTGGCGGAGGAGGACGATCCCCGTGATCTCGCCGGCGATCGCAATGACCCAGGAGATTGCGGCGAAAATCCGAAGACGCGTGGCAGCGGACTTCTGGCCCTGCGTCGCACGCCATTCCTTGGTGACGTCAACCTCTGCTGCTCGTTTGTCGTCGGACATGTTCAGATCCCCTGTGTCGACAGTTCGGGCCAACGAAACCCGAAACGGAAGTTCAACCCGCCTCGGGTCCGCGTAAACTTCACAACTCCCTCAGGCTACGGGAGTGAACTCATGTCCGCAATGGGTCGCGATGCTATGACAGCGTCGTGAAAAGCAGGGCGATGTAACCGCTAAGTAGCGCCAGCCCGGCGAGCGCAAGGATGAGCTGGGCGCGTGCCGACTTCAACAGGAGCGCCCCGACCGAGATCGCGACGAACAGCACATGTGCCGCAAGATTGGGCGGTTCCGGAAGGCTTCTCGTCAGAATGAGGTTTTTCGCGATCGAAGCAGCAAGAGCCAGCAATAGGGCGGAAAAGAACCAGCGGAATTCGCGGTAATAATCCTCTCTGAGGTCCGTCATCTCGCCGGCAACGACGCGAGGCACGATCAAGGCGGCCATCATGAAAATCGCCACAGGCTGAAGCAGCACGATCAGGAACGCGGCGAAGCTCCAATGCTCGACCGTACGCAAGGCGAACATCGCCCACCATGTCTGGACCTGGATCAAGAAGGTCGTCGCCATCCACAGCGGAGTTGGCCACCACAGGCGGAAGCTGCTTCGCGATCGAATCAGCGATGCCGCGCCGGTGAGAAGATGCGTAACCCCAAGGCCGAGAATGAGCGAGATGAAGACCGAGAGATAGGCGAAGCTGTCCATGGTCCGAACTTATCAGCATTCCTTGAACGCGCTCAAAGTCCGTACGCTGTAGGCCGCATCCGCGAACTCTTCCATCCGAAGAACCGGCCGTTAGTGTTAACTCACCACAGCGGGCTCGCGGGCCGGTGTCGCTGCCTCTCGACTTCTCCATCGATGAGGTTGCGTTTCAGCTTGCGCGACATCTGCGCTGCACCGTCGGTGCTCATGCAGACGAGTCTTACACCCCCGCCTGGCAGTCTCTCCAGTGCGGAAATTCCGACCTTCGCCGCAAGGCACTTGGCGACGACCTCGCCCTCCTCGAGGGCGACAAGGAGGACGCGGCTCATCGTTTTTCTTCCCGTTTCGCGGCGGCAATGGCGTCGCTCGCGTTGGTGTAGCGATACTCGCCCCAATGAAAGGTGTCGGTCTGCACGCGCCTGATGCCCAGGCGGGCAAGTTCGGCTTCGTCGATTTGATTTTGGTTCACGGTCATCTCGCTCTCTTCGAATCTGGTTGGCGGACGTCATTGCCGATTGCATGGGATCGTTCGCATCACGTCCGCGGGGTCTCTGGGCCCGTTGCGATGTTGAGGTCGATTGGGCTCCCTTTGGTAAGCGGGAGCGCACTTGGTCTCTCAGCCGCGCAACGGCCTACGGTCCAGATGTCGCGCGATGCGGCGGTATAACACACTCGCTCCCAAAGCGGTGACCTAAATCTGCAGCTGGCTGCCGAGCTCGACCACCCGGTTGGTCGGCAGCTTGAAGAATTCCATCGCGGTTTCCGAGCTTTTGAGCATCCAGGAGAAGAGCCTCTCGCGCCACAGCGCCATACCCGGCCGGCTCTTCGAAGCGATCAGCTTCTGCCGCCCGAGGAAGAAGCTCGTGCTCATCATGTTGAATGGCGCGCCGCAGGTGCCGATACGTGCCAGGTCGCGCGGAATGTCGACCTCTTCCATGAAGCCGTAATGCAGGATGACGCGGTAGAAGCCCTCGCGCGCATTATGCACGTCGATCCTCTTTTCGTGCGTGACGTAGGGCACGTCCTCGACCTTGACCGTCAGGATCAGGACCCGCTCGTGCAGGACCTGGTTATGCTTGAGGTTGTGGAGGAGCGCCGCCGGCACCGTATCGGCAGCGGCGGAGAGAAATACCGATGTTCCGCGCACCCGGTGCACCGACGTCGCCGCGGATTTGATGAACACCGGCAGGGGCAGCGCGCTTTCCTGCAGCCGATCGCGCATCAAGCGCCGGCCGGTGGCCCAGGTCGTCAGCACCGTGAAGCTGATCGCGGCAACGAGCAGCGGGAACCAGCCGCCGTCCGGGATCTTGGTGATGTTCGACGCAAAATATGCGCTGTCGACGGTCAGGAAGAGGCCGATGGTCGCGCTGGCCAGCAAGCGGTTCCATTTCCACACGTAGAAGACGAGGACGCCAAGCATCGCCGACGTGATCAGCATCGTTCCCGTCACCGCGATCCCGTACGCCGAGGCAAGACGGCCGGACTCGCGGAAGCCGAGCACCAGCACGATGACCATGAGCAGCAATCCCCAATTGACCACTGGAATGTAAATCTGGCCCGCGGCCTTTTCGCTCGTGTGTTCGGTTCTGAGGCGCGGAAGGAAGCCGAGCTGCACGGCCTGGTGGGTGACGGAGAATGCTCCGGAAATCACCGCCTGGCTGGCGATGATCGTCGCCATTGTCGCCAGTGCAACGAGGGGCAGGCGCGCCCATTCCGGGGCCATCAGATAGAATGGGTTGGCCGCAGCGGCGGGAGACCCAAGGAGGAGGGCGCCTTGGCCCATGTAATTGAGCATCAGGCATGGATAAACGAGCAGAAGCCAGGAAAAGCTGATCGCCCGACGTCCGAAGTGGCCCATGTCGGCATAGAGCGTCTCGGCTCCAGTCACGGCGAGAAACACCGAGCCCATGGCAAGGAAGGCCAGCTTGGGATTCGCCACGAAGAATTTGGCTGCCCAAAACGGGCTGAACGCGCCGAGTATTTCCGGATGTGCCGCGATGTTCGTCACGCCGAGAGCGGCGAGCGCTGCAAAATAGATCAGGACCAGCGGTCCGAACCAATTTCCGACACGAGCCGTACCATGGCGCTGGACTAGAAACAGCGCGATCAGGATCCCGATGGAAATTGGGATGACGATCGGTTGAAGCCGCATCTCAACGACCGTGAGGCCCTCGACCGCCGACAAAACGGAGATCGCCGGGGTGATCATCGCGTCGCCATAGAACAGGCAGGTCGCGAGCACCCCGAGCAGGACGAGGTAGGGAGCCCATTTCTTGCCTTGGAGATTGCGCGAGATCAGCGACAGAAGGGCGAACGACCCGCCTTCCCCACGATTGTCAGCGCGCATCGCGACAAAGACATATTTGACGGTCACGATCAGCATCAGCGACCAAAAGATGAGGCTCAGCACGCCAAAGATGTGCAGCGGGTCGACCGCAAGCGGATGCGGGCCGAGGAAGCTTTCCTTCATCGTGTAGAGCGGAGACGTCCCGATATCGCCGTAGACAACGCCGATCGCGCCGATCATGAGCTTCGGGAGTGCCTCCCTCGGACCGTGAGGCAGTGCGACGGGATCGACCAGGTCGGCGGGCGCGGGCGCCAGTTTTGCGGTTGCCATGCGGCGCGATGTGGGCGGCGACTGCATAAAGATTCTATGTGGATTGTGCTCGCCTCCCCTTCGGAACGGACTCGACCGGGCCGCGCGACATCTCGACTGCTGCCGTTACAAGGCGCAATTGCGCGTCGCCATGACTCCCATACCCATGATCGATCGGCGGCCGGTCGCGACAAGGTTCGCTTTCTATGTCGGCGCGGTGGCGATGGTCGCCCTCTCGACCCT